>MDTD01173031.1_pt1 | contig 31142 bp, 18 predicted proteins | sample 811221 | NCBI WGS metagenome assembly MDTD01 (sample SAMN05326646, study PRJNA326480) | marine metagenome | isolation source: seawater | place: Pacific Ocean: South West | collected 2011
CTTGTCGCCGTGTTTACCACACTGCGGATATGGTGAAGTGGTTATCATCTGAGGTTTCCAACCTTATGTCGTGGGTTCGACTCCCGCTATCCGCACCTCCAATCAATGCTGGAGATGGCCATTGGGGGCCGTTTGTCCGGGCAACCATGAAAGGCTCGCCACCAAAGCGGCAGGCCAACGCCTCGGTGATGATGCATGGATTTTCTCTCGCTCTGCTTGCTCACGCTCTGGCTCTACCTTCCCGGCTTTCTCGCCAACACCTTTGCGATGATGTGGGGGAAATGGTTGCCCAAAACCGGTTATGGGCCTTGGCCCATCGACGGAGGTCGGGTCATGGCCGACGGGAATCGAATGCTGGGTGATGGAAAAACATGGAACGGCTTGATCGGGGGTTCGCTGACGTCCGGATTGCTCTGCATGCTCTTGGCTTCGTTGGTGAGCACCGGCGATATGGCCACAGCTTTTGATGACGGAGCGACGGTGTTCGCTCACCCGCTCATCGGTTCGGAGGAGGCTTGGTTTTCCGTCGGTGGCGCAAGTGGCACCGCCTTCGTCTTGGGAACCTTCCTCGGGTTTGCATGCCTGATCGGGGACAGCACCGGCTCTTTCGTGAAGCGACGCCGAGGACTCAAGCGAGAAGGCGAGATCTCCTCCAAAGCACCGCTCTTGGACACGTTGCCCTTTGCCATCATGGTCTTCCTCTGGGGTCAACTCTTCCTTGGACCGTCCATCCTCGCTGCCGAGGAACTGCGACTCCCGATGGTGGCTTTGGTGGTCATCACCCCCGTGCTTCACCGAACATTCAACCTCATTGGCTACAAAATCGGGTGGAAAGATGTCCCTTACTGAGGTTGTAATCAATTCACATTGACCACCCAATAAACGAGGTTCACGCCCACGTATGAACGCCTGAGGGGTTGAACGAAACTTCTTGTACGCGATACAAGATTTTCCCTCGTGGAAGTATCTGATGATGTCCATGTCGCTGACGAGGATACGTCCATGAAACGAACGTTCCAACCTGCATGGGCGATACCGATTGGCTTCCTGTTGGCCTTCAGTGAAATGATTGTCCGATTGCTGGCAGGAAAAGGTGTCGTGGATTCAATATGGCCTCACGCTGTTCGTTCGCTTGAATGGACCATGGCGCTGCGAAACTCACCGGCCTTGACCTTGTCTTCAATGCTCATCATCGCTGGACTTTCGTACGGATTGAGGAAAGCGGTGGTGGCTCAAAACGATAACCACGCTTGGAAGACGCTGCCTTACGGCTTTATCGGCCTGCTCATTGGATTGATCACCATCCACTTTCTCATGAACGCCTTCTACCTGCGAGGCGCCTTTCTTCTCCTTCCAACCTTGATGGGGTGGACCTTGGCCTGCCTCCTCGTGGCCATGGGTGGCCCACCTTCGCTGCGAGCCCCCGGACAGAACCATATGTCGGCCACGAGAGTGGTTCACGTCGTTGGTGTGTTCTTCGCAGCATGGCTCGTCATGCCAGGCATTCCCGCTGTCATCGGATTTGCACCCTCACCGCCCGATGCGCCCTCGATGGGTTACGGTTCTTTTCCTGGCCCCTACACCGTAGAGCAGTACCGCTCACCCTACACCGTGCCGGATGAGGTTGCGAGCGTTCGAGGCGATTTGGAGGATGATATCGAATTCAGCGTCTACATCACCCTGCCCAACCTGCCAGAGGACCTGCCCATCAGCAGCATGCCGCTGGCCATTCTCCTCCACGGATTTGGCTATCCGGATGTTGATGCCTATCAGGATTGGATCAACCACCTCGCTGCCAAAGGCATGGCCGTGGCATTCATCCAGTACCCGTCTGACCTTCGCCCGGAGGGCCATGAAGCACACAAAGCCACCTACGAACAAGGCATGACGGACTATCTTCAACACGTTCCCCGAGACCTCGCCATCCGATCCGCTATCGACCATGTGGATTCCATTCTGCTCCAACCTCAGCGAGAAGCCCAACTCGAGGCCCATCTCGGCCAACGCTATGTCGACCCTTCGGCACTCTGGACCGGCGGACACAGCCTTGGAGCGGCCTACACCTTCAGTACGCTTGATGACGTCCTTGCTCGAGGATGGGGATCTCGGGCGTTGGTGGTCGCCTTGGAATCACCTGCTCACCGGCCCATGCAGGAAACTCTTCAACCAGATTTGTCGGGCATGCCTGACGAAACGTTGGTGCAAATCGGCATACCCCAAGACGATATGAGTGTCGGCACCTGCCCGGGTGCGTTCCACCAACAGCTCTTTGCTGCCCTGCCAAATGAGCGAAATCAATTGTTGGAAATACAATCCGACCTCTACGGATTCCCAAGACTGGTCGCCAGCCACTATCTGCAAACCGACCCGGCCCACGACACCCTATCGGATTGGAGTTTTTATCGCCGAGTGGACGCTCAAGCAGATTATCTGGTTGCCCACGGCAGAGAAGACACCTTCACCGCCGATTGGGCTTACCAATACATGACCGATGAAACCATGCTGACAGGCATGGGCGAATGGTCGGACGGCACCCCCGTCCTACCGCTTCTATGGCACACAAATGCCATCGGTGATGTCCCCTCGTTCCAAGACTGTGTTTGAACACATCTTGAAAAGGAAACCCGTTTTTTTTTAACCATGGAAGAAGGCCATGTCTCCAACGACGTCAAGTCGTTGTGGAAATGGATTGGTGGTTCTGCTTTCCTCGCTTCCATGTGTTGTTTTCCAAGCGTGGTACTCGTCCTCTTTGGCCTGGCCAGCGTTTCAAGCGCCGCAGCTCTATCCAACGACCTGTACTGGGGAACCAACGGCATGTGGTGGTTTCGACCACTTTTGCTCACCGTGAGTGCTGGCCTTGTGGCCTTGGGTTTGGTGTTGTACTTCCGCAGTGATGGCATTTGTTCTCTGGACGAAGTGAAGCGCCAACGCAAACGAATCATCAACACCTCACTGTTGGTGTTCTCGCTTTCAACCATCGCCTACATCCTGTTCAACTTCGTCATCTTGACCGAAATCGGCGTGGCGCTGAACCTGCCGTGGGAAAGCAGCCGGCTGTGGAATTGAATCAAGCACCTTTTCGTTGGGTCTTGCAGCCAACCCCCCAATCAGGTTGGGCCTGCATCGCTTGGCGAGTTTGCTCAAGAAGGAGGTCTTCAGGAGTGGGTTCTGCCAGGCCAGAGGCTGTGGTGGCGAGCGATAAATGATAGCCTTTTTCTGTCCAATATTGCAATTGAATATTTGAATTTTCAATTGAAATTTCTCTATTACTCACTCCAATTGGAATTTCAATTTCTCTCGGATTGAGATGCATCCCCATCCCCAGGCATTTTTGCACCGCTTCCTTCCCCGTCCATGCCCGAAAGACATGCACTGGCTCTTCTCGAAGTCGCTCCAATTCCTCCCCGCTCGCCATCAGGTCAAACGCATTTTCTGCGAGCGTACGTCCCACGGGTTCTGCATCCAAACCCACACGTTGTGACGAGGGTGAAAGCGCAACGAACGCCATCCCATCGCTGTGGGAGATGGAGATGTTGGGCAGGGGCGTACGTTTCCAAACACCTTGGATGAAACGAACCGTGGGCGCCCTAAACTCATCCCGGTGCACCTCCACGGCCGAGAGGTCGTTCACGCCCCATGCCAACAAGGCTTGACCCAAGAGACGACGCCCACTCAGGTGCTCGTTGCGCCGTTTCTCGGTGACGAAGGTCTCGACTTCGGTGGCGTGAGCGAGTGGAACCTCGGAAAGTGGCCAAGCATCCACGGGCATGACAAAGACCTGAACATCGGTGGCATGAGGAGGCGTGAGCCGTTCAATCCCCAACGCTTGCACAACCCCTGCTCATCGGTCAAGCGAAAAACGCTGGCCCTCTTCAACCGTGGCCATGGCCTTGAGTTGAAGTCCCTTGAGCGCCAAAACAGGTGCGTCATCCTCGCCGACGACCAACACATCGTGAACCGTCACACCGTCTTCTTGGGCACCCGTTTGGACGCTGCGCAGTCGCAGGGCTTCGTCAGCATCGGGAACACGAAGCATGGTCGACCAGTTGATGCCGACCGGCAAACTGCTGTAGCCGAGCAGTTCCATCGCTACCAAACCGGCGTTTTGGAAGCCCGCTTCAATAAGCATCGGAAGGGCTTCGAGAAGCACCTGTTCACCTTCGGACTCCAACGAGAACTGGTCGGTCGCTGGAAGTTGATGGCGCATCAGGGCTCGCCCGTCAATGCCCTGGCGGTCGCCCTCTCCCACGCCTCGGAGCACACCGCCGTGGGATTGGAACCGCGGCCCGTGGAAGTACCGGTCGTAGATGAACGAGGCCGGGTGGAGCACATCCCCTTGGGGAGGAGTACCGATGCTTGGCAGGGCGTCGACTTCTCGCTGCAGGAAGGGGCGCAAGTCCTCGTGTTTCTTGACCAGGCGAACCAACCCCGTGTGGTGTTCTCGCTCACCAAAGACCTCGCCCTTTGAATTTGCCAAATCAGAGACCAAGCGGCAACGCACCCAGGTCATGTCGTCATCGACACGGTCCACTGCAGCCTCGACACGAACCGTCATCGGTCCTTTCATCAGTTTCACAGGCAAGCCAAAGCTGACCTCTTCAAAGCCGGCCAAGCAGGTTGAAGGATGGAGCAAAAGGGAGGTTTGTGCAAACATCTCCAGCGCCATCACACCAGGGTGGTAGGGCACACCCTCGATGGCGTGGTCCGTCAAGAAGGGATGGTCGTCGGTGGAGAGGGTCGTTTGGGTCACCAATTGTTGGCCCTCTTGCAAAGCCACGACCTTATCGACGAAGGGGAAACGGGTTGGGTCGGCGATGGTCGCTGCCATGCTCGGTGGCAACTTGAGCGGCGCTTCTCTGAACGAATCAAAACGATCCATCAATCCCAGCGAACCGCAACCCAAAACACGGCGCTTACCGCCTTGAAGTGCTTCGCCAACGAAGATGTCAACGCCGTCTTCAACGGCCAATGTTTCGATACCTGCCGCGGCGAATACGGCTTCAATTGAGCCTCGGGTGGCCATGCCGACATCTCGCCAGCCTGTCCAACCAATGGCAACCGCACGACAGGTCGTGGTTGCCGTCAAACGTGCCATCTCAGCATCCAACACCGAATTGGCAGCGGCATAATCCGTTTGACCACCGTTGCCAAACCGGCCAGCCACGCTGGTGAAACAACAGGCGAAATCAGGCACCTCTCGTCCGGAGGCTTGAACCGCCGACATCAAGGCTCGCCAGCCGTCGATCTTCACCCGCACCACGCGGTCAAAGACATCGTAGGCCTTGTCGGCGACAAGTTTCGAATCCTCCAAGCCAGCGCCGTGAACAATTCCCGTGATGGGCCGTCCAAGGGACGCACCTAGCCCGGAAAGCCCCTCGCTGTCCATCACGTCAATGGAGTGGTAGGCGGCGTGATTCCCAGTTTTGGCGATGGCGTCCAACGTCAAGTAGACGTCTCGGCTTCTCGTGAAGCGCTGCCAGGCCCTGTTCCATTCAACCATGGTGACCTTGCCGCTCTCGCTGGTCTCAACGAGTCGTTCTCGTAAGGCGTTCTTTTCCTCGGTCAGTTGCTCGTCGGTCCAATCAATCCAGTCAGCCGTGGATTCAATCAACACCGAGCGACCAAGCAGTTCGAAATGCGCTCCAGCCTTCGGGCTGGCTCGTGCGACCCCGATAACCGAAGCCGCAGTGACCCCTGAGCCACCTCCAGAAACCAGCCAAGTGTCGTCGCCGGTCAGCGGGCGCACGTCGTCCACGACGTCTTCAGCGAAGGCCACGAGCGCCCAACGACGGCCGTCTCGGTCAAGACCGATTTCCACTTCACCATCAAGTCCGAACACATCCATCTCGATGCGTTCAGCTGCATCGTCGGCCTCAAGCACGAATTCCGGATGAAGGTCCAGAGCACGGCAACGCAGGTCGGGTCGCTCAAAGGCGAAGGATTTGGTGACGCCGCTTGCGGCGCACTGGAGGGCGTTGAAGCGGTCGCCTTTGTTGCCGTGTCGTCCGTCAAGCGCCGAGACAGAGGCGATGAAGCCGGAGGAGTCGGTTGGAATACGGCCGCTCAATTCCTTGAGGAGACCGAACCAACCGTGGGCTGCGAGGGCGATTTGCGAAGAGGGGTAGGCATCCTCCGGCCATTGCTCAGACGCCAATTTCATCGGAGCCATGTGGACCATGCCCGCCAGGTGCGCATCGCTGAGTTGGGTGGCAATCCACGCCAAATGCTCAGGTTGCTCGGGGTCAACTCGGAAGACGGTTCGTCCGCCTTCGTCTTGACTGGAAGCGTCGCGAATACGACTCTCAAAGCCAACTCGAACCGCCTTCAAGCCACGTGCCTCCATGCGTTGACAGAAGGCTTCTGCAATGCCCCATCCGTCATCGGACACAAGCACCGTGCCGCTTGGATTGAGCGGAGAAGGAACGCCTGGACAGCCTTCGATTTCGACCTGCCAGCGCCGTGTTCCTTGATGAACGGATGATGAAGAAGGACCTGGCGCAACTGCGGTTGTCGGCGATGCTGATTCAACTGGAGCAGCAGGCATCGGGGCTTCAACAGCCTCGCCACCACCTTGCATCTTGACGATGTAGGCGGTGAAGTGGTTCAGCGTGGGGTGGTCGGCAAGAACAAAATCCTCGTCAACGGGCAGGGAGAACCGGTCCCTGATTTCAGCCATGATTTCCGCTTGTTTAACCGTGTCAATGCCCAATTCGCCCTCAAGGTCCTGGTCCATTTCAATGAAATCAGCAGGATAGCCGGTGTGGTCAACCACAACGGAAACGAGCACGCCTTCAATATCGGGGTGAGAGCCGCTTGTGGATGGTGCTGGGGCAGGGGTTACAGTGGCTGAGGTTGGCGCCGGCTCGGGTGCGGCAGGAGCAGGTTGTGGTGCAGAGGCGGCGACGGGTGGAGCAGGCGCCGATGGTGCGCCTCCTTTCATGCGCTGGATGTAGCCGATCATGTGATTCAACGTCGGGTGGTCTGCGAGGACAAAGTCCTCGTCAACGGGTAGACTGAATTTGTCTCGGATATCCGCCATGATTTCCGCTTGCTTGACCGTGTCAATGCCCAACTCACCCTCAAGGTCCTGGTCGAGTTCAATGAAATCCGCAGGGTAGCCCGTGTGCTCAACCACCACGGCCACAACCGTCGCCGTCATCGCTGCATCGTCCACCGGGGCGGCTGGAGCAGGAGATGCAGGCGCTGGCGCTGGGTCAGCAGGGGCTGGTATTGGAGCCGGCTCGGGTGCGGCTGGAGCAGCAGGTGCCGGCGCCGGTGAAGCCGGAGCGGCACCGGTCATTCGTTGGATGTAGCCAATCATGTGGTTAAGTGTGGGGTAATCGGCGAGAACGAAATCCTCGTCAACGGGCAGGCCAAACTTGTCGCGGATATCGGCCATAATCTCGGCTTGCTTGACCGTATCAATACCCAATTCACCTTCGAGGTCTTGGTCGAGTTCAACGAAGTCGGCAGGATAGCCAGTGTGGTTCACCACGACCTCAATCACGGTTGCGACCATGCTTTCATCGTTCACCACGGGCGCAGCCGCAGCAGGTGCAGGAGGCGGCGTTGGTGCAGGTTCGGGTTTCGCTTCCACAGCAGGTGCGGGGGATGGTTTTGGTGCGGGCTCGGGTGTGGAGGACACCGAGGGTTTGCCTTCCCAATCTGCGGTGATGGGCCATGGGTCGCCCTGAATGCCGCCGTGGAGGTTGTTTTCGCCGTCAACATAGGCCACGAGTTTGTTCTGCAGCACACGCATGACGACATCGTCGGTTCCGGCGAGTCCGCGTGCCCAAGCCAGCAGGCGGCCACCATCGATACGTTCGCCTTCAATCGGCCACCTTCGCATCAAGGACAGGGCGATTTGAGAGCCAAACCCGGCTGCGAAGCGTAGACCGTATTCCAATTCGGGGTAGTCGCCTCCCGTTGAGAGGTTGAGGTCGCCCAATTCAGGATCTTTCTCCTTGTGGTTGGCGATGGGAGGAATGCGCCGAGTTTTCAGGCCGTAGAACATGCTCGCGTCTTCAATGCCGACCGCCATCGGGTGACCGGTGAATCCTTTCGTGTTGGCAATGACCAGTTTATTGGTGGAATCACCAAAGGTATCTCGCAGGGCCTTGACTTCGGATTGTGCCGAACCACCACGTGCTGGGGTGTAGGTTTCATGAGAGAAGAAGACGGTGTTGGGTGCCATGGCGTGTCGGTCCAGCCCCCAGCGTCGTTCCATGTCCGTGATGAAACCGTTGACCACCTGGCCCACGTGCTCCACGTCAAGACGCGTCCCGTGGTAAGCGGAATTGGCCGTGGTCGAGCCGAGGAATTCTGCGATGGGTTGCACGCCGCGCTGTTGGGCCTCTGAATTTCGCTCGACGACGAAGGCGGCTGCACCCATGCCCAGAATGAGCCCGTTTCGACGGCGGTCAAAGGGAAGGGCCGTTTCTTCAACGACGTTATTGGTCGCTGCGGCACCGGAGGCGGCGAAGCCACCCGCAATCCATTCCCAGAGGTCGTCGCCGGTCACGTCGTCTCCGCTGATGATGACCACACGGTCAACGCGGCCAGCGTCCAACCAATCCTCAGCGACACCAAAGGCAGCGGTTGCGGAAGCGCAAGCGAGGTTGATGGTGGTGTTCGGCCCACGAATACCGGTGTACTGGGCGAACTGGGAATGCCCCATGTTGAGCGTTTGGAAGAGGTAGCGGCGGTCAAAGCGACCTTCACCATCATCACCGTTGTTTTTGGCGTGCTTGGAAGCCATCTGAAGTCCTGGGAAACAGGAGGAAAAGACAATGCCCGTGCGCTCACGCTGAATTTGAGGGACCTGCCAGTTTCGAATCAAACGCAGCCCGCCCTTGCCGACTTGTTCCACCGGTGTGAGTGGAATACCGGCGTCTCGCAAAGCCAGGAGACCTGCGGCCACGGCGAGTTGGGTGCTGATGTCCCACGCCACGATGGCTTTCGGGTCGATGCCGAATTCTTCAGCAAGGTCGAAAGCACCTTTCAGGCCAGCGAGTTGGGGAATGTCGCCAAAGACGGTGGCCTGGTCCATGTTCACCGAGCCATCTCTGCCCTTGATGAGGCGGACAATATTCTTGTCCAGCAGACGTTGTTTGTACTCGTCGGACACTTCACTGATGCAGGTTTCTCCTCGCACCAATTTCTCAAAGGCGTCCTCTGAAAAGACACGGTCCATACCGGGTAAGCCGAGCGAGATACCGGTGACCACGTAGGGGTCGACGTCGCGTTGGGAGGCGGTTTGGAGCATCGAAACCGTTTGAACGGGAGCGGCCTTGAGGCTGGGTGGGGCTGTGACCGTTGCCATGGGCGACCAAGAGGAAGGTGGCGTGCGCACCCATCGGGCGAGGTCGCCCGCCGTGACCGCCGCTGGACCGTCAAATTCAGGGTCGGTTTGGGCTTCAGAAGCGATGGTGGCGACCACCCTTTGCACCTGTTCAGGAGTAAGACCCAAGCCGGTGGTCAGAACCACATGGCCGTGACAGAACGAGGCTGGGTAGCCGCTGAAAGCGGCAATGCGGTCGCCAACATAGGCCTTGATGGCCCGGTCACGTGCATAATCTGAATCCATTGGTCCACTTTGCACGGTAAGCGTGGAGGAAACGGTCGTGCCTGCGCTCACGCCGCTACCTGGAAGAGGGCGCGCTCGTGTGCGAAGCGATTCCAAAGCGGTGGTGGACGTTGAGGCCGAGAGAGGAGAAGACGTGCGGGCTTCGATGGGGCCCGCTTTGAAGGCGTCTTGCAGAGCATCGGAATCCAGTGCAGGCCACGAAGGTGGACGTCCTGCGAGGGCCAACGCCCCGATGGCGGTCATGAAACTGGCGATACCACCTTGTTTGGGGTGATTGGTCATGATGGGGACATGGGGCTGGCCCTCGAGAATCTGCATGGCGAACATGGTCAAGGCTCGCTTGGGGCCGACCTCAACGAACAGGCGACCTCCAGCATCGTACATCGTTTCGATCTGCTTAGTCCATTCCACAGAGGAGGCCATTTGCGGCGCAAGTTTCTCCAGAATCGCCGTCTTGCTGTCCCCGCCTTCAACGGGGTAGAAGGTGCCGTCCACGTTGGCGGTGATGGGCACATCAGGCCACCGAATTTCCAACCCTTCCAAGAATCGGCGCAGGGGTTCGTTGGCAGGTGCAACGATTCGGGAGTGGAAGGCGTGGGAGGTGGCGAGGGCCACACAAGAGAAGCCTTGCTCCTCGAACATGGCCATGGCGGCCTTGACCGGTTCGGTTTCGCCGGCGATAACGGTCATCTTTGGCGAGTTTTTGTTGGCCGCAATCACGTAGCCATCGGTGGCTTTGAGCACCGCTTGAACCGCTTCGTAGGGAGCGGTGACGCTGGCCATCAGGCCTTTGTCGTCGATTTCAACCGCACCCATTTCCGTGCCGCGGGCGGCTGCAGCTCTCAGAGCACCGTCCATGTCCAAAATTCCCGAGGACATGAGCGCAGCGTATTCACCAAGGGAGTGCCCGGCAACCATGTCAGGCGTGTGCCCGTAGGCATTGAGCGTTCGTTCAATCGCCAAGTCGGCCGTCAACATCGCCGGTTGCGTGTACTCCGTTTGCTTGAGTTTGTGCTCCGCTTCCTTCAGTTCCTCTTTACTCAGAGAAGAGCGCAGGACAAATCCAGAGAGCGTCTCGCCACCCAAGACATCGACCATGGTCTCGTCGGCTTGCTTCCAAACCTCAGCGGGTGCGGTGAAGCGTTGAACCAAATCGGCGGTCATGCCGACGTATTGGCTTCCCTGACCGGGGTACATGTGGACGGCTTTGGCCTTGGCTGGCATCGCTGGCTGGTCGGTCAACAACACACCCTGCGCTTGCAAGAAGCCCCACTTCTCGCTGTCCATCATCGCCTGCCCTGCCAATGTTTGGCGCTTGGAAAACTCTGCCCAAGAGGTGGCGACGAGTGCCAAACGGAACGCCTGGGAAGGGTCAAAGCCCGCACTCACTGTTTGCAGGGCTTCTGACAAACGCCGCCCTTTGGGGTCGTCGTCAAACAGCGGCCCATCAAAAGCGACACCGGCCAGTTGGGCTTGCAGCGCTTCAAGCGAGTCATCTGAAAGCAGGAGCACCCCGCCCTCAATCGCCTTCATCGCTTCGTGGGACATCGTCGCAGGAAGAGACGGGTCGAAAATCGACGGGGCGTCAGTGGCGGTCTGCCCGCTGTAAGCAGCCCAGCGAGCATCCCAATCAGAAGCCAGTGGTGCGTGATAATCCGGCTCGTAGCCCTCAAGGGCGATGTGGAAGTTGGTGCCGCCAAAGCCGAAGGCGGAAACACCGGCTCGACGAGGGGGCATCTCTGGGCGGGGCCACTCAAGGGGAGCAGTAGGGACGAAAAACGGAATGTTTGACCAGTCAACGGTTGGGTTGGGTGTCTCAAAATTCGCACTCGGCGGGATGGTCCGATGGTGCAAAGCCATGACCGATTTCATGATGCCCGCAATGCCTGCAGCCGCTTTGAGGTGGCCAATTTGAGATTTGATGGAGCCAACGGCCACGTTACCAGCTCCTTCAACGCCGGTCCACAACCGGGAAAGGGTGGAGAGTTCCGTCGCGTCGCCGACCTTTGTGGACGTCCCGTGGGCTTCCACCAATTCAACGGACGATGCTGGGTAGCCAGCTTGACTGTAGGCTCGGGCAATGGCCTGAACCTGCCCCCGTTGGCTTGGCGCGGTGATGCCTTTTCCTCGGCCATCAGATGAGCCACCGATGCCTCTGATGACGCTGTAGATTTCGTCATCATCGCGAATCGCATCGCTGAGGCGCTTCAGCACCAGAACGCCGGCACCCTCGCCCATGACGAAGCCGTTGGCTCGGGCATCAAAGGGCGAGGAATGAGTCGGCGAGAGGGCGCCAATAGCGGAGAATTTTGCAAAGGTCGCAGGGTCCATCGTTCGGTCCGTGGCCCCCGCCAACATGACGTCGACTTGGCGGGTTTGGAGCAAACGGCAAGCGTCGAGAACAGCGGCCATGGAGGAGGCGCAAGCAGCGTCCATGGCGTGATTGGGGCCTTGCAAATCCAACAGGTTGGCCACGCGCCCTGAGACCACGTTGGCCAATTCACCGGGCATCGTGTCTTCATCAACCCGAGGCGTGCCCTCCAACATCGCATTGGTGAATCCGTCCGCCTTGGTTTCGGGCAGGCCATGTTCCTTGGCCAAGGCCGTGGTGTGATTGGACCACACTCGGATGTTTGACATGTTGCGGTTCTCACCACCCAGGGCGTTAGCGAACACAACGCCCGTTTTGGTGCGGTCGATGTCCTTGCTTTCGCCGCCATAGCCTGCGTGCTCAATGGCGTCAGCTGAAACGGTGACGGCCCACAACTGGCACGGGTCAATTTGAGGCAAGGTGCCAGGAGGCTGTCGCCAACGGCGCCAGTCAAACTCGGCATCGGCCACCAACGCTCCGATTTTTGCATAGGTGTACCCTTCGGTGTGCTCGCCCGGACCGCCTTCCTTCCAAAAATGGTCAACTGGCCCCGGCCAGCGCCCTTCAGGAAGCGGTTTGATGCTCACTTTGGCGTCGAGGATGTTTTGCCAAAAGGCGTCGATGTCGTGGGCATCGGGCATGAGGGCGCCCAGGCCGATGACAGCAATGGGCTCGAACGGCCCCTGGTCAATTCCCTCGCAGGGTTTGCCGTCTGCTGTGGTCAACGTCATGTGGACACCTCAATTCATGATGCTCTCGGGCACCATCGTGATGGAGTAGCCTGCGTCCACGTACACGCACTGACCGGTGACGCCCGCTGAGAGCGGGCTGGCGAGCCAAAGGGTGGCGCCAGCGACGTCGGCTTGGCTTACGTTTCTTCGGAGAGGCGCGTTGGCTTCGACGTGGTCCAAAATCCTGTCAAAGCCAGGAATGCCGCTTGCTGCGATGGTGCGGATGGGTCCTGAAGAAATGGCGTTGACCCGATGGCCTTCGGGTCCGAGATGGCAGGCGAGTTCACGCGTCCAGCATTCCAAGGCTGCTTTTGCCATGGACATGATGCCATAACTGGGCACGAATCGGTTGGATGCAGCGTAAGTTAGGGTGATGGTGGAGGAGCCTGCATTGAGGTAGGGCAGGGCGTGCTTGAGGCAGCGTTGAAGTGAATTTGCTGAAATGGTCATGGCGGTGTTGATGTCATCGTCCTCCACGAACAAAATCGGACGGTCAAAGCAAGAGCGTGGGGCAAACCCGATCGCATGAACCAGAATGTCGGCTTTCTTCCCGGGATGGTCTGCAGCGAATGCGGTGAAGAACTCCTGCGTGGTGCTGTCAGATGCAACGTCCAGCGGGTAGAATCCACCGATGGCAGGCAATTCGTCCTTCAGCTTGAAAACACGGCTCATGAAGCGCTTTTGGTAGCCCAAATACAGGGTGACGCCTGCCGCCGCCAACTGCTTGCAAATCGCCCATGCAATGGAGTCTTCACTGGCCACTCCAAACACAAAGGCCGTTTTACCTTCCAGTCCAAGCATGAAATGCCTCCTTGGGGATTAGGTGTAGTGCGCTACACCAAGCCTTTGAGTGTTGCCTATCAAATCGGGCCACATCGGCCGAGTTTACGACCCGACGTAAAGGACCGTTAACGCCCGTCAAAGGTCAGCGAAAACATCGTCAAATTCGTCGCCGTCATCGTCGTCGGAGAACAGGTCATCGAGTTCTGAAAGGTCGAGATCGTCTTCATCATCTTCGTCGAGGTCATCATCGATCTCAACAGGCGGGACATACATGGGTTGGGCATTGGCACGACGGCGCAGGGTTCGTGCGAGAGCCACCACAAAAATAAGACCGAAGAGCACGGCAGCACCAATGCTTCCGTACATGACGAGGGTGTCTTTGTCAACCTCTTCCAGACCGCCACCAAGGCCACCTGCCGTGTTGGTGACCTCCAGTTGAACGGGAATGCTGACCTCGCTGACTGGAGCCTCTGCGTCCTGCTCGCTCTGAGCTTGGAACGTCACCTGGTAGCGCTCTTCTGCGGCGACTTCAGAAGGCGACCTGATGATCAGTTCACGCACCGTGGAAACACCGTCTTCTGCAACGTCCTCGGCCACAGAAGTGCCGCCAGGGAAGGAGAAGCCAGCCTCTTCGAGTTCGGCAACGTTCGTGATTGAAACACGGATTTTGTCGTCATCGTTGCCGTTGTTGCGGAATTGGAACGTGATCTTGACCTCCTCGCCCTCACTCATGGTGCGGGTGCTCTGGTCGGAGATGTCCAAATCGACCATGCCAAAGGAAGCGATGTTCAAATCCCCGCTGACCGACGAATTGGACGCGAGGGCTTCAGGCCAATCCAACATGCCGACATTGGTTACGACGGCGTTCAACGTGAAGTCGTAGGAAAGTTCGGCTGAGAGGCGGATTTGCCCAGTGAAGGTGACCTTGAAGTCCTCTTCTTCTCCTGGGCCGAGGTCAAAGGTATCCTCTTCAAGCATCATGTCAACCTCAAGCCCTTCCCACTCTTTTTCCACACTGATGGATTCTTGGAAGGAAGAGGGGTTCTTCACGGTGCACGTGATGTCGACCACCGGGTCGTTGAGCGGATGAACGTTGAGTTCGGGCTGTTTTTCGTCGCAATCGATCTCAACTCCCGGAGCGGTTGGTGCTTGGGCTTGGGCAGTAGGAGCGAAACTGCACAGCATCAGTGCCACGACAAAGAATCCCAAACGGCGTGATGGAATCATGGCCCTCAAACCTCCCTGTTGATTCTCTTTCATCAATGTGATGGGAAGTTGATGCCCAAGCAGAGGATTCGCCAAGGAACCCATCATTCGCCGTAAACTCGGTTTGGCAAAGCACTGTGGGTGTTCCACATCACCTCCTCATCAACGCCAGCGGCGAGGAGTTGCTGTGTTCGTTTTGGGACGGTTTTGGGCCCGAGAACAGCGCCTGGCCTTCGCGGGTCGTCCATGTAGTCCGTTTCGAGGAAAAAACCGTTTTTGGCCATGGAATGCGTCTCAACCAACCGCTCCAAGGCACCTTTACCGCACAGCACGCTGGGCGTTAAGCCGTGGGTGTGGGCTTCTCGAACATCGGGAGGTGAATAATGGCGAATCAGTTTCCTCAAATCCATGCCTTGGCGCAGCGCCCGTTTGGCCAAATCGGGATACGTGTCTTCGCTTTCGCCCTCCACATGCAATTGAAGCGGTAAGCCCTCTTGAGCAGCCAAATGCATCGTTTCATCCAGAAGTTCGTTTGAAAGGTCCCAAATCTCGTCCGAGACCGGCCAATGCGGCCGACCGACCTCACCGATGGCATGAGCTTGGCCCTCGTGAACAAAAGCCAACGCCGCTTCAATGGAATGCCGGTAATTCTCAACCGCACGCTCCTTCCCAGCGTCGCCGTCTTCGGACACCCAGCGCTCAAATTGATGAGCGAAGGCGGCAGGGTGCGGGCCCAGCACCACTCGAACACCGAGACCGACCTCATCGCGCACCGATTGCGCCATGCTCAGCGTGTCGGCGTAGGCCGTTTGATGGCCCTCCAAGGTCTCGGGAGGAGCAGCGAAGTCGGGGCAGTGAACGAGGACCAAATCGGTCCCCCCTACGCGCTGAAAGGAACGAGCGGCCTCAAGGAACAAACCCTTGCGATTGAGGTGAAAGTGGTTGTCCAAAATCGGACCGTCATAGACCATGCGGCTCCCTCAAATTCGGTCGACGAAAAAGCCCCTGTCGCTGAACAAGCCGTTCCAATACACCGCCGCCATGGCCACCATGTTGGGGTGGCGAGCATCGGCGACGATGCACTTGCCGTTGGGCCACATCTGAACGGTCAAGCTGTGTCGCGTGTCCGTCAAGGTGGTGCACCCGAGGCGGGCATCAAACTCGGCTGTTCCCGATGGCAGGCTGGCCGGGATGGCTTGCAAGTTGAGCGCACGGTCAAATTGGAACGAAACGACGACCGGTCCCATTTCTGCGACCAGCCCGCTGTCGTCCATACCCATGCGAAGCAGGAGTTCCTTGGCAGCGGCACGGGCGGCTTCAACGCGATGCGTGCCGTGGACGACGATACGACCTTCTTCATCGATGACCAAGGTCGCCCGTGGGCGTTCCATCGCCTTGATGACCACGCCGCTGTTGCGCTGGCCGCCCACCTCAGCGACGACCGTGTCATGATTCAGAGGTGTTGGGCAGACGAAGCGAACCAGTTGATTTTCAACGCGAACGTCAATCGAACCGGTGGCCATGCTACTCCTCCTCCGTGTCCATCGTGTGGGTCAATGTTGATGAAATCTCCTCAGGCAAGGGCCCCGCCATTAACGCGTTCAACATCGCCTCCGCATGCGGGCGGTGCACCACCAGGAGAAGGGTGGCGTCCTCGCCTTCGCTCGCCCGAAGCTCAGCGAGAGCTCCTCGAATGCGGGCGGCATAGCGAGCATTTCTGCGTTGAGCCAGTTCAGGGGTGCTCAGCCACTCGGATAAGTCCCACCAAGCAGCGGCCAGTACGCTTGCTGTGGCGTAATCCACCGATTGGCCTTTGGGTGGAGGTTGGGCGTTGAAGAGATGATGTTTCACGCTCTTCTTCCATCGCTTACCGACCCGAATCATGCCGAGCAGTTTCTTCCAATGCGATACGGCTCGAGCCTCTTGTGTCAAGTAGTCGCCCCAGTCCTCATCGTCGGCCAATGGTTCGATGAAAAAGACGGGTCTGTTGTGCCGCTCTGCGTTGCGTTGCAGTCGGCGTGGTTCTGGGTCAGGAAAGCGCCCTCCTTGCAAGTTTTCCAAGGTGGAAATGCCTTCAACATACTTCCCAAAGGCCCCACCTGAAAGCATGGCATGGGTCTGATTGACACCTTGCGATTCCGCCTCATCAGCTTCTTCCTGAATCCAGAGGTCGACCACATCGGGCGACTCGAGCAGGGCCAAGCCGTGCCAGGCTGCACGAGGTCGCATGGCATTGGGATAGACCACCGTGGGCATCGTACCGTGGAGGATCACGGTGCCGCCGTCCGGGTCTTCCCAGACCGGATCGGTCCAACCATCGGAAGACATCGAGCCGCCTCACTGGTTGTTGACCCAGTCTTGGAGGGATTCAACGGTCCATCCTTGGTCGAAGTAACCTTGGATTTCCTCTTGGGTCCATTGCGGGAAGGTCTGCATGGCACGAGCCATCTCCGGGTCGACATCAGCGGGGATTTCAGCAAGCACCTTGCTCTCCGTGTAGCCCGCATCGTCATCATCCTCATACTCGTCATCGAGCATGGAAGCGCCTCCACCACGACGGGCGAGCACCAAAACCAAGGTACCCAGAACACCAATGACCACGACGAGAATGACCACAATGAGCAACAAGTTGCTCGAGTCTTCCTCGGCTTGGACCTTGACATTGAACACATCTGCCCACTGTCCCTGTGACCCATCGTAGATGTTCTCGCTGGAGCCGTTGAGGCTGATGGTGTAGTACATGCCCGTCGTTTGCGCAGCAAACGGTGCAAGAGTGACCTCGACCCAATCGCTCACTTCTTGAATACCAAGTTCTGGGGTGGAGACCGTGTCTTCAACAACGGGTGTGCCACTGTCGGTGACGGACTTGATGACCAACTCAGCGACGCCGGCCATCGAACCGGTGTTCTTCACCTTGATTCGGAGTTTCATGCTCTCACCAACACGTGGGTCATCGCTGAGCAACACGTCTTGAATCTCAAAGGTCGCTTTCTCCTCGATGAAGGTGTATTGCGACTTGTGCTGAGCTTGGCCGGAGAAGATGGGCAGAATAGAGCCGTCTTCCTGTGGACCTCCACCCAAACGTACCGTTGAACCGGCGGAGTCGGCACCAGAGACCCAGAACACCAGGGTGGGTTGCTGTTGCGCATTCACTTCAGCATCAAACACCCGCGGCTCATCATCTGAAAGTGGCCAGAGGTCCAAACAGGTCGCCGTAGCGAGGTATCCATCGCCCAAGGTACTGAGCGAGAGGGTTTCTGACGAGGGTTCGAAGCCAAAGTACTCGGCGTACTCCGACCACGGCGTGTAGTCGATGGTGTTGCTGTAGAACATCCAGTTGACTTGGAGATCACCGGGGAACATGGCTTCCTGCTCCTTGATTTGCAGTTGAATGTCAACACAGTGGTAGTTGGCCGTGGACAAGGTGTTGGAGATGATGCGGTCATTCGCACCTGCAGGAAGGGCGCCCTTCTCAGCCAGCCATGTGTTGGAAAGCACCTCGGGAGGTGTTCGGTCAACCTTGAGGGTGAATTCACCGCATCCATAGGACGTGGAGGTCGCACACAACGCCGCCGTGAAGTCTTCAGCACCATCGGGCAGGTTGATGAGTTGGTAGGTGTAGGTGTACTCGTTGGTGAACACGGGTGCCGTGATGTTGATGTCAAACACACCACCTGTGAAGGTGTGGGTGATGGTTTCACCCGGTGTTGAGATGTAACCCTTGGCAAAGTTCTCGGCAGCATCCTGACGTACAATTTCCATCGTCAATTCAACTTCAGGGTTGATGTAGACGCTGTCGTAGATACCTTCTCGGAAGGCGAACTGCCCGGTGAATCGGACCGTGTCGCCAGCGAAGATGAAGCCTTGACGTACATCGCTGGTGAACGGTTCACTTACGTCTTCAAACATCGGGGTGACCATGAGGTTGTTGACCTCGTCGGTGCGGAAGTCAAGCTGCATGCCGTCGCTGTAGCGCCAGATTTGGATGTAGCGGCCGGGCACACCCGAAAGCATCGTGTAGAGCGGGTTGTCAAGGTCCTGCATCTGCAATTTGGGCTCGATGTCCTTGCCGTCCATGCCGACAATTCCCCAATCGATTCGAATAGGGATGTTGAGGATAAAGTCCGATTCGAACGGGTCGATGAGGGCCGTGTTGTCCATGGTGAGCATGGTCGGTCCAACATCACCGTCGTAGACGATGTCAATGTGGGGGCTGTCGGTCCATGCGGTTTGGTTGCGTGGGAAGTACCAGACGGTCATATCGTCGCCGGTCTTGTCGAGGTTGACCTGGAAGAAGTCGACATCTCGCCAACCGTTGTCGTCGCTTGCCTCAAGGATGAGGTGGTAAGTGTTACCAGCGTACATGGTTTGGTTCCACGTACCGTCCCACTGCAATTCATTGGAGTTCAAGAACGGGTTGCCTTTTGAGTCCTCGATGAAGAAGTTGCGAATCACCGGGCTCTTGGACGACATGGACACATAGGTGACCTGGTCGTTGCCAAAGCCGGGCCCGCCTCCGTCAATCGGGTTGCCTGCGAGGTCATAGCCTTCAATCCAAATGGAGACCTTGCCTTCGAGACCTTCGTTGGCGGCGTCACTGTAGACGCCCGAGTAATTTGCGATGGGCGCCGCACCATCACTGTTGATGGTGAGGGTTACGTATTCGTCTGCATCGGGGAGACCGTCCTCGTTCGTGTCGTGGTCGTGCTCAACCCAGTAGTGCATGTCAAGGGTGGCAGGGGGGTTGGGAATGTCTCGGCTCGACATACGGATTTGTTGTGTATTTTGCGGCACAACCCACGTGTCGTCGAGGAGCGTTCTCCAGTTTGTGTCGACGTTGGAATCGGTACCCGGACTCAGGACCTGCAGGTCAAGGAGGTCTGGCTCGAGGGTATCGATGGTGATGTCGAACGGAATGGCGCAGGTCTCATCAGGGTTGTACTGCGATGGAGGACACAACAAATCGCCACCTTCGTAGCCTCGTACGGCAAAGCGGTACGTTTCGCTACCGGCTGCTGCACCAAGGTCGACGTTCCAGTTGAAGTCGCCGCCGATGACGCCCGAGCGGTTCGCCACTTCTTCCCACTCCACGGTGATGTTGCCGTCAGTGGTGTTGACGTGCTTGAGTTCAAGCACAAGGAAATACAAACTTGGGTCGGGGGCCTCGTTCAAGTCTTCGAGGCGGATTTGACCGATGAGATTGATGTCTTGGCCGGATTCAGCACCGGTCAACGCTTGCGTAGCGCCGATGCTGTTCTGCAGCTCAAACGAGGTGATACCGGCGTCGTTCTCAACGGCGTTGCCCACCGATGGGTCGAGCAGGATGGCGTCGGGAAGACCGTTGACACCGCTGGTCGTGGTCAAGCCAGCGTACATGCGAACGGCCTCGGTGTCATCCCAAGTGGGGTTGACACGGAAGTGCCAGGTGATTTCCTTGCCGTTGGCGACATCGGCATAGGATGAAGTGGATTCAAGTTGCACGTAATTGTTCTCGTCGCTGGCCTCCGAGAAGGACATGAACTCGCTCCATGCGAACTTGATGTAGCCCGATTCGGATTCAAATGTGAGCCAGGCTTCGTTCAACGAGGCACCGGTCAGAGGATCAACGGTGTGGGTGGTGACCACTTCGTAAATGTCCCCGTTGGGATAGAGCCCGACCGGGTTATCGGTCATGACCAAGGTGTTGGCGTAGCCGGTGCTGGTCGAGACGCTGAGGTCGCTGAGAGAAACGCCACCGCCGGAATCCGTGTAAACAGCAACTGGAACGGTGGCCGTTGCACCGCCGGTCCACAAAGCCACGCCTTGGTTGAGTTCGATGTCGAGACCGTCTGCGGCGTTGAGCGTCGTGGAGTAGTCGTAGACGATGTCCAAATCAACGAGGTCAAGCGTGGTCCCCGACGAAGCGTTCGGCGAATCGACCATGAAACGGAAAAGGACCCAGTAGCGGCCAAATTCGTCCTGGTGTGTTCCCGCAACCGACGGGTTGGTGAGCAACGAGTTGAGCGCACCAACGAAGTCGAGCGGTTGGCTGAGCATCTCTTGCACGATGGTGGTGCTGTTGGGCATGTCGCCGAGCACAACGGACTGCGAACCTGCCATCAGGCTCAATTCAAAGCCTTCGCTGGAGTCGCTGTTGGAACGAATTGACACCTGGTCCATGCCGAAGTCTGCTGCGGTGACTTCCGCACCTTCGGGGAGAAGGAAGAAGCCGCCCATGGCTTGGCCGCTGACCCCGAGGGTGAGCGTGGCCTTATCGGCGGCGTAGTTGACGTTGTCAACGGTCCCTGACACGAAGGTCGTTTGTCGGCCAAACATGTCAAAGGCGGGCTCGAGGAAGCCATAGTCCACGTCGCCATCGTCCGCCACGTCAATGCGGAGGTTGGTGGCGTGATGACCGAATTCAAGGTCAAACCAAATACCACCTACGTCGCAAGGGCTTTGGTAGGATGTCAGCGAGTTGAATCCAAAAATCGGTGCATCGAGCACCGTTTTCACGCCATCTTCAACCGTGATTCCCGTTGTTTGACCGGTGGGTACAATTTCAATGGCAGGCGATTCGCTGCAGTCGTCTTGTATCATCGGCGTGATGGACGTGATGGGATTACTGAATTTGCTTCGTTCGAGCGCCGTGCTGTAAGCGTCGCGCTTGATTTCTGGTGTGTAGATCATCGGCTCGCCGCCACCCATGGTCTGCCATACACCGTTATCGATGATGGCCGGGCCCATGCTGGTGTAGTTGAAGCCGGTACCGACTCGGGTTCCAATACTGAAACCGTGCAAAGCAGGCGTTGAAAGTCGGTCGGGTCCCGAGTTGAAATCGAACCTCAAGTTGACAGCATGGTACTTGTCGGTGTCAATATCCCAGAGTTCAATGATGTCGCCGGTCAACCCGGACATGGGGTTTCCAAATTTGTCGTTGATGAGGTTGTTGTTCGTGTCGAGAACATCCACCGCAATGGTGGCAGAAGAGGTCGTTTCGGCTTCCATGGTGAGCACACCGTAACCGTTGGGGTGGTTCTCTCCACCGAGAGCGGATGGCGTCATGCCGCGAACGGTCATGCTAGCGTTTTGGGGCAAGAGGTCGCCCAAGCGGAAGTTATCGATGTACCAGCCTGACATGTTGTCATCGATGTTCATGGCCGAACTTGCAGTGTGGTGCATCACGAAACGGATTTGCACATACTCGTCGATTTTGTCGGTCAAATCGATGGCGATGTTGGCCCAACCCGAGGGGTTCTGCGCCGTCACGGAGGTGCCTGCGAGGCCGTAGCCCCACTGTTGTCCGCCCAATCCAAGGCCACCGCAATTGGTGGTGATCTTGTTGTTCCAGTTCGAGCCCGTTCCTCCACCGAGGGCGTAATTGGTGCCCTGCAGCAGGCCGGTGCTGTTTTGCTGGTCGATAGGGAAATACTCGAATCCAGTGTTGTCGGGTGGGAAACCTGGGTTGGGAGAGGAACGCAGCTCAAGGTATCCACAATCACGGAAGCGGAGCGTGTTCTGTTGGGAGCCTGTTGACGTTTCAAGATTCCACCACGAATCAAAGTAGGCAATCTTGCTCTTCAGAAGAGGGTCGACGAAGAGTTCTGCACTGGTCATCCCAACGACAAATGGAAGGTAGGAAGGAGGGTTGCTCCCGTCGTCGTTGTCGTCGGTGTAGTTGTTATCAGCGAGGTTGGTGCCCCAGCAATCCTGCCCCGAAGCGCAACCTGCGGGTGTATCCGAAGCGGAGAGGGAACCGTGTTCCCAGCCAACGCCGCTCGAGGGCATGTTTCCTGGTTCGGTGGAGTCGCTAAAGCCTCCCATGGTGCCTTCGAAATCGGTCAAAAAGCCCTCGGAAATCAAGCTCACAGGTGTTGCTTCGTTGTTCTCTTCATAGCGGAAGAGGGATTCATCTGAAAATTCGGTGAGTTGGTTGTTGTAATCGGGATTCCAAACGCGTTGGTCGTTGGAAACGAGCGTTTCGGTGTCGATTCGCGTCTGGTGGCCGTGCTCAACGGCGTGAGTGTGGACGTTCATGGTCGCCCCGGTAACGGTCTCCCCATCGGGCAGGTGGATGGCGCCATCGACCAGATTTTGCAGTTCATTTCCATCCCGAATTTCAACATCAACGCTCTCATCACCGTTGGCGAAGGTCGTGATATTGGCCGAGGCAAGCGGAGCAAGAAGCATCAACATCATCAAGAAAATTGGCTTCGTTTTTCGGACGGTTTCGTTTGACATGGTGTCACCTGCACCTCCGCGAGGGTTTGCCCCCCTAAAATCTCGTCGCTTATCCGACTCTGTCCCTTTTTACCGTGCTTTTCCCAATCGGCGTGAACATGAGTTATGAGGGTGGACCGCGTGGACAGCCCATGGAGCCTTATTCCACCGAGCCCGTCGCCCTCATTGAAGAGGTGTTTCCCCAGGACACCAACGCGTACAACACCCTGTTTGGTGGAAGGCTTCTCTCGCTGATGGACAAAGCCGGCGGCATTGCCTGTGCAAAGTTCGCTCACCGGGAATTTGTCACGATTTCCATTGATACGTTGACCTTCATCGCCCCCGCTCGGCAGGGCGACTTGTTGGAAGTCACCGGCCAAATCGTCTACACCAGCAGCCGCACAGCGTGCACCAAGGTAACCGCCTACACCATGAGCAAAGCAACCTGGGAAAAGAGCATCATCTGCGAGGGCTACTTCTTCTTCGTCGCCATCGACTCCATGATGCAAGCCATCCCAATTCCCCAATTTACGCCCGAAACGGACGACGAAAAAGAAGAGTGGGCCAAGGCCAAAGCCATCCGAGACAACATGCTCGCTCAGAAGGCAAAGCGGGACGCTTGACCACCCATTGATTCTTCAAGCGTAGCCAACTGGCCGCTGCATGGTCGTGTTGAACATCGCCGTCATCGCCTCAGACGAACTGGCCCGTAGCATTGCCAAACCGGCCGACCAACGGGACGTTCACACCTATGTTCACAAGGAAAACGGCCCCGACGGCGCGAGGATTCTCTCGCTGATTCGCCCCGCTAAATTCCCCGAGCGCCTTCCGCCCTTTCTCAACGCACTTTCCACATCGCAAGCGGGCATCATCGAAGTCACTGCCGTGGACGCTGTTCTTGGCGAGGCCTTGGTGGCGTTTGCCAGTGCCGGCATTGAGCGGGGCCTCGCGGTGATCAATCCCGCTGATGGCGGATGGGTTGACGAAGACCAAGTCAAGATGCTGTTCAAGCAAGCAGGTTTGGGTTCGTGGACCTTTGAGACCAACGATGGCGTTCACCTTCGAGAGCGTATGTACGCCTTGATGGACGGCATCCAAAGCGTCTTGGAAGCCAACGCCAATGCGCCGTTGGTCTTGCCTGTTGACCAGTACTTCAACGTCAAAGGCATCGGCCTGGTCGCTATCGGCTACGTCCAATCGGGCCGTGTCAACGTGCACGACGAGGTGCTGCTGTTGCCGGCCAACGGAACGGGGAACGCCAAATCGCTTCAGGTCATGGACGACGATGTTGAGGTCGCCACCGCAGGTGACCGTGTTGGCCTCGCCTTGCGCAACGCCAAGGAAGAACACCTCACGGGCAACACCATCATCGTCCATCCACCCGTTGAGGATAAGCGAGCGAACATCTCCACCCCCATGGCGCTTGACCAGCACGGGCGGTCCACCGTTGACCTGACAACCTCGCCCTTCCAAAAGCGCGTACTGGCCGCAGGCGATGTCATCCACGCCAGCGTCGACCTCCAATTCGTCGTGGGCCGAGTGCAGAGCGTAGAGGGCAACAAGCTCACGGTGGAATGGGAACATCCGCTTTTCATCAGGAAGGACAACCCGCCTGCCGTCCTTATCGCCCAGTTGGATTCCAAACCCCGTATCATGGGCTCTGCGGTGGTCACAGCCATCGATGCTTGACGGCGATGACGGCAACCGTTGGTTTTGCACCGGTCAACTCGTACCTCCTGCGGTGGTTTGATAACCCCTCACACCCCGCTCTGACATGGGATGCGCGAGATTGGGCAGGGGACTGCACCAACCAGCGAGACGGACAAGGAAACCTTCCTGTCCCTCCGGTTGGCAGAACCATCGGAACGGGTGAAAATCACCTTGGATGAGCGCATGCTGAGCATTGAAGGCAAGCGGAACGCAACCGTTGACATGCGACTGAACGCCATCACCACGATGAAACATCATTCCAGCGATTTGGTCCCAACCTGGCTCATCTTCTTGGGCATGGCGTTCATTTGGATTGGCTACCGAGTGATGGTCCCCTCCACTTACAAGATGGCGTTTATCGGAGCCGGCGTCGGACTGATTGCAGCTCGATTCCTGACCAAGAAACCCACATTGACCATTCAAACCTCCTCCGGCGACACCCATGTCTTGTTTGGCCATGAACGCTCACTGAACCGACTCAGCTTCATGTTCAACCACCTCGCCAACAACAAGACCATGGCCGAGGGGCGAGCCAAACTCAAAGCCCTCGAGACCGAACTCGACGGCGGCTGGCACGATGCAGAGGTGCTCCCGGCTCCCATTTTGCCCAATGTGCTTGAAGTTCCTCAAGCGGTGAACCACTTCCTCGCCGAGGGAGAAGGCCAAACGATGCTTGCCGATCAGGCTCAACCAACGCCGGAATGGATGCCAACCCACGAGCCCGAACCCCAACCGGCCCCCCCGATGGTGGGCTTCATTCAGAGTTTCCAACCCGTATCTCTTCCTGCCCAACCCGTTGATTATCCTCCCGACCACCGCCCTGCACCGCTGCTTCACCCCGTGCTCGTGCCGGAACAGACGCCACCCATGCACCAAGGAACCCACGGACAACCGCAGAGATTCCTGCCCTCATGGTACAACCAACATGGCGCTCACATCCCTGGAGCCAACCGAGAAGATGTGGTAGAGGAGGAACCCGAGGCGCTTGAATTGGATGCCGAGTTGTTTGACGCCATCGATGCCGTCATCGAGCCAGAGACCGAACCGGAAGAGCCCACCGTGGCGCCCGTTCCCCAGCGTGAAACCCTGCTCAAGCCTAAGGAGCAAGCATCCATTGAGGATTCATCGTTCCACCCTCGACGAACCCGGAGCCTTCGTCCACGCCAACCACGAACGGGCGGGATTTTGAATCGGATTCGAGCGAACTCCAACGAATGGTTGGACCGTGCGGTCAATGGGCCTCGACCGATGGCAACCACGGAAACTTCAGGCGCACTTCGCGCCCAAGCCGCCGCCGCTGCAAACGAAAGCAACGCTCGCGTTCATGATTCCCTCTCCGAAGAACAAGGAGGCGTGATGGCTGCGGAAGAAGCGGATCGGCTCAATCGACGTTCTGAGCAACTGCTTGCTGTGGCAAACGAACTCCGTCAGTCGGAGGAAGGGGCCCTCGAAACGATGTCCTTTGCGGACCTCTTATCCAGCAGCAACGAAGAAGAAAGCGTGAATGTCCCTCGCCTCGATGAGGATTGATTCACAAACCCAACATGGATCGATAATCCGCCATGCGCTGGTCAAACGATGACCCTTCAAGGCTACGCAGCGACGTAGTTCCAAACGCTTCAAGCGTGAAGCTCGCCATGACCGTGGCCATCATCAAACCCGTTCGGAGTTCGTCCAACGAAAGCGGCCCCGAGCCCGAGGCCAAGTGAGCAGCCAAGGCCCCAGCGAAGGTATCGCCGCAACCTGTGGGGTCGACCACATTTGCTGTTGGAACGGCAGGAAGGGCGAGAAGCGCTCCGTCATGAAGCGCGAGGACACCGTGCTCACCTCGCTTGACGATGAGCGTGCGTGTGTTCGTTTCCTTCGCCAGCGCGTGCATGGCACGGACCAAGTTTTCATCCCCCGATAGCATTCGGGCTTCGCCGTCGTTGATGATGATCAAATCCACGGCCTGCATGACCTCAAGGAGGGCGGGTTTGGCAATCGTGATCCACAGGTTCATCGAATCGAGCATGGTCATCCGCCCGGCCGTGGTCTGTTCGAGGACGCTGTTTTGAAGTGCGGGGTGGAGGTTGGCGCAGAACACCACGTTGGGCTGTTGCCAAGTTTCTGGAACCAAGGGCTGAAAGTGCTCAAACACGTTCAGGTAGGTCGCTTTCGTTTCGGCTTCCGCCATGGCGCCGTGGTAAGCACCCTCCCACCGGAAGGTTTCACCCTCGGCCGTTTCGAGGCCTTCGAGGTCAAGGCCCGCATCGGCCAGAATTTTCCGGTCTTCATCAGCAAAATCGTTCCCAACCACGCCCACAAGACCGGTTTCTCGACCCGTCATGTGCTGCTGTAAAAATCGGCAGGACAAGCCTCCGTAGGTGGCTGAACCCCCCAAAGCCCGTTCCACGGAACCTTCTGGAGAAGCAACAGAATCGTAAGCGATGCTTCCGACGATAAGAACAGACATGCTGACCGCCTCCTCAACCAAGCAACTCTTGGTGCATGTCGATGTACTGAATCGTGATGTCGCCGTTGTTGAAATCTTCCTCGTCCATGATGCGGCGGTGGAGGGGAATCAAGTGTTCCACACCCGTGATCATCGTTTCATCCAGCGCCGTTTTCATTCGACGTATCGCGTCTTCACGGTCTCGTCCCCAGACCAAGAGTTTCGCCAACAAGGAGTCGAAACATCCAGGCATTTCGTAGCCCGGGTGGGCGTGTGTGTCGCAGCGAATGCCGAAACCACTTGGAAAATGACATTCCCACAGGCGGCCGGGGCTTGGAACAAATTCACGCGGGTCCTCGGCGTTTAAGCGGCACTGAATTGAGTGGCCTCGCCACGTGATATCCTCTTGCTTGAGCGGAAGGGCTTCGCCTTGTGCGACACGAATGCCGAGTTCAACGAGGTTGTGGCCGGTGATGAGTTCGGTGACGGTGTGCTCAACTTGGACGCGAGGGTTCACTTCGAGGAAGTAGAAATCGCCGTTGGCGTCTCGTAGGAATTCAAAGGTTGCAAGGCCCTTGTAGCCCACCGATTCAGCACCTTTGCACACCAATGCTCCGATTTCAGCACGCTTTTCATCGGTCAACCATGGACCTTCTTCGACGAGTTTTTGGTGGCGACGCTGAATGGAACAGAATCGTTCACCGAAGTGAATGGCGTTCTTTCCATCGGCCAGCACTTGGAATTCAACGTGCTGTGCTCCTTGGATGTACTTCTCAACGAAGACTCGCTCATCACCAAAAGCGGACTTGGCTCGGGACTGACAGAGCTTGAGGGCGCTCTCGAACTGGTCGGCCTGCTCAACGATTTGCATACCGATACCGCCGCCGCCCGCTGCGGCTTTGATGATAACTGGGTAGCCGATTTCATCGGCAAGCGCACTGGCGACATCGGCGCTGGCGATGGGCTCTGACGAGCCTTTGGCTGTTGGAAGACCAGCAGCCTCCATTGCCGCTCTCGCCTCAATTTTGTCCCCCAGCAAGGTGATGACACCGGAGGCTGGTCCGATGAAGGTGATGCCTTCCTCCTCGAGGCGAGCCACAAAGGCAGCGTTTTCGGCAAGGAATCCATAACCTGGGTGAACGGCATCGCACTCGAGTTCCTTGGCCGCTTGCACCACCGCCTCGATGTCAAGGTAGGAATCAAGTGGGTTGGTTCGGTAGTTCGGATAAGCGATGTCCGCCATCTGAACCGGCAGCGAGAGTCGGTCTTCTCGGCCGTGGATGATGGCCGCCTCAATGCCCATATCACGAAGGGTTCGCAGGATGCGGAGAGCGATTTCGCCACGGTTGGCAATCAGCACGCGCTTGAAGCCCATGGGCACAGGTCAGCCGAGTCAATCTATGAGCAAAGCGGTCCGAGAGCGAGAAGTTCACGCGATGCTTCACCCCGCTCCGTGCCGGTCATCACTGCGTGGAGGCGGCTTCCTCCAGGGGATAGACATCCCACGGCTTCGTCCCTCTGCGCCGAAACATGGACTTCCGCATCGAACGGAGGATACCCCTTGTGAACCTCAACGACCGCTTGATGGACTGGAACGGATGAAGCACGTACCACAACGGGTTTCGCCAACCTTTGAACGGATGACGCAATTGACGCAGAATGCCATCGGGGATGGGTTCGTTGACCCCGTAGGACTGCGGTCGCCGGTCCTTTGGCATGAAGTAGGTCCCAAACAATTGGTCCCACAAGGGAAGAAATGTGGAGTAATTCGTCCAAATCGCATCCCGTTCATTGGTGTGATGCCAATGGTGGAATTCGGGCGTGATGATGAGACGGTGCAACCACTTGAGGCGCCACCTCACGTTCGCATGGAGGAACAACCCCAAGATGATTTGAGCCGCTGCAAGGGCCCCGGTCAGTTCGAAGGAAAAGCCAGCAGTGACGAGGAACACGAAGGCAGGGGCGAGAATGGTTCCGTCCAAAGGATGAGCCCGAAATCCACTCGCCCAGTCAAGGTGCTCGGTTGAATGGTGGATGGCATGGAATTTCCACAACACGGGTATCTCGTGATAGAAGCGGTGCGTCCAGTACACCAGCGCATCGAACAGCAGGAACCCAACCACGGGCATGTAGGCCTCGGGAATTTTTGCAACGTACGGGGCGAGAAGGAGACCGGGAATCCAAGCGAGGCTGAGCAGACCGATGACGATGGCCACAATCCCCGTCAGCAGACCCATGAGCGGTGAGGCGAGGGCGTAGCCCACATCGGTATCCAAGTGAGGGCGCCTTACCTTTTGGCCTCGATGACGTGGAAACATTTTCTCAAACGGTACCACGAGCACAAATAACAGAAGCACGACGAAGATGCCCTCGGTCGAAATCATGATGGCGATAGCGATCAATCCTAAGGTCACGAGACGAAGCAACATCGAAACCAATCGGGCCTTGAACCCAATCGATGCCTCATCCATGCCTTCGGCAGTGTCAGATGTGGTTTTATTGCTTCGTCGTGATGTGTGAAGTCAGCAAAATAACTCTTGTTGCGCCCCGTATTTTTGACATATTGGCTCCCTTTTGTTCCGGAAAACGGCAATTTCATTGACTAATTCAGCGAACCTTCATACCAAGACACCTCCATGGGCCAACATGAGCGGAACGACGTCAACCGGGAGCGAAGTGTTGGAGGCCCTTGCAGGAAAGGACCTCAATAAAGATGGAAAAATCATCAATTTGATCGTCTGTGGGAACTCGAAATTCTACGATTTCAGTTTCTTCGAAGACGAGATGAACATGTGGTGCAAGTACAACGGCTACCCCGATGTCATTATTCTGGGAGGAGCCAGCGGTGTTGACTATCTTGCTGAACGATGGGCCGACAACAACAACATCCCCGTCGCCGTATTTACGGAGGCTTGGGACGCACCGCGTCCGAACAGTGCCGAAGATTCTGGTCGTTCGGAAGCCGTCGCCGATTTGGGCGACAGGATGATGAAGCACGCAACTCACATGCTGGCATTTCCTGGGCCTCAATCGGTCTGGACCAAGCGTATGGAAGCGATGGCCAACGAGGCCGGACTGCCGGTGATGAGCGTCCCGCTGCCAATGGAGTGATCAGTACACGTCACGAAGGTAGCGCTTCTCTTCCCGCATCATCGTCTTCTCGATGAAGTGCGTGGCGTCGTCTTCCGACATGCCACCGTGGTCGATGGCGATTTGAATCAAAGCGCGGTGTACGTCTTTGGCCATGTATTGTTTGTCGCCGCAAATGTAGAAGTACGCACCGCGCTCAAACCATTCCCACACCTCAGCGCCGTGCTCCTTGAGTCGGTGTTGAACGTAGATTTTCTCTTCTTGGTCTCGGGACCACGCAGTGGTGAAGCGCCAAAGGTGCCCTTCGTCAATCCATCCTTCAATTTCGTCCTTGTAATAGAACTCGGTTTTCTCGGATTGGTCGCCAAAGAACAACCAGTTCTTGCCTGAACCGCCGTCATGAACACGCTGTTCCATGAAGGCTCGAAACGGCGCAATTCCCGTACCCGGACCGACCATGATGATGTCCGTGTCCTTGTCTTCGGGGAGAATGAACGACTTCGTTGGCGACATGAACACACCGATGGGCGCACCGGAGGTGTCGATTTCATCGGCCATGAACTGCGTGCACAACCCACCCCGGGCACGTCCGTTGTATTCGAAGCGGACGATACCGACGGTCAATTCCACGAAACCTGGATGAGCATCATGAGATGAGGCGATGGAGTAGAGGCGGGGCTTCAGCCGGTCGGCCAATTCTAGGAATTCCTCAGGCGTGTACTTGACTTCAAATTCGCGCATGATGTCAACATAATCACGGGTCCAAAGATAGTCTTCGATGGCCTTGGCGTCCACCGTGATGGCTTCAACTTGGGCAGCTGGGTCATCGGATGGGACCGAAGGGCGAAGGGAAGGGGGTGTTTGCTCATCGTCTGAAGCGGACCACGAGGCCTGGTTGCGGGTTCGCGAAACGATGCTCATCGAGATGTTCATGCCACTTGAGATCACTTTTTCAGCAAGGGATTGAACGAATTTTTTGTTCGCCATGTGAACCTCAAAATCCTTCTTGAGGGCTTCGTAAAGGGAGCGCTC
>MDTD01113427.1_pt1 | contig 31141 bp, 14 predicted proteins | sample 811221 | NCBI WGS metagenome assembly MDTD01 (sample SAMN05326646, study PRJNA326480) | marine metagenome | isolation source: seawater | place: Pacific Ocean: South West | collected 2011
AGATGTTAAAGTTGAAGGCGAAGATGTTAAAGTTGAAGGCGAAGATGTTAAAGTTGAAGGCGAAGATGTTAAAGTTGAAGGTGAAGATGTTAAAGTTGAAGGTGAAGATGTTAAAGTTGAAGGTGACGATGTTAAAGTTGAAGAAGCAGATGCCGACGTAGGGGCAGATGCCGATGCCGATGCCGACGTAGAAGCAGATGCCGGTGTAGAAGAAGATGCCGAAGTAGAAGCAGATGCAGATGCTGATGTTATTGAAAAAGATGAATTACAGGAAGAAATGGATGAATTAAAAATGGACCAAGAAAATATTAAAAAAGAAGATGATGTTAATGAAGAAGGGGATGGTATGGAAGAACGCTTAGATGTAGTAGATGGTGATAAATTACCTGGTTTTAAAGAATACGAAGAAACACGCGATATGTTAGATATGAAGAGTAATGTTGTTGATGGAAATATAAAAATAACAAACAGCGATTTAATAAGATACAAAGTTAATTGGTTTAAGGTTTGTCTAGGTATAGATATATTTGATACAGGATTTGAAAATAAAGTCAATACAAAATTAGAAGAACTAGGTATTAAACCATTCAAAAGAGATAAATACTTAGAAAAAATAGGATTAATACTAGACGATGAAGAAATGACATCCAATTTTAAAAATGCCATTTATGAAAGATTAATGGAAAATTGCAAAGAACCCGAAGATTTCATAAGTAATAAGAAGAAATGTGAAAAACCTTTAAGTGGTCCAATAGATAAATTTCTTGGATTATTTAGAAAATGTCATGAAAAAGATATGAAAGATAAAGGTGGAATACTATACCTTTACGATAAGTATAAAACCATACTTAATAGAAATAAAACAATTATAAATAATGTCGATATGGTACTTATTATTTTGAGTTGTGAAATAAGGCAAAGGATCCTTTCATACCATATATCTGTAGAAATAATACGTAGAAGGAATAGTAAAAATAAAACGATAAACTCCATACTTGAAAATATATACGAAATTGATAAACCTGTAATAAAACATGTTGAGGATGAATTGCGGAATAAGATCGCTCAAGAGAAAATTGAAAGAATGAAATTAATCGAACAAGTTAATAAGGAAGAAATAGAAATGAGAAAAGAACAGATGTTGAAAAAACGGGAACCAGAATTAGTAAATGCTATTCTAGAAAAGAAAAATGAAGAAAAATATGAAAATGAACTTGAACTTAATAATAAGGAAAATCAAGAGGTTAAAGAATATATCATTGAGAAAGATAAAGACACTGATGACTTCATTAATGAACATAAAAACGAACTAAAAAATAATCAACTGATTGTTGGTGGTTCAGGTGAAGTATTAAACATAGAAAGTGATATGTTAGAAGATAATCCTGTAACCGATAATCCTGTAACCGATAATCCTGTAACCGATAATCCTGTAACTGATGATATGTATGATATATATAGTAATAGAACGCAAGCAGATTTTTGCAAAAATGTGAATGAGAAGGGGGTAATTAGTAAAGGAGATATACAACCATTACTTAATAAATGTAAGTTTTATATGGAAAATTGAAAGTCATCATTTTCACAATAATCATCTTCTTCCCCTTCTATAATTACTTCTTCTTTTAATAGTTCATTGATATTTTTATTATTTACTGTTACAAAGTCTTCTTCTGTAACTGTAACATCGGATAATTCTGTTATTAGTTTTTCTTCGTCTAGATATATATCACACATACCGGTTCCTGCTTTAATGATTTGTCCCATCATAATATTACTAGAAACACCATTTAGTTTATCTTTTTCTCCAAAGATACCTGCTTTAATTAGTTGATCTGTTGTATCTTCAAATGAACATTTCGCAAGAGGACCAATATCCCCTCTATTGATACCTTGACGATTAATTGCTGTTAATATTCCCTTATTAGTCATTATATCACAGAGTAATTCAATATGTCTGTCATTAATATAAGAACCTTCAAATTCAATAACTTCCGTAATTTGTTCAATGAGTAGTTCCCTTGCCGCTTCAATACCAAGGCAATTATATACCTCAATGATATCATTTGAATATGTATGAACAAAGTCTACGTAAATAGAATTGAAAACATCGAGTAGATTTACACCGTCTGTTTCAAGAATCCATGTTTTATCTTTATTTATTTCTCCATTTTCAAATGAGAAGTAGTCTTGCTCACTCATTACAATATTAGTAATACCCTTAATACCCTTAATAACAACATTATTGAGTATGTCTTCTTGAATATTCTTGAAGATTGAAATAATGTCGCTTTGATCAGATAAACCATTTAGTTGTTCATCCTCCTTGCCATTTATTTCTGCACGAATTGAAATGCGACCAATTAATTCATTCGAGTTGTCATCAGAGTATATGAATTCGAGTTTATCAATATCATATTCCATTAATGAAATATAAATATCTTCCATGACAATACCTCTATCCATCATGAGTTCTTTATTAAACGTAAACCGAATTATCCACGGACATTTTTCTTCATATGTAGCATCTTCTCCATTTTCAAAATCTAAGAAACTTTTATACATTTTAAGCATACCTTTATCATCTTCAATTTCTGTATCAAAATCATTATTCTTAGGGTCATAATAGATTTGATTTTTTACAACAATATCCCTGAGAATTGTATATTCTAATTTATTCTTTGCATATTGTGATTTATTTTGGTATTTACCAAATTCATCCTTAAGGCGAATAATAGTGGAGGGTGCTTTTAGATTCTTAGTAACTCCTAATAATTCCCTTAGACGAGGGATACCCCGTGTTACATTGGATTTAGCGCTTACACCAGCATAGTGGAAAGTATTAAGGGTCATTTGTGTAGCAGGTTCACCAATACTCTGTGCTGCGATTGCACCAACCATTTCACCAGGGGCTATTTTTGATCTTTCATATGTTTCTTTAATTATATCAATAATCGATTCATATTCATCTTTCTGAATTTTATATTTTTTAATAAGAACCTTCGGGTGTAGATGGACATTAATAAGTGTCGAAAATATAACATTCTCCAAGACATCTATATTTTCTTTTAGAGCGTAATTGCCATTTAGTATCTCAATTGGAGAAATATCCGATTTTTCATTTTCAAGTTTACATATATTCGTAATAATGCGGGCAATATGTACTGGGAACCTTACATTATTAGTAACTTTGTTATTTTTAAAGACGTGTTTATATATATAAATCTTATTTTCAAGAATGTTATAGAATGCTTCTTCTAATTCATCATTAACCGAAGAATCTATTTTCTTGTAAGCATCATCCGATAATAGTTTCTTCCAATTTGTATCTTTGTCAAACATAAACGCCTTACAAATTTCTTCAGTATCCATATTTATAATAATAAGACTTTGATCCTCAACAGAGCAAGCATCCATACCATCTTCCCCATACTTAAATTGAACGATACAATCAGAATTATTACGGACTGAAAGATCATATCCGACTCTAAGGTCTTCCATAGATTTAACCAGTTTTCTTTGGAGGTATCCTGTTTCTGATGTTTTAACAGCAGTATCAATAAGACCTTCCCTCCCTCCCATAGCATGGAAGAAGTATTCTTGTGGTGTTTGTCCAGAAATGAAAGAGTTTTCTACAAATCCCCTTGCTTCAGACGAATCATCATATTTACTATAATGCGGGAGTGTTCTATCCTGGTATCCATATGGGATACGTTTACTCTCTACATTTTGCTGACCAAGGCATGCAACAATTTGAGCAACATTTGTTGCCTTACCTTTCGATCCCGAGTTAACCATATTAGTTACTCTGTTTTTCTGATCTAGATTCGATAGACCAATATTACCTGTCTGAGAAAGGGTATTATTAAGAATGCTGTTAACTTTACTTTCAAAATATTCGTTATTCGTCTTCCCGGAATAATTTTCGAAAATATCAAGATGGAATTCTTGCATAATTTCATTAATCTTTAATTTATTTGTTTCAATCACTTCTTTAATTTTTTCATTAGTTGTGTCATCAGCAATCATATCTCCAATTCCAACACTGAATCCTTCGATAATAAGGAAATATGATGTTATTTTTTGCATATCATCAATAAAATCCTTTGTTACTTTAGGACCAAGGTCATTATAGATAGTATGGATGAGACCCTTTGATGTTTTCGTAAAAATGCCTTTATCCAAACTACCTGAAATTAACTTTCCGTTTTTAATAACCACTTTATTCAAATAATCATCTGAATTGGTATCATATGACGAATTCTTCATTGTAAGGTTTATGCTATCTGGAATAATATAAGACATAATATCTTTACCAGACCATAACTTTACATCCTCACCCTTTACATTAATCTCGAGTGAATTTTCTGGCACCATTCCATTTTTTTTCTTAAAAGAACTTAATGTAGATATTAGATTCATCATTTGATTTTTTGTAAAATATGATGTGTCCACATTTTCCTTAACAACAGGTTCCGATTTTTTCTTGATAGGATAAATATTTGTATTGTTTGAGAAATAATAACCATCTACACCCCTACCTTCATGGGTTATTGTCTCTCCCTTTGTAAGTTTATTTATACCAAGTAGCGTATCTTGAACAATCGCTATAATTGGTTTATTTTCCCTTGGAGAAATAACTTGGTAAACAACAGAAGCAATATTCATAAGTTCAGAAACGGTCGCGTTCGACTGAGGAACATGCATATTCATTTCATCTCCATCAAAATCAGCATTATATGGTGGTGTAACACTGACATTAAGTCTGAATGTATTACCTTTCATAACCCTTACTCGATGACCCATCATACTCATCTTATGTAGTGAGGGTTGTCTGTTAAATAATACATGATCTCCGTCCATTAGATGTCTATGGACAATATATCCTTTCTTAAGTTCCACATCATCGATATTAGATCTTGTAATGGTTATGGTTGTTTTATCAGTCTTTACAATCATTTTAATACCCGGATAATTATTAACACCGTTTTCTAGAAGACCATTCAGTTTTTCGATATTAAAATCATTTACAATTTCAGGATAAGTAAGATTTTTGGCAATAGATATTGGTACACCTAATTCATCTAATTCAATATTGGGGTCAGGTGTGATAACACTTCTTGCTGAAAAGTCAACCCTTTTCCCCATAAGGTTATTCCTTATACGCCCATCTTTACCTTTGAGGCGTTGTCTAATTGCCTTTAGAGCTCTCCCCGAACGGTGGACTGCTTGAGCAATTCCCGGAAGTTCATTATCAACTAATGTAGCGATATGGTATTGAAGCACTTTTGACCAGTCATCAATAACTTCTATACGACTATTAGCTTCTATTTTTTGCTTGAGGGTATTATTACACTTAATAATATCACATAATTTATGTGTTAGATCATCATCCATCCTTTGAGAATCATCTTGCTTTACAGAAGGTCTTACAGAAGGCGGTGGAACAGGGAAAACTGAACATATCAACCAATCTGGTCTACACCATGTATCTGTAAAACCCATAATATTAACGTCTTCATCTGATATTCTTTCAAGAATATCTTTGACTTTTTCGATAGATAATTTCTGTGTCTTGAGGGAGGCATCGTCTAATTTTTTCCATACTGCCGTAAGTCCATCCATACCATCTAGTTTAATCTTATCTGGTTGTTTAGCACCACAACCATCGTCATTTTCCTGTCCACAACGATTAATCTTTTGACATAGATTATATATTTCATTCCAACGGACCTTATTTGGTTTCTTCATCAATGATTTAACAATTGGAGAATCTTTATTAATTAGAAGTTTTGAACATTGAAGGCATGTACATTTAAGTATCTTTAAAACATATTGTATAAATTGCCAATGGTAAACAGGGCGCGCCAATTCCACATGTCCAAAATGCCCTGGACAATCGATATTGTTTTGACCACAAGTTGAACAAATTTTACCCATCTCTGTTGTTCCCATTCGTGGATCAAAAAGTCCCTTTATAACTGGAACATCTTTTTCATATGTTTCATGCTTTGTTATTTCAACAACAGATCTAGATTTTATTTCTTGTGGTCCTAAAATACTAAATTGAACTCCAATAACATTATTCGTTTCTGGTTCTGTATATTGTTTGTTCATTATATATATAATATCTATTATCTTTTTTTTTAAATAAAAATCAAATTTTAAAATTTGAAAATATTATATAAAAAAATATTATAAAAGTATTATTAACAAAAAGTATAGAATGGAAAATGAAACAAATTCACATACTATGATTACGCGTTCGAAGCAAAAAATAATAGAAGAAACCGAAAGTAAAGATAATAAACACATTGTATTTGAAAGGGTAGATAGTAATGGTAATTTGGCAGATTTAATTGATGATAGTGAACCAGTTGATTTTGATGAAAATCTATTGAAAAAGGAAATAGACAGACTACGGGGTGGATCTCCAAAAAAAACAAAATCACCTAGTAAAAAGATTAGAAAAGGGAAAAATAAGAAAGGGAATATCGTCGACCTCCTCCTACCATATATTCTTATGAGCGCCCTAACACCTGAAACAAAGAAAAAGAAAACAAGGAAGGGGTCTAAGAAATTTAATATTAATGAAATAATTGATACTCAAAGTATTGATTTTAAAATAGAAGAAATCGAGAAAGAAGAAGAATTATCTGAAGAAGAATTGTCAGAAGAAGAATTTTCAGATGAAGAAAATAGCGATATAAGTCTTCTATCAGAAGAAGATAGTGAATGTGATGAAGATTATGATGAAGGTATTAGTGAAGAAACTGAAGAAGAAACCGAAGAAGAAACTGAAGAAGAAGAAATTGAATATGATGAATATGATGATAAATTTATTGAAATTATGGAAGATGAAATAACCGAAGACCAAGACCTTGAATATTTCCACGAATTAACTCCCAATGAGAAACAAAGGCATATTACCGAACTTGAAGAAATTAAGAAAATCAACAAATCGAATATCCCACTTCGCTTTAAGATATTGAATTCGGAAATGGATATTAAAACTAAATCAATTGCCATTGAAAATATTGAAAAACTAAGTGAAATGGATGTATCTACTGGAGAATATTGTAAGATGGATAAATGGATTAATGGTCTTATTAAAATTCCTTTTGGAAAATATAATGACCTTGATATTAATGATGAAAATACGGTCGAAGAAAAAAGAAACTTCCTATACAGGACATACAATACACTTGATAAAGCAATTTATGGTCACAAAGAAGCCAAAATGCATATCCTACAAGTAATTGGGAAATGGATAAAAAACCCTACATCACAGGGTAATGTTCTCGCGCTCCAGGGACCTATGGGTAATGGTAAGACAACATTGGTTAAAGAAGGGATTGCGAAAGCGATTAACAGACCATTTGCCTTTATAGCACTTGGAGGAGCATCAGATTCGGCTTTCTTTGATGGTCATTCCTATACTTATGAAGGTTCACACTGGGGGAGAATAATTGACATCCTCATTGATTCAAAGTGTATGAACCCCATCATATACTTCGATGAACTTGATAAAGTTAGTGAAACATTCAAGGGCGAAGAAATAATCCACCTACTAACACACCTCACAGACCCTTCACAAAATAGTCTTTTCCAAGATAATTATTTCCCGGGAGTACATATTGATCTGTCCAAATCTCTATTCATATTCTCTTTCAATGATGAAAGTAAAGTAGATAGGATCTTAAAAGACAGAATGTATGTGATTAATACAAAGGGTTTCAAACCAGAAGATAAAATTGCGATATGTAATGATTATATCTTGCCTGAACTAATGGAAACATTCATGTTTAATATGGAAGATATTACATTTGAAAAAGAAGCAATAGAATATATTATCGAAACATATACAGAGAAAGAAGAGGGTGTTAGAAATCTCAAAAGATGTCTTGAAACTATCATTTCAAAAATAAATATTTATAACCTTTCACAGACAAATAGTAATGATAAACAAATACCCCTGACATTTGAAATAGATAATTTTAGTATTCCATTAAATATCAATAAGGGTCTTGTAGACTCTCTATTATCTAAGAAAGAAGATAAATTTAAGCCACCCGAACATATGTATATGTAAAATTCTGTCTAAATATATAATAAATATTTAAATTTTTATCAATTATTTTTTTATCAAAATTAACATTTTTTGACAAATATATTAATTTTAAGTAAAATGGTTCGAAAAAATTACAAATGGAATATTTCTAAGGAAGAAGGGGAACAAATAATTGATGATAAAATTAAAGAAATTCTATCTGATAAAGGTGAGATGGAAATATCAGAATTAAATTTTTTTATACAAACCCGTAGTAGAGATATTACCATTGAAAATAATAAGAAGAAAAAGAACCTAACAAATTTTATTAGAAACGTATTCGGTGGTTTAAGGAACTTCTTAGAGAGTAGAAAAACATATAAAATTACAAATAATGGAAAAAAAATTATGGTAGATATAAAAAAAGTTGGTGATGGAGAAGATATTTATTTCTTAAATGATTATCTCAACGACTGGATTATTGTTGATTAAAATATTATTATATAATATACTATTTATGTCGAATGCAAAAGTAGTAGCGAAAGTAGTTACCAAGTCTTCTAAACCCAGTATAAGTCCAAAGGTAGTTATTATGGGATTATTATTATTATTAATTGGTTCTTTTACAGTAATTATTATTATCCTCAATTCTGACGATGAAGAAAAGGATAGTGAAGGAGGGGAACCAACGCAATTAAATAACATAGATACATCGACAACAACAATTACTACGATGTCTATCCCTAGAAACCAGGTGGTGGAAGGACCACCATGTGTTGGGGGTCTATCTCAACCAGGATGTTCAATAGATGGGGGGGATTCCACGGTTGTTACCCATCAAATAGATTGCCCTTTTAGGTTTGTCCCTGATAGTTCTTCGAGTACAGGATATACACAATGTATATGGGATACGACTACTAGTACATGTGGTAAGTCAATAGAAAGCACTGCTGAGTGTAGTCCTGTTTTAGTTAATGAAAAACCTACATGCGCAATACCGCAAGGAGAGAATCCAAATCATAATCCATGGTTTGGAGAAGATACTTCTTCTGAAAACACCGCGTTACAACAAGCATTCCGCGCAATGGAACAATTAAAATGTGCGTGTCCTGAAACTTACTCTTTGGAAAACAATGATAACCTTTACAACTGGAGGTGTTTAAAGAATCCATAGAAATGATACCTTTAGATAATATCGTAAATAAATTATATAGTTATTATATAATATGTTTGATATCGATGGAAAAATGCAGAAAGTTCTCTTGTTTTTTATAGGGATTAACGCATTAGTTTATTATTATAAACCAACATTTTGCTTTGATGATAAAGGTAATTTTAAAGATTTTGGTGTAGGGGATAGCAAAACTATTGCACCATTCTGGTTAGTAACATTAACAATAAGTATGTTATTTTATCTTTATATTTCTGTAAAGACGGATGATTTTGTTTAATATTTTTTGTTAATATATTTTTTTTTATAACCCACTATGAAACCTAAATTAGTTGATTTAAATGAAATATTTAAGGATAATTCTTCACTTTTTTTAAAAAATGAACCAGTCATTAAAAATAAGGTGAAACCCAAAAAGAATATAGATTATAAATTTAATTATAATTCTTTATTTAATTTTTTAGGATTAATTGGTATATTAATAGGTATTTATTTTCTACACCGCCGTAAGAGAGATAAAGAAAAAAGAAAGGATGATTTTAAGAATCGGATTTATAAATTAAAAGATATTATTAAAAATAATGATGAGTTTATACTTTAATATATTTATAATTATAAAAGAATAATGTCAAAGATAAATGATATGGATCATTATTTGGAAAGTATTAGCATTTTTTACGATGAAAAATTAAAGTTTTTATCAACGAAAGATAATTTTTTAAGATGTAAAGGATGCCCTACTGAAAAGGTATTTAAAGAGACATTTGAAGAAGTGAGTTTAAGTTGTGGTGGTAAAGCTTCTGATGATAAATGTGGTATGAAAATAAGTATTAAGTTCCCCAAATACATACATTATGAAAAAGATATGGATTTACTTAAAAATGAACTCGAAACTGGATTGAACTTAGAAAAGATAAATGAATATATTGATGTATCCGAAAATATAAAAAAAGATACTAAAAAAAGGAAAGAAATTGAAGAGAAAATGAATGATATTACTGATAAGTTTTATAAGATTAATGTCCAAAATAAAAAAAAAGATATTGAAAACTTTTACAGAAGTAGAGTTGAAAAAACGAAAAGATGTAGAGAAATTCTCCGCGATATAAATAATTTCGAAGAAAGTGAAAAAAAACTTTTACGTAAGGAGTATGTATCCATCATAAAAAATTTGAACAAAGAATATATTCAAATAAAAGAACTTGTCGAGACATTTCAACCTTTTTATATGGTGAAGAAACCAGAAGTAACTCTCCTTACGAATATAGAGAGTGAAAAGAAAAAAATAAAGAAAAAAATAAAGAAAAAACCTAAAAAAGAATCAGGTCCAACATTTAATAAAGGTGATATAGTTCACTGGGAATCAAATGGAGAGATACTTTCAGGTTTTGTTAAAACTGAAAAAGAAGTTAGTGGAATGATAAAAATTGTTAATGAAGAAAGTAAAACTTTCTTTATTCCTAAAGGTAAGATAAATATTGGCGAACATGAACCAGAACCCGCACCCGAAGAACCTGATGAAGAACCCGTTGAAGAAGAAGAAGGTCCTAGTGAAGAAGAACAAGAAAACTTATATTACTTCAGTCGTTCAAAAGAAAATAAATGGTTATCAACATTTAATAAAGCAGAACCATTTAAATATAATGGTATGGAATACTCAACCGTTGAACATGCTTTTCATGCTCAAAAAGTCGCGGATGATGACCCGAAGGTTGAAGAATATCGTTTCGCACTCTCAACAAATATAAGTGATGTTTTAACACCTAATGCCGCGAAAAAATTTGGAGGGAATACATCTTTTAAAGAAAATGATTTTACTTTAAGAAATGATTGGGATGATGTAAAATTAAAAATAATGGAAGAGATTACAAGGGATTATTATCTATCAAATACTGATTTAATTGATAAATTAATAGAAACCGATAATAAACTTTTAGTCCATAAAGGATTCGGAATCGATGCCTTTTGGGGAGTTAATAAAAATGATGAAGGTAAAAATAATCACGGAAATATTCTTATGAAACTAAGGGAAGAATTTAAAAATGCATAAATTACTGTAAAAGGTTGGACAGTTTCATTGCTCGAATCATTCTGGTAACACCAATACCTCCACCCGAACGAGGGAAGAAGTCACTCTTAAGAAAGTCGTCAAGTTCTTTCTCAACGCGTGCCTTTCCAAACTGGGCAAATAGAGTATTCGCATACTCTCCATCCGAAATGGTATAGAAAGTATCTCTCATTGCTTGAGGATCAGTCGATCTCTCAGCGGAACCAATCGTTTCGATTCCATGCATGATAACATCAATCTTGTTAGAATGTTTCTTACTATCATGAAGTTTCATGTTCCAGAAAGGACTAGTCCGCTCGGGGAAGTTCTCGAGGAAGAAAATAGGTCCATGGTCTTCACCAAGTTTTTCTTCATGTTCGTTTTCAAGTTCATCAGTTTCAACATTTAGACCATAAGTCTTACATACATTATCATAATCATCCGAAGGATAACTTCCATCCTCCTTTCTGTTAAATCCTAGATAATCAAGTAGTTCACCCTCCATCTTTCTTAATTCATCCATTCCTCCCTTGAGCTCGAACTCGAACATAGGGAAGATACGATCATGTCTCCCAGGAACAGGGTCGGGTTCATTGCGGTATGAAGTAGATACACAGAAGAAACCATTCTCTTCGGGGTGTTCCAAAAGATAATGTTCTAACCACATCTGTCCAGTCTGGGGAAGAGGCCAAATCTGACCTTCATAATTGTAAGTGGCAATTGTTTTAGGATCTTCGCATGCTGCCAAGATACTTTTCTTGTTTTGAGGATGAACCTCGACAAATCCCTTGACATCCTTAAAAAAGGATCTCATTTTGCTGACAACAAGATCAAAGTTTCTGTAATTTTCACCCTCCATTTTTATTATTAATAGATAATATTTTTTTAAGTAAATTTTTTCATATTTTTTAATACTTGAATATGTTTTTGAATATTTTTATATGTCGAATTATCAAATGTAGGGATAACTATAAGATAATTCCGTTTATAATTAAAGTAACTTACTATCATTGAAACGACACTTAATATTATTAACAAAATATAAAATCTACTATTATCATTCTTTTCTTTTTCCATATAAATATATTTATAGTTTATATTTTATATTTTTAGAATAATATAATATATAGAGGTTCAAAATGGCATCATCATTAAGTATTAGTAGGGCGTCGGCTGTTATGGGCAGTATTCTAGAAAGAAGTATAGATATCCCTCGAGATATTTCTTTCAGAGGGGACCTTACATTAGTTGACCGAAGTGGTGCGGGTGAAGCGACATTAAAACAAGAAAATTTATTAAAACTTGTTGATATACTTGACGGAATTGTTCTTTCAAATAAAGCAGTTATAACAGATTCTAATAAAAATATTATTGGAGTAAATAGTCAAACAAATACTGGACAATTTATATTTGATAAGTCCGGTGATCAGGAGGAAGGAGCAGTAGATTTGGTATTTAAAAGGGCACGTGGAACCGCTACAAATAAATCAGAAACATTCCATGGAAATCATATAGGGGTTTTATCTTTTCAACCATATGTAGGGGCATCATACATAGATTCTGCTGGTATTGACATAAATACTTATAAATCAAGTTATTCAAGTAAATATAGTGGTAGTGAAATTATATTTTCAAATAGCGGTGGAAGTGATATAAATAGTGGAAAACATGATAGTTTAAAAATTGATGCAAGGGGGAATCTTAATATTCTTAAAAGTAGGGAATTAAGACTAAATGCCTTTAGAGATACTAATTATTCTGGTTTTAGACCATCAACTTCAACTTTAAGTCCCGGTTATGTCCTTGAATTACCACCAGAAAAGGGTGAAGATAATCAAGTATTAAGTATTAATAAAGTAGGTAGAGGTGGTATAATTACCTTAACATCAGATAGTTTGGGTGTTATAAATAGTGCTACCATTACCGCAGTAGGTCAAGATTATGACAAAGATTACTATCCAGAAGTAAATACAAATGTTAAAATGACAGGCGGTACATTAAGAGAAAATGGAGAGGTCTCAAACATTACTTCGAATCAAAAACATAATATCACCTCCACAGGTGTAACAGCAACCAATCCTGCGAAACTTACAATAAATCCATCTCCTATTATGGATGGTGACGAAATTACCATTGGTACAATGGATGGGTCTGTGGGGACTGAACTAACAGGAAATACATATTATGTAAAAGTCACCAATAATATAACTGGATCAAATATTCCTAGTAATACAACTGTAACAGATGGTGGTGGAACAACTACTATCACTATTTCAAATAATATTACAGCAATAATCAATGCAGGGACAATGATAACATTCACATTTGGAAGCGGTGAGAACTCTCAAACACGGGAAGTCGCTTCTCAGGTTTCACAGGGTAATACTATAGAACTAACAACAGAAGCACCTGTTCTCTCTACTGGTGGATTAAATGTAACAGAAATAGAACTATATACAGACATTAATTTTTCAACCGGCGTTGACACTACAGGTAAGACTGGTTCGGGTGCTGGTACACATACAATTCCCGCAGATATTTTCCTTTCAACAACCGCATCGTCGAACGATAACTATTACAATGGATGGATTATAGAAACTATAAATCCAAATTCCGAAAGAATAATAATTAACTATAAAGGTCTAACAAAAAAAACAATATTATCTTCTAGTATACCCGATACATCAATAATAACACAGTATAAATTAAAACAAGGACATGGGATATCTAAAATAAGTAGAAATAATACGAGTGGTGTATATACACTAAATACTTTTTCATCATTTTCCAATTCAACATCTTTAAGTACAGTTGACGGTTATTATAATAATTGGACCATTATTGTTGATGTAACATATGATGGTGAAAGTTTTATTCATAAAGGACAAATTACAAGTTATAATTCTACTGGAGGCATAATAGAAGTTACTTGGGTAAATGATATACCTCTTAATGATTCAAATGAAGGTGAAGTTACAGTTAATAACAATAACTGTGCTTTAATAAATGAAACAATCGTCCCGGCAACCGTAAAAATAAAAGGAATAAATGACAATGGTACATTAATATCAGGAGCAAATGGAGTTGAACTTCTGGATGGTGGTAGCGGTTATATACCCAATCAAAATAATATAATTATTAATCTACCTTCACAAACTAAACTACAATGGGTCTCACAGAATGCAAGTAATTTCACCTCGCCTAATTCAGTTATAACAACTGGGAAAGGTTTAGCCGGTGGTGGAAATATTAGTGGTAATATCAATATTGACCTTGATTTATCAACCCATGATGCGGCAGGAATATCTAGTAACGAATATCAATCATTATCGACAGATAAATTACTTGTTTACAATCCAGTTTCAGGAGAAAGTCATATGCCCGATAGAACTAATTTCCTTAACTCTATAGTTGGGACAGGTTTAAGTACTGATAGTTTAAATGGAAATTTAATAATTAGTAATAGTCAAAGTATAGTAAGTAATATCTCTGATAACTTCAAAATTTATTCTTCATCAGATAATGAAAAAATACATTACTTAAATATAGGTAAGGATGACTCGGACAATATTAAAATTAAAGGAGAATATAAAACATCAGTAGATCTAGGGATCCAATCTAATACAACTGTAACTGCTCGTGATAATAATACGATTACTATTTCAAATAGAACAACCGCTATTATTCCAGCACAGACAATCATCAATTTTACTTATCCAAATCAAAGCACAACAGAAACCGCTGTAACAAGCACTGCAATTCCTGCAGGTAACAATACATTAGAATTAAGTGGAATACCATCAACTATATCGGTTACCACAAATATAACTGAAATTACAGGTATTCCAAGTAATACGATTGTAACTGCCAGTGATGATACTACAAATAGTATCACTATTTCAAATGACACTACAGCAATAATACCACAAGATACGGTTTTAACGTTTACCTTTGCTAACCAGGCGGATCAAACAAGAGTAGTAAGTGCAGATGCTCCAAGCGGTCAAAAAACAATAGTACTAACTTCTGCCGCACCCACTCCTCTACCAATAACGATAGAGATAACCCCTGAAAAATACTTAAATAAAACAATCATTCAAACACAAAGTTCTAAAACAAATAATGATTCAACAATACAATTTGATATTGGAACTAAATCAGAAATAGTAAATATCGACCAGAGTGGTTTATCAGTTAAGAAGGGTATTATAGAAAGTATAACTATTACTTCGGGTGGGTCTGGTTATCTGGCGGGAGATGTTCTAGTAATTGATCCACCACCAGCGGGACCTACATTTCCATCGTCAAATCAGAGTAATTATACAGCAGAAGGGAAAATAGTTTTGGATTCTTCAGGGACAATAACCGATATTATAATAATATATTGTGGTCTTGGTTATTCATCTACAAACCCCCCTACGGCGACTGTAGTTCCTAAGGGGGGTAGTCCAGGATCTGGTGCAACCTTTACAGTCCAAGTTAATGATTCGCGTTATATAATTGGTGAGATTAATAATTATAATGTTAGATATGATGGATATTTTAAAGATTTATACATTTCTGGTGACCAAAATTTCCAGGGAACTTTAAAAGTAACAGGTCAAGGTGCCGTAGAACTGGGGAAACCATCGAATTTAGATTTTTCAGAAAATGATAGTAGTTTTATATTCGGTTATGAAGCGGGTGGGTCAGGGACTGGATCTATAAGGGAAACTACTAATAAAGATGTCACTTATTTAGGTTATAAAGCAGGTTTTAATTCAACAACATTTTCACAATACAATACATTTATTGGTTCTTCCACAGGTAATAATAATACAGGGGCATCCGTGATCGAAGGAACAGTTGACACTTATAATACAGAAGGGACAAGGAATACATATGTCGGTTATTCAGCAGGTAGTTCAGGAACAATCTCTCAGAATTCTGTTTCTTTAGGATATCTAGCAGGGGGATTTTTAACTGGTTCATATAATACATCAATAGGTTCCAATGCTGGTTATGGTTCTTCAGACCATTCATCAGGTCATAGTGGTAATTATAATGTATATTTAGGATATGGAGTAGAAAGTAGGGATGGTAGTTATAATCTTTTTGCTGGGAGTAATGCGGGTGAACTTTCGACTTCAAGTAATGGGGTTTTTCTAGGTTATCAAAGTGGAATAAACTCCACTGGCGATGGAAATGTATTAATAGGATATCGTTCAGGGTATACTTCTACATCATCATTATATAATGTCCTCATAGGTTATGAATCAGGATATAACATATCTACAAATGACGAAATAATCAGTCCTAACTACACCGGTAATATTATGATGGGTTATAAATCCGGTTATAATTTAGCAGGAAAATCATCGAGAAATATTATTATAGGTCCGAATGCTGGACCACCGAGTGGAGGTGATAATATATATCATAATAAGATATATATCTCAACAAGAGGAGAATCATTAACACCTTTAATATTGGGGGATCAGGATACTGCAAATGCGCAAACTCTAAACTTTAATGCCGACGTAACTATAAGCGGTACAAATAGTAGTGGGACATTAACTGTTGAAGGCGAAAAAATAGTTTTTTGGGGACAACATTATACCGATGGAAATTCCAATGTTTACAAAAAAAAATGGAAAATAGAATCTCCTGGAATCGTTACCAGTGTTTCCAGTGCTCATACCGCAGATACAAATATACAAATAGTTGATGAAGCATCTGGAATACCTAGATCTACGACGGCAGTTTACAATACACTCATGGGTGCAGAAATAACAACAAGTAATGCTATATCGGATACTAATGATATAAATGATACACCTGCTTTAACAGGATCAAGAAATAGTATTTTTGGTGGAAGGGCATTTTATAATGGAACATCTGGGACAGATAACACTATGGTTGGATTTGAATCTGGTTATCACAATGTATCTGGCCAAAAGAACACATTTATAGGATCTTATTCAGGTAGAAACATTACAGGAAACTATAATACTACTATTGGTATGGATTCAGGTTTTTCTTCAAGTAATAGTGATAGTTATAAACTAATAATTGATACAAGTGGTTTTTCTAGAGGTACCGATTCTTTAATCTATGGGGATCAAAATTCATCAACAGCACAAACGTTAAACTTTAATGCGGACGTGACAATTAGTAAAGGGAATAGTAGTGGAACACTTAATGTGAAGGGTGGAGTAGTAAATATATACGGACCATACAGAACAAGTGAAGAATCTTCCGCTTCTACAGATGGAAAAATATGGGCATTAAAAATAGAAAATGGTGGAAATTGGGGTCCATATAAGGATATTAATTTATCTCTAACAAACCATAGTGGTCCTATATTTAATGATAGCGGTACGGGTGGTGCGAATCTTACATATGGAAATATCTTAATTGGATTAAATGTCGGGAACGGGGGTAGCGGACAAACGGTAGGGACTGATAATATATTGATAGGTAAGAACGTTGCTGAGAATAAGAGTAATATAGGTATATATAATACGGTAATTGGAAGTTCGGCCGCAAAGAATATTGATGGAGCATCCTTCCTAAGTGCATATGGTTACGATTCATTAAGGAATATAACGAATGGGGGAGGAAATTCAGCATTTGGTAAAGATTCAGGGTATAATATTACTTCTGGAGAAATGAATTCTTGTTTTGGTCAGGATTCCGGATTTCAGATTACAACTGGAGATTATAATGTTTGTATTGGGCAAGGGACTGGTCCAACCTCTGGGCAAGCAACTCACCATAATCGCCTTTATATAGATGTAGGGTCAAACAACAATACAACCGGAACAGGGGAAAATTCTTTAATCTATGGGAATCAAAGTGGAACAACACATACACTCAGTTTAAATGCCGATGTTACAATTAAAAATGGATCAAATTCTAGTGGGAATATCGATATAGAAGGGACATTGACATGTTCCACATTATCTGCTCCTCTATCAGACGTCACATTTAAAGATAATAATATTGATGTCGAACCAACTGTCGGTAGGACTAACTTTGATTACAATTTATTATTTAGTAATAATTCCAATACCGTAAATTTTACAGGTATAAGTAAAACTACTATCTTTGGAACATTTTCTTCACATATAGATATTACGAATGGTTCTCATACGAATACACTTTTTGGTCATAATTGTGGAATGAATATTTCTACCGGGGAAGAAAATACATTAATTGGAGCATCAAATGGTATCAATTTAACAACGGGTGTTCAAAATACCTCCTTAGGAATAGAGAATCTATACACTACAAATACTTCAAATTCATGTGTAGGGATCGGTTATAAAAATTTATATTCAATGGATGATGGCAGATCATATAATATAGGTATAGGATTTCAAAACTGTTATTTTGTGAAAGGTTCTTATAATGTTGGTATTGGAAACCAATGTTTACAGGGGACAAGCAGCGATGGATCTTTATCCTACTGTGTAGGTATTGGTGGATTTGCTGGAGGCTTGTCGACAGGTATTCATAATAATTTTATGGGGTACAAGTCTGGATACTATACTACTGGAGATAGAAATACAGGAATAGGGTCTTATGCATTGCGGAATTTAAAAGGCGGGGAAAATAATGTTGCTCTGGGTTATAATGCATGTAGAGGGGCGACAAACTCAACATTTGACCATAATACAGGGGTTGGTTACAGCGCATTATACAGTTTATCAACAGGGAACTATAATGTAGGTATAGGGAAGGATGCGGGATATAATATTAATCAAGGTCATAATAATGTATGTGTAGGTCAGAGCGCTGGCAAGAGAATAACTACGGGTGATAGAAATATTTCTTTGGGGAGGCAATCGGGACAGGATATTACAACAGGTAATGATAATATATCAATCGGACCTTATGCCGGGAGACAAACAACTGGATCAAAGAATATTTCAATTGGATATGATGCTGGTCCATCAACATCTGGTATAGGATTGAGTGAAAGATTATATATAGATAGTTCTAGACAAGGGTTCAGTTCGCTTATTTATGGTGATATGTCTGCAAGAACTATAAAAATAAATGGTGCATTAGAGGTTACAGGGACACTAATAACAAGTTCACTCGGATCGATTACCGCAGATGTTACTGGAGGTTTAACAGTTCCATCAAATAAATCCATTTCTATAACAAGTATAAATCATGTAAGCATCAGTGGATCAAATACTAATATGTATCTAGGTTACCAAAGTGGATGGGGGGGTGTAAGGAGTGGTAGTTCCGTATATAATACATATTTTGGCTACTACAGTGGAAGACAATCTAATGGATCCGCTGATAATAATACATATATCGGGGCGTTAGCTGGCTATAATGGATCCTCTGCAGAATTATCTACAGCAATAGGAAGAAGTGCGTTATACTCTTGTTCAACGGGTGTTCGTAATACATGCTTAGGATTCAGCACCGGATATCATATAACTTCGGGATCTTATAATACGTGTATAGGTTACAATGCTGGTCCAACGGGATCTTCTTCAGCATCATATAATCTATATATAGATCCGATATATAGACGTGGAACTGATTCTTTAATATACGGTTATGGATACGGTACAACATCTCGATGGGTAAGGGTTAACGGCAAATTTTATGTAAGGTCTGGATATGCTGCATACTCTTCTTATTGGTATACTTACTCAGATATATCTTTAAAGAAAGATATCTTTAAAATAGATGAAAAGATTAATGATAAAATAGATATGTTGGAACCCGTGAATTATACATTAAAATCAAATGATAAAAAGGAAGTTGGATTTATCGCTCAAGAAGTAAAAAAAGTATTCCCTCTTCTTGTAAGTAATGATAAAGATGGTCTTTTAACAGTTGATTATCCAAAATTGACAACATACATTGTAAAAGGTATGCAGGAAAATAATAAGATAATAAAAGATCTTGAAAAAAAATTGGATGAAGAAAAAGAAAAAAGAGAAAACATGGAAAAGTTCTTTACAGAAGAGATTGAAAAACTAAGAAAAGAAATTTTAAGAAAATAACTACTTATATACTAAACCCGCCATACCCGAAGAAACTATTAATATATTGTAATTGACAGCATATAAACATAATCTTTCATTCACAAAATTATAACCAGTCGTAAATATTAATTGGGCATCATCAATTCGAGAAAAATTACATGAACCACTGGGTTGATATTCTTTCGGATTTAATGAAAAACTATACATATAGATATGTTTGGTCGGAACTTTTAAACCACAATTTAATGGTTGTAATAATCTAAAATAACTAGCATCCCTTTCATAAAACCTTTCATTTCCATTTAATGTTAATTTTGCTGTCTTGAAAGATTCATATGAAGGGACCGCATATATTATTTCTTGATTACCACTATCTTTTGCTTGATAATTAAAATAATCATTCTTATGATTCAATGGTTGACCTGAAACATTCAAAAGAGAGTCTGTATCTGAATTACCATTTCCAGATTCAGAATTAACAGTTGATTCCTGAATTACCCAATATAATTCTTTTACAGGATGATATAACTTAAGTTCATTGATTAATTCCATATTTTTTTCAAAGACCTGCACTTGTTGAATTAAATATGCTTTTTTTTCGAGTGTAAATTTCCTTTTTTCATCATTATCAAGAAATATATAATCACACCATAATTCTACATCAGGTTCAGTATTTGTAAAAGCAAGTTGTCCATCTAAATTAAATAAATATTCAACTGATCGAGTTAATATATGTAGTTCTACCTCGTGCTTCGTAATTCCTATAATTGGTAAGTATAATCCGGGATTATCACAAAACCAAAAATGAAAAGGTATATACATCTTTAATTTTTGAGAATCAATATTTTTGTTCCCCTTTTTGAAATAACCAAATTTACCCGGATGTTTGTTAATACCAATCCATTCTTGTTCGTATTTGTCATACATCTCGTTTTGAATATCCAACCATTTTGATGTATGTTTATCTATTGTATGACCACCTATCTTTAGTTCACATTCTTTTATGAAAGCATGTCCTGTATTATTTGCCCAATTTAAATAAGTTCCACTAGTTGTAACATTTCTTGCATCCCCTCGATCGAGTATTACTTCGAGTGACATTTTACCTATTAAATCCCCCGCTCGAGATAATTTAGATTTAATAACTCTTTCTCCAATCCCTTTATTTGTTAATTGTTGTTTTATAGATTCTATAGAAAAATTAGTATGTCTTCTATATACTGCTTTAAAAAATGAAAATTCAGGATTACCGGTTAAATATGTATCCATTTTACCTTTCAAAAATAATTGCATTAAACCTCCCCCCATTTTAATATACTTATATTAATTATATTTATATTTAACTAGAATAAGCGAGTCCCCCCATTCCTGACATGATCCTTAAAACGTTATAATTTACAGCATAGATATTACTAATTGATCCACTCGAACTTAACATTATTTTAGCACTATCTATTCTCGAAAAATTACAAGATCCACTTGGTTGATGTTCTTCAGGTTCTAGACAAAAAGAATAAACATATATATCTTTCTTTAATTGTGAACATCTTGAAACAGGATTTTGAACTCTTGCGATTATTTCAAAAGATACTTTATGGTTTATATTTTGGGTAAGTCCAGCTATAATACTATCATTAAATTTAATTTCATAAAGGGTTCCTCCATTAGCGGCAAGTGTTGTACTCTTAAAAACCTCTAAAACAGTTAGATTGCGAATTATATTTTCTACCTTCATATAATTCGATGTCGTTGTTACACCAAGTTGTTGTACATACGATTCCGGTACATCACGTAGTTCATATGTTATAGGAGTAACACCCTCAGCACTCGTCTGATGTTTTTCCTTTCTTATATTAGGGGCATTCCATGAAGACGTTTCTGAGTTGTATGTCGGAGTGTTACTATCTATTGCCTTTAATGTAATTCTATATCTTGCATCATCTCCGCTCCCGAAGTCCCCACTGTTGACGTCATTACCATCCCACCACTCATAATTAGTTGATGGTTCCTTATCTGTATGTCCCGTAGCAGTTTGTGATGTATCCGTTATATTGTAATAATTAACCCGTACAGTATCCCCTACTTTAAATTCTATATCAGGATTTGCACTATCTCCATTACTAATAAATAAAAACGTATTTGCTTCATCCGTTAATTGACTAGTTCCCGATGTTTTAGTAGTTAATTTTTTATTTGTAAATACATTATTGCCTGTAATACTATCTAATGTTGCCGAAGGACCTACACTCGTAAAAGTGTAATCTTTACTAAATATAGTATTATGTAATAATACAGAGTTTTCTGATTCTTTAATATTATATCCTGGTATTGACGTATGGTGTTTATAAGGTTGTTCCAAAGTAAAATATTCTTTTTCCCTTTCAAAAAATCGATCATGACCATTAATAGATAATTTCAGTTTTTGATCTGTAATTGCTACCTGTGGTGCTGTTGGATTTTGAGGTGTTGTCCATATTAATTCCTTAATAGGATGTTCTAAATTTAATTTAAAACTTTCAGAAGATACATCTTTTTCTTTCTGAAGTTGTAATTGTTCGATTAAATATTCATGCGAAACTTGTGAAAATCTTCTCCTTTCATCGGTATCAAGGTATACATAATCAGCCCATACTTCAACAGAGTGTTGTGATAATAAACTTGTACTTGACCGTGTTAAATTATCATCTTTTGTAGAATCATATAATCCAACACCCCATGTAAATTTCATTTGTATTTCATGATATTGAAGAGCGATTAAAGGTAGTGCTAGTCCAGGATTACGGCAAAACCAAAATTTTAAAGGGTAACGTATTGTTTCTTGTTTCGTTCCTCCACCAGATACAAAACTATTATTAAATCCCCCAGTCATATATTTATATCCTTCTGATTTTGAAGCAGGTATTGTTAATTCATCCCATATTTGATTCCATTCTTTGTAATGCTTATCAATACGTTGTCCACCTATTTCTATTTCAACATCTTCTACGAGATTATCACCACATATACCAACTGTCCCCGTTGCATCTTTTTGTTTTGCAGATACATATATACCAGTTACTAAATCCCCATTCCTTGATATAGTTACCGTTGCTTTATTATTTATATTATCAACCCCTATAAAAGATTGACCACTTATATTTTGTTTAATAGTTTCCATAGAAAAATTTGTATGTCTTCGATAAACGATTTTAAAAAATGTAATCTGAGGGTTGCCTGTTAAATAAATATCTTGAGCACCATATGCCACTAATTGCATTATTCCTCCTCCCATTATTATAATAATATAATATAAAAGAAAAAAATATAATTAATTAACTTTACAATGATATTGTATACTTCTAATCTCCTATGAAATAATTAAAGAATTCCTTTGTTTCATTTTCATCCTTCTCTAAATCTAATACCTGTTTTACAGGATTCATTATTTGATTTGAAATATAAAAGTTATAATCTAGTTCCAAAGATTTTTCCTTAATATAATCAGGATGTTCGATACGATTACCTTGTAATATCTTTTTGGGTCTTGGTTTTCCCTTTTTAGGACCACTCTTGTATGGGTTATTATAATCATATAATTCGGTATCACTTAATTTAATATATGCATATGGTATCCTGTCATTTGGTTTTGGTTTATTTCCAGGATTTCTTTCTGCCATTCGATCTGCGAGAACCTTATGTGCTACACCTTCTGGATTCTTATAAAATCCTCTTAATGATTTGGATATTATAAACATAGATTTATCCATCTTACCATCTTTTATTTGAGTAAGTGTTTTCTTTAACCAATCGATCGCAAGATCTACACTACGTTTGTTCATTATTATCTCAATTACATTTCCAAATACATACTTACAAATAGGAGCATTATCCCTTCTTTTCATAACGATACCCATCGATGTCCTTTCTTTGGGTTTCTCATGGTCTAATTCATATTTGTCACCAGTATACCTTTTCTTAGAAATAAGGATGAATGGATAAAATGTTTTTTCATATTCAAGGTCTTGAGGATCATATAACATGTTTTTAGTTACCCACTCACCTGCCTTAACACCACAATCAATACAATACCTTAATGCATCCTTACCTTCTAATATTTCACCAGTATCTTTATGTTTTCTAGAAAACTTTACGAAAACAGAATCTGTATCACCATATACGATATCTGGTTCATGATAACCTTCTTCCTCTGCCCACTTTTTTACACCAATGCTAGCATCATCTATTCTTTCTCTACCAATTGCTGTAGTGCATGCTGCTATCTTCTTAAAGAATACGGGACTTGTTTTAGCACCCATCTGACCATAAACAGAATTAGCAGTAACCTTATATGCCAATTGGAAACCATCAAGGACCTTCTTTTTATTATCATCATTTGTCTGTTTTATCTTTAGACGTGTTGCTTTTCTTTGCTCTAATAATGTTTGAAGAACAATAGGGATAATACCCATCGATTCCTTAATAATCTCTCCATCATCAGTCCTCTTATTTTTTACAAAGAAACACTTTGTTTTAGTATCCGCTTTTTTCTTATGTATGGTCTTACCTTTCTTTTCATATATATAATCATCGTATTCAACACCCCAACACTTATCATATCCCCCAATATCCATAATTACATTTTCTATTTCAGGATTATTCTTAATATCTTCTTCAGTACCAATAAATGTCTCATGTGAGAAATTTTTCTCAATAATAGATGATGGATAAAGAGAAGCATAATCTAAAACACTTACCGGGTCATCTGAATAGATTCCTGGTTTAGGTTCAAGAACAATTGCCCCTTCAAAACCATCGTCTATCCCACCCTCGGTAAAACCTTTTAATGTCGGGATACGTGTCTTTCTCTCAGAACATTCTTTAGTAATAATCGAATTAATCTTAATCCCTTGACCTCTCAAGAATATATAAGATATTGGAACCCATGATACACACGCCATACCAATATTATTTGGTATCATATCTAATTGAAGAAGTAAATGGATACAAAGTTCACAATCCATGATACAATACTTAGCAACTTCTGCACGACCTTTACTACCACCGTATTTATGCTTATCAAAAATTTGTTGAGGTGATACGTCGTCCTTCGCTAAACACCATTCGTATGATATTAACTCTGTTTTATATTTATTCTTTATTTTTGTAATGCCATGGTGTCCTTCAATAATAATAGACTTATCTTCGATATTAACCTTTGATACATGAAGTTTCTTTCCATTTAGATATTTAAATGAACCATATTTTGTATTAATGTTTATTGTAATATAATCACCATCTTTAAGATTACCAATTCGTTTTGTAATTAGGATTGTATTCGATGTTGGTGTTTTTCTATAGAATGTATTGATAATATTACCCTTCATAAAATGAGCAGAAACATCATCTAGTTTATAAGATTCAAGTGCATGTCCTTTTTGAATTTCTTTTTGAATATCAAAGACAATACGTCCATCCATAGAAATATATTTAAGTACATTATCCCCTAGTCCAGATGAACTAAGTTGCTTTGATTGAACTTGACAACGTTTTTCCCAATAGTTGTTATATAGTCTTTGTGATTTTGATGTTTTACTATTTTCATCACAAGATCGAATACCCTTAATATATTCTTCTGATACCAAATCTGATTCTCTATTTCTCATTAATCGACCAAGACGATAAAAGTCATTTTTAGGACAATCCTTATCGCAACTAGAAAATATTTTTGTCTTTTTACATTTACTACAGCAAGGAAATAGGTAATCAACCCTCTTATTAATATAATCAAAATCAAAACCAAAGATGTTGTATCCTGTAATAATGTCAGGATTATGGTATAGAATAAGGTCTTTCCATTTTAAAAGGAGTTCTTTTTCATTTTTACATTCATAGATAGTAACACCATCAATATCATCACAAATTTTCTCATCTGGTTTATCTTCATTCCCTATTATAACCATTGTGCGTTCAAAACAAGATAGCTCACCAAAACGATGGAAAACAGTCCCTATCTGAATAATAGGATCCCCTTTAATTTCTATTTTTTCACCTTTCTCATTTTCAATCGAATTAAATATTTTTGTCATAGTATCAATTATTTTTTCCCTTGTTTTCGATGATTCTTTTGACTTATCAAGATCATTAAAGAATTCCTCATTATTTATCCTTTTGATAATAGATTTAAGACTCTTACTTGAATAAGTCCCATTATTTGTAAATATATTTTGAACATCATTGGAACCACTCTTAAAACAATCTTTGAGACATTTTTGAACAAATTTAACCTTAATTTTTGGTTCTGCAAGATTACAAGAATTTCTAAAATATGATTCATGAATATCAATTGCCACCTTACGGAAATCTTTCGTAGGGTTGGGGAAGTCACCATGTGAAGAATCACATTCAATATCAAACGATGCAGTCACAAAACCGGCGGTGCTTTCATCTTCTATAGGAGTAATATCTTTCATTTTTACGTTATCAATTTCAATATCTACATTAAATGTTTTACTATCATCATCACAGAATCTATCGCGTTTTACCTTCACAGAAACCCAACCACATGATTTGATATTTTTATGATGTAGAAATCGAAGCATAGGATGAATCTTAGCTTCATAAAGGTTACATTGACACTCGCAATTATGTTCCTGATTAAACCATTCCTTATCTTTTTTTTCTATATTCTCTAGTTTAGGTTCTCCATCCTTAATGGTAAAACATATTTTGCCTTCGTTAACATAATCCTTATTATAATTGTAGAAATCTGTAATCGCAGAGATACATTTCTTCATATCGCCATATGTATCAAATGAGACCTTAATAAAATTATATTCCATTACTTTTTTAGTATCATAATCGTAGTTAAACCCGTAAAAGTTTTTAAATCTTTCTTTCTCGAGAGAAACATAATTCCCCCTCCATGTATTTCTTACCTGAGGTCTATATGAAACTATAAAGTTCTTTATCTTTTTCAAGATACCCTTAGTATATGTTTCTGACCAACCGTTTACAACGCGGATATAAAAGAAAGGTTTAAAACCACATACATTACATACAACATTTTTATCATCTTTTGTTTTACCATAAAATGTTACCTTGAATTCTCTATCCCAGAAACTATCACCAATAGGAACGTCATCGGGTGATATATCGATTATTTGGAATATAATATCGTCCATTTATAATATGATTATTCTTATGATTTTAAATACATATATTATTCAAATTTGGAATTTTAATATGAGTTAAAATAAAGGATGAATAATTTTTTATTTTTCTTCATAAGTTTTTTAGTAATAGTTACGATATTTAAGAATATTTACAAACCTAAAAATATTATAAAAAAGAAAAGTTTAAATGATAATATTCAATATATGGTCAGAGATCTAGATAATTCACAAGAAGCGGCAGAAAAATTATCTTCGATAAACACTAAACTAAAACAATTAATCGATTCACTTGATGAAAGTGAAAGAAAAGGTATAAAGAGACTGAAAGAAAGGTATAATCCATACACACTATCAGAAACAGAAGAAAACTCCAAATTTACATCATATTCCCTTAATAAGGGTGAAAAAATAGCACTATGTATAAGGAAAAATAGAGATAATATGGTATTTGAAGATGAAAATACTATACTTTTTGTAGCTATACATGAATTATCACATATTATGACAAAAAGTGTTGGTCATGAAAAAGAATTCTGGGAAAATATGGCATTTTTACTCGAAAAAGCAGATGAACTAAATATATATGAACCGGTTGATTATAGCGAAAATAATACCGATTATTGTGGTATGGAAATTACAACAACACCGTATGATTTTAAAAAATAATATTATAATTATTAATATATAATGGATACTAATTTCTGTAGTAATTATGATATTCCTAAAAAAGTTTATAAGTGTTGTTCTATAACCGATAAAGTAGTATTCGTATTCATGAACATATATTTTCCAGAGAATAACTTTGAACAAGGTGATAAAGTTACATGGTTATCAAAAGGGGAAAGAGTATATGGTACAGTTCTTCCACCACATCCAAAGATAAATAAAATAAAGGTAAAATCACACAATAAAAAAAATACCTTCATAGACCCTGAAAATTTAAATCGTATACATCCATTTGATGATACCATTTCAAAAATTTCTGATAATATATCAAAAAAAGTTAAAAATAAGTTTGAAAATATTAATGGAGAAAAATTAGACCTTTTAAAAAAATTCATAGGTGGTAGAGATATAATCAAAGAACTATTTCCATTAATAAAAGAAGGATTCGAACACAAGTTTATCTACAATGAAATGATATATGTCGATGATACATGTACAACATTATTGAAAAAAATTGCCCATTATTGTAGTAGTGTTGATTATGAAGATCACAAATATATATATGCATCTTATTTCAATGAAGAAGGTGAAAATGTACCCATTGGTTTTAAATATAAAGAATCCACAACATTACACCCCAATGATATTTTAACTAAAAAATTATGTGATATTTTTGAAATTGAAAAGAATGAAGAATCACTGAATATTATTGAGAAAGAATATGAAACAATTTTAGAAAATAACGACATTAAAAATAATATCATTTATTACATTAATTTAAATGATTTCGTAGATAAACATGAATTAAATACAATTGATTTTAAGAAATGTGGGGAAAGTGAACACGAAGTTTTATCATTCAAAAATGAAATTATTAATAAATATTGGCCTCTTTTAATTAATGAAAAAATGAGTGATATTATAGGTAATAATGAAGGAAAGGTTAAGTCTTATAATAATGAGACTGAAAAATTGTTTCAGTATTCAGTCGGTAATAAGATCATTCATTCCAATATTAAATCTTCATCACCATGTGATGAAATTTATATTAATTTCTTTAAAACAAGTAAAAGTCAGACAAAAAATATAACCATTGATCTTTATAAATTATTTACTGATTTCCGTCTGAATGAAAGTGTTCCATTTGTAAAATGGGTCAGTTCAAATAATGAAAATAAATATTATAAATTATTCAAAGATTCAATCGTTTATGAAGGATATGGTGATTTTGAATTAAGGGATAAATCAATTGATTTTAGAACATGTCAAGAATGGATTAAAGATTTATATAGAAGTAAAAAACGTTCTCTTGAAAAAATAAATAGATTTGATATTATTCATAAAGAAGATATATTATCTTTTAAAATTTTTTCAAATGATGGCATATACTCAACACTTTCGATATCAATTGATGGGACACTTGATTTTATAATTAAAAGGGATAATGATGATAAAGGTGTTTCATCAAAAGAACAAATAATCGATCTTATTAATTTATCAAATGATTTAATAAAACAATTAAATGAAGAAAATAAATATTCAGAAAATAAGATAGAGGATTTTGGAACCGGCGAAGAAATCGAAGATATCTTTTTAAAAGATAATATTGATTTTATAGATTCGATTGTATCATATAAGAAAGGTAGATATGAAGTTAAAAATGGTTTGGAAAATGCAGATGAAAAAGAACAAGGTAAAGAATTATTACCACCCTTTGTTATTGGTGAAAAGACAAATTTATTTATCCCTATTTTAAGGAAAGTATGTAATAATTTAACTATGTTTTTCCGTTATATGAATGAAGATGATGATGAAAACATACCTGAAAATATTATCGGACTGCAATATAACCGTACTAATAATTTTACAAATATAAATACAATTCAATCTCTTATTACAGTATATTTAAATAAGGAAACATATAGAGAAGAAAATAAGATTATTAATGATATAGTCCGTGTTTTTAATATTGACAGTAAAACTGTTAATGATGAAATTTCTTCTATCAAAGAAATTGAAAGCGATAGAGAAAAATATAGAAAAGTAACTGTTGTTGATGAAGACACGCCTGATATTACTATTTCGGTAAGGAGTAATTTTATTGATTTTGAAATTAGAAACATGAAAAGTTTTATGGAATTTCAAAGGATTACTTCTCTAACAAAAGTAATTATGATGTTATTTGAAAAATTTGTAAACAATGATAATCTTTTCCAAGAGAGTTATATTAATTCATTTTTTACAGAAGATAAATTAAATATAAAGAGTAAAATAATTGATGAAGAAAAAAAAGTAAAGAACCTAGATGATCTTTCGACGGACGAAAGTTCTGAAGAAAGTTCTGATTCATCGAGTTCAGAATCATCGATGGAAAATGAATCCTCTTCAGAAATATCTTCTATGGAAGAAGTCAATGGTGGTGGTCAACAAGGAGGGACAAAAATAAGGTCATATTATCTTAGAAGACTTAAAGATTATGATAAAAAATTATTTTCTCCAGATAGACCATGGTCTTTAAAACAAAAGAATGGCGATTTATATGGTTATGCAAAAGTATGTTCTGCTGGTAATGTAGATAGACAACCAATCGCTATTAATACAGAAGAATTAAAAAGAATTGATTCGTATGATAAAAAAGTTTCAGGAGAGAATTCATATTCGAAAGCAATAACAGTCCCTAGAAGGAGTAAAGATGTATGGTATATTTGCCCTCAATATTGGGATATATCACGGGAAATACCACTCACAAAAGAATATGTAGATAAACACAAGAAAGATATAATCAAAAATAAAGAAAACAAAGAGAATAAAACAATTTTAGAGAGAAAAGGTAAATATTGGGATGGAATACCAAATGAGGACTCCCATAAACATATTTTACCCGGTTTTTCTGAAATGTTATCGCAGATTCACCCAGAAGGATATAAATTACCTTGTTGCTTTACCAAGGACAAAACAGGAAAAGATAAAGATAAAGATAAAGGTACAGATAAAGGTACAGATAAAGGTACAGATAAAGGTACAGATAAACCGAAAAAGGGTAAGGTATTCTGTAAA
>MDTD01010506.1_pt1 | contig 31120 bp, 22 predicted proteins | sample 811221 | NCBI WGS metagenome assembly MDTD01 (sample SAMN05326646, study PRJNA326480) | marine metagenome | isolation source: seawater | place: Pacific Ocean: South West | collected 2011
CCCAAGGTTCCCCTAGAAGGAATCCCTTACTGCTGCCATCTACTTGAAAGCTGAGTGTTTGCATCTCTGCGAGATCGCGGCCGCTAAGACGGTTAAGGGCCGTTCTAACGAGGCCTTGTCGATTACGCCAGACGCCCTTTTGCTGCATGGCACGATCAATACTGGCACCTGCCGCGACGTCTCGCTTGAGATCAGCCAGCAAGCGGACTTCACGAGCCACTGCCCAAAGCAGCGCGGGTGGCTGTACCGCCTCACCCTTAAGTCCACGCAGCGTTCTGACTGCGCCGCGAGCATCACCGGACAGGGCGACATCGACTAACCGAAAAGCATCGTAGCGCGCGTTGTCAGACACGGTGTCGGCGATCATCGTAGCGGTGATGGTTTCATTACCATGCAGGAGCTTTAATTTTTCTATTTCCTGTGCTGCGGCGAGTAAATTGCCCTCTAGCCTCTCGGCCAGGAGCGTGATCGCGTCGGGCTCAGCGGTCAGCCCCAGCGAGCTCATGCGGTCCGCTATCCAGTGCGGTAGCTCTGCGGGTGCGACAGGCCAAATAGGCATGACTACACCCGCTTGATCCAGCGCCAGGTACCACTTGCTTTTCTGGGACTGCTTGTCGATTCGGCCGCTAACAATCAGCAGCACATCGTCGGGAGCAATTGCCAGATATTCCTGTATCGCTTTACTGCCCTCTGTGCCGGGCTTGCCACTCGGCAGCTGCACTTCAATCAGTTTCCGCTCTGCGAATAAAGATAGCGATCCGGCGGCATGCCCCAGCTCCAGCCAATCGTCTTTTCCGGAGATGTGGAGGCGCTGTCTTTCGGTACAGCCCCCGGCGCGCGCTGCGCTGCGTATTGCATCGGCGCATTCCTGAACCAGTAGCGGTTCGTCGCCAGAGATCAGATAGCAGGGCGCCAGATGCTGAGCGAGATGGGTGTCCAATTGCGCGGGTTTAAGCTGCATCAGTCGGTCAAACTGTGACTCACTCGGCGAACGATTTGCGCGGCCAGATCCCGGCGCATCTCCTCGCGTAATAACCGTAGTTCCTCTGTCTTACCCACTACGTTGCGTGGGTCGTTGAGCATTTGCCGGTTGACGCTCGCACGCGCACTAATGGGTTCCTGATCCGACTTTGCGAAGCTAAAGGCCGCTGACAACGTGAGTTCAAGTTCCGCGGCCCGTGCTTGCGCGGTGAGAGAGACGTTACGCTGAGTAAATTGCTCTGGCTCCAAGCGGAGAGACAAATCCGTGTCGGGATCATCACGCAATACCATTCCATTCGCCGTCAATTCGCGCGTGACCTCCCGCGTGAGTTCCGCGCGAGGTTGGCCGCTGACCAAGCGGATTGTTAATCCCTGGAGTTGGGTAGTGTTGGATCCGGTGCCTTTCAACTGAAAGCCACAGCCAGTCAGTGTCATCAGGGCCAGGACGGACAGCATGGCCAGGCCTCGCAGCGCACCGTGTTGAGTGAGTCGCCAGTTCATTGTGCGACGATATTCACGAGTTTGTTTGGCACAACAATCACTTTTCTAATGGTCGCGTCTGCCAGATAGCGTTGAACATTGTCCTGTTCCTTCGCCATCGCCTCGATGGCTGCTTTGTCAGCCGAAGCGGGCACGGTGATCTTGCCCCGCACCTTACCATTTACCTGAACCACGATTTCCAGTTCATCACGACTCAGAGCAGAGTCGTCTACCTCAGGCCACTCGCTTTCAGCGAACCGTTCGTCTGTCAGGGTGTGCCACAGAGATTCGGTGAGATGTGGGGTGATGGGCCATAGCATACGCAGTACCGCGCGGAGCCCCTCATTGACCACGGCGCGGTCAGCTTCAGTTTCGGCTCCGTGCCGGCTGAGTTCGTTGCACAGCTCCATGATCGCGGCTACTGCGGTATTAAATGTTTGTCGACGACCGTAGTCATCAGTGACTTTGGCGATGGTCTCGTGCACTTTGCGTCGCAGATCCTTTTGCTCAGTGGACAAGTTGTCTGGCACGTCTGCGGGTGCGGTTTGACCAAAATCGTGGATCAACCTCCAAAGACGCTTGATGAACCGATGCGCGCCCTCGACACCGGAATCCGACCACTCGAGTGATTGCTCTGGCGGTGCGGCAAACATGCTGAACAAGCGCACCGTGTCGGCGCCATAACGATCAATCAATTCTTGCGGGTCAACGGTGTTGCCTTTGGATTTCGACATTTTGGCGCCGTCTTTCAGCACCATGCCCTGTGTGAGCAATCGCTCAAAGGGTTCGTCGCTGCTGACCAATCCGGCGTCTCGCATCAGCTTGTGGAAGAAGCGCGAATACAGGAGATGCAAAATGGCGTGTTCGATGCCGCCGACATACTGATCTACAGGTAGCCAGTAATTGGCCTCAGCGCTGTCAATCATGCCGTCTGTGTAGTGTGGACAGGTGAAGCGCGCGTAATACCACGATGACTGCACGAAGGTATCAAAGGTATCGGTTTCCCGCTCACAGGGCTGACCCTCAAATTCGAACTGGCGCCATGCTGGATCGGCTTTGATAGGCGACGTCACGCCGTCCATTGCCACATCCTCGGGCAGCAGCGAAGGCAGCCGATCGGCCGGAATGGGGATGTCTTGTCCGTCGCCCAGATTGAGCATAGGGATCGGCGTTCCCCAATAGCGTTGGCGCGAGACGCCCCAATCCCTCAATCGAAATTGGGTTGTGATCTGGCCCATCCCTTCGGCCTCGAGGCGCGCAGCAATGCCTTCAAAGGCCTCATCAAAATCGCAGCCGTCAAATTCTGCAGATCCGGTCAGCACGCCGCGCTCCGTATAGGCATTGTCTGAGGTGACAGCAGGTTTGCCTTCTTCATCGCAGACGACGGTTTTCATCGGCAGCGAGTACTTGCGAGCAAACTCCCAATCTCGCTCGTCATGTGCGGGCACGGCCATGACCGCGCCTGAGCCGTAGTCCATCAGCACGTAATTTGCGACCCAGACGGGAATGGCCTCACCCGTTAGCGGGTGTGTGGCACGCAGGCCTGTATCCATGCCAAGCTTTTCGGCCTGAGCCATATCGGCCTCAGCGACGGAAGTCTGCTTACAATTGGCGACGAACGCGGCAAGCGCATCATTGGCATCAGCCAGTGCCAGCGTGATCGGATGTTCCGCAGCGAGGCTAATATAGGTCACGCCGTAGAGCGTATCGGGCCGGGTGGTGTACACCTCGATACGATCGAGACCCGCCACCGGCTCGTTCAGCCCGAACGCCAGCTCCACACCACGGCTTTTACCGATCCAGTTGCGCTGCATGGTGCGCACAGCCTCCGGCCAGCCATCCAGTGTGTCCAAGCCTTCGAGCAATTCTTCTGCATAGGCAGTGATGCGAATAAACCATTGTGGAATTTCGCGCCGCTCCACGACGGCACCGGACCGCCATCCGCGTCCGTCGATGACCTGCTCGTTGGCCAGCACGGTCCGATCCACAGGATCCCAGTTCACTGTGGCCATTTTTTTGTAGACGAGCCCGCGTTCGTACAGTTGGGTGAAGAACCACTGTTCCCATTGGTAGTACTGTGGGTCGCAGGTCGCGATTTCTCGGTCCCAGTCGTAGGCATAGCCCAGCCGCTGTAATTGGGCACGCATGTGGTTGATGTTTTCCCGAGTCCAAGCGGCAGGTGCTACCTCATTGGCGATGGCTGCGTTCTCGGCCGGCAGGCCAAAGGCGTCCCATCCCATGGGTTGCAGCACGTTTTTACCTTGCATGCGTTGATATCGCGCGATCACGTCAGCGATGGTGTAGTTACGCACGTGGCCCATGTGAAGCTTCCCGCTGGGGTAGGGAAACATGGCGAGACAGTAAAACTTCTCTCGCGACTCGTCGGAATGGACGGTAAACCGACCGGACTCAGCCCACTCGGCTTGCAATGACAGTTCCAAGGTTTGCGGTGTGTAGTCCTGAGTCATGGTCGCTCTAAATCGATTGCTGGGTGCCCGACGGGCTTGTGATCGGGTGACTGTCACGCTGCTGAGAGCGGGCAGTCAGAGGGTCCCGCTGATAGTGGCGCAAAGTTTACCAGTATTACGGTCGGTCCCGACCCAATACCAGTGTGATTAAGGCGAAAACCCAAATGGGTAGACTGCCGGTTATCGCGAAGGGCGTTTGGCCTGAGCGCGGCTGCAGTGTGCCCGTGACCACCGATTGTGTGAACTGTGAGGTAGTGGCGAGGATCTGCCCGTCAGCTTGAATCAGCGCGCTGACGCCATCATTGGTGCTCCGCACCAGATCGCGCCCGAGCTCAACCGCCCGAAACCTTGCCATCTGAAAGTGCTGCCAGGGGCCTGTGCTGGCACCGAACCAGGTATCGTTGCTGATCGTGATCATGAGTGCGGCATCGCGCATGTTGGCGCGGACAAAATCGGGGTAGACCACCTCGTAACAGATGAAAGGCGCGACCTTGATATCCCCGGCTGTCAGCAGTGGCTGGTTGGCCCGGCCCGCTGTGAACTGAGACATGGGCAGGTCGAAAAAGGCGATGACGCCACGGAGCCAGCGTTCCAAAGGCACGTATTCGCCAAACGGCACCAGCTTCTGTTTTCGGTATTCGCCGTACCCGTTGCCGAGGGCCACGATACTGTTGAAGCGCCCGGTGCCGTCCCGGGTGGGGACCCCGGTAATAAGCGCTGTGCCCTGAGATGCGGCGGCTTCGCCGAGACGATTGATTTCCGCCCGAAACTGATCCCGGTAGCCCGGAAGCGCCGATTCGGGCCAGACGATCAGATCATGCTGCCCGATCAGCATTGATGAGGTGTCTTCAACTGCCCGTAGTATCCGTTGCCGATGTCGCGGCGCCCATTTTTCCGTCAGCGGGACATTGGGTTGCACCGCAGCGACTCTGATGGGCTCGCCCATTGCGTTGGTCCAGTTCATTCCAGACCACAGTAACGCGCCTGTCCATAAAAGGCCGGTGTAAGCCGCGGTCACGAACCATCGCGATGTGACCCCGGGTCCACGAAGCGACTCTACCCAGAGGCAGCCAAGGCTAATGACAAGCCACGAGCAGCCATAAACTCCGATCACCGGAATCCAGCCATGAAGCGGGCTGTCCAGGACACTGTAACCTGCGTAGGCCCAGGGAAAGCCCGTCAGGAGCCAGCTTCTCAACCATTCGAATAACACCCAAATCGATGCGAACTGGATGAGACGCCAGCTGAGGTGACGGCTACCCAACCGATAGAAAAGGGATGCCTGAAAGCCATGGAGTAATGCCAGCCCGCCGCAGAACAGCGCGGTCAGTAGGACTGCGAGCGCCGCGGGTGTTGGGCCGTACACATGGATGCTGACATAAACCCACGAGACGCTGACTCCGAAAAATCCAAGACCGTAGGCCAGACCCGTTCGCCAGGGCGTCGCAGATGGACTGTCACGCAATAAGGTAAACAGCACTCCGGCGCTGAGGGGGATCGCAGGCCACAGGTTGTAGGGCGCCAACCCCAGCGCAAACAGGCATCCCGCCGCGAGGGCGAGGCCCCAGCGGGTCGCGTTGGAGCGGATTACACCGTTGATTCGGTGGTGCCTCGGGTCACGCGCAGACGCGTAAGCCGACGCTCGTCGGCATGAATCACCTTGAACTCAAACTGATCGAGCCGGATGGTCTGATTGCGAGTTGGCAACTGGCCGAACGCATTAATGACCAATCCGCCTATGGTGTCGAACTCTTCGTCGCTAAAGCCTGTGCCAAAGTATTCATTGAAGTCCTCAATAGGCGTCAGAGCCTCGATCAGGAAAGAATTGTCGTTAATGGGGCGGATCAGCTGACCTTCATCAACATCCGTTTCGTCCTCGATTTCTCCGACAATCTCTTCCAGCACGTCTTCAATGGTAATGAGGCCGGCTATGCCGCCATATTCATCAATGACGATGGCCATATGGTTACGATTTTGGCGAAACTCTCGCAACAGCACGTTGAGTCGCTTGCTTTCCGGTACCGCCGTCACCGGACGCATGAGGCTACTGATGCTGGGCACGTCGCGGTCGGCCTGAATCAGGGGTAACAAATCCTTCGCCAGTAAAATGCCGATAACGTCGTCGATCCCCTCACCGATGACGGGGTATCGTGAGTGGCCAGATTGGAGGATCTTGGGTAGCGCCTCCTGCAGAGGTTGATCGGAATCGATGACGACCATTTGCGCGCGCGGGATCATGATGTCCCGCACTTGCATGTCGCTCACCGACAGCGCGCCCTCCATGATTTTCCGGGCGTCCTCGTCGATAATTTCATGCTCTTCGGCGAGCGATAGCACGGCCTCAAGATCCGATCTATTTTGCGGCTCCCCACTTATAAAGTGCGTCAGTCGGTCCAGCCAGGATCGCTCCTCGGATTCTGGCGCGCGCTCATCGTTCACGGTTGTTTGCCCTCCAGGGGCGCTTGACGGTTGTAAGGGTCAGGGAAGCCGAGCTCATTCAGCACGGCGATCTCAAGCGCTTCCATTTGTTCGGCTTCGGCGGCCAATTGGTGATCATGACCGAGCAGGTGTAGGACGCCATGAATGATCAGGTGAGCCCAATGCGCGTCCTCGCTTTTATGTTGTTCCGTGGCTTCCTCTTGCACCAGCGGTGCGCAGATCACGAGATCGCCCAACAGGCCAGATTCGGCTTCGGCTGGTGGGTCGGCGGGAAAGGACAGCACGTTAGTCGCATCCGGTTTGGCGCGGTAGGTCTGGTTAAATCGAGCAGCATCTTCGCGATCGGTAATGCGAATCGATAGTTCTGGGACCGGCGAGGAGGGCGTTTGTAATCGGCTCAAGGCTGAGATCACCCAGTGACTGATGGCGTCGTCATTGGGAGACTGCAGCGGGACGGCGCGATCGACGGAGAGTAACAGGTTCACGGGGGATCCTCGCGACGTGTGGAAGCGGCTTCCTGCTCGTGGGCGTCGTAGGCACTGACCACTCGCTGCACAAGCGGATGCCGCACGACGTCTTTGTTACCAAATTCGGTGAAGGTGATACCTGCCACGTTCTCCAGCACGGTTGCGGCGTGTGTCAGTCCGCTCTGCGTCCCTTTGGGCAGGTCAATCTGGCTGGTGTCTCCGGTCACGACAGCGGTCGATCCAAAGCCAATCCGCGTCAGGAACATCTTCATTTGCTCCCGCGTCGTGTTTTGCGCTTCGTCGAGAATGATAAAGGCGTGATTCAGCGTCCGGCCCCGCATAAAGGCGAGTGGTGCAACCTCGATGATGTGTCGCTCGATGTATTTGTTCACGGTTTCAAAGCCGAGCATTTCATACAGCGCGTCATAGAGGGGCCGCAGGTAGGGATCGACCTTCTGTGACAAATCCCCGGGCAGGAATCCGAGACGTTCACCAGCCTCCACGGCAGGCCGGACGAGCAAAATACGCTTTACCTGTTCATTCAACAGGGCACGCACGGCGCAGGCGACGGCGAGATAGGTTTTCCCCGTGCCCGCGGGGCCAATACCAAAGTTGATATCGTGCTGATTAATCGCGGCCACATATTGGCGTTGGTTCTGCCCTCGTGGCCTCACCGACAACCGCTTGGTGCGGATCAACCCCACTGCGTCCTGCGTGGTATCGACCTGTTGCGAGGAGTTCAACATTTCTAGGTCGGCCTCCTGCAGTCGCAGGTGAATGGTTTCCGGGCTCAGCTGGGCACCCTGTGTGACGTCGTTATAGAGAGAAGACAGCAGGGTCGCCGCCATTTCACAGCGGTCCTGATGGCCTCGTAACTCGAACTGGTTGCTGCGGTTATGAATCGTGATATCGAGGCGTTTTTCGATCTGGCGCAAATGGGCGTCCAGCTGACCGCAAAGGGCCGCCAGATTACGCGCATCGTTGGGTTCTAGAGAGAATGTGTGTGAGGTCAAACCCGAGGGGGTCGCCTCGGGCGCCGACTGGTCTGTGTTCAACGGTTTTCACGCCGCCTCTTTCACAATGGGAGGGAAAAGATACTCGCCTTGCGTGCGGAGTCAACTACCGCGACAGGTATTAGGACGACTCGCTTAGGCTGCCCAGGAGCGAGTTGGTATAAGCGGCGGTGATGTTGACGTCGGCAAATGTCCCGATCAAATCCGCATTTTGGCTAGGAAAGTTCACGACGCGATTATTTTCCGTGCGGCCCGATAATTGGCCCGGGTCCCGCTTCGCATAACCTGTGACCAAAATGCGCTGTGTCGTACCCACCATAGCCTCCGATATTCGCTGTGCTTGTTGGGCGATGCGGGCCTGCAATATGTGCAAACGCTGCTTTTTGACCGACTCGGGCACTTCGTCGGCGAGATCGGCGGCTGGCGTACCGGGTCGAGCGCTGTAGATAAAGCTGAAAGACGTATCAAAACCGGTTTCTTCGATCAGCTTCATGGTAGCGGCGAAGTCCGCCTCTGTTTCACCCGGGAAGCCGATAATGAAGTCGGACGACAGCGAAATATTGGGTCGGATTCGGCGCAGCGCACGAATAGTCGATTTGTATTCCAATGCCGTATGGCCTCGTTTCATGGCCATCAGGATACGATCAGAGCCGCTTTGCACCGGCAGGTGCAGGTGGTCAACTAGCGCTGGTATATCCGCGTAGCAGGCGACAATAGCGTCAGTGAATTCGACCGGATGAGAGGTCGTGTAGCGGATGCGTTCAATGCCCGGCACGAGATTCACGAGGTGCAGCAAATCAGCGAAATCCACTATCTCTTCAAGATGATTACGGCCGCGGTAGGCGTTCACGTTCTGGCCCAGCAGATTGACTTCTTTGACGCCGCGGTCCGCCAGACCGGCAATTTCGGCGATAACGTCGTCGACTGGGCGCGATACCTCTTCACCTCGGGTGTAGGGCACAACGCAGAAGGTGCAATATTTGCTGCAGCCCTCCATGATCGAGACGAAGGCCGTGGGACCTTCGACGCTGGGCTCTGGTAGCCGGTCAAATTTTTCGATCTCGGGAAAGCTCACGTCGACCACCACCGGCTCGCCATTCTTCCGGTCATCGATCATCTCGGGCAGGCGATGCAAAGTTTGGGGTCCGAATATCAGGTCAACATAGGGTGCGCGTTTGCCGATCTCGGCGCCTTCCTGGCTGGCGACACAGCCCCCCACTCCGATAATCAGATCGGGGTTCTTCTGCTTCAGGTGCTTCCAGCGCCCCAGTTGATGGAACACTTTTTCCTGCGCTTTTTCCCGAATGGAGCAGGTATTGAGGAGCAACACATCTGCTTCGTCGGCGGAGTCTGTTGGCTCAAGCCCGTGGCTGGCGTTCAGCAGGTCAGCCATCCGAGCCGAGTCATACTCGTTCATCTGGCAGCCGTGCGTTTCAACAAACAGCTTTTTGGGACTGGCGTCAGTCATGTGAGTTCCGTTTAAAAGAGCGCTCGCCAGCTTCCGGCGGTGCTCTGTCGTGTGTCGGTCGCGGAGTATAGCGCCTGATGACAGAAATTCGATGCGGTGCTGGAGCTTTATGCGCAAAGTGTTACCATGCGGCCCCTTTTTTCACATCGTGGCCGGCTCGCTGGAGACCCCATGGCATCACAGCCCATCTACAAAGTCATTTTCCACAATGGCGGACAGGTCTATGAGGTGTTTGCCCGTCAGATCTATCAGAGCGACATGTGGGGCTTTGTTGAGATTGAGGAGCTGGTGTTTGGCGAGCGGTCGCAGATATTGGTCGATCCTGGTGAAGAAAAGCTCAAGAATGAGTTTTCGGGCGTGAAGCGAAGCTACATTCCCCTGCAGTCTATCGTCAGAATTGATGAAGTGGAAAAGGAAGGCGCAGCCCGAATCTCTGACGGCGGCAGCGCGAAGATCGCACCCTTTCCAGTCATGCCGCAGGGCGCGACGCCGTCTTCTGCTGACGACTGAGCCTGTTCCCGCATGAGGCTACTCCCCGCATGAGCCCGGGGTGCTGACCGCGTTGTGCTGCATGGCGATACCAGAGTCGTCTGCTGGGTGGTAGCGCCCACTCCGACTTGAAAAATCTCACATAGAACCCCATGTCTCTAGCAAGGCCGCGAATGAGCGAGCCCGAGTGGAGATGACATCGTGGATCAGCAAGACGATATCCAATACGACCCAGAGGTTTTGCCGCCCGAGACAGGCGAAGACGCCTCGACGCCGGTCCTCGCCGACGATGTGCTGCCTGACACATTGGTGTTGTTGCCGTTGCCGGGGCGGCCGTTCTTCCCGGGTCAGGTGCAGCCGGTCGCGTTTAATCCGGACAATTGGCAGGCGACGCTGGACGCCATTGCTCAGCAGGGTTCAGGTTTGCTGGGCCTGGCTTTTGTTGATGAACCTGATCCCAGTCGGGCGACGGCTGAGCAATTCCCTACCACGGGCTGCGTCGTACGCTTGCATCGGCCCCCGATGGCTGAGCACGACGGACAATTCTTGGCACAGGGTGTGCGCCGGTTTCGCATAGTGCGATGGTTGAATACGAGCGGCCCCCTGATTGCACAAGTTGATTACCCCCGCAGTCAAGGTGATAAAGAAAGCGACGAGATCAAAGCCTACGCCATGGCGATCATCGCGGCGATCAAGGAGCTGTTACCTCTCAACCCCCTGTATAGCGAAGAACTTAAGCAGCATATCGGGCAGTTCAACCCCAACCAGCCCAGTCTGCTGGCCGACTTCGCCGCTGCGCTGACGACCGCAAGCGGCGATCAGCTGCAGGAAATACTTGAAGCGCTGCCTCTGACACAGCGCATGACCAAAGTCCTGGAACTGCTGAAGCGTGAGAAAGAAGTCGCCACGCTTCAGGGGCAGATTACGACGCAGGTCAACCAGAAGGTGTCGGCCAATCAACGCGAATTTTTTCTGCGTGAGCAGATGAAGGTGATCGAGAAAGAGCTCGGTATTTCCAAGGATGACAATACCTCTGATCTTGAGCGTTTCCAGCAGCGGCTGGACAACCTGCATCCACCCCAAAAAGTACGCGATCGTCTCGAGGAGGAGTTTGGCAAGCTCAAGGTGCTGGAGTCGGGCTCCCCGGAGTACGGCGTGACCCGCAATTACCTCGATTGGGCCACGTCGGTCCCGTGGGGCATTTATTCTGAGGACAATCTTGACCTCAAGGAAGCTCGCGCCGCCCTCGAGGCGCACCACGACGGGCTGGACGACGTGAAGGCCAGGATCACCGAGTTTCTGGCTGTCGGTGCGTTTAAAGGCAGTATCGATGGGTCCATTTTGTTGCTGGTAGGGCCACCCGGTGTGGGTAAAACCAGCATCGGCAAATCGATTGCCGAGGCATTGGGTCGCAAGTTTTATCGGTTCAGCCTGGGTGGCATGCGCGACGAGGCAGAAATTAAGGGCCACAGGCGCACCTACGTCGGAGCCATGCCGGGAAAGCTGGTGCAGGCGCTGAAAGAGGTCGAGGTCGAGAATCCGGTGATCATGCTCGATGAGATCGATAAGATCGGCGCGTCTTTTCAGGGTGATCCCGCCTCCGCGTTATTGGAGGTGCTTGATCCGGAACAGAACAGTGAGTTCCTGGATCACTACTTGGATCTACGCATCGATCTGTCAAAAGTACTTTTTGTCTGCACCGCGAATCAACTCGACACGATTCCCGGGCCGTTACTCGATCGCATGGAAGAGATCCGGTTGTCCGGGTACATCGCGGAAGAAAAGTTGGCGATTGCCAAGAACCATTTGTGGCCGAAGCTACTGGAGCGCCACGGCGCCAAGCCCAGCCAGATCCGCATTAATGATGCCGCGATCCGACTCGTGATCGAAGCCTACAGTCGTGAGGCCGGTGTGCGAGGACTGGAGAAGCGGCTCAGTTCGCTGGTGAGGGCGTCTATTCTGAAGATGGTCGAGGAGGGCGCCAAGCGGGTGCGCGTTGGCAAGCGCGAGGTGGAAGACGTCCTGGGTCAGGCGCGATTCAAGCCGGAGCGCGCGCAGCGCGGCAGAGGCGTGGTCACAGGGCTCGCCTGGACTGCTATGGGCGGTGCGACGCTCAGCATCGAGTCGTCAAAGATCCACACCCTCAACCGTGGATTCAAGCTTACCGGCCAGCTCGGTGACGTGATGAAAGAGAGCGCCGAGATTGCCCATAGCTACGTGGTGGCGCATCTCCGGGAATTTGGCTGCGAGCCGGATTTCTTTGATATGTCGATGGTGCACCTCCATGTGCCTGAGGGAGCCACGCCAAAGGATGGTCCCAGCGCGGGGATTACAATGGCAACTGCGTTGGTATCGCTGGCGCGTGGTGAGCGCTTACCGCGACCCCTCGCGATGACGGGGGAGTTAACGCTGACGGGACAGGTGCTCGCGGTAGGGGGAATTCGTGAAAAAGTGATCGCGGCGCGGCGCGCCCGGGTGACGGAAATTATTCTGCCGTTTGCGAACAAGGGCGATTACGAGGCACTCCCCGATTACTTGCGTGAAGGCATCACGGTGCATTGTGTACGCAGTTTCCGTGAGGTCTTCGATATCGTGTTTGATGCAGCGGCAGAGCGGAAACAGCTCCACTAGGGCCAATATGTATCGACGGGAACCGGCTACAGCTGAGCGCCTGAGACCCACTGCCCATGCGATTTGTGGTGTCAGGGTCGGTGGGCTGTGAGGATTGCTCGGCGGGGGGCTGGGAATCCCTCAATCGTGAGGCTGAGATCGTTGGGATCCAGAAACTCTTCGAGCGAGTGAAACGTCATCCAGGCTGTGCGGCGTTGTTCTTCCAGTGACGTGGCGCCCACGTCGATAATCCGGATCTCTTGAAAGCCTGCTTGTTTGAGCCAGCGGGCGGCGAGGCCCGGACTCGGCAGTTTCCAGACGTTGCCCATGCGCGCATAACGGCCATTGGGCTCTAGTAGGGCGTCGTCGTCACCCTCGACGACCAGCGTTTCCAGCACCAACTGACCCCCGGGCATCAGTTTGTGCTTGAGGCCCACAAGGTGCTCCATGGGGTCCCGGCGGTGGTACAGCACGCCCATTGAAAAAACCGTGTCGAACACCGGCAAGTGATCCGGCATGGCTTCGAGGGTCATCGGCAAGACGTGAATGCCGGGTTGTTGCAGATAGTGTTGGAGCGCTTTGAACTGCAAGACGAATAGCGGCGTCGGGTCGATGCCAATGACCTCTGCGGCGTCGGCACCCAACATACGCCAGCAGTGATAACCGTTGCCGCAGCCCACATCGAGCACCCGGCGGCCTGCCAGCGGTGCGATGGCATCTGCCAGGCGGTCCCACTTCCAGTCGGACCGCCACTCGGTGTCGATATGCACCCCACACAGGTCAAAAGGGCCTTTCCGCCAGGGGTGGAGACCCATTAGAGCTGCCTGCAACGCTGCCTTCGTGTCAGCGGGGACGGTTCCTGAAAAGCCCACGCGTCCGGCATCGAGTCGCACGTCATCAACCGTAATGGCTGGCAGGCTCGCCAGCGCTTGCCGCCAACGAGGAAGGTCGCCGTAGCGTGTCTCAGACAAGCCAATACTGAACTGCTCTGGAAGCACGTGGAGCCACTCACTCAGCGGGCCTGCTTGCCATCGTGAGCGCAGCGCGGTCCAGTCGCTCTCAAGCTCTGGCGGCAGCGTCATTTCCGGTGTAACCGAGGAGATCATGCAATCGCGATGAGCGAGCCAAAGTTCAGACACTGAAACCAGATGTCACAGCGGCTAAAACCCACGTCTTGTAAGCGCGCTACGTGAGCTTGGCGAGTCTCGGGCACTAACACGTCTTCCAGCGCCTGTCGTTTCTGGGCGATCTCAAGATCGCTGTAGCCCTGTTGGCGCTTGAAATCATGGTGAAGGTCGATCAGATACTCGTTGAGCTGCTGATCCGGCAGGGTCAGCTTTTCTGAGAGGATCAGCACATCGCCCGACTGCATGGCCGCGCGGATACGGCGCAACAACGGCGCGCGCTCCTCGACAGGGATGAACTGGAGCGTGTAGTTCATGATTACCACACTAGCGTCCTCGACCGGGGTGTCCAAAATATCGGCCTGACGGAGCTCGATGCGGCTGGATTCGGGGAATTGCGCTAGGTGAGCGCTGGCCTGCGAGATCATGGCCTCAGAATTATCGACGCCGACAAGCTGGCAGCGCTCGCAGGCCGCCTCGCGGGCCACGGACAGCAGCGATGCGCCCCAGGAGCATCCCAGATCATAGATTGTTGAGCCGGGACGCGCGTGTTGCGCGGCGAGAGTGCCTGTCATGCCCACTACAGTCGCGTATCCCGGCACGGAGCGATTGATCATGTCGGGGAAAACCGAGGCGACTAAAGCGTCGAAACGAAACAGACCGGGATCGGACAGCGGTGACGAAAAAAGCTCATCGCGGCCACCCGGTGAGGCGGTTGGCGATGAGGAATCTGTTGGGGACGTGGTCATGACGGCATAAAAAGGTGGCTGAAGTGTGTGATTACGGGTCGAAGCATGAGTGAGCGATTCAAGGTGAAGGTAAGAGGATAACAGGGCTTGTGGGCGCCTCGGTTCGTCACGCATACTTCCGCGCTCTGTTTGATCTCATCTTCTCGAGTTTCCCCCATGTTTGACTCTCTCCCCGTGCTCCCACCTGATTCCATTCTTGGCCTGGCGGCGGCATGTCGCGCTGATCCTAACCCCAATAAGGTGGATTTAACGCTGGGCGTTTACATGGATGAAACCGGCCTGTGCCCCGTGTTTGAGTCAGTACAGCAGGCACAGCAGGTACTGGTGAGCGAGGAGCAAACAAAAGTCTACATGCCGCCACAGGGTGATCCCGATTACTTGAACGGCGTCCGCTCACTGGTTTTCGGAGAGTCTGGTCTGGCTGCGCTGGGTGATCGGACTTCGGCGGTGCAGACCCCCGGAGGGTGTGGCGCGGTCCGCTTGGGTGCAGAAGTGCTTTATGCCGCTGCACCGAAGGCCACGGTCTGGGTCAGCGATCCGACCTGGCCCGTGCACATCCCACTGATGGGATCGGTGGGACTGCAATTCAAAACCTACCGCTACTATTCCCCGGACATGAAAGGTCTCGATTTTGAGGCGATGTTGGCGGATCTGGAGGGTGCGCAGGCTGGTGACGTTGTGTTGCTTCACGGCTGCTGCCACAACCCCAGTGGCGTTGACCCAAGCCTGGAACAGTGGGCCTCGCTGGCTGATTTGCTAGCCCAGCGGCAACTGCTCCCCATGATTGATTTTGCTTATCAGGGAATGGGGTCCGGCCTTGAAGAGGATGCAGCGGGGATTCGCGCAGTGCTCGAGCGTGTGCCCGAGATGATTATCGCCGTGTCGTCGTCGAAAAATATTGGTTTGTATCGAGAGCGTGCGGGGGCCGTCGTTTTTGTGGGCGGCGACGCACGAGCAGCCGAAGCGATGGCCAGTCAGGCTGTTTCAGCGGCGCGGCGCGTTTACTCGATGCCGCCCGCTCATGGCGCATTGTTGGCGGGTCGGGTGCTGTCTTCGCCCGCACTGCGCTCCTCATGGGAGACGGAGCTGGCTCAGATTTGCGAGCGCATCAATGGCCTCCGGGGGCAGTTTCAGGAGGCGTTGACGACTGCCACCGGGCAGGACTTCGGGTTCATCGGCACCGAGCACGGTATGTTCTCGTTTCTCGGGCTCAGCGTTGAGCAGGCCCAGCGCTTGAGAGAGGAGCAGTCGGTGTACATGTTGGATTCATCCCGTATCAACATTGCCGGGCTGAACGCCAACAATCTCGGACGGGTCGTCGAGGCGGTTGCCTCGGTACTCTAGGGGTTTGCTCGTTCCGGTCTAGCCCTCGAGCTCAACTAGGCGCTCGAGAGCACGATCAAGTGATTGTTCAGATTCCGTAACGGCGGTGAGCGTAGCGGCCACGTCGTCCGGGGACCGCTCATAAAAATCTGGCTGGGCAATGAGTTCGAGTAGCTCCGCGTGACGCGTCTCCAGTAGCTCAATCTCACCAGGCAGCGCGTCCAGCTCCCGCTGTTCTTTATAGCTCAATTTGGTTTTCTGCTTGCGTGAACTGCTGTCGATTCCATCATCAGGTGTTGGTTTTGCCGGCCTGTCGCGCTGATCAATGGCCGCTTCCGAAGGGTTGGCACTCGCCTGAGTGATCATCGGCGAGTCGGTCGACGCCTCCAGCCGTCCACCCCGGGCTTCCCAGTCAGAGTAGCTGCCCGCCTGCTCTTCGATATCGCCGCTACCCCGCATGACCAACAGGCTGGTGACAACTTTGTCGAGAAAATGACGATCGTGGCTCACCAGAATAATGGTGCCTTTAAATTCGAGCAGAATTTCTTCCAGCAGTTCGAGGGTTTCGATATCGAGATCGTTGGTCGGCTCGTCGAGAATCAGCACATTGGCCGGTCGTGTGAACAAGCGTGCCAGGATCGCCCGGTTGATTTCGCCTCCGGACAGGGCTTTTACGGGTGTGCGGATACGATCGGGCGCAAACAGAAAGTCACCTAGGTAGCTAATGGCGTGGCGACGTTGGCCGTTGATCTCGATGAATTGTTGTCCCCCGCAGACGTTATCGATCAGATCTTTGTCAGGATCGAGTTCGCCGCGCAGTTGATCGGAATAGGCGATTTCCAGCTGGGTGCCGAGTAGCACATCGCCTTCATCGGGTTTGAGCTCGCCCAACAGGAGTTTTATGACGGTGGTTTTTCCGACACCGTTGCTCCCCACGATGCCAATGCGGTCGCCTCGTTGAATGATCGTGGAGAAGTCGTTGACCACCGGTTCATTGTCGTAGCGGAACGAGATGCCTCGCGCTTCGGCGACGCGTCGCCCGGAGCGGTTAGCCTCCTCGAGTGCAAAACTCCCTTTGCCCTGTGCCACGCGACGTTGTGCACGTTCTTCGCGCATGGCTTTCAGTGCTCTCACGCGACCTTCATTGCGCGTGCGCCTGGCTTTTATGCCTTGTCGGATCCAGGTTTCTTCCTGCGCCAGCTTTTTGTCAAAAAGTGCTTCCTGTCGCGCCGTAGCCTCGGCCTGCTGTTCCCGCAGCACCAAAAACTTGGCGTAATCTGCTTGCCACAGAGATAGATGGCCGCGATCGAGTTCGCCAATACGGTTGCAGACCTTTTGCAAAAAGCGTCGGTCATGGGTGATGAGCACGATGGCGCCCTCGAATGCATTGACCTGCTGCTCCAGCCAGTCAATGGAGGGGATGTCGAGATGGTTGGTCGGCTCATCGAGGAGCAAGACGTCGGGCTCTATGACTAGGGCGCGCGCCAGCGCGGCACGCCTACGCCAGCCGCCCGACAGGGTTGCAAGTCGCTCATCAGCATTGAGGTCAAGCTGCTGAAGTATTTTCTCGATGCGTTGCGCCATTGACCAGCCGCCGAGGTGCTCGAGCTCTGACTGGATCTGACTTAATTCATTCAGGCTCTGTTCTGAGCTATCAGATATGAGTGCCTGATATCGAGACAACAGGGCACCGGTTTTGGCCAACCCCGTCGCGACGTAGTCGAATACGGTTGTGTCCAGATTTTCCGGTAGCGCCTGCTCCAGCCGGGCAACCGTGATATTGGGATCGACCCAGCGTTCGCCGTCCTCCTGTGCCAGCTCGCCCGACAAAATGCGCATGAGCGTTGATTTTCCCGCGCCGTTTCTGCCAAGCAGGCCCAGCCGCTCACCCTTGTCCAGGGTCAGGTTAACCTTATCCAGTAAGACTTGGGTCCCGATGCTGAATTCGATCTGATCGAAGCGGATGTAGGGCATGAACACTCTCCTAAGCGCGGGCAGTGTAGGACAGAAAACAACCTTTGCGCGGATTTAGGTAGAATGACGGGTCTGGGGGGCAACAATATGACATCAGCAACGGTAGACGCGCAGGATAATGCGCGCTGGATAACACTCTGGCTGGCGGTATGTGCCGCGACCATTCTGGGAATGATTTTGTTGGGCGGTGTGACGCGTCTTACCGAGTCGGGTTTGTCTATGGTGGACTGGCGACCGATCATGGGCGTGATACCGCCTCTGACAGAAGCGCAATGGTTAGAAACTTTTGCCGCCTACCAGCAGTACCCTGAGTATCAAAAGATCAATCAAGGTATGGATCTGGACGGATTCAAGCAGATCTTTTTGTTCGAATATTTGCATCGCGTGTTGGGTCGGCTGATTGGGTTGATGTATTTCGTGCCGCTGGTGGTCTTCGCACTGCGCAAAATGATCACTCCCCAGCTACTTCCAACACTGATAGTGCTACTCATACTGGGTGCGGCACAGGGTCTGCTCGGTTGGTATATGGTGAAGAGCGGCCTCGTAGACAGACCTTCCGTGTCGCAATACCGCCTGACTGCGCACTTGGGTGTGGCTGTCGCCATCTATGCCCTCATGATGTGGCTGGTGCTCAGGGTAAGTGCCGGTGTCTCTCCTGCCTTGAAGCATGTGAGCGCCTGGGGTTGGGTGCTGGTACTGGGCGTGTACACGTTGATTTTATCCGGCGGTTTTATGGCGGGCACCGACGCCGGCTTTGCCTATCCGACCTGGCCCCTGATGGGCGAGACGTTCGTGCCCGTGGGTTATTACGCGGAAGGCTGGTCCGCGACCTTTGAGGGCGTAGCGACCATCCATTTCAATCACCGGATGTTGGCCTACGGTATCGCGCTGTTGGTGCTGGTGCTGAGCGTGCAATCTCTGCGCAACAGTGATCAACCCCGGGTAAAGCGCGGCGCCGGTCTGATGCTATTGGCGCTGGCCTTTCAGTTGGCACTGGGCATCGGGACCGTTCTGACGCAGGTTGCGATTCCGATCGCTGCAACCCATCAGGTTGGTGCGGTGTTGTTGCTCACCGCTGTGCTGTATTGGATCCACGCCCAGTCGGATGAAAAGCTGGTAATCTCCGCCTGACAAGGAACGGCAGCCCCCGCTTGCTTAGCCAAGCCGCGCGCCTGCCATAGAGTATCCGCAGGAGGCGGCACTGGCGTGAAAACCCTCATTGTTGAGGACAGCACAACACTGTGTGCGATCTACTCGCAATACCTTGACGGCAGCGGGCTTGAGGTGACCTCTGTGGAATCGCTGGCTGCGGCGCGCGATGCCTTGGTCGAGCACGCTCCTCAACTGGTTCTGCTCGATATAGAACTCCCTGACGGCAGCGGCTTAGATCTCATTGATGATGTTCAGCGCCTGCATCCCCGGCCGGCCGTTGTTGTGATGACGGGGCACGGTGCGGGCTACGCGGAGCAAGCGATCAGCAGCGGTGCTGACGATTTCCTCACTAAGCCTTTCGACGCCGCCCGTCTTCGTGTCACGCTCCTCAACGCGGCCGATAAGCTGAAACTGAGTCAGCGGGTGGCGAGTCTTTCGGAGCGCCGAGATCATCTCGGCCCACTCCACGGCGCCTCGCCAACAATGCAGTCCGTGTATCACACTCTGGAATCGCTTGCGGGTACCGATGCGCCCGCTTTTGTGATGGGAGAGAGCGGCACCGGGAAAGAGCTGGCCGCGCGCGCGATTCATCAGTTCTCAGCCCGTGCCCCGGAACCCTTTGTCATTGTTGATTGCTCCACCTTGCAGGCGAATTTATTGGAACAGACGCTCTTCGGTAATGAGGGTGGTGGCGGGTTGGTCCCGGAGGCGGCCTCAGGAACACTCTTTCTCGACGAAGTGTGTTCCCTCAGCTTTAGCGCGCAATCAACGCTGTTGCGCCTGATTCAGCATGGTACATATCGCCCCGTCGGTAGCTCGCAAGAGGTAGCTGCCGACGTCCGGATCATTGCCTCAACCAACCGCGATCCGCTCTTTGAAATGCGCGAAGGCCGGCTTCGTGAGGATCTGTATTACCGACTGTATGTAGTGCCTTTACGCATGCCGCCTTTGCGGGAAAGATCAGATGATGTGGTGTTACTGGCGAGCCAGTTCCTCGCGCGCTTCTCGGAAGAAGAGGGGAGGCCTGCGCGCCATCTCAGTGAATCAGCTGCCGAGGCACTGCGGCAGTATTCCTGGCCCGGCAACGTGCGGCAATTAGAAAATGCGATGCGCCAGCTTCTGCTGCTGGAGACAAGCGCTGACGTAGATGAAAGCACGATCTACCGGATCATCTCGGGCACGGAAATGGCTGTGGATAACGTAACCCCTGCCGCAGTATCAGACGATTCGGGCAGCCCGCCCGGGAATGGCGGCATCGAACCGCTATGGATTACCGAGAAGAAAGCGATTGAAGCCGCGATTGAGGCCTGCGACGGCAGTATCAATCGTGCTGCCAAGCAGTTAGAGGTCGCACCCTCTACGATCTATCGAAAGATCCAGTCCTGGAAGCCACAGACTAGCTCGCATTAATGTGTGCACTGCCTCTGAGCGCCCCCCGTCTTTAATACGATGAACTGGCCAATTACGTCGATGAAAAGGCAGGGGTGCTGAGCGCCTTCGCGGCGACCTGCCGTAACATGCCAACCCAAAGCGGCTGATGACAGCCCCAGGCTGGAAAGCCTTCGCGGAGCGCTCAGGAAAACCTCATGGAACAAAGCAATCATATTTGGCTGGGCGATCAGCCATTGACTCGTTCTACCGGGAAGCCTGACGGACACTACGTTGAAATTGAAGGTGAGCGCTTTTATCGCATCAGCCATTACGATGCGATGGATGATTTTTTCATCACCCTGATCAGTGCGACAAACCACTGGCTGTTTATTTCCACGAGCGGCGGCCTAACCGCTGGGCGCGCGAACTCTGAGAGTGCGCTATTTCCCTATTACACCGAAGACAAGATTCGGGACAGCGCTGACGTCACGGGTCACAAGGCAGTGTTCCTGGTGACAACGGAGGAACGCACCTCCTATTGGGAGCCTTTCTCGCGACAGTACGACGGCGTCTACAGCCTGCGCCGCAACCTCTATAAAAATGTCCTTGGGAGCACCCTGATTTTTGAGGAGGTGAACGACGATTTAGGTCTGACCTATCGCTATGCTTGGCAGACATCGCACCGATATGGGTTTGTCAAAAAATCCTGGTTAACGAATCAGGGCGACGCGCCTTTACACATCAATCTGCTCGATGGTGTGCAAAACCTACTTCCCTATGGCGCAACGCCAGGCACTCAAAACGAATTGAGCTGCTTGGTCGACGCCTACAAGAAAAACGAACTCGACCTGCAGACGGGCTTGGCGGTGTACACCATGAGTTCGCTGCTGACCGACAAGGCTGAACCCAGCGAAGCACTGTCGGCGACGGTGGCCTGGTCGTATGGGTTCGATCAGCCGACTTATGTGTTGTCTTCCGTCCAGCTTGATGCCTTTCGACATACGGGCGTGATTGAGACGGAACGGGAGATGCACGGCAGGCGAGGGGCCTATTTCGTCAACAATCGCATCACACTGCAAGCAAGCGAGCAGCGGGCGTGGGGCATTGTCGCCGACGTGAATCAGGGCCCTGCGGGGGTCGCCAACTTGCGTGTGCGACTGACCAGACAAACCGTTACATACGCAGATGTTGATCAAGACATCGCCCTCGGCAACGATCGCTTGGCGAAAATCATCGGCACGGCCGATGGCTTTCAGGCGACGAGCGAAATGCTCAGCACCGCTCATCACACCGCTAACGTGCTCTTTAACGTGATGCGTGGCGGCTTATTTGATGACAACTATGTCATCTCGAAACGCGACTTCCAGAGTTTCTGTAGCACCTGGAACCGCGGGGTCACCGGAGCATTGCCGGCGCTACTCGAGACGCTCCCTGAGGAGATTGACTACCTGACGTTACGCGATGGGATCGATGCGGCTGATGACCCGTTACTAGCGAGGTTGTTTCTGGAATATTTGCCGCTCAGCTTCAGCCGACGTCATGGTGATCCCTCCCGACCGTGGAACCATTTCTCGATTGACGTCCTGACTGAGGACAACCAGAAGCGCTTGGCGTACGCGGGTAATTGGCGAGATATCTTCCAGAACTGGGAGGCGCTTTCGGCATCTATCCCCGGTTTTATTGAACATATCATCTGCAAGTTTGTGAGCGCTTCAACGGCGGATGGATACAACCCGTACCGCATTACCCGCGAGGGTATCGATTGGGAGAAACCCGAGCCCGAGAACCCCTGGGCCAACATCGGTTATTGGGGTGATCATCAGATCATTTATCTCTTGAAGTTGCTTGAAAGCGCTGAAGCGCATTTTCCCGGTAGCGTGCCCGCACTGCTTGACCGTGGGGTTTTCGCATATGCCAACGTGCCTTACCGAATCAAAGGGTTCGATGCGCTGCTCAGCAATCCCTATGACACCATCAGCTTCGACTTCGCGCTCGACGCCGTGATTGAGGAAAAGGTGCAGGAAGTCGGTGCGGATGGCCGATTGCTGTGGTGCGACGGCAATGTCTATCAGGTCAATCTTCTAGAGAAGCTTCTCGTGACGGTGCTATCGAAGCTGACTAATTTTGTGCCGGGCGGCGGTATCTGGATGAACACGCAGCGGCCAGAATGGAACGACGCCAACAATGCGTTGGTCGGTACGGGTGTCTCAATGGTGACCTTGTGCTACGTACATCGTTTTTTACATGCGCTGGACGGGTTTCTGGCGCAGCGGGTTGAAGAGTCGTTCCCCATCTCTGAGGAAGTGGTTGCACTATTCGAAGGCCTCAACGATGTGTTTGTGCAACAGGCTGAAACTTTGTCACGCGGGGCTGTCTCTTCCGAGCAGCGATACGCTGTGGTGGAGCAGTTGGGCCGCGCCGGGGAGCGATACCGCTACACGATTTATGCCAACGGTCTTTCAGGGCGTCAGGTCGCGTTGAGTGCTGCCAAGGTTAGAGCATTCATAGCATCCTGCTTGCCCGCTGTGGCGCGCAGCATCCGAGACAACCAGCGCGAGGATGGCTTGTTCCATGCGTATAACCGCATTCGCGTGTCGCAGGGATCTGCTGACGTTATTGTGCTCGATAAGATGCTGGAAGGGCAGGTTGCGGTGCTTAGTGCAAAGGTCCTCTCGGCACAGGAGTGCCTTCAGGTGCTCCAGGCACTGCGTGAATCTGACCTGTATACGGCGCGCCAGCAGAGTTATCTCCTTTACCCCGAAAAGACACTGACGCGTTTTGCAGATAAAAATCACCTGTCAGATGCCGACCTTAAACGAGCTCCCTTGCTCGGACGGTTACTGGACGCAGGGGGTATGCAAATCGTCGAGAGAGATGAAAAGGGTTGTGTGCACTTCAACGGCGCTTTTACGAAGGTCGATGATGTGGACCTCGCACTGACGAAACTCGAGGGGACTGGCCTTGCGATGAGTGAGCTCGAGAGAGAGCAGGTGACTCACCTGTTCGTCGAGCACTTTGAGCATCATTTATTTACGGGTCGCTCGGGCGGTATGTATGCCTATGAGGGAATCGGTTCTATTTATTGGCACATGGTGAGCAAGTTGCTCTTGGCGGTGGGCGAGGTTGTGCAGGACGCCGTTGCCGCCAATGCCGCCACGGACACGATCGATGCCTTGAAAGCGTGTTATGAGGACGTCCGTGCTGGGATTGGCTTCAATAAACCACCCGCGGTGTATGGCGCGTTTCCAACCGATCCTTATTCACATACGCCGGGATTTGCGGGCGCCAAACAACCCGGTATGACGGGTCAGGTGAAAGAAGAAGTGCTGACGCGGCTGGGCGAAATGGGACTCTCCGTGTCGCAAGGGTGCTTGGTCTTTGGCGGCCCGTTGCTGCGAGACCCCGAATGGCTTCCCGCCGCCGCACAGTTTGATTTCATCGACATCTCGGGTGCCTCCCGTTCGCTTATGCTCAATGCGGGCGAAATGGGTTTCACTTTTTGTCAGGTGCCTGTCGTGTTGCGGCGAGGAGAGCAGGCATCCGTCGTGGTGCACGACAGGGATCAGGGCGAGACAATATTGGACGGTAACGTACTACCCCGAGACATCTCGCACGACATCTTTATGAAGCGGGGCGCTGTGGCGCGCTTGACGGTGACGGTTCCCCGTTAGGGTTTATCACCGTTGCTAGAGTGGTGTTGAGATCGCTGTGAGTGACGTGGACGGATGGCCACAATAAAAACGGCGTAGGCCTCATCGAACCGTGCGCGCTATGGCTGCAGTGCCCACTCTTCTTCCCGCTGCGACGCTATTTCGTCACGATCCGGAGAACTCGTTGTGCGGCGTTGCGCGAGAGCTTCCTTAATTTCACCGGCAGCTTGCTCGTCGAGCGTATAGCCGCGCATGGCCCACAGCGCGATCAGGGTACCCGTGACGGGCACCGCAATGAACGCCAGTCTGAGTTGTGCCAAAGTAGAGTCGGTCTGGATTGCCACACTTTGATCGAACCCAATGACGCCGAGAATGAATCCGCTCAATAACCCGGCAAATGCCAAGCCAAACTTCACCATCCACCAGTAAATCGCGCCAAACAGCCCCTCACGGCGTGCCCCGGTTTGCAGCTCGTCCAGGTCGCAGATATCGGCGGTCATTGACATCATGATCGTAAACAGTCCGCCAATACCGAAGGCAAAGAGCGGTATGGGGGCGAACATCAGATAGGGGTTGTTGGGGTTGAAGCTCCACCAAAAGAGCGCATAACCGAATACGGATATCGATTGGGTGATCATGAAGGTCGCGCGCTTCCCATAGCGCTGCGCCAGCCAGTTGACGGTTGGGATGACCAGGAAGCAGGTGCAGAGTGCTGAGACGCTTCCGAACAGGGTAGGCCATACCCCTGCCACAGCCGGATCGCCCTGATTCATGTAGTACACGATGATGAACCAGGCGAATCCAGCGACAGTGTTGTAGGCGTTGAAGATGCAAAAGGTCGCGATACAGATCTGCTGAAAGGGTGGGCAGCGCAGCGTGACGATGATGCCCTGAAGCAGCTCGGACAGCGCAGAAGTGGCGGATTGCCCAGCGGCAAGTGTTTCTGTCTCGGGTCGGTCGTGGGAGGTCGCAGTACAAAAAATCGCCGGTACCATGGCAAGAAGCATGCAGACGCCGCCTACCCAGATGGAAAGTGTACGGGCGCCCTCGGTGGCGCTATCAAACCAGTTGGGGTCGTAAAGAATGACCCAAAACCAGGGCGCGATGACCCAGGCCCATTGTCCAATCCATTGCGCCACCGCCATGAGTCGCGTGCGCTCGTGGTAGTCGTCGCTCATTTCATACCCCATGGCGACGTAGGGCACACTGAATATGGTCAGTCCGATAAAAAAGACGCTGGACCAGCACAAGAAATAGACAAAATTGTATAGCTGGCTGTTCTCTGCGGAGAGTTGCCACATCGCCATGTACGACAAACCTGAGAGAATAGCGCCGATAAAGACATAGGGTCGGCGTTTACCCCAACGAGATACGGTTCGATCAGAGATGAATCCCATGATCGGGTCGGTCACACAGTCCACCAGTTTGGGCAGAAAGAAAATGAGGCCCCACAAGAAGGGACTCATGCCCAGGCTTTGCACGAGAATCACCATAAAGATCCCGAGCGCAGCGGGGAACATTTGATTGGCGAGCATGCCAACGCCAAATGCCACTTTCTGGCCCACAGGGATTCGTTTTGCTTCCATCGACGACACGCTTCGCATCACGCTTTTTATGGCCGCAGATGGTATCAACGGTGATGCTGGACGCCCGCTCAAAGCGGTTCAAGAGGGTAAATCCTGCGATTAATGGGTGAGGTCGAGCAATCCCCCTAAAGTCCAGTCACAACAGAATTGCCTCGATCGCGCCCGATACCCCCGACGCATTGGGGGCGAGGGTCAGGAAGGGCTGTGGGTGATCACTTAGTCGCGCTGCTCGTCGGAGAAGAAACCCGTCGCCACGCCATCTTCACCGTAAACGGGTTCTTTAACGTCGACGCGGAACTTGTGCGTTTCTGCATTGATAATGTTGTACTGGGCCAGGTGGCCAAACATATTTCGGTACCACTCCCCCTGCAGGTGGGCTTCGAGGTCAGCACCGCTTTCCCATTCTTCGTACACGACGACGCGGCCGGGGTGGTTGAGGTCAGCAGTCCATAAGTAGTGAATGCAGCCTTTTTCGGTGTATGCACCGTCGATGAGCGCCTTGCCTTTAATCAAGGCCTCATCCCTCACCTCAGGGGGAAATTCAACGATTCCTGCTACGACAACTCGAGACATGGTGACTTCTCCAAATTTTCAGTTTCAGCAAATGAAGGATGTAAATTGGGGGATCGTTGGTCCCTGACAGCCGCCGCTTCACCATAACCGCCCTGACCGCTGATCTCTGCCCATTGTCTAAATAGATCGCTCGCCGGCACGGCACCTTCAACGATCAGCTGCCGCCAGACTTTTGCCGAGTGCATATAGTAAGGCACGCTGCCGGGTAACAGGGCGAGCGAGAGTGGTTCAGCCAATTCCAATTCATTGATCCCAGTCTAATACGCCGCTTCAATTTGTCACTTGAGACCTTGCCGCTTACCTGATCAGTTATACACCGTACTGGCCGTCATATACGCCAGAGTGGACCGGACGGCGCCGATCACCTTTGCAAACGAGACGAAATACTCTTCGCCTGCATTGGCGGTGAGGAGATGATGGACCCAGTGGACTCCAACAAATAGGTAGCCCTCGCTATCCTCAGCCATAGCGCTGATCGCGGTGGCGAGGCCAAGGTGCGAAGCACCGCCTCCGGCATCTAAGAAACGTTTGACGTGGTGACTGCCCAAAGACCGCTCGCAACTGATCAACACGCCAAGCCACACAAACTCGTAGGCGTGGCGGCTGAGATGGCGCTCAGTCAGTGCAAGTGTGGAATAGAGCAAGTCGTGCCGCTTCAGTAGATGGAGTCTCGAAATCGCTATCAGGCCATGGTGAGGGAGCAGATATCCCTGTAAGGCGCAAATTTTTCCGAAGCGCTCAGCGCTTAATGCTTCTCCATGGGTTTTGTTTCCACCTTTTCGCTTTTATAAGAGCTGGGCAATTGTGGACGCATGCTTTAAGTTAGCTGCTCGCACACTGCGTGATAATGCGAGATGCTGACTTGATATTGAGTGCCACAACGCGCGGTTTTGTCTGGATTTTTGCTGAGATTGAACTTATCTGGAAACTGTTTTGGTGCTCTATCGATACAAACTCTTGTGAAGACTCGTTCCGTCTTGGTTGCACTCTTGAGACGGCGGTTTTGAAGTGCTGTAGGGGAAGCTTGCTGAACGCAAAATGTATCTTGCTGTTAGGTGCGCTGCTGTTGGCTTGCAGTACTGCTGCTCGCTCTGCGTCTACAGTGCATTCGGCGCATGATGTCATCGTCGTTGGGGCCGGGAGTGCGGGCCTTTATGCGACGAAAACCCTTCAGAGCCTCGGTTATGAGGTATTGATTATTGAAGCCACCGATCGTGTGGGCGGGCGGGTGAAAAGTGCCTCGCTCGGAGATATTCGGGTTGAGCTTGGCGCGGAGGAGCATTATTTGGCCACTGGTAATAACCCGATATGGCCTGCGATGCGCGCCGAGTTTGGTGATGACATTTACGTCGATGCTTATGAGGGCCTTACTGCTTACTCAATAGACGGTGGCGCAGGCACCTGCTGGACAAAGCTGTCAGCTTTGAATCCGTGCTCCAATGATAGTGACGTCGATCTAGTAGAACGCTTTTGGGAATGGTATTGGGTGCCTGAGTTACATCAGGATGATACCAGTACCGTTGCTGACGATGTGTTAGATGAATTCGGTGTTGCCGCCGGACATCGCGCTTACCACTTGCTGGATTCCGGTGTTGCAGGGGGGTCTTTCGCCACAAATTTGGATCAATTGGGTGCCCGGAGTCTCGCTCTGGAAAGTAATAGCTGGACACTTTCTGACCAAACGAAGGTGATTGGAGATAAAGATCTTGGCTACGCGGACGCGTTGTCGATCCTCTGGTGGGACAGCGTGCTTAAGACGGGTACCGTGTTGCTCAATAGTCCGGTTGTGGCAATCGATACAAGTGGTTCAGACGTTGTCGTTACTGATGCGACAGGGCTCATGCATATCGCTCGGCAAGTGATCGTTACAGTCTCTATCGGGGTGCTTCAGCAGGAACTGATTGACTTTACGCCTGACCTGCCTGCGAGCACGGTGACAGCCTACAACAGTATCGGTTTCGACAAAGGTATGAAGGTGGCGTTGAGGTTCGAGTCGCCATGGTGGGAAACCGAAGGACAGTCACTCGCCTGGTTGGTAACAGAGGGTTTGGCCGGTGCTTGTTGGGTGCCCAGTAATTATAAACGTGAGTCGAGCTCACATATTCTGATGTGCTATCCGATGGGGTCCAATGGTGCTGAGCTCGCCGACATTGGGTTGGCCGCAGGCGACGGTGATGCTGGCGAGCGAGCCCTTGTCGCAGCAATTCTTGAGGATCTAGATCGCGTTTTTCCACAAGCGCTCGGAGAGGCATCATCCAATTTTCTGGAGGCAGTAGTTCAAGACTGGGGCAGCGAAACATATACGCTAGGAGTTTATTCCTACCCTAAAGTGGAAACGAGGCCTTCCGTGACAGATAACCAGCGGCGGGTTCTGAAAACGCCTGTAGCGGACAATCGCATTTTTATCGCCGGTGAGGCGACCCATGAGACACATCCGGCCACCGTTGTAGGTGCTCTCCACGAGGGAGAAAGGGCTGCGCTACAGGTTCACATTGTGAACGGTTCACCGGGTAACCCACCCACTTTGTCTGCTACTTTAGCGCCGTGGCGCTGGACCTTGGAGAGGTACACACGCCCTCGGCACATTCCAGACCCCCACCCCAGATGGCCAGTTCCGTAAAAATGGCGCTCACTAGAGACTGACGCTGGGTGCCGTGGCGTATTTACCATGCAGAATATTGGCGATAGTGTCGGAATGGTGAGGTTAAATAGGGCATTTACATGACCACTAAATCCGGCTATTCGATCTGCTCTATCTGTGACATTGGCTGTCAGGTCAGAACGGAGTCAGAGGATGGCCGTGTGACCCGTGTCATCGCGCACGACAATCCCCTGTTGGCCAAGAATATCTGTTTCAAAGGCGTCGCTGCGCCGAGTATTCACAACGCCCCCGATCGTCTGCGCGTGCCGCTTAAGCGAGTGGGTGAGCGCGGTGAGAATCGCTGGCAAGAGATTAGCTATGAGCAGGCGATGGACGAGATCGCCGAGCGCCTGAAGAAAGTGGTCGCCGAATACGGAGCAGAGGGCATGGCGGTGTCAACGTCGGGTTGGAACACCCAGACGACGCAAGCCGCAGACCGGCGCTTTATGAATCTGTTGGGTGCACCAAACTGGATCAGCGGCGTCTCGCTCTGCGCCGGTAATACGGCTGCGATTAACCGTCTTACCTACGGTTGGTTCCCGATGGGCGACTTTCAGAACACGAACTGCATCGTGCTCTTTGGCCACAATCCAAAGAAGCATTCGTGGACGCCGATCTACAACATGATCGAAGCTGCGCGGGCGCGGGGTGCCAAGGTCATCGTGCTCGACCCTCGGGTGTCAGAGCAGGCTGAGGTGGCTGATGTGCACTTGAGGCTGCGCTCGGGTACCGACGCGGCGATGTGTCTTGGCTGGCTAAAGGTGATCTTCGACGAAGGCCTTTATGACAAGAAATTTGTGGCCAAGTGGTGCACAGGGTTCGATGAACTCAAGGCTCGTGTCGACGAGTATCCACTTGAGAGGGTGTCAGCAATCACAGGCGTCGATCAGGCGCTGATTGCCGAGGCCGCAAGGCTTTACGCGACGGCTGACGGAGCCATCATTCCCTGGACACCCATCACCGATATGCAAATTTCGTCCACGTCTGCTATCCGCTTGCACTCGATTCTGCGCGCGGTGACCGGCAATTTGGATGTGGTGGGAGGTGAAACACTGGGTGGCTTCAATCCAGATATTATTTCCGAGTCTGAGCTGGCACTTCACGATCACCTCTCTGACGAGCAAAAGGCCAAGCAACTGGGGTATGAGAAGCATCCCGCCTATACCTATCGGGTAGCCGAGATGCTCAAGCCGCCCACGGAAAAAGTCTGGGGCTACCCCTACGCCGATATCGTCATGGGTTGTCACATGGCGAATCCCAGTGAGGTCTTCCGCGCCATGGCCCATGGGGATCCCTATCCGATCAAGGCGTTTTTTGCACTGGGTAACAACGCACTCATGAGTTACCCCAATCAACACCAGATTCATAAGGCGATGTTGAATCAGGATCTGATCGTTGCCCACGAGCTATTCATGACGCCGACCGCGATGATGGCGGACTATGTGCTGCCCGGCGATGCTTTCTCGGAGCGCAATCATATTGCCGATACCTGGAACTGGACCACGCGGCTCGGACTCTCACAGAAAGTGGCAGACGCCCCGGAGCAGGCCAGCAACAGCTACCAGTTCTGGCGAGATCTCGCGGTGCGTTTTGGCTTTGAGGAGTGGTTCCCCTGGTCCACCCACGACGAGGTGCTCGACTACCGTTTGTCACGCTCTGGCCGCAGCTTCGCGGATTTCGAGGCACAGGGTTTCATGGAAATTCCACCCGCGAAATACCGCAAGTATCGGAAGACCGGCTTTGCGACACCCTCGGGCAAAGTCGAGCTGTCCTCCTCGGTGCTCGGGGATCTGGGTTTTGATCCCCTGCCTTACTTCCGCCCGGGGCCGGCAACGTCAGAAGACTTTCCCTACTTGGTATTCAATGGTGTGCGGGAAGATCCGTTTTTTCAGACGGGCCAACGCAACATCAAAGAACTCAGAGACCGATGTCCAGTGCCCCGGATCTTTATGCATCCCGATGATGCGAAAGGAGAAAATCTCACCGATGGCGAGTGGATTGAACTGCAAACCGCTTATGGCGCAGTGAGCGCGGAGCTTTCGGTGCAGCCCAATATGAAAGTGGGGCATTTACGGGTTCCCCACGGCTGGTGGTACCCAGAGGCAACTGAGACCGAGACGCTGGCTGGCGCATTTTTATCGAGCGATGCGGTGCTGTGCTCCGACGACGACGAGTTTCTGGATCGCGAGCAGGGCATCCCCCATTTCAAAGGGTTCCCGGGCAGGGTGGTGAAGACCACAAAACCTGAAGCAATTGGAGCGGCGTAGGTGACCCAGCGTTCTGAGGTCAAGCAACGTTATCTGGAAACCAAGGCGCACTTATTGGGTTGGCTGGCGTCAAAGCTGTTCACTTATCGTACAACGGGCGTGGACGGCTTCGTAAAGCGAATCCTGTTGCCCAAAAAAGACAAGGCTACCGTCGAGGAAACGTCTAACCGTAAATTGTAACGGGCGAGGCGAGGAGAGATGGTAGCTACGGGTGGACTTGAACCACCGACCCCAGCATTATGAATGCTGTGCTCTAACCAGCTGAGCTACGTAGCCACATAAGGAAATCTATGAG
>MDTD01056364.1_pt1 | contig 31120 bp, 28 predicted proteins | sample 811221 | NCBI WGS metagenome assembly MDTD01 (sample SAMN05326646, study PRJNA326480) | marine metagenome | isolation source: seawater | place: Pacific Ocean: South West | collected 2011
ATTATAATACCTTGCAAAACCGTCAAGTACAAAATAAAAATAATATTTCTTTATGTTGCTATTATACAACAAAATGTTCTAACTAATCAAACATTTTCATTTTCTATCTGCTTAGATTGGTCTTCCTGAATTCTCTTTTCGTTTAAAACAGCAAGCTTTTTGTATTTAGCCATTGTTCTTCCAGTTCCAGCAGGTATGAGTCTGCCTACAATAACATTTTCTTTGAGCCCTACTAGATCATCTTTCTTTCCAGCAGTTGCTGCTTCAGTGAGAACTCTTGTTGTTTCTTGAAAAGAAGCCGCAGATATAAAAGACCTTGTTTGAAGACTTGCCTTAGTAATACCGTTAAGTATTGGAATATAGTTAGAAGGTTTTTTTCCAGCTTCTATTGCCAATTTATTTGCTTCTTCTACTTCCTCTCTATCTAATTGCTCACCTACAATAAGCTCTGTATCTCCGGACTCAAGAATTTCAACTTTTTGCATCATTTGTCTTGATATAACCTCAATATGTTTGTCATTTATTTTTACACCTTGTAATCTGTAGACATCTTGTATTTCATTGACTAAATAATTTGCTAACTCTTCTACCCCTAAAACTCTCAAAATATCGTGAGGAACGGGATTACCGTCCATAAGCAAGTCACCTTTATTTACAATATCGCCTTCTTGAACCATGATATGTTTTCCCTTAGGAATTAAGTACTCTACTTTTTCGTCCTCGTTGTCAAGGCTGACAACAACTAGTTTTCTGTTAGCTCTGACATCATTTCCAAATTCTATTCTACCTCTAATATCTGAAATATAGGAATAATCTTTAGGCTTTCTTGCCTCAAATAACTCTGCAACACGAGGTAAGCCTCCTGTTATGTCCCTAGATTTTTGTGAGTCTAGAGGTATTCTTGCAATTAGGTCTCCTGCATTTATTTTAGTTTTCTTCTTTTCTCCAGATACATAGTTTATAGAAAGTACAGCAGCAACAGGTAATTCATAAACTGCAGATGCTCCGTTAGACAATTTTAATACTTTTCCATTATCATCGCATATCTCTACTCTAGGACGTAAATTTGCAGTTTTTGAACTAGAAATAGTTTTCCAATCTTTGATTACCTGGCTTGTCATACCTGTATCTTGTGACGTTTCCTCCTCTAAAGTCTCCTTATTAAGGTCTATAAATTTAACATATCCCCTCTTTTCTGTAATTATTGGTCGGGTGTAAGGATCCCACTCTGCTAACTTATCGCCTCTTTTAACTTTACTTTTTTCTTTCACAAGTATATTTGATCCATATGGAATTTTTTCTCTAAATCTCTCTCTACCATTATCATCCTTTATCACAATTTTGCAATCTCTATCCAAAACTATGCCAACTCCTTTTTTATCAAAGATAACGTTTCCTCCTTCAACAAACATGGTCCCATCTAAATTTGCTTCTAGCCTAGACTGTTCTGAACCAGCTTGTGCAGCACCTCCAATATGAAATGTTCTCATTGTAAGTTGCGTTCCAGGTTCACCTATTGATTGAGCTGCTACTACGCCTACTGCTTCTCCAATATTTACTCTAGTTCCTCTTGCTAAATCTCTTCCATAACAAATAGCACAAATACCTACAGACAAATCACAAGTTAGCGGACTTCTGACTTTTACAACATCTATTTCAGCCTCCATTATCTTTGAAACTAGGTCTTCGTCAATAAATTCTCCCTTTTTTGCTATTATTTTATTGTCAGTAGGACTATTTACATCTGATGCACAATACCTTCCTATTATTCTTTCATCTAAGGACTCAATAATTTCTCCAGCATCAATTACCGCTTTTTTAAGAATACCTTTATCTGTACCGCAATCATTTTGTGTAATTATAAGGTCCTGTGCAACATCCACTAACCTTCTAGTTAAATATCCTGAGTTGGCCGTCTTCAATGCGGTATCTGCCAATCCTTTTCTTGCTCCATGAGTAGAATTGAAATACTCTAATACACTTAAACCTTCTTTAAAATTTGAAATAATTGGGGTCTCGATAATTTCACCTGAAGGTTTTGCCATCAAACCTCTCATTCCTGCTAACTGTTTCATCTGCGCCGTTGAACCTCTTGCTCCAGAGTCAGACATCATAAAAACCGAGTTCATTTGAATGCCTTTACCAACTGACATTTCTTTCATCATCTTATCAGCAACATCATCGGTACATGTTGACCATGAGTCAATTACTTTGTTATACTTCTCTCCTTGAGTTATTAATCCATCAGAATACTGCTTTTCATACTGCTTAATTAGATCTCTGGTTTTGTCAACTAGACTTACCTTAGCTTCAGGAACAATCATGTCGTCTTTTCCGAAAGAAATGCCAGCCATACATGCATGTTTAAAACCTAACTCCATCAATCGATCAGCAAATATAACTGTATCTTTTTGACCACAGTAACGGTATACAACATCAATTAAGCCTGCTAACTCTTTTTTACTTAAAACCTTATTAATCAAATTAAAAGAAACGTGTTTATTTTTAGGTAAGACTTCAGATATTAATAGCCTACCTGGAGTTGTATCAACAATCAGTTTTTTTTCGTTTCCGTTTTTATCAATAGTTTCTATTCTGGCTTTAATTTTTGCATGTATTGAAACAACTTTAGCTTCGAGCGCATGTTTTAGCTCAGAAATATTAGAAAAAATCATGCCTTCGCCCTTTTGTTTCTCATTATCCAAACTCAAAAAATAAAGACCCAATACGATATCCTGTGTTGGAACAATTATTGGTTTTCCATTCGCCGGACTTAAAATGTTGTTTGTAGACATCATTAGAACTCTTGCTTCCAATTGTGCCTCTATTGATAATGGTACATGCACAGCCATTTGATCGCCATCAAAGTCAGCATTAAATGCAGTGCAAACTAGTGGATGCAACCTTATAGCCTTACCTTCTATCAAAACAGGTTCAAATGCTTGGATTCCTAGCCTATGTAAAGTTGGTGCTCTATTTAATAAAACTGGATGCTCTCTAATAACCTCATCGAGAATATCCCATACTTCTGACCGTTCTTTTTCAACCATCTTTTTTGCTGATTTTATGGTTGTAGCCAATCCTCTTAGCTCTAACTTAGAATAAATAAACGGTTTAAATAACTCTAATGCCATTTTTTTGGGAATTCCACATTGGTGAAGTTTTAATTCTGGCCCAACAACTATAACTGAACGTCCAGAGTAATCGCATCTTTTACCCAATAAGTTTTGTCTGAACCTACCTTGCTTTCCTTTCAACATATCAGCTAATGATTTTAGAGGCCTTTTGTTTGCGCCACTTATAGGTCTTGCCCTTCTGGTATTATCAAAAAGTGCATCAACTGATTCTTGAAGCATCCTCATTTCGTTTCTAACTATTATCTCAGGAGCTTTGAGCTCAATAAGTCTTCTTAATCTATTATTTCTATTAATTACCCTTCTATACAGATCATTTAAGTCAGATGTAGCAAATCTGCCACCATCTAAGGGAACTAAGGGTCTTAAATCTGGTGGAATGACTGGTAAAGAAGTCAAAATCATCCATTCTGGTTTATTGCCAGAGCTAAGAAACTGTTCTACTAATTTTAGTCTTCTTATTAGTTTTTTTCTCTTTATATCAGATTTTGTTTCAGATAATTCTAATTTTATATTTTCCTTCTCTTCCTCCAGGTTCATATTCTCAAAGATCTTTCTAATAGCTTGTGCTCCTATACCTGCACTAAATGAGTCGGCAGCATTATCATCCAAAGCCTGATTGTATTCTTCATCTGACAGTATTTGTTTAAATTTTAGATTTGTGAGCCCTGGCTCCATAACTATGTGATTTTCAAAATATAGGACTCTCTCAACATCTTTCATAGACATATCTAATAACAAGCTTATTCTAGAAGGAAGAGACTTTAGAAACCAAATATGAGCTACCGGAGCAGCCAACTCTATGTGTCCCATTCTTTCCCTTCTAACTTTTGACTGAATAACCTCAACTCCACATTTTTCACAAACAATGCCCCTGTGTTTCATTCTTTTATATTTACCACACAAACATTCGTAATCTTTAACTGGACCAAAAATTCTAGCGCAAAAAAGTCCATCTCTCTCTGGCTTGAAGGTTCTGTAATTAATCGTCTCTGGTTTTTTTACTTCTCCAAAAGACCACGAACGAATCTTCTCAGGACTAGCTATAGAAATTTTTATTATGTCAAAATCATTTTTATTAGTTAAGTCCAATTGTTTAAGCGCTTTATTCATTATATCTCCTATTATTTTTCTTTACTTTTTTCAGCAACATTATCATTAGAAGAAAGTGAAACATCCAAGCAAAGCGATTGCATTTCTTTGACTAATACATTAAAAGACTCTGGAACCCCGGCTTCAAAGTTGGTCTCTCCTCTCACTATTGACTCATAAACTTTACTTCTACCAGCTACATCATCTGACTTGACAGTAAGCATTTCTTGTAAAGTATAAGAAGATCCATAAGCTTGAAGAGCCCAAACTTCCATTTCTCCAAATCTCTGACCACCAAACTGAGCTTTTCCTCCTAACGGCTGTTGAGTAACTAAACTGTATGGGCCTATAGATCTTGAGTGAATTTTGTCATCTACTAAATGGTGAAGTTTCAACATGTAGATGTATCCAACTGTAACTTTTCTATCAAATTTTTCTCCTGTTCTGCCATCTATTAATGATACTTGGCCTGTTTCATCTAAGCCAGAAAGTTTAAGAAGTTCAACAATATCATCATCTCTAGCCCCATCAAAAACTGGAGTTGCAAGGTTTAATCCGGTCTTAATTTTCTTTACTAATTCAACAACCTCATCTTCAGCTAGAGAAGCTACTCTTTCCTCATAATATTTAGCTGTAAAAACCTTTTTAAGTATTTTTTTAACATCATTTGCCTTACTTTTTGCGTCTGAGTTAACCTTCTCTATAATATTTTTAATTTTTCTACCTAACCCTGCAGATGCCCAACCTAAATGTGTTTCTAATATTTGACCAACATTCATTCGTGACGGCACACCCAGGGGATTTAATACAATGTCAACAGGCACACCTTCTTCAGTATATGGCATATCCTCAATAGGGGAAATCTTTGAAATAACACCTTTGTTTCCGTGTCTACCAGCCATCTTATCTCCAGGTTGTAGTTTTCTTTTAACTGCCACAAAAACCTTAACCATTTTTAAAACACCTGGCAGTAGATCATCGCCAGACTGAACCTTATCAACTTTTTCTTTGAATCTTAAGGATATTTCATCTATTTCTCCATCAAATTCTGCTTTAAGTTCTTCTATACTGCTCATGGTTTGTTGATTCTTTGTTGATATCTTCCATATCTGTTTTTTATCAAGGTCTGATAATAGTTTTTCCGTAATAACTTGGCCATCCTTAATTTTCTTGTTTGTGCCAGAAAAGTGTTTTCCTAACAGTAAACTTTTTAATCTTTGATAAGTATTTTCTTCAATAATTCTTATTTGATCATCTCTATCTTTAGCTAATCTATCAATTTCTTCTTTTTCAATAGCCAATGCTCTTTCATCTTTATCAACCCCCCTTCTATTGAAAACTCTTACCTCGACAACGGTTCCAGTAACCCCTGCAGGTAATTTCAATGAGGTGTCTCTTACGTCAGATGCTTTTTCTCCAAATATAGCTCTAAGTAATTTTTCTTCTGGAGTCATTGGCGTTTCTCCTTTAGGAGTAACTTTACCAACTAATATGTCATTAGATTTTACCTCAGCACCGACATACACGATACCAGCCTCATCAAGATTTTTTAATGCTTCTTCTCCTACATTAGGAATGTCTCTTGTAATTTCTTCCGGACCTAACTTTGTGTCTCTAGCCATCAACTCAAATTCCTCAATATGTATTGAAGTAAAAACATCGTCTCTAACTATTCTTTCTGAAATCAAAATTGAATCTTCATAATTGTAGCCATTCCATGGCATAAATGCTACTAGAACATTTTTTCCTAATGCTAATTCACCTTGGTCTGTTGCAGGACCATCAGCAATCACATCACCTGACTCTACTCGATCTCCCACTCTTACCAGAGGTCTTTGATTAATTGCTGTGTTCTGATTTGATCTTTGAAACTTTAATAAGTTATAAACATCAACTCCTAATGTAATGTCATATTTAGTTTCATGGGTATGTCTAATCACAATTCGCCTAGCATCTACTTGGTCAACAAAACCTCCCCTCTTTGCAACGACTGCCGCAGAAGAATCTCTTGCAACAACTGACTCCATTCCTGTTCCTACCATGGGAGACTCAGTAATTACAAGCGGTACTGCTTGCCTCATCATATTAGAGCCCATCAACGCTCTATTGGCATCGTCATTTTCTAAAAATGGTATTAATGATGCCGCCACAGAAACTAATTGCTTTGGGGAAACATCCATATAATCTATTTTATCAGTAGTTGACATAATAAAATCACCATCACTTCTGCAAGAAACTAAATCTCTAACAAATTCATTTGATTTTGTCAGAGGGGCATTTGCCTGAGCTATTGTATAATTATCTTCTTGAATAGCTGATAAATACTCTACTTCAGATGTTACTTTTGCAGAACTTACCTTTCTGTAAGGACTTTCTATAAAACCATACTTATTTATTCTAGCATATGTAGCCAAACTGTTTATCAAACCAATATTAGGACCTTCAGGTGTTTCAATAGGACATATTCTTCCATAATGAGTAGGATGTACATCTCGAACCTCAAAGCCAGCACGTTCTCTTGTTAAACCTCCTGGACCTAAAGCGGATAGTCTTCTTTTGTGGGTTATTTCTGATAAAGGATTTGTTTGGTCCATAAACTGGCTTAGTTGAGAACTACCAAAAAATTCTCTTAAAACAGAAGTTAGTGGTTTTGCGTTAACTAATTCTTTTGGTACTAGTTTGTCATCAGTAATCGATCCCATTCTTTCTTTTATAGATCTTTCCATTCTTATAAGTCCCATTCTAAATTGATTTTCAACTAATTCACCTACAGATCTTACTCTTCGATTACCAAGGTGATCAATGTCATCGTAGTCTCCTATTCCGTCTTTAAGTTGGATAACAATTTTAATTACTCTAAGAATGTCGTCTTTCTGCAACTCCCCGTATTCTTCTTCTAATTTAGAAGAGAGTCTAGCATTTAACTTTACTCTACCAACAGATGACAAATCATATTTGTCTGAATCTAATTTTTTAATATTTGTTATTTTAGTCCACAAATTAGCAGGATTATCGCCTCTTGCAACTGTACCAACTGTAACCAATACCCAGTCCTCTTCTACACTTAAAATCCATACTCCTTCTTGCTCGATTAAATCTCTTTGTAGAGTTAACTTTTTTTCCTTATTCTCTTCAGGCTTTAAGTAAAAATCTATGGAATCTTTCCTTGGCTCTACTCTGGAAAAAAATAGATCAAAAAATAGTTTTTCTGAACTTTCTTCAGTAGGAGGTTCTCCAGGTCTCATAATTTTATATATTGCGGCCAATGCTTCTTGTCTGCTAGTTGATTTCTCAACTTGTAATGTATCCCTTACATAAGGACCATTGTCTCTATTGGTGACTATCACAGATAGTTCGCTTATATTTGTGGACTCAATTAATTCTATTAATTTTTCATCAATCTCGTCTCCCGCCTCTGCAAAAATTTCTCCCGTATCTTTATTAAAAATGTCTTTAGACACAAATTTTCCAAGGATATAATCCTTAGGCACCAATATATTTTTGAGTCCAGCTTTTAAAAATTCGTTATTATGTCGATTTGATAATCTCTCACCTTTATTCAGTAATTTTTTTTCACCTTCGGCATTTATTAAATCAAAGGTCAATTCTCCTTTTAAGTCTTTGAAGTTATAAGGTATAGAAACTAAATCATTTTTTTTGAAAGAAAAGATATCCTCTTTATAAAAATGATCAAGTATATTTTCGTTTGACATACCCATCGCCTTTAGGAGATATATTAATGATAATTTTTTTCTTCTATCTATTCTTATGTACAATAAATTTTTGGAGTCAAATTCAATGTCCAACCAAGATCCTCTATAGGGTATAACCCTTGCAGAATTACTATTGTCGAAAAATACGCCAGGTGACCTATGCATTTGGCTGACAATAACCCTTTCAGTTCCGTTGATTACAAACGTAGCTTTATCTGTCATAAGTGGTATATCTCCAAGGTATACCTCTTCTTCTTTTGCTTCTTGGCCCATTTTTTCATTAGTTTCTTCATCAATTTTTACAATATCTAATCTAAATATAACTTTAAGAGCTGCGGCATATGTTAATCCCCTTTGTCTACATTCTATGACATCATACTTTGGTCTATCTAGTTTATAAGAAATGTATTTTAAATTCATTCTACCTGCATAATCTTTAACAGGAAATATACTTTGTAGAGAATCATCAATCCCTATTTTTTCTTTATCAGATTTATCTGTTTTCGAATCAAGAAATTGTTGATAAGAAAATTTTTGTATTTCAATCAAATTTGGCATGTCTGCAGAATCAAGTAAAACACCAAATTTATGTCTTAAAGGTTTTCTATTAGTTAAAGATAATTTATTAGCCATGAGACTCCTATATATTATTTCATTAAAGAAAAAATATTATTTTGATTATTAAAGATTTAAAAAGACATTAAACATTATAATATACCTCAAATTTAACATTGTGAAGTATAAAATTATTTAAGTTCTATCTTAGCCCCTGCTTCTTCAAATTTCTTTTTTATTTCCTCAGCTTCAGCTTTAGCTACGCCTTCTTTTACTGACTTTGGAGCAGCTTCCACTAAATCTTTCGCTTCTTTTAAACCCAATCCTGTTGCTGCCCTTACTTCTTTAATTATATTTATTTTCTTATCACCAACTTCAGTAAGAACAATATCAAAAGTATCTTTTTCTGCTGATTTTTCTGCAGCTCCTCCTTCGGCCCCAGCAACTGCTGCTGCTGCGACAGGAGCGGCAGCTGAAACCCCCCATTTTTCCTGCAGAAGCTTAGATAATTCGGCTGCTTCTATAACTGTAAGCTTAGATAATTCGTCTACCATTTTATTTAAATCAGTCATGATTATTTCCTTTCAATTTGTTAATTCTTTTCTTTTTTATTAGATAAATTGTTAAAAACACCCACAAGATCAACGCCGGATGCATTAAGAACGCTTATTAGCTGTTGATGCGGAGCTATTAAGTATCCTGCTATTTTTGCTCTTATTTCTTCTAGAGACGGAAGCTTAGATAGTGCTTCAAGCTCATTATCATCTATTATCTTGTCGTTGAGACTAGCTTTGATTATTTTTAATTTTTCATTTTTCTCAGTATATTTTTTTATTACCTTTATCCCGGCAATAGGATCTTTTGAAAAAACCAATGCAGTAGGACCATTAAAGTATTCTTCTAAACCTTTATACACTGTGTCTTTTGATGCAAGTTTTACCAGACTATTCTTAGCAACACAGAATCTTGCTCCGACTTCGCCAACCTTAACTCTGAGTTCAGTCAACTCAGCTGTATTTAGCCCAAGATAATGAGTAACAACAACTCCATCAGAACTCTCGAAAGACTCCTTAAGATTGTTTACAGTCTCTTTTTTTTGTATTTTGTCCATATTTTACACAATAGAAGACAAGAATATTTCATCTATGATGGATTTACACCTAAAATCACCAACAGTCTTCGATAAAAGAAGAAATGTAGTAATACTTTTTGATAAAGTCAAGCTAAATTATTATTTATTTAATATTTTAAGAGATGGCCCCATTGTAGGAGAAATAAATATTGCTTTTAGGTACGTTCCTTTTGCTCCTTTCGGCTTAGCTTTAATAACGGCGTCAATAAAAAAGGAAATATTTTGACTTAATTTATCATCAGAAAAACTTATCTTACCTATACCACTATGAACTATACCAGTTTTATCAGCCTTGAATTCAATCTGACCTGATTTAATATCTTTTATAATCTTGCTAGGATTGTCAGTAACAGTTCCTAACTTAGGATTTGGCATTAAACCTTTAGGGCCGAGTACTTTACCAAGTTTTCCTACGATAGCCATCATATCTGGAGTTGCAACCACTCTATCAATTTTAATTTCATTTTTTTCAATTTTGGTTGCCAAATCTTCTTCTCCAATATAGTCAGCTCCAGCATCTTTTGCTTCTTTGGCCTTTTCATCTTTTGCAAATGCAGCAATAGTTACTGCTTTACCTGTCCCATTTGGTAAATCTACTACACCTTTTACAATTTGATCTGCATGTTTTGGATCAATTCCTAAGTTAATAGCTATGTCCAAGGTCTCATCAAATTTAATCTTTGGCATAGCTTTTAATAATGCTACTGCCTCTTTGATAGGATAAGCATCTCTCTTTGTAAATTGGTCTTTAATATTTTTATATCTTTTTCCTCTTTTACTCATATTGTTTTATCTAATCTGATATTTCGACTCCCATAGATTTCGCAGTTCCAGCTATAATATTGGCTGCAGCCTCAATAGAGTTAGCATTCAAGTCAGCCATTTTCTCTTTAGCTATTTTATTTAATTGCTCTTTACTTATTTTACCAATTGGTTCAGCAATTCCTGTTGTTCCTGAGCCCTTCTTTATGTTAGCTTCTCTTTTGATATAAAAGCTAGCAGGGGGCTTCTTGATTATAAATTCAAAAGATTTATCTTGATAAACTGTAATCACTACTGGACACGGCATTCCCTTGTCTAAACCTTCAGTTTTAGCATTAAAGTCCTTACAAAAGTCCATTATATTCAAACCAGCTTGTCCAAGAGCTGGGCCAATTGGAGGAGATGGACTAGCCTGACCAGCTGGTACTTGAAGTTTCACATATCCTGTTATTTTCTTTGCCATAATTAATTAATCTTTTTGTATATATTGTTATTAAACCAAGATCAAGATTTTTCAACTTGTGTATATTCCAGCTCTACAGGAGTTGCTCTTCCAAAAATAGAAACCGCTACTTTAAGCCTTGACCTATCTGCATCAACTTCTTCTACTATTCCATTGAAAGAAGCAAAGGGTCCATCAGAAACCTTGACTGTTTCGCCAACCTCAAAAGTAATTGTAGGAACAACGCTTTCAACTCCTTCTTTTATTTGATCTAGGATTCTCTCAGCTTCTGTTTTTCTTAATGGTACAGGTTTATTAGCTGCTCCTAAAAATCCACTCACCTTATTAACTTTCTTTACCAGGTGCCAAGTATCATCATTCATTTTCATTTTGATTAAGATGTACCCAGGATAAAACTTCTTTTCACCTTCAATTTTTTTTCCCTTCTTAATTTCTAATGTCTTTTGTGTTGGGATTAAAAAATCTTCAAAGCTATTATCCAAGTTTTTTTTCTTTACTTCTTCTTTGATGAGTGTAACCACTTTATTCTCAAAACCGGAATAAGTATGAATTATATACCATTTAAAATCTGAACTAATTTCTGTCATTACAACCCTAATATTGACCTTATTACCCAAGAAATAATATTATCAACTAATAAAAAGAAAAGTGAAAAAATAACCACCATTACAAACACCATTGCTGTAGTTATTAAAGTCTCTTTTCTAGTTGGCCAAACAATTTTATTGCCTTCTTGTTTAACTTCTCTTAAAAATTTAATAGGTTTCATATTTTATCACAAAAAAAAAACATTATGCTAATTTTTGGAAATAGTCAATGTTGGCAGGAGTGGAGGGACTCGAACCCACAGCCCCCGGTTTTGGAGACCGGTGCTCTACCAATTGAGCTACACTCCTACAATTTTAATATAATATAAATTAATACAAAGTATAAGTAATGTTTTTATTAAAAAATTTAGTATCATTTTTTTAGTTAATATTTATTTTTTTAGTTTATACTTATTAAGTTCATCAGGTAAAACAAGTTCAAATTCTGCTTCACTAGCTTTATTTTCTTTTACAAAAGCCTTTGCAGTAAAAGATGCAATACCTCTATTGAAAGAATTTAAGTGTGTTTCCATTATAAACTTATCACCAATTAATACCTTTTTTTTAAAAATAGCTTTTTTAAGCTTTGAGATATACATTATTTTCCCTTTGTTGTCAGGAAGTGTAAGTATAATTAAGGCCGACAATTGTACCATAGCCTCTATCTGAAGCATTCCTGGCATATTAGGATCTCCAGGAAAATGGCATTTGAAAAACCATTCATTGCTTGACAAGTTTTTAAATCCTTTAGCTAATTTTCCGGGAATAATCTCCTCAGCTACATCTATCATTAGATAAGGAAATCTATTTTTCTGATACTCTAAAATTCCTTTATTATCTAAACTTATTTTTTTCATATTTTCTATATTCTAAAACTAATTTTTTATATATTTTATCTGAGGAAAGTTCTGATTTGTAAAGAATAGTTCTGTAGTCACCAGATATGTCGTAGTGGTCATTAATGCCCAGAGTAATTTGTTTGATATTAGTATTTGAACTTGCTATGAATTCAGAAACTGCAGAACCTAGACCTCCTATTATATTATGCTCTTCTATCGTAATAATAAGGCCAAAGTCTTTAATTATTTTCTTCAATGCATCTACATCAATTGGTTTTATGGTATGAAAATTAAATAAAGCAAAATTTACATTCTTCGTTCTAAGCTTTTCTAATGCAATTTTTGCCTCGCCTACCATTGAACCTGAAGCTATTACAGCAATTTCTTTTCCTTTCATAAGCTTTACAGATTTTCCAATTTGAAAATCATAATCTTTCTCATAAATTTGTTCTGTTTGATTATCCCCAGTGAGTCTTATGTAAACAGGAGAATTAATTTTTGCTGCTGCAAAAACTGATTTAGCTACCTCTAAACTATCGCAAGGTGATAGTATTATTATATTAGGTAAGGATCTCAGAACACCTATATCTTCAATACAACAGTGAGTATATCCAAGATGTCCTAAATTAACTCCGCTTGCCAGTCCTACAAAGTTCAGTGGAATTTTCATATATGCAAGATTTACTTTTATTTGCTCAAGGCATCGCATTGTTTGAAAAGGTGCAAATGTGGAAACAAAAGTAATAAGACCTTCACTTGCTAATCCAGCAGACACACCCAGTGTATTTTGTTCAGCTATTCCAATGTCAAAATATCTATCAGAATATTTTTTTTTAAACCTATCTAGTCCTGCAGAAGTTGATGTATCAGATGTAACAACAACCAGATTTTCCTCAAATTTTGCTAATTCCATTATGGCCAAGCCATAGGTTGCTCTTGGACCAACAGTTCTCCACATTTTTATATTTTTATCCGTAATATTCATTGTTTGTTAATTTCTTTAATTGCTACCTCGTAATCATTTTTAGTAACTATATTATGATGCCATCTATTATTATTTTCAAAGATTGTAACACCTTTACCTTTAATAGTGTTAGCAATTATAGCTTTTGGCATTCCATCTTTGCTATTAATAGACAGTGAATTAAAAATTTCATTGTAATTGTGGCCATCAACTATTTTTACATCCCATCCGAATTCTTTCCATTTGCTAGAAAGGTTGTCGTTTGGCATAATTTCTTTAGTAGTTCCAGTTTGTTGAAGATTATTTTTATCTACTATGATTGTTAAATTTTCTAATTTATATTTTGAAGCAGACATAGCAGCCTCCCAAACTGATCCTTCATTGCATTCTCCATCACCAACGATTACATAAATTTTATTATTTTTTTTTTTCAATCTATCTGCTAGCGCAACACCTACTCCCAAACTTATTCCTTGTCCCAAACTACCCGTTGAATATTCAATTCCTTTTTCTAAGTTTCTAACAGGATGTCCAAATAAAAAAGATCCTTCACCCTCATAATTAGCTAACTCTTGTTTTGTTATAAATCCTAATTCTTTTAAAATAGCATAGTATGAAAGTGTACTGTGTCCTTTACTAAGGATAAATTTATCTCTATCCAATTTTTTAAAGTTTTCCAAATTTAAGTTAATTACTCCTTTAAATAAAACTGCCAAAATATCGCACATTGATAATGCTCCTCCTATATGAGCGTTCTTACCTAAAGTCTCATATGCAGTTTTAATAACACTAAGTCTGATAATTTTGGCAAATTCTCTAAATTTATTATTTTCAAATTCTGAATTTTTTTTCTTCATTAAGTACTAAGTCCTCCATCTATCCTTATTGCTTGGGCAGTTATATAAGAGGACTTTTCTGAAGCTAAAAAATAAACTAATTCTGCTATCTCTTCAGGTTTTGCAATTCTTCCTAATGCAATTTTCTTTATTTCGTCATCCACAACCTCTTGTTTGGTATTTTCTCTCATTAGTCTAGTATCGGTTAACCCTGGAAGAACGCAATTGGCTCTTATATTAAAACGGCCCAATTCAAAAGCAAGTGTCTTAGTTAAAGTTTCCAAAGCGGCTTTGGAAGATGAATAAGCACTTCTTCCATAATTAGCGTCTTGAGAAGAAGTTGACGAGACATTTATAATATTTCCTTTTCTTGTTCGCATCATTTTTTTTACTATCATTTGAGTTAATTCCAAAGGCACAAAGAAATTTAAATTTAATAACTCCGAAAATTTTCTTTTAGTAGTCATTTGGACTAGTCCGTTAAAAATCTTACCAGCATTATTTATTAATACATCTATGTTTTTGTAATTAGTTAATATCTTATTGAGATTGTCCTTAAGGTCGTCAGTGTTTTCTAGATCTATGAAGTAGATGTCCAAATTTTGTTCACTTTTTAGTTGATGCAAAAACTTTAAAGAACTTTCTGTTTTACTTCTGACTATACTTATAACTCTGTCACCATTATCTAAGAAAAGCTTTACACATGCCAAGCCTATTCCACTATTTGCACCAGTTATTAATATATTTCTTTTTTCTTTCATTATATTTATTTAATATCTACCACTCTTGATAGTTCATATGGCATAGTATATCCATCCCAATTTAAGTCCATATCTAAAACTGTTCCTACAGGTACTATCCTGTCGTATGATGTACAAGCGTTTTTTTCAAAATATTTTCTTAAATATTTCTTTTCAAAACCTATGTAAGAAAGTGTTTGTATGCTTTTGTTTTTTACTTTGAAAATTTCATTGATATTTTCCGTCTCATACTCAAAAAAAATACCTAATTTAAGCATTCCTAGCATAGAGAGATCTGTTATAGATTCTTTTTGTAGTACACATAATTTACTATTCTTAAAAAAATTCCCTACCTTATAATTTCCTGTTGTCAGCGTTTCGCAAAGAATAGAAAACTTTTGGTAATCAAGACTAGTATCTAACTGATAATCAACTATCTTTTTCTCAACTAGTTTCCAGAATTTATTCTTAATGAGCTTTATATTAATCTTTTTTTGTTGAAAATACCAAATTATTAGCCTTGGCGATGAACAAGCGTTTTGATCGACAAGATAGGTATCATTAAAAAAATCATGTACTACTTTTTTTATTTCCTTTTCACCTAATTTACATAGATAGTTTGCATTTACCAAACAAATGGAATACCTATCAGGAAAATTTATTTCTCTAGCTCTTTCATTTGTTTTAAATTTTTTAAATAGATTTATAGTATTATTCCCACCCCATAGAACTCTCGCATCACATTTACTTGATAGATAATCACTAATTTCATTATCATTATCGTATCTAATAAATGCATTAGATTCTTTGAGTTCTTTATATTTTTTTTTTCTGAACAACAATTCTATCTTTTTGAGAATATATTTAACTTGTTCGCTTTCTGATTTAGAAACTTTAAGGATATTAGAGTTTCCCGAAATTAGGCCAAAAACAAAAGAGTAAGCAAAGTTGGTAGGAATATTTGACGGTGTAACATGAAAAACTATACCTAACCCTACTCTTTTATTATTGTCTAAGTATTGTTTTGCATATCTATTAATATTTCTTTTTCTTAACCAAAAGGCAAAAGAAATTACGTCTGTTAGTTTTAAATTCCTGTCAAATAGAATAACTTCAGATAAATCGTTTAAAAAGCAACACACTTTACTAGAAAAAATATCGTAATTTCTAACTAATATTCTGTCAGAACCACATATTATCTGAATTCCTTTTTTATTCAATAATAGTGTCACTACATCCTCTAATTTCTGCCTTTTCGAGGCGACCAAAAATATGAAAATATTTTCCTTTTCTACCACATTTGCAATTATCCTCACCGTACACTTTACCGATATCCTCAGTTAAGATGTTATGTCCAGGATAACTTATAGCTAGAGGTGAGATTAGTTGCACCATTCCTTTTTGAAATTTTACTGGTTTTTCGATAACGCTCTTTCTTATAAAAATGTCTGAAAAGTTTGATGCATGAAGAAACCCTTTTTCACATTCCATATAAATAGTACCTGTTTGTTCGATTAAACCATAGTAATTATGAACTTTCTTTACAGATAAAATTTCATCAACCATATTTTTGAAAGTAGCATTATCTATTCTTTCCTTCTCCATTTTTTTCCATCCACCACCATGAAGCAAAAGACCTTGAGGAAATTTAATATTTATTTTATTTCTTTTAATTTCTTTTAAAAAGTCTCTATAAACTGCGTAAGTAAATCCAAAAATAATAACTCTTTCATTTTTATATTTTCTTGAAAATTCTTTTAATTTACCTAAATCTAATTGATCATGTCGGTTAAGTGCAAAGGTCATATTTTTTGCAAATATTGAAAAACCCCTAATAGCTGCTGTTTTGGCAGAAAAGTTTTCTTTAGTTGTCATGTTTTCCTTTTTATCAATTACTAACATAGGCAATCTTTTTTTTCCTATAAAATCCGATACTATTTTTGCTAATACTTTTGACTGCAATACTGCATTATTTTTATCCAAATAAATTTTAGTTCTGTTAGAGCTAGTTGTTCCAGATGAATGCATAACCCTTAAAATATTTTTTTCAGAGACACTCTTGAGATCTACTGACTTAAATATATTTACAGGCAAAAAGGGCAAAGACTCTAAGTCTTTTTCTTTAAAAGATTTAAAACTAAATGCATTTAATATTCTTCTATAATTTTTGCAGTTTTTATAATGATGCTTATTTAGATTGTTTAATAACTTTGAAAGCTTTTCTTTTTTTTCTTCTGCTCTCCAAGAAAATGGATTCTCCTCGAAATACTCTAAGTCTATCATAATTATTTATAATTTAACTCTTTGAATAAGACTTTACCACTACTATTTTTAGGAAAATAATCAATAAATCTAAAAATAAAGTGCTTTTTTACAAATGAAGTATTTTGCTTAATTTTATTATAGATTTTATCAATGTCTAATTTTTTTTTATTGTACCAAACTATTATTTTATCATTCTTAAAAGTACAAACAATATCGTAGTTTCTTCCACTAATTAAGTTCTCTAGTTCATCTAAGCTAATTCTTTTATCCTCTATTTTAACATATCGATTTGCCCTACCTTTTATGTAAAAATCTCCCCTATTATCAAACTCTGCTATATCACCAGTATCAAGAGTTTCAATTTTTTTTAGCTTTTTTAACTGTAATTTATTTTTAGCATAACCAGAAAAAATATTAGGACCTTTGTAAAACAAATTACCTATTTTGTAAGGCGAATAAATAATATTTTTTTTTCCATCTTTTAGTATAAATTTTCCACTTTCAATTGGCTTTCCTATTATACCACTTCTATATTTTTTTTCTCTTACTAAATGATATGACATTCTAGGAGCTGCCTCAGTTTGTCCATACATTATAAAAAAATCTTTACTTTTTTTATTTAGATATTTAAAAATACTATCAAATGTTTTTTTCTTCAAACCACCCCCTGCTTGAGAAATAAAACGCGTATTTTTTAAATATGTATCTTCTAATTTAAAGTTAAACATTAAATCATATGTTGATGGAACACCATTAAAATTAGTGATTTTATTTTTTCTAATCATATCTACTAGTGGTTTTTCAATTATCGACTTTTCAGTTAATATCAGTGTAGCGCTCGCGCGTAGATGAGAATTTATGACTGATAATCCATATGCATAATTTATAGGAAGATTTGTTAGTGTACAATCTTTTTCATTCAAAGCCAAGTAATCTATGATATCTTTGGTATTAGTTAGTATATTTTTTTTTGTTAGTTTAGTAAATTTAGAACTTCCTGTTGACCCTGAGGTGGAAAGCAAAAGAAATAAGCTTTTATCTATTTCATAAGAGATGTGTTTCCTGATTTCATATACATTATTTAAAAAATTGTTTTCTATCTTTTCATAATTATTAATTAAGCAATTATTAATTTTTTTTCCTAGAAAAATATATCTTGGTTCAAATTTCGTTATTATTTCTTTTAGTTTTTTATTCTTAGTATTATGATCGATTAACATAGGCTTACAAGCCGAATTAAGACAGGCAATATAAAAAACAAGAGTCTCATAGTTATTTTTTGCTATAAGTATGCTTAAACTATCAGGAACTAATAGACTTGAGGTCTTAATAACGTCAGAAAATAACTTCTTATATGAAATTTGGCTATCATCATCAAGAATAACTGCTATTTTTTGACTTGTCCTTTGTTCCGATCTTAGCGGAAATATTTGCTCATTATTAATTATTTTTTACGTAATCCTCAGGACCGAATATTTCTTCCGCTAAACTTGGGTTAAATATAGTAGTCCCTTCCTTAGACATAAATTTTTTTACAAAATCTTTGTCTTCCCCTGCTAAACATTTTGGGCTGTGATTGCTAAAATGTTTAATTTTAAAACCATTCTCTGATATTTGTTTCAAAGATTGTTCTATTACATTCCCTATTTTTATATGTACATAAGGGCATACTAAAACGTCGCCTATAGGAGTAATGTATAATCTATTAACTGTGTTACACCCCAAAACTGCTTCTCTTTCTCTGTCAAACGGATTCCATAAATTCCTCAAAATATTTTTATATTTTTTTCTCATTTCTATTAAATAAGCTTTGTCATCTTCATCTACCATTATATCTGTCATTTTTGCCCACATTCCTCCTGGTGTGGCTACATTAAGTAGGGTGGTATATTTCTTGTCTTTAGAATAGTCTAACAACAACTTAACATCTTCAGACTTAGCATTATAATGTCCTACTGTAATATTTAAATAAGGAGATATTCCAACTTTTTGAACCATCTCTAATGCATCTATAGCTCTTTGCCATGAACCCTTTCTTCCTCTAAATCTGTCGTGAACCTCTGATTGCATACTGTCTATGCTAACAGACACTCTATTTACTCCTAAGTCTGCAAGTTTTTGTGCGATTTCTTCTGTCATGAACCAACCGTTAGTAGTAAGATAAACATAAAATCTTTCTGTTTTCATTGCTTGCAGGGTATCATATAAAATTTTAGGTCTTGTCAATAATTCACCACCCTGTAAATCCCATTCAAAAATTCCAAGCTCATGAGCTTCGTTGGCAACTCTTTCAACTACTTCCAGAGGAAGTATAGGTTTAACATTCTCTCCTTTAGAAGAATTCGTAAAACAATGTTGGCATCTCAAATTACATGCATTATTAAGATTAAGGTCAATTCCTCTTTGCTTTGTGCCAATCTTACCATCATTATTTTTAACATAGTTATAAAAAGATTTAAACTTTTCAACTACCAATGGTTTATTTATTAAAGACATAGCTTATCCATTTAACATATTAATACTTAGTGTACAAGCATTTCAACCCTACTATCTAAGTTTTAATCTACATTCTAAGTTGAAATAATTTAATTTCAATATTTTATTTAAAATTTATTGTTATATATTGTGATATTCAAAACTAATTTTAATTGCTATATTATTTGCATGAAAACATTGAATATTGAAATGATAGATAAAGAAAAAATTCATTTATCTAAAAAACAACGTAATAAAATTATAGAAGAATTTGAAAAATATGGAATACTGAAATTTTCTAATTTTACAACTTCTCATGAAATTATATTTGATTTTATAAGACAATTTTCTACCTCTTTTGCTAATGATGCTAATAGAAGAAAAGAGAGATTTGAAAATTCTAAAATTAGAAATGTAGATGCAGGAAAACAAGAAATTTTTCTGCACAGTGAAACTAGCTTTTCTCCATCGCAGCCAGAAATAATTTGGTTTTATTGTGTAAACCCAGGCAGCGATGCCTCAGGAAAAACAGTCTATTGCGATGGTCTAAAACTTTGGGAAAAACTAAATGCACAAAGTAAAATATTTTTTTTGGAAAATCCAATAAATTATAAATTAAAAATTCCGATAAATAGAAAAATGATTGGAAAAAATAAAAAAAAATGGTTTTTAGAATATCCTGGTGTAAAAAATTGTTATTTAAATTATAGTAGCAACTGTCTGGAATTTGATTTCATTAAATTTGCTGTAGAAAAAACCCGCCTCGTAAAAAGACTTAGTTTTGCAAACCATTTGTTAATACCTTTAGAATCTGAACCACAAATCTTAAAAAGAACGTTTTTAAATAAAGTGAAACTAAGAAAAAAAGAATATAAGGAAATTTTTGATTTAGCTTATGATTTAACTGAAGAAGTTTCATGGAAAAAAAATGATTTAATAATGATAGATAATCTTCGCTTTATGCATGGGCGCCGAAAAATAAGCAATAAAAATAACTCAAGAGACATAGTAACTTTACAAACAATGATATCCAATTTTGGGTTTGGAAGTACAATGCCAAAACTTAATGGTTACTAATTCAAGTTAACATTATACTTTTTTAAAATTTCTTTACCTTTTTCATACGAACTAAAATCAACTATGTCATCTGTTTCTAATGATATATCAAAAGTTTCTTCCAATGCCGACATAAGACTCATGTGTCCGATGGAGTCCCACTCTTCTATATCATTGAATTTTAAATTTTGTATGTCTGAGTTTGCATCAATATCCAAACCCTCAACAAATGCTTTTTGATATTTTTCTTCAGTCATAGTAAAATAATCAAATTATTAACACTAAAAATAATTAAAAACAATTAATAATTTAAAAAATTGGGTATAAAAGAAATATATATTTCTTTGCATTTTAAATACTTAACCATATAATCCATATTTATTAGTTTATTATGCGGGTGTAGCTTAATGGCAAAGCTCCAGCCTTCCAAGCTGGCTATGAGGGTTCGATTCCCTTCACCCGCTCCAAAAAATTAAATTCTTAATTTTATTTTGTTATTCCAGTTTTCTGTATCAGAAGCAATAAATTCTTTTACAATTTCAGATGGGTAATTATACATTATTTTTTTTCCTTTTAAATCTGTAACTTCTCCACCTGAAGCCCTTACAATAGCATGTCCTGCTGCAATATCCCATTTACTAATTGGGCTAAGTCTTGGATAAAAGTTTGCTAATGACTCTGACAAATAACAGAATTTTAGGGATGAGGATAGTTTTATTATTTTTTTTTTGTTAAGCCTGTTAATAAATTCAAAAGTTTTTTTATCTAAGCTTCTAGAACATATTAACAAAGGATCCTTCCAATTCTTTTTGGGAGGAGAATATTCTTTTTTAATAAATTTATGATATATAAATAATTTATTATTTTTTCCAAACCAAAGTTTATTTGACGGAGGGTGATAAATTAGCCCTATAACTGGCAGACCGTGGCTTATTAGAGCTATATTAATGGTATATTCTTTACCTCCTTTTATAAAACTCTTGGTTCCATCAATGGGGTCAATTATCCAATAAAGTGGAGCTAGGAAATCTTTAGATAAAAATTCTTTCTCCTCACTTATAACTAACACCCTTTCATCATATGCGTTCAAAGACTTGCAAATAATTTTGCTAAGCTCTTTGTCTATATTGCTTACAGGTGTTCCGTCATTTTTATAAGATATGGAAAGCTTTTTCTTTTCTAAAAGTACTTCATAACATTTTTTTATAATATTTATTAAATAATCTTCTAAATCTAAATTATTTATGATATTTATCATTCTATGAGTAAAGTTTTAAAAAAAAGATTATCATATTAGTATGTCTTATAAAGCATTATTATTAACAAAAAACAAAGAAGAAGAAATACAATCTTCCATAAATGATGTTAATGACCAAGAAAATCCTGAATTTGATATCAAAATTAAAATTACATATTCCACTTTGAATTATAAAGATTGTCTAGCTATTTCAGGCGTTCCAGGAATTATAAGGAGCTATCCTATGGTACCGGGCATTGATTTAGTTGGAGAAGTTATCAAAGAAAAAAATACAGCTTTTGAAATTGGTGATGAAGTAATTTTAAATGGTTATGGAGTAGGAGAAAAATACTGGGGGGGCTTTGCTGAATTTGTAAACCTGAAGTCTAATTGGCTCATAAAAAAACCAAAAGGTTTATCTAGAAGAGCCACAATGTCAATTGGAACTGCTGGGTATACGGCAATGCTATGTGTTATGGAACTACTAAAGTATGATTTAAATCCTTCAAAAGATGAGGTGTTGGTGAGCGGTGCAACAGGTGGCGTTGGCTGTATTTCCATTATCGTGCTATCTAGAATGGGCTACAATGTAATAGCTCTGACTGGAAAAAAAGACAAAGCTAACTTTTTAAAAGATTTAGGAGCTAAAGAATTGATATTTAGAGAAGATTTTTCTGGTCCCCATAAAATTTTAGAAGCTCAAAGATGGAAAGGAGCAATAGATACAGTAGGTGGCAATACATTAAGTAAAATATGTGCCTCAACTAAATACAATGGAGTCGTTGCAGCTTGTGGAAATGCTGAAAGTATAAAAATTAATACTTCGATTGCTCCTTTCATTTTAAGAAATATTAAATTAATGGGAGTTGATAGTGTGTACCAAGAAAATGAAAATAGAGTGCTAGCATGGGATAAATTATCTGAAATATTAGATGAAGAGATTTTAGATAATATTTCTAGTTACATTAGTATGAAAGAAATCCCTCATTATGTAAGAGAAATAATGGAAGGTAAAAATTCTGGCAGAGTTGTTGTAGACATTAATAAATCATAATTAGATTTATAGAAATGCCCTCTAGAAATCAACTAAAGCATAACAAAAAATTGGTTTCTGAAGATTATGATTATATTTTATGCGACTCTTTAGAAGCTCTAGAACATTTTTATAAAAAAGGCTTAAGCAAAAAGATAAAAGTTATCAGCTGTTCTCCTGGCATATTATTAAAAAAAAATATAAATTCTGAAAATCTTTTTGCAAATTGGAGCGCCCATAAGTACAAAACTTTTCAAACTAGCATCTTAAGCTTTTCTCATCATATATTTTTAAAAGTAAAAAATAAAAAGGGCATAGACAGGGAAGAAGCAATTATTTCAGCTATTGTTGCCAATAATTTTCACAAGCTTTTAATAAAGTTTAATCAATTAAAAAAAAGTTTGCTAAATAAGAAATTATTATTTATTTACATAAATTCTAACTTTCCTGATGCAAAAAAAATTAATCCTCCTTGGAATTTACTATCATTTAATCCAAATTTTAAGAAAATATCTTACCAACCTAAAGTTTTAAAAAAATTTACTGATAAGGAAAAAAAAGTAAACATACTAAAAAGACTCTTATTTGGAGGTATAGAAACGATTTTATACCGAATATTTATTTTAATATCTAAAATATTTTATAATAAAACCAATAAAAAACTTTTCATAACAAGTGAAAATGAACTGAGTATAGAAATATGTTCAAGTTTATTTTTAAGAGGTTTTACTCCAATCGATTTAATTAACTTAAATAATAAAAATAAATTTATTTCGGATTCTCGCTATAATCAAATCTGGCAATCAATTGAAGATCTCGTTGAATCAAAAATAAATAATATCTCTTCAAATACATTAAAAAAAAAATTACTAAATGAGTTTAAACAGCAACTATTCAAAGAGTTAACTGTTTATGAGAGTTGGAAAGAAGTATTAAATAGATTTTTAGAAAAAAGAAAAATAAAATATAATGATAAAAGCATAGTAATAGCTAATCATGCTTGTAGCCTTAAAAACCTTGCATCTAAAAATATATTTAATAAGAAGGGAGTTAAAATGGTTTCTTTTCAACATGGTGTATCAGCTGAAATATCAGATACTCATTCATACTGTTTGAGTCAACATGACTCTTCATCAACAGATATTCATATAGCATTTAATAAAGGCTCACAAAAAGTAGCAAAAGATAATCCTTTCTCTGCTAGCAAAAGTTTAATATCTGGTTCTCCAAGAAGATATAAAAGACAAGGTTTTATATCTATGGGATTAAGAAAGTATGAAATCTTATTTTTATCAAATGCTTTATTTAAAGGTAATACAGGTGGTCTTAGTATTTGGTCAACAGACTTTGAACTAGCAAAGAATGAATTAGCTATTCTTGAAGTGCTAGAAAAAATTAAAAAGAAAATTTATTACAAACCTTATCCTTATACTTTCAAAAGATACTTGGAAGATGATGTATTTATAAAATATGTTAAGAAAAGCAGTTATTTAAAATTAGTAAAAGAAAATTATGATGCTAGATATATCATAGGCAATACTGAAATATTAATTTGTTGTACTGCAACTAGCACTTTATCCTGGGCTTTAATGTCCAACAAGCCATTAATTTTTTTAAATTTCAAGAATGTTGCACCTATTAATAAAAGATTATATAGAATTCTTAAAAGTAGTGTTTTTTTTATTGATTTCGACAATAACTTTCAGGAAAAAATCAATCAACTATTATACATGCCAAAGAAGGAAATTATTAGGAAATGGAAGGCAAAACATTCAAATAGAAAGTTATTAATAGATGAATGTATATCAACCAATAGAGACCCTAATTTAATCTATAAAATTAGTCATTTATGACACAAGCTATCCATTCATTAATTCTCCTTCCAAAGACTTTGTGTCCGCAAAATCCAGTATCTTTTACAGTAAAAAATTTTTCTAACATTTCTCTAAAATCTTCTTCTTTTTCTAAGCAATAACATTTAATTTCGTCTCCATAAGGGCCAGCTAAAAAAACGTTTTTCTCAACTTCTTCTTTTCCTGCTGAAAATTCAGAATTTTGGTCATTAATATCTAAAATAATTTTTCCGCCTTTTTTAGTAACCCTCTTAAACTCTTTAAACAATAAGTTAATTTTATTTTCCTCACCTAAGAGCGAAAGTACACTCATAGCAACAACATAATCGAAAGTATTATCCTCAAAATTTAATTTTTTTGCTTCTAAAGGTAACTTGTGTAAATGTAATTTATTATAAAAAGAACCTAGTTTCTCTATTCTTTTTTTTGTAGTATTTAATGCTATATCTGCAATATCTATTCCATGCACCTCATATCCTTCTTTTAACAAGTGCTCGGTATTAGGACCACCTCCGATACCATATTCTAAGAGAAGATTACCTTTTTTTTGTTCTTTGAAAAAAATTTTTTCTAATCTTACTAATTCAAGTGATGGATATTTTTTTATAGGACTTGTATTACTGCTTGAATATTGTTCGAAAGCAGTTTTTTGTACTAGTGTAATATCATTTCTAGCCATATTTTAATATTCCTTATTTTTATTCACAACATTCAATAATTCTTTATTCGATAAATATCTTAGAATATTTAATTTAATCAATTCATATCCTCGCTCTCTATTCTGATCAGATGGACCTGCTACATGAGGTGTTATAAAAATATTTTGGGCTTTGTTTAACTTATGACTTTTACGTAAAGGTTCCGGGTCTGTAACATCTAAGCCAATTCCTCTAAATTTTTTATATAGATTATTCTTTATCAAGTCACTAGTATTCACTATTTTACCTCTAGATACATTAATAAAAATTGAGTCTTGTTTCATTTTAGAAAAGAAACTGTAATCAAGTAATCCAAAAGTACGCTTAGTTAAGGGAGCAGTACAAACTATAATATCATATTTATTTGCATATTTATTTATATTACCTTCATAATAAGTCTTGTTTATGAAAGACGTCATGACCGGCATATCGTTTGTAATACCGTCAATGATTGCGCCGAAAGAACTAAGTCTTTCTGCCAAACACATACCTATTCCTCCTAATCCTATAATTAGTATTTTCTTATTTCTTAATTCCAAAGGTCTTTGTAGTTTAGGTAAAGATTTTGCTATAAAATATAGGTTTCTTGTAAAACTTAGTATTAGACCTACCGCATGGTCAGCTACTTCTGGACCCTGAATAATCTTTCCATTGGTTAAAACTGTAGAAGAAGCTTTAAACTCGTCAGTTAGAAAACTCTCTATTCCTGCTCCTCCAGCATGTACCCATTCTAAATTTTTAAATCTATGGTATTCTTTTTTAGAAAAAATAAATCTAGGACATCCAACCATAGCTGAACAGCTTTTTACATTTTTAACAATTTCAGATTTATTATCTTTACAGAAAATTATATTCTCTTTACTGAATAATTTAATGATTTCAATTTTCCAGCTTTTTTTAAAAGCTTCAGATGTAATTATCAAAATTTTTTTTTTAAACATATAAATTATAGGTCTAATACATCAAATCAACTGTCAAGTAATAAATTATTAAATTTAATATTAACAGTGCCAACTATTATATGTAGTATTTAGTTTTAAACATAAAAAAATTGATATGTAATGCGTCAAGAAGTTAGACTTAAAAAAGAATTTGGTTGGAATAAAGAAAAAATTTCTAACTATACTTTGATTTATAAAGGCTATTTCAATAATAGTAACATAAAAGATATTTTAAATTTCTTTATTAAATATAGTAATCATACGATAAAAATTAAAAACTATTTAAGTCAACTAGATGGCCTCTTTACACTAGTTTATCTATATCAAAACAAAATCTTTGTGGCTAGCGATAGAATTAACTCTATACCGATACTAATCTATAGAAAAAAAAATATAAGTACATTAGAGATTACTGACCATTTCGCAGGCCTCAAATTATCTAATATTGCCATGCTAACTCCAGATAATTTTCAGTCAAAGCATTTTGCTATGTCAGGCTACACTTTTCAAGAGGGTACTTTTTATAAAGAAATAATTCGGTCAAGTCCAGGAAGTTTTTTTCACATAGAAAATAACACAATAAAAAGAATTAAATATTTTAAATGGATGCCATATAGAGAAAAAAAGTATGTGAGTTACTCCCATTTGAAAGATGAGTTGAAAGACATAAATAATAAAATTATAGAAAAATTAATTGAGAACAGTAATGACAAATGTCTAGTTATTCCACTATCTAGTGGTTTAGATTCTAGATTTGTACTTTCAGGTCTTTTGAATAAAGGCTATAAAAATCTAATTACTTTTAGCTACGGAAGAAAAAAAAATAGAGAAATGCAGATAGCAAGGAAAATTGCAAAAAAAGCTAATGTACGGTGGCATCCAGTCATATACAGCAATAAGAGTAATAATGAAATTTTTAACACAGAGAAATATAAAGCATTTGTAGAATATTCGGATAACCTAGGAGCAGTCCATTTTGTACAAGATTATTCGGCATTAAAATATTTAGAAGATAATAGAATTATTCCAAGCGATTCAATAATAGTAAATGGTCAGACAGGAGATTTTATTAGTGGAAACCATATAGTGGAAATTATAAATAACAAAAACTTTTACAATGTAGCGGAAAAGTTTTTAGATAAACATTATAAAATTTGGAATATATTAAAAAATGAAAATGGTCCTTTTATAAAAAAATCTCTTAAGATAAGATTTAACAAACTTAAGTTAAATAGCAGTTATAATAATATTTTAGAGTTCTTTGAAAGTGTCGAGTTTGAAGACAGACAAAGCAAATATGTAATGAATGGCCAAAGAACTTATGATTTTTTAGGGTATGAATGGAGACTGCCATTGTGGGATAAACTTTACTTAGAATTTTGGGAAAAGGTAGAAGTAAAATATAAACTAAAACAAAAACTTTACAAGGAAACACTTATTGAACAGAATTGGTTTGATCTCTGGAAAGATTTTGAAATTAATCCCCAACCTGATAAATTGTATTCTTACAAATTAAAGCTACTTAGATTTTGTCTTAAACTATTTTTTTTTCCATTTGGCAAGAAATCATGGCATGCTTTTGAAAGAAAATATTTAGACTATTTTATTTCTGAATTGTGTTCTTATGCTCAGTTTAGTTATTTAGATATAATAAAAGATAAAAGATCTTTCTCAGGTCCTACAAGCTGGTATATTGAAAAATATCTAAGGAATAAAAATATAAATTGGAAAGGTGAATTTGAAACAAAAAAATGAATCTAAATATTGTATCTAATATTTAATTTTATTAGATGTTTTGTGTCATAAGTGTTATTATGAATTTCCTAATTAAATTATTATAAAACCATGATAGTTGTATTTTTATTTTAAATTATTAAGTTCAATATTACAGAAATGAAAAAGAAGCACAATTTTGAAATTTTTATAACAGGTAAGTCAATAGATCTTGTAATTATTGATAAAAAATTCCTTAAAAAAAATTCTTGGCATACTTGGTTAAATGACCAAAAACTTACTAAATATACTAAACAAGGATATTTTCCCCTTACAAAGAAAGAGCATGAAAAATACGTAGAGGAAAATATTTTTACCAAGAAAAGAATTCAACTTGGAATAATAAAGAAATCTAATGATATATTAATAGGAATGATAAGTTTATATAATATAAATCAATTTGATCAGTGTGCAGCCGTATCAGCATTAATGAACATGAGCAGCAAAGAAATAGGTTCTATAGAGTATTTTTTAGAAGCTCAAAACTTAATCATAGAACATGCGTTTAGGAAATTAAATCTAAGAAGAATAGAAGCTGCTGCAAATGACAGCAAGCTTTGCCATATGAATGAAAAGCTATTCGGTTTCAAATGTGAAGGTGTTCTAAAAGAAAAAGATTTCATAAATGGTATTTTTACTGACAGATATATTCTAGCAATACTTAAAAAAGATTGGGACAGAAGGAAACATAAAATATAAACTTAATGCGAGTATAAATGAATTAATAATATTAAATTTTTTACATATTTTAATTTAATTGTAAGGATCATAAAAAATGTTTAGGAAGTTTTTACTTCATTTTAAAGGTAACTTATTTTGCAAGATTTTTAATTTTAAAAGTATTTTACTAAGAAAAAAAATACGCTTCTCTTTTAATTACACTACTAAAATCTATACTGCTAGTGAAAAAAGTAAAAAAATTCTTTTTTCTCATAGAAAACAAGCATTGTATTCCTACAATAAAGGAATAGAAGAAAGGATTAAAAAATTAAAAAAAAAATATATGCTAGAAAAACTAGTCTTCAATAAAGGGGATATTGTAGTTGATGTTGGGGCTAATGTTGGCGACTTTTATCAATGTTTCAATGAAGTTGATTTTAAAATAAAATATATAGCATTTGAACCTTCAAACCCTGAGTTTTATTGTCTTAAAAAAAATACTAAAGGAATAAAGTATAAAAATGCCTTATGGAGCAAAAAAAGCAAAATAAACTTTTATAGTGCCTCTGAAACTGCTGACTCATCTCTTATTAAACCAAAAGGTTATGACAATATTTACACTATTCTTGCCTATCCTTTGAGCAATTTTTTGAAGGGAAAAAAAATTAAACTTTTAAAACTTGAAGGAGAGGGAGCAGAACCCGAAATTATTAATGGAGCAAAAAGAATTCTGAATAATATTGAATACGTAACAGCAGATCTTGGCTATGAAAGAGGCGAAAAAGAAACATCAACGCTTGAACAGGTTTCGAACTTTTTGATTAAAAATAATTTTGATATGATTAAATTTAATCTAGATGATATGACTGCATTATTTGAAAATAATTATAAAAAGTAATAAGTTAGAGTTTTAAATTAGGAATTAAAAATGAAGTTTAATAAAATAATTCTTTGGGGAGCAAGTTCTCAATCCTTAATAGCAGAAAAAATGATAAATGAAGGAATGTGTTTTATTGATAAAGTTGTTCTTCAAAAGCCTAAAATTTCTTACTTAGTTGATCCATTTATAGATGAACCTAAGAGCAAAAAAGTTCCTTTGATAAAAGATAAGAAAAAGTTTGAAAGCATTATCTACAGTATTCCATACTTTCTGGTGTGTATTGGTGGCCATCATGGAATGGCAAGAACTACTATATCTAAAAAACTTATAAAATTAGGTTTAAAACCAATTAGCATAGTTTCCTCACATTCATTTATTGATAACACAGTAAAAGTTGGTAGAGGAGTTCAAGTCATGCCTAACTGTGTAGTAAATTGTTATTCTAAAATAGGGGACTTTTCTATATTAAATTCTTCTTCAACAATAGACCATGAATGTGAATTAGGAAAAGGAACTCATATCATGGGTGGCGCTTCTATCGCAGGTAGAGTAAAAATAGGAAAATATGTAACTATCGGAACAAATGCTACTATTTTACCGGATTTAAAGATAGCTGATGGCGCTTATATCGGTGCTGGAGCTGTTATTACTAAAAATGTTAAAAAGAATGAAGTTGTTGCTGGTAATCCAGGTAAATTTATTAGAATGAATCAACATGATTGTGACTTGAGTTTTTTTTAGAAAACTTCTTTACTACAATGTACCATGCAAAATATATTGCAAAGTTTGTACTATTTGTTCTTCAGTTCTACATACAGCACATGCAGAGGAGTCTATCTCTTTTAAAGCATGGTCTAGTTCTTTGTCATGAAAAGTTATAATTGATTTTCCATAACTTACAGCCATACCTGCGTCAAATGCTGCATTCCATTGTTTATACTTAGCCCCAAACCTAATTATAACTATATCAGATTTTTCTATAAGTGTCTTAATACGCATTGAATTCATAGAAGCACCTTTATAATCGTGCCAAAATCTATTCTCTTCAGATCCTAGAATTTTTACTCCACAATCATCACTAGAACTGTGATTAGTAACTGGCTCAAAAAAAGATACTGATAAATTCTTATTAATTGATAGTTTTTTTATATTTTCTCTCCATTCAGAATGAATCTCTCCAGAAAGATATATGTTTAGATTTAATTGTTTCATTTTAATATTATCATTAAGTAAAATCATTAAATATATTAAAAGTAACAACTAGACAATAAAAAAATTAATCATAATAACTATTTCAAATAATAATTCATAAAATCAATAATCTATTAAAAAAATCTCTAATTTTATTTTTTTATAAGTCATTTTATTATTAAAGAAACGTAAAAATATTATTGATAATGATTATCAGTTGCATTTAAAAATTTTTATGTTA
>MDTD01035432.1_pt1 | contig 31109 bp, 31 predicted proteins | sample 811221 | NCBI WGS metagenome assembly MDTD01 (sample SAMN05326646, study PRJNA326480) | marine metagenome | isolation source: seawater | place: Pacific Ocean: South West | collected 2011
ATTAAACCACATGCTCCACCGCTTGTGCGGGCCCCCGTCAATTCCTTTGAGTTTTAATCTTGCGACCGTACTCCCCAGGCGGTCAGCTTAATGCGTTAACTGCGACACTGAAGAGCATGCTCCCCAACGTCTAGCTGACATCGTTTACGGCGTGGACTACCAGGGTATCTAATCCTGTTTGCTCCCCACGCTTTCGCACATGAGCGTCAGAAACGGACCAGAGAGCCGCCTTCGCCACTGGTGTTCTTCCCAATATCTACGAATTTCACCTCTACACTGGGAATTCCACTCTCCTCTTCCGTCCTCCAGCGCGGCAGTATTGAATGCAATTCCGAGGTTGAGCCCCGGGATTTCACATCCAACTGACCGCACCGCCTGCGTGCGCTTTACGCCCAGTAATTCCGAACAACGCTAGCCCCCTCCGTATTACCGCGGCTGCTGGCACGGAGTTAGCCGGGGCTTCTTCTGCGGGTACCGTCATTATCTTCCCCGCTGAAAGAGTTTTACAACCCTAGAGCCTTCTTCACTCACGCGGCATGGCTGCATCAGGCTTTCGCCCATTGTGCAAGATTCCCTACTGCTGCCTCCCGTAGGAGTCTGGGCCGTGTCTCAGTCCCAGTGTGGCTGATCATCCTCTCAAACCAGCTACAGATCGTAGTCTTGGTAGGCCATTACCCCACCAACAAACTAATCTGCCGCGGGCCCATCCAAAGGCGATGAATCTTTCCCTCGCAAGGCTTATCCGGTATTAGCTCAAGTTTCCCTGAGTTATTCCGAACCTCTGGGTAGGTTCCCACGTGTTACTCACCCGTCTGCCACTCCCCCGAAGGGGCGTTCGACTTGCATGTATGAGGCCTGCCGCCAGCGTTCGTTCTGAGCCAGAATCAAACTCTTAAGTTTAGTTTCTGTTTTTCCAATTACTCGATTGTCTACGCAAATTACTGTCAAATATAAATTAACGAGTGTCGTACGTAGACACGAATGCTTGGCATATTATCTTTTAGATAATAATCGCCAGGTCACGCTGTCTACGTATCTCTTTCTTTTTACAATTTCAAAGAGCTAGAGTGCAAAAAAAATACGTGGTTCAAAAAATTGCTTATTTTGAACCAAATAACTCATTACAATCTTTTATGCTTAAAGTCGCACATCCAGTCAGAACATCAGATAAAAATCTTTTTGTATGTCGCTTAGACTGTCATATCTAGATATATTCAAAGTATGTGTATGTCAACTAAAAATAGCAAATAAATGTGCAAATTTAGTATTTAAATTTAAAAGATAATTATTCTTCCATATTTGCACTTAAAAATATACACAAAATGCAGTTTTTATTAAAAAATTTTGGACTAGTTTTTTTTTATTAACTGCAATAATATTTCAAGATGCAGTTTTCTCCAAAAAGTAAGGTAATTATTATTACCTCCGCGACTCTTATTTTGCTAATTGTTATGTTCATGTATTTCAAAAAGGCTGTTCAACCTGTACAAATCATCTCCAATCCTAATACGGCAAACATTATACTAACTGAAGAGTTCATTAGTCAAAATAGTTCGAATGTAATGACTGAAGTTCAAAATATAGAAACTGATGCTGCCCCGGAGGAAATTATTGGTAAACAGGAAAAAAATAATTTTGAATTAGTTGATAAGCACGACTTCGGGAATGGAGATACCATAATTGGTATACTAAAAAATAGAGGCTTTGAACTATCTGAGGCCATTGCACTATCAAATGCCATAGACCCAATTATTCCAGTAAAATTAATACAGATTGATGATCAAATAGAGATATATAGATCTGAAAAAGATAAATCCTATAAAATAATTTTAATAACAAAAAGTGCTCGTATCGCTGTAATAAAAGAAAAAGGCGTGTACAGGGCAGACTTAATAAGAGAGCCTGCAAAACTAAATTATGTATATAGAAATTTTCTCATAGATGATAATTTTTACGATAGTTCAATTAGAAATGACATTCCTGAGCCAATATTAAATAAAGCTATCGAATTACACAGTAAAAATATAAATTTTTCACGTGACATCCGAGCTGGAACAGAATCAAGATTATATTTTACAGATAATCAGAGCTTCAAAACAGGTGAAAATGGTAAATTTGAACTTATTTATACATCTCTAAGCAGCCAAGTTATAAATGAGGAATTTTTTTTATATCAAACAACAGATGAGAAAAAAAATTACTACGACCAATACGGTGTTGGGGCAGGGGGAATGAAAATAATTACTCCGCTCAGAAAATTAACCGAAACTTCCAAATATGGCATGAGAATTCACCCTGTATCTGGAGAGGAAAAAATGCACTATGGAATAGATTATGCAGCAGAACTCAATACCCCAATCTATGCAATTGCAGATGGTGTAGTTGATTTTATCGGTGATAAGGGAGATTTTGGGAAATATATAAGATTATCACATGCCAATAACGTTAAATCAGCGTATGCACATCTCAATAAATTTTCAGAAAACCTTATAAAAGGTAGTTTGGTAAATCAGTCTGAAATCATAGGTTATACAGGACAAACCGGACTCAGCACAGGTATTCATCTCCACTATGAAATAATCGTAAATGAGAAGAGAATAAATCCAAATAAATTTGATGAAGAAATTAATAATTATTTCCTCGAAAATGAGCAATTATCGAGTTTCTACATTGAAAGAGAAAAAATTAGGGAAGATATAAGAAAACTAGAGCAAAAATCTACTTTCCAATAGATTGTTCTTCTATTGGGGCAGGTATTATCTCACTACGCTCTATTTTATCTGACTCCGGTTGGTTTTTGGAAATTAATTTTTCTCTTGTATCGCCATTTAAATGATGTCCATTAGAAACAACTTGATCGTCTGTTGAATGATTATGGCTTCTTTGTATTTTAACCTCGTTAGCGTCAACCATACGTTGATAATGCTCCGCATATTGAAGATAGCTTTCAGCAGTAATCGGGTCACCTGAAGATTGTGATTCCCTTGACAAGGCCAAGTATTTTTCAACAATCTGTGAAGCGCTTCCTTTAATCTTTATATCAGGACCATTTGACTCTAAGAGCCTTGAAGATGCACCAGATCTTCTTGGTCTATTTCTGTTCTTTTTCTTTGTTGGCAAGAGTACCATTTGTTCCTAACTATACAAATACCACGTAGTAAATAGTATTTATGATAATAATTGATTTTGGCTTTTACTGAGTATTTAAGAATAAGTTTCTTGTATCAGAGTGTTGATGATCAACTCAGTTTCTGTTGTATATATATATAATAATCTCCGACATTTCAAACTAATTTATAAAAAAAATTAAAATTTCAAAAAAATTACTCTTTTTCTTTTTGATAAATCATCATAAAGATTCATACTTTCTAGCTTAAATCCCTGACTGGAAGCGAGTTGCAATAAATCTTTTTCCATACCCTCGTGGATTTCCATAATTAGAAATTTTGTTTCTCCATTATTTTTATTTTGTAAATTTGACAATATTTTTTTGTAATGGGAAAGACCACTTTTACCACCATCAAGTGCAATTAATGGATCATTGTACAATACTTCATGCGAAAGTGCCTCAAGATCTCTACTTGGTATATAGGGTGGATTCGATACAATTATGTTGAATTTATTGAAGTCAATAGCATCAAGCCAATCAGATATGATGAAAGATACTCTATCGTTGATAAAATATTTTTTTGCATTTATCTGCGCAATGCTTACAGCATTTTCTGATATGTCCGTACCAATGCCTCTAGAATATGGAAATTCAAGTAATAAAGTCGATATTATACACCCAGAACCGGTGCCGAGATCTATTATTGAAAAACTATCGTCCTTCGCATAAATTTTCTTTATTATATCTATTATTAACTCTGTATCAGGCCTTGGATCTAATACATCACCATTAACAATAAATTCTCTTCCATAAAACTCACGCTTACCTATGATGTTCGAAATTGACGAACCTTCCATCCGTCTTTTTATTAAATCCTTAAATTGATTTATTTTATCTTCTTCTAGTTTCTCATTGGCATTGATAATCAGATACTCTTTCGATACACCAAGTACATAGGCTAGTAAGATTTGACTCTCTAAATTGGCTGTTTCTATTTTACAACTTCCAAGTTCATGGTTTGCATCAGTTAGAATACTCTTTATTTTCTTCATTTTTAATTGGTTTCACCTGCCATAATTTGCGCTTTATCTTCAGCAATCAGGGCATCAATAATTTCTTGAAGCCCCTCAGACTCCATGACAGCCGTAAGCTTATGTAACGTGAGATTAATTCTGTGATCTGTTACCCTGCCTTGTGGATAATTGTATGTTCGTATCCTTTCTGACCTATCACCACTCCCAATTTGTAACTTTCTGTTAGTCGCTCTTTCCTGATCCATTTCATTTTTTTCTTTTTCATACAATCTAGCTCTCAACACCTTTAATGCTTTTTCGCGATTTCTATGCTGTGATTTTTCATCCTGCTGAGATACGGTTATTCCCGTTGGTAAATGTGTGATCCTCACCGCACTATCCGTCGTATTAACTGACTGTCCACCGGGACCGCTTGCTCTAAAAACATCAATTCTTATGTCTTTATCCTCAATTTTCACGTCTACTTCTTCTGCCTCAGGCAGAACCGCGACTGTTGCTGCAGATGTATGAATACGCCCACTTGACTCAGTATTTGGCACTCTTTGCACTCTGTGTACACCCGACTCAAACTTCAATTTTTGATAAACATTATTTCCGGTTATGTTAGCAATGAACTCTTTATACCCTCCAAATTCACCATCATTTGACTCCATAATCTCAGCTTTCCATCCATTATGATCAGCAAATCTTAAATACATCCTCGCGAGATCACCTGCGAATATAGCGGCCTCGTCCCCACCTGTTCCAGCTCGTATTTCAATAATCACGCTTTTTTTGTCATCCGAGTCTTTTGGCAGAAGAAGTTCGCTTATAACGATTTCCATTTTTTCTATTTTTTGTGTTGCAAGATTAATCTCAGCCTTTGCCATTTCAATAACTTCATTATCTTCGTTCTCCGAACCAAGAAGTTCATCTAAATCATTTTTTTCTTTTTGAATTTCACGATACTCAATAATTGCTTTTGCAATCTCCTCTATTTTCGAAAACTCAATTGCTAATTCCGCATACTTATTTCTATCACCTGATAGAGTAAGCATTTGATCTTGAATATCTTCGTAATTTTGAAGTATTTTATCTAATTTTTTCTCATCCAACATTCTAATATCTCAATTTTCTAATCAAAAAATAATGCTCTTGAGATCTATCTCAACAACATCACTTGTTTGCATTTGCGCTAAACTTATTTGTTTCTCATTGTATATTATAAGTATATTTGATGGATTATCTGTTAACAATATTTCATTACCTTTAAAATTAAAAAGGTATCTCTCTCCCGTTCTGAAGTTTCTGGATATATACGTTGTATTTTTGTTATCTATTATCTCAAACCAAACATCTCCCCTCACTTGGATTTCCATAGTGGTAAATTTTTTAGTGTCCTGTTGTTTGTACTCAACACTGGTACTTTCATTAATGTCAAGTTCTAGAACCTTACTATCGATATTCTGCTCTAAGTGATTTGTCTCACCGCTGGCTATTTTTTCGTGATTAACGATCTTTATATTTTTTAATAAATCCCTACCGTAAAATTCTTCATCATAAATAATAATGGCACAAACTAATAACATAAATATGAAACTTATATTGATTATGATTGACCAACCTCGCTTAAGGTAGCTCTTTCTTGTGGGCTTACTATCAGAGATATTTAGTAATTGTTTGGCTAGTATTCTGATTTTTTTTGAGTCCTCATCTTTGACTTGAATAAATTGAGCATATCTATCAATTAAGTTAAATGTATAGGGATCGTTGGGCAGTTCTGAGAAAGAATTATTTTCAATAGCATCTAAATACTCAATTGGAGCATTAAGCTCATTAGCGCAATCAGCAATAAATTTACCTTGCTTTTTCCTCCAACTGACTAGGATACCTCCTATAGTCTCCTCTTTCATACTACACACTTAATTTTGGATATTCAGATCTAGTTTTGATCTAGTTCATAAGCTGAGTGCAAGGCTCTCATCGCCTTTTCAATATGGTCTAGCTCAATCAATACGCTAACCTTGATCTCCGAGGTTGTAATGGCTTGTATATTTATACCTTTTTCAGCTAATATAGAAAACATTTGAGCTGCCACACCAGCGTGGCTTCGCATACCAACACCAATTATAGAAACTTTAGCAATGTCTTTTGAGTCCTCGAGTTTCGCATATTTGATACTATCACTTAGACCCTCAATAACTAATTTCGCTGCTCTCAAGTCGGTTTCTTGTACTGTGAATGTTAAGTCAGTATGTTTACCGTCAGCCGATATATTCTGCACGATCATATCAACATTTATACCATCATTTGCGAGACTGCCGAAAATTTCTGCAGCGATACCTGGTTTGTCCTCTAACTTTTGAATAGTAACCTTAGCCTCACTCTTCGAGTATGCAATTCCGCTTACAACTTTATCTTCCAATATTTTTTCCTCATTTGTAACAATTGTCCCTATATTAGTGCCATTCTTAACATTTTCAAAATCATTTTCACTGAATGTTGACCTAACTCTTACAGGCATATTGTATGACATCGCCAATTCAACAGATCTTGTCTGGAGCACTTTAGCTCCTTGAGATGCCATCTCTAGCATTTCTTCAAATGATACCAGTTTCAGCTTCTGTGCGTCGGGGATTATCCTTGGATCGGATGTATAAACACCATCAACATCTGTGTAGATGTCACACAGATCAGCATCAATACTGCAAGCAATTGCTACAGCTGTCGTGTCTGAACCACCCCGTCCAAGAGTTGTCACTCGATTTTCTTCTGATATACCCTGGAATCCCGCTATTATAGGGACGATACCTTTTTCCATGAGCTTTTCAAGATGGCTTGACTTAATGTCACTTATTCTTGCGGATCCATGCATGCTGTTTGTAATGAGCGGTATTTGCCAGCCTTGAATAGATCTTGCAGGTATGTTTCTCTTGTTTAGTGTCATCGATAATATTGCTGAGCTAACCTGCTCTCCACTGGAAATTATAACATCCCTCTCAGATTGTAGTTCGATATTACCAACTTGATCCGCCAAACCTATTAGCCGGTCAGTTTCACCAGCCATTGCTGATACAACCACAGCTACCAACTTCCCATTTGAGAGTTCTCTTTCAATATGATCAGCTACTTTATATACACAATCAATATCTGCCATTGACGTTCCACCGAATTTCATGACAATTTTTTTATATTTTTGATCCATAGTTGACTTGAGTTCTATCTTTTAGTGTTTTAAATATATAATATATATTTTAATTCTTACTGCAAGATGAACTATGGATCGCGAAATGAATAAAACTATCGATCAATTAGAAATAGAGAAATTCTCAAAAATATCATATGACTGGTGGAATCTGGACGGGAAATTTGGGACGCTGCATAAAATCAATCCGATTAGAGTAAAATTCATGCTCGATTTAATTTTTAGTAAAAAGCAGATTGATATCTATGCAAAAAGCCCACTCGCAAAATTGCGAGTACTAGATATTGGTTGTGGAGGTGGATTATCGAGCGAACCTTTTGCAAAGCTTGGCGCTCATGTTTGTGGTGTTGATGCAGATAAGAACGCAATAAAGGTTGCTCAGAAACATGCAAAAAATGAGAACTTAAAAATAGATTACAAAAATTGTTCTATTGAGGACATGTCAGTCAAACAGGACGGTAAGTTTGATATAATATTAATATTGGAGCTGCTCGAGCACATAGATGATACAAATCATTTTCTCTCGATTGCATTAAAATACTTAAAAAAAAATGGAGTCATTTTTGTATCTACCATAAATAAAAATACCAAATCAATGATTCTAGCAAAATTTGCTGCTGAGTATATCCTGAATTGGGTTCCACGAGGAACGCATGAATGGAATAAATTTATTACACCAAGTAATTTGAGTCTTATGATGGAAAGACATGGATTATCTGAAATATTGCGCGCAGGCATTGTATTTGATCCAATTAAGTTAAAATGGAAAAAGTCAACAGACGTCAGTGTTAACTACATAACATCATTTTCAAGATAATAAACTAATTTTTATCGTCTGGAATTTCAGGAATTTGGATTATGTCAATACCTTCGTCTACCAGATCGGTAATTTCTTTTTTTGAAGCTTCTCCGTATATTGATCTCATCTCAGCCTCATTGTAATGAATTTTACGGGCTTCTTCAGGGAACTTGTCACCGACATATTCAGAATTTTTCTTTATTTCATTTCTAATTTTACGAATGGCATTATTAAGAGTGCTGGAACTGCTATTTGCGATGACATTACCATTTTTTGTATTCGTTTTTTTGGGTATTCCGGGGGCCATCAAGGATTTCGATATACTACAGCTGCTGCACTCAGGGCAAACTATTTCATTAGCTTTTAGTTGCTTCTGATAGGTCTTCGAGTCTTTGAACCATGACTCAAAAAAGTGCTCATTCTCACAGACTAAATCATATCTTATCATTCGAGAAACCCATGTTATATATATCCTTTCATCTATATATAATAATTATTTTGGTTAACAGAAGGTATTTTTTTTCTAAAATTTTCAACCATTGTGATATCGATATCAGCAAATGCGATGCTTTCTTGGTCCTTAATTTCAGAAATTATCTCTCCCCATGGAGATATTATTATTGTGTGTCCATAGGATACTCTACCATTTTCATGTTTACCAACCTGCGCTGGTGCCAGAATAAAACAGCCTGTCTCGATTGCTCTTGCTCTGAGAAGTGTATGCCAGTGCCCTTCTCCTGTTGTTACAGTGAAAGCAGACGGCACAACTATTAAAGATGCTCCTTTTTGAGCTAATTTTCTGTATAATTCAGGAAATCTTAAGTCATAACAAATTGTAAGTCCAATGTCACACCAAGGCAGTGACACCAATGATAGCTTCTTTCCGGGCTGATATATTTTTGACTCATGATACTCTTCACCGTCACTCAAGGACACGTCGAACATGTGTATCTTGTCATAAAAGCCAATAATATCTCCGTCTGGATTGAATGCATATGTTCTGTTGAGAGCCAAATGCTCATTATATTTAATGGATATGGAACCAACTATAACAAATGCACCCACCCTTTTGACAATGACCCTTAGTTCCCTTAAACCAAAATCTTTATCCGCATATGAGATATTTTCAAATAAAGAGTCTTTATTCTTTGCCATTAGCAGGGTTTGTTCCGGCGTTACAATTAAGTCTGCACCTTTTTCTTTTGCTTCATGGAGTCTGTTCTCCAACACAGAGAGATTTTCAGATATTCTTGTACCTGTCGTCATCTGAATGCAAGCGACTCTAAAATTATGACTTTTACTCATTTGTATTATTTAAAATAATGTCTTTTAAGGAGCCTTTTCTTTCCATTTCATACAGCTCATCACAACCACCAATGTGCACATCATTTATAAATATTTGTGGCACAGTTCTTGAGCCATTAGCTTTTTCAAGCATCTTTTCTCTGAGAGTAATATCTCTGGAAACATCATATTCAACATATTTGATATTTTTTTCGTCCAGTAACCTCTTAGCTGCAACACAATAGAAGCAGTTTACTGACGTATATATTTCTATATTCATTGACATTTTTTATACAAATCTATTTTTTTAATATTAAATGTAAATATGGTATGTTTCATTATATTACAAATCTAATTTAACAGATGTTCGAAGATCAAAAAGAAAATAAAACATTATTTGACCGAAAGAAGCTAAGGCGCTCACGAGTAAGAGCGATGACTTATGATATCCCAAACTTAATTTATAATCATACTGCCCAAGATCTTTCATCGAGATTAGACGAAATAAATCGAGATTTTAAATCAATTCTGATTCTCACAAAAAATAAAAATTTTATCTCAGATAAATTATTAGATAAACAAATAAAAAATCCATTGATTGTCAGTCCCATATGCTTAGCAAACAAAAAAGCGATAATGATTGAGGATGAGGAGAACTTGCCCTTTCACGAGAATTCATTTGATTTGATCCTATCCGACCTAATGCTTCACACATCAAATAATCTCAAAACTTCATTGGAAAAAATGCATGCACTTTTGAAGCCAGATGGACTTATGCTTTGCAGTATGTTTGGTTCAGAAACATTAAGAGAACTGAAAAGTTGCCTGCTTAGAGCTGAAGAACAGTTCAAAGAAAAAGTTTACCCACGTATTAATCCATTTGCTGATATCAGAACAGCTGGTGATATCTTACAAAGCTCAGGCTTTAAACTTTGCGTTGCAGATGATACAACTATCAGGGTTACCTCAAAAGATATTTTTCAATTAGTTACATTAATCAGATCTATGGGCGAAAATAATTACATTAATATAGACAAACCAAACATTTCTAAAAATATATGGAATAAGGCATCCGAATTAATGAAAGATATGACGCCTGAGGAAGATGGAGTCATATCAACTTTTGAAATATTAACTCTCACCGGATGGAAGTATCATGCAGACCAGCCAAAACCACTAAAGCCAGGGTCAGCTAAAATCAACTTCGGTGATTTTTTTAATAAATAAGGTAAAACTTATAATAGATCCCTAAGGGTTGCAAAAAAGGATTTATCCGCAGGCAGGACCTTAAAATCTGTAATATCATTAGGGAATACCCATTCTAGTTCTTGATTCTCCATAGGTTTCATGAGGCCTTCCCATGTGCGGCATATGTAAAGCAGTACCACCACATAATATTTTTCATAATTTTTCTCTGTAAACGACAATGGGGCCAAGCAAGCAGCTGTAACGTCAATATTAATTTCTTCCTTCAACTCACGAATAATTGCTTCTTCTGGTGTTTCGTTTTTCTCGACTTTTCCGCCGGGAAACTCCCAATATCCTGCATAGTCCTTACCCATGGGTCTTTTATTAATTAGGACTTTCCCCTTTTCATTTACAAGGGCACAAGCTACAACGAGTTTAATTTCCATAAAACCTCAAGATCTGTAATCAGTGTTTATATCAATGTATTTATGTGAGAAATCACACGTCCAAACTGTATGATCGTGGCTCCCCATACCTAAATTGATAATTATCTGAATTTCATCTTTTTTCATGTATTCCATCACGATTTCTTCGTTATAATTGTCAACGACCATTCCATTTGAAATTATCATATGTTCTCCAAAAAATAATCCAAGTGACTCATAATTTATCTCTTCGTAGGATTTCCCAATTGCTGCAATTATTCTGCCCCAATTTGGATCTTCGCCGTAAATTGCAGTTTTAACAAGTGGTGAATTTGCAACCGATTTAGCAACATTTATTGCAATATCTCTATTTTTTGCTCCAGTTGTGATTATTTCAACAAATTTTGTTGCGCCCTCTCCATCATGCACAATCTGTTTTGCTAAGTCTTTTGTAACATCGTTCAAGGCGTTCTTGAGCAAATTAATTCTGGGATCATCCGCTCTATTTATCACGTCATGGCTGGCTTCATTAGTCGATACAAGCATTACAGTATCACTAGTTGAAGTGTCGCCATCAACCGTAATTGAGTTAAAGCTATTGTTAGTTGCGTCACTGAGCAAACTTTTCAAAAGGGAGCCATCTACGTTCGCATCTGTAAATATATAAGATAACATGGTTCCCATGTTTGGCTCAATCATCCCTGATCCTTTTGCGATACCCAAAATATTTATTTCACTTTTATCAATAAGAAAATTTTTTAATGATAATTTTGGAAATGTATCTGTGGTCATTATAGCCTCTGCAGCCTCCAACCATGATGATTCTTTGCTTAACTTCGTGCCACTCAATGCATCAATGATTGATTTTGTATTTAAAAATTCACCTATCACTCCTGTTGATGAAACGGCTATCTCCTCTTTTTCACAATTTAGCATCTCGGCAACATACTCTAAAATATGATCAAGATCCGCTTCCCCGCGACGTCCCGTGAACGCATTTGCATTGCCAGAATTCACAATTATAGCCCTGATCTTATCTTTCAAATTATTCTTTGCCCAACCGACAGGCACTGATGGGCACGATGATTTTGTGTATAATGATGCTTGAGAAACAGGCTTATCAAAATTAATTAGTAATAAATCCTTCCTGTTTTTGTAGTGGGCGTTTGAAGTAAAAGTATATAGATTTAGACCCAAAAAATCTGGATCTTTGAAATTTTTAATTTCTTTGATTTTTTTTTTAATATTCATACTAGGTATCCAAATCTGAGTAAGTTAAGAAACTGCTTGATCATTTTGCAATTTTTTAATTTATAATTACTTTTATCTTAATATATATTATACATTCAATTATTGTAAGTAGTTATGTCTATTCAGTAATCATTGATTTTATTTGTTAATCAGTTGTTTAGTATATAGAGATAAATACTATTGCTAAGGGATTTTTGATGATTGATTTAAAAAAAATTACAAACAGCTTGTTTAACAAGCCCATCAAAAAGAAATATAAATTCTATGAAGACCAAGTTTCATTAATTAATCGGCTTGAGAATGAATACTCCTCCCTCAAAGATGAAGATTTAAGGAAAAAAACCACAGAGTTTAGAGATAGAATATCAAATGGATCTCAACTCTCCGATTTATTAGTTGAGGCATTCACAGTAGTTCGTGAAGCATCAAAGAGGACATTGGGACAGAGACATTATGACGTACAGTTAATTGGTGGAATGGTACTTAATGACGGAGGAATTAGCGAAATGAAAACCGGTGAAGGTAAAACTCTGGTTTCGACACTTCCCGTCTATCTAAATTCGCTAACCGGCAAGGGTGTTCACGTAATTACTGTTAATGATTATTTGGCAAAGAGAGACTCAGAATGGATGGGTCAAATTTATAAGTTTCTAGGATTAGATGTTGGATGCCTTCAGAATGACATGGCAGATACAGAAAGAAAAATTGCCTATAATGCAGACATTACTTATGGCACAAATAATGAATTTGGCTTTGATTACCTCAGAGATAATATGAAGCATGATTTTGAAAGTATGGTTCAAAGAGGGCATAATTTTGGGATTGTCGATGAGGTTGACTCGATTTTAATCGATGAAGCTAGAACGCCCCTCATAATATCTGGCCCCTCCGAAGTTAAGTCTGAAATGTATAACTCAATAAATAAATTAATGCCACTTTTGGTGGACGAAGATTATGAAATTGATGAAAAAACAAAGTCCATTAATCTCTCTGATAATGGAATTGAACATGCCGAAGAGTTGCTGAAAACGAATGGAATTCTGACGGGTCAATCACTTTTTGACATAGAAAATATTTCCATAATACACCACATAAATCAGGCAGCCAGAGCTCACAAGCTTTTTGAAAAAAATAAAGATTACATAGTCAAAGACGGGAAGGTAATTATTATTGATGAGTTTACTGGCAGAATGATGGAAGGGAGGAGATATTCAGACGGCTTGCATCAAGCAATTGAGGCAAAAGAAAACTGTCAAATTCAAGCTGAGAATCAAACCCTAGCATCAGTAACATTCCAAAATTATTTTAGATTATATGAAAAATTGGGTGGTATGACTGGAACAGCATCAACTGAAGCTGAAGAGTTTATGGATATTTATGGACTACCTGTATTGGAAGTACCAACAAATGAAGCAGTTAACCGTGTAGATGAGAATGACGAAATTTATATGACAATTGAAGAAAAGTACGATGCCATTATCAAGGAGATAAAGGAGTGTAATTCAAATCTGCAGCCAATTCTTGTTGGCACAACATCAATAGAAAAATCAGAAGAAATCGCCACCATGCTTGAAAAATTAGGTTTCAAGCGCGCTAACTACAAAGAAAATGAAAGTACTAAAATCGAAAAAAACACTTTTTCAGTTCTAAATGCCAAATATCATGAGCAAGAAGCAAAAATTATCGAACAGGCTGGTAGACTTGGTGCAATCACTATTGCGACAAATATGGCCGGAAGAGGAACTGATATACAGCTTGGCGGTAATTTTGAAGCAGAATTAAAATTATTAGATAAATCAAAAAGTAATGTTGATAAAAAAATTTCAGCTTTGAGAGATAGAATATCTGATGAAAAACAAAAAGTGATAGAGGCAGGTGGACTATATGTAATTGGAACCGAAAGACATGAGAGTCGAAGAATAGATAATCAATTAAGGGGCAGATCGGGAAGACAGGGAGACCCCGGAAAATCCAAATTTTATCTCAGTTTACAGGATGACCTCATGAGAATTTTTGGATCCGAAGATATGGAGTCGTTGCTAAAAAAATTTGGTCTCAAAGATGGTGAACCGATTGTGCACCCATGGATTAATAAAGCCTTGGAAAAGGCTCAAACAAAAATTGAGTCAAGAAATTTTGATATAAGAAAAAGTATCCTGCAATTTGATGACGTTATGAATGATCAAAGAAAAGTTGTTTTCGAACAGCGTAAAGATCTGATGGATGATAAGGAGGCTTCAGAAACAATTATAGATATGCGCTACGAGTACATCGAAGATCTTGTCAATGAATATATTCCTGAGAATTCATATCCGGAACAATGGGATACGCAAGCACTTAGGAATAAGATTAAGACGAATCTACTAATTGACGCCCCCGTTGATCAATGGGCTGAAGAAGAAGGTATTGCAGAAGACGAAATAATCACACGTTTAAAAAAAATAATTGATCAGATAATGACAATTAAAGAGAAAAAATACGGTGAAGAAGTTATTCGTAAAATCGAAAAAACAGTACTATTGCAAGTACTAGATATTTTATGGCGCGAGCACTTGTCAAGACTGGAACACTTAAGAACATCAGTCTCACTCAGAGGTTACGGGCAAAGGGATCCATTAAACGAGTATAAAACTGAAAGCTTCGAGCTTTTTCAAAGCCTATTGATAAGACTAAGAGAACAAGTCACAGCCCACCTAATAAGAGTAGAAATTGTTCAAAAGGAGAATCTTGAAAAAAAATCAGATGATAGTTCTGACTCACGGACTAAAAAGGGCAAAGAGAAAAGTCAAGATCAACAAAAATTGGCTCCATCACAGACAAAACCAAACATTTTAGATCCAAAAACATTTGGGAAAGTTGGCAGAAATGCCCAGTGCCCATGCGGAAGTGGAAGAAAATTTAAACACTGCCACGGCAGTTCCACTAGCTAAAAATCACGACTAATTGATAAAAACTTATCCCGTCTATCTTGAATTATTATTTTTCTATCTAATATGTTAATATCTAGCAGATGCTTAGATATTGCCGCTTCAACATCTCTTAAGATCTTTTCATGATTGCGATGCGCGCCGCCAACAGGCTCTGCGACAATTTCATCAATAATTTTCAATTCTATCAGATCTTGAGCAGTTATTTTCATGCTATTCGCTGCTTCGCTCGCCTTTCCCGAGTCCCTCCACAAGATCGAGGCAGAGGCTTCTGGTGAAGCAACCGTATAGATTGAGTGCTCTAACATAATTACCCTATTCGCTGTTGCTATTGCGACCGCACCACCCGAGCCTCCCTCACCAATAATGACTGATATTAGTGGCACGCCTACATTTAGACATGTTTGGGTGGACCTTGCTATGGCCTCCGACTGACCTCGTTCTTCAGCCCCAACACCCGGATAGGCACCTGCAGTATCTACAAATGTGATTATAGGGATATTAAATCGATCGGCAAGGCTCATCAAACGCTCCGCTTTTCTGTAACCTTCAGGACCCGCCATACCAAAATTATGTTTTATTCTTTCCGCTGTATTCGAACCTTTTTCGTGGCCGATGACCATAACGTTGACGTCACCAAATTTGGCTAAGCCTCCTATAATTGCATGATCATTTGAGTATTTCCTATCGCCAGCTAACTCGATAAAGTCTTCAAATAATCCTTCAAGATAGTCTCTAAAATGAGGTCTTTCTGGATGACGCGCTACTTTTGTTTTCTGCCATGGGCTCAGTGTTGAATAGAGCTTTTCAAGAGCCAAGCTTGCTTTTTTTTCAAGCTGCTTGATATTTTCATCAATAGATAAATCTTCATCACTTGGCGCCAATTGCCTTAACTCGTTTACCTTGCTCTCCAACTCGGCTACATTTTTTTCAAAATCAAGATACTGCATGGAAATTTGCTCTTTTCTTTTTTTTTACATTTTGAATATAACAGTTTAACGAAACTATAACATATATTTATCACATTTTTTTTGATAATGGGTGGTTTTCTTTTACTGCCGTCTTTAACTTTTCATTTAAGATGTGTGTGTATATTTGTGTTGTTGAGATATCCGAATGTCCAAGCATTTGTTGAACAGAACGTAAATCAGCGCCATTTGATAATAAATGACTAGCAAAAGCATGTCTTAATACGTGGGGAGAAATATTTTTTTCGTCAAGCCCAGCTTTTTTTGAATAGGCCTTTAATTCACTGGCAAAATATTGCCGGGAAAGACATTTATTCTTTCCAGAGCCTGGATATAAATATAGCTCCTTTTCTAAGTCGCAACAGCAGGCGAGAAGATCTAGATAATGTCTTGTTTCGTTCACCGCCTCCTCAGTCAGTGGAACTATCCTTTCTTTACTACCTTTTCCCATCACGTTTAGAAAATAATTATTCTGATTTAAATCGGATAACTTTATAGACAATAATTCACTAACTCTCATTCCTGTTGAATAAAGTATTTCAATTTGAGATAGAAATCTCTGATGCCTTAATTTCTTTTTTTGAGTTAATCCCTCATCACTCAATAAGTTTTTCACGTGTTCTACTATTGCTATTATTGAGCTTTCACTGACCAATTTGGGTAGAGTTCTTCCAAGTTTGGGACCATCAATTCCATTCATTGGATTTTCAGTTATTATATTTTCTTGAAATAAAAATTTATAAAACTGTCTTATTGTGCTCATTTGCCTAGCTAATGAGCTGCTGGTTACTCCACTTTTCGAAATCTCCCGTAAGTACTCGCGCATGATTGTGTTTTCAACTTTTTCAAGAGAGAGCTTTTTTCGTGTTACATAACGGAGTAAATTAATCAGGTCATGTTTATAAGAAATTAGAGTATTTGTGGATGCCGCCCTTTCGACTGACATCATCTCAATAAAATTTTCTATGTGCTGATTCATAATATTTTGAGCATTTTCAGGAAAAATAAATACATCATTTGTTAATGTTAATCTGTAATATTTAATATATGGTTATTTTGATTTTTAGTAAGATTGGATAATATGCATATCGTGCTTCTCGGAATGATGGCAACAGGAAAGTCAAGTATAGGTAAAGTCCTATCTAAGACCTTGAATATTCCATTCTATGATACTGATAAAGAAATTGAATTTCATGAAAAAAGAAGCATCAAATCAATTTTTGAAAAAAATGGAGAGAAATATTTTAGAAAACAAGAGAGCAAACTAGTAATTGAAACTCTTGAAAGAAAAAAATCGTCTGTGATTGCACTTGGTGGAGGAGCATTTTTAAATGCAAAAGTCCGAAAACATATAAAAGAAAAATCAATATCGGTTTGGCTTAATGTAAATATAGAAACTATAATAACAAGAGCAAAAAAAAATCAAAACCGACCTCTTTTAGAAAATAAATCAGACGAAGAAATTGAGAAAATATTTGAAAGCAGAGTGAAAGATTATGAAATGGCCAAAATTCATATAGACTGCAATAAAAAAACTAAAATGGAATGCGTGGAAGAAATAATTTCCAAGGTAAAAAAAATAGGTTTCAATGAGAACAATTGATGTAAATCTTGTTAAGGATTCATACAAAGTCCTGTATGCTGATATCCAAAATGGAATTCAAACTATTCTTCGTGAGAGTCTTGAAGACAGAAAGATTGCTATAATTTCCGACACAGATGCAGCAAATAATAATATGGATGAACTTGAAAAGGCTCTATCGAGCTATAATTCGGAAATCATTAAGATAATCTTATCACCTGGTGAGAAAAATAAAGAAATTAAAGTTGCAGAAAATATCATCAATAAACTTTTATCAAAAAAGTTTGAACGCCGCGATATTATTATTGGGCTTGGGGGCGGTGTAATTGGTGATCTCTCTGGATTCATTGCGGGTATTGTACATCGTGGAGTTAAGTTTATTAATATACCAACAACTTTATTGGCTCAGGTTGACTCTTCAATTGGAGGTAAAGCAGCTGTTAATAGTAAATATGGAAAAAATCTAATTGGGTGCTTTAAGCAACCAGAATTAGTGATTTGTGACATAAATTCACTGGGTACACTTCCGAAACGAGATTTATTAGCTGGTTATGCTGAGCTTGTAAAGCACGCTCTTATTGGAGATGCTGAACTATTCAGTTTTCTCCAAAACAATATAAAAAAAATTTTTAATGACTATGACATATTACAAGAAGCTATATACAGAAGTGCTCTTGTAAAAGCAGGTATCGTTATGAAAGATACGCATGAAAAAAATATTAGGGCATACTTGAATTTAGGTCATACATACGGTCATGCAATCGAGTCATTCTATAAATATGATGGGCGTTTACTTCATGGAGAAGCCATATCAATTGGGATAGTTATGGCTTTCAAAACATCCCTGAAACTCAATTTATGTAGCTTGGAACATCTGCATGTTATTACCGATCATTTTAATAAGGTCGGCTTGTTAACTGATATGACAAGTTTAGGCGAAAAAACAATATTACCTGAAAAAATTATTGATCTTATGCGAAGTGATAAAAAAGTCACAAAAGGTACAATAAACTTGGTGCTGCCAAGAGAAATTGGAAGTGTTGAAATCCGAAATGATGTTAACGAAAATATTATTCTAGATATACTGCGCGAAACACTCGATAATTAATAATTAAAATTAATCAACTATCCAGTTAAATCATTTTCATTTGAAGTTTTTGTTGATATTGATAATGAGTGAATCATTTTAATTTCATCAGACAGTAATTCGTTTATGATTTTATGACGTTCTAATTTTGATTTGCCGATAAAGTGATCCGAAACGATAGTGATATGAAAATGAGTTTGTCCGCCTTCCCTCCAGCCGGAGTGCCCTTTGTGTTGATCCGAAACGTCAACAACATCGAGTGCAATTGGTTCCAAGATGATTACTTTGGCTCTTATTTTATCAATAATATTAATTTGCAAACATCCCAAAAAATAATTATATAAATTTAGTAAATCAGAGTGAAAAATAAATGGCAAATGTTAATTCAAAATTTTTTGATGGTATTAAAATCTCAAAGAAACAAGAAGCTCCAAATAGAGAAAATAATTGCCAGTGGGAAGATTGTGAAATGCCAGCAGTTCATAAAGCGCCTAAAGGTAGAGGACTGGAAGGACAGTATTATAATTTTTGTCTCAAGCATGTTCGTGAATATAACAAAAATTACAATTACTTTGAGGGCATGAACCAAACTGATCTCTCAAAATTTCAAAAAGAGGCAATGCTCGGCGATAGGCCAACGTGGAAGCTCGGAGTTGATAATAAGGACCAGCTGGGTAGTTTTTCAGCTGAGGAAATTCTTAAAAAATTGAAGGCTAATCGTGTAGGCGACAATCAAAATGCTGAAAAATTAAATTTAAATAACCAAAAAAGACAAAAGATTGGAAATGCTGCAAAAAAGGCGCTATATGTACTAGGATTAGATAATGCATCATCTAGTGATGAAATTAAAAATAGGTATAAACTTTTAGTGAAAAAGCATCATCCAGATCTCAAAGGCGGGACAGAGACAACAGATGAAAAATTGATTGAAATTATTAAATCATATAGATATTTAAAATCCATTGGGCTAGTAAACTGAACCAAAACTGAGGAAGAGAAATGAATACAGAAAATAAAGAAAAGAACATGGCGCCAGATACTGAGATATCTGTTGAGAAGACATTTGGATTCGAGACAAAATTGATGGTCCCTGCATACTCGACTAGGAATGAGTATGTACCCGAAATTGATGAGTCATATATTTTTGATCCTCAAACTACACTAGCCATCTTGGCCGGTTTCTCTCACAACAGACGCGTAATGGTACAAGGCTATCATGGAACAGGAAAATCAACTCACATTGAACAAGTGGCCGCACGGCTGAATTGGCCATGTTTAAGAATAAATCTTGATAGTCACGTCAGCAGGATAGATTTAGTAGGAAAAGATGCGATTGTACTAGAGGATGGAAAACAAGTAACCGAATTTAAAGAAGGTATTCTTCCTTGGGCCTTACAATCGAATATCGCTCTTGTATTTGATGAGTACGACGCTGGTAGACCAGACGTCATGTTTGTTATACAACGAGTGCTTGAAGTATCGGGAAAACTGACACTTCTTGATCAAAGTAAAGTGATAAAACCGCACCCATATTTTAGGATGTTTGCGACCACAAACACTGTTGGATTGGGCGACACTACGGGCTTATATCATGGAACCCAACAAATAAATCAGGGTCAAATGGATAGATGGTCAATTGTATCAACATTAAATTACCTACCCCATGATGTTGAAAAATCTATCGTCATATCAAAAGCAAAATCATACGATAATAAAGAAGGACAGCAGACAATCGATAAAATGGTGAAGGTAGCCGAATTATCAAGAAATGCATTTGTAAATGGAGATCTATCTACAGTCATGAGTCCAAGAACAGTGCTCACATGGGCAGAAAATAGTCTTATATTTGGTGATATTGGCTTTGCTTTCCGGCTTACTTTCCTAAACAAATGCGATGAACTAGAACGACCTGTCGTGGCAGAATTCTTCCAAAGGTGTTTTGACCAAGAGCTTGAGGGTGTAGAACTCATAAAATCAACTGAAGAATAATTACTCAAATATGCCAGAAATCAAGGAAAATAACTTTTCTGAGATCATCAAAAAAACGATTACAGAAGCAACAAGATCAATAGCAGAAGAGCCTGAGCTTGAAGTTATATTTGGTGATGAGCCGCCAAATATGAACGGAAAAAAAATAAAGCTAAGAGACCCAGGTCAATCTCTGAATAAAGCAGAACTTGCAGTACTCAGAGGAAACGCGGATTTATTGGCACTAAAAATAAAAAATCATGATCAAGAAATACATAAGAAATACCAGCCGACATCACCCCAGGCGCTCAAGTTATATGACTTGATTGAAGAAGCAAGAATAGAAGCAGTGGGCGCAGAAGATATGCCAGGTTGCGCCACTAATTTAAATGCAAGGAATGTTGAGAATTATAGAAATTCAACTTTGAATAATATAACTAATAAAGATGAGGCGCCTATCGGGGAGGCTATCGGCCTCATTGTAAGAGAAGCGTTAACTGGTTTTGCCCCACCAAATAATACGCGAAAATTTGTCGATCTATGGAGACCGCATGTCAATGAAAAAGCGCTTGCCGAGTTAAAAAAACTTAAGGATGAGATACATAATCAAGAATTATTCGCGAGTCAAATACCCCAATTACTTGATGCTCTCGATATTGCGAATAGTTTGGGTGACTCGGACCCCTCATCATCAAAAAATGAGGATGGCGAAAGCGATCTTGAAGGATCTGAAGAGGAGAATACAGAAATCAGTGAGGAATTTGACCCAGACGAACAAGAAGTCATCGATGATGAAAGCATAGAAGAACTTATAGACCTTGATGATTTAGAAGGCGCAGATGAAGAAGGCGAGGAGACTTCAGCACCCGACAGCAGTGGAGAAATTGATGACTCACTGAATTTAAGAAAGCAAGAGTACAAGATTTATACAAATCAGTATGATGAAATTATAAACGCGGATGAAATGGCAGATCTGGAAGAATTGGATAGGCTGAGAAATTATCTGGATAAGCAAATATCAAATCTTCAAGCAATTGTAGCGAGGTTAGCGAATAAGTTGCAAAGAAAATTGATGGCACAACAAAATCGTTCCTGGGACTTTGATCTAGAAGAAGGAACGCTTGATACTGCGAGATTAGTTCGGGTCGTAACAGACCCAATGCACCCATTGTCATTCAAAATGGAAAGGGACACGGACTTTAGAGATACTGTTGTTACATTATTAATTGATAACTCAGGATCAATGAGAGGTCGACCGATAATGGTTGCTGCAACTTGCGCAGACATATTAACAAGAACCCTTGAAAGATGCGGGGTAAAAGCAGAAGTTCTAGGTTTTACTACCAAGGCATGGAAAGGTGGTCAATCTCGAGAATTGTGGACTGAATCAGGTAAGCCAATGCGCCCAGGGAGATTAAATGATTTAAGGCATATTATATATAAATCTGCTGATGCTCCGTGGAGACGATCAAAACGAAATTTAGGTCTTATGATGAAAGAAGGTATATTAAAAGAAAACATTGATGGAGAAGCTCTTGAATGGGCATTTGATAGGCTCCAAAAGAGACAAGAACAGAGAAAAATTATGATGGTGATATCTGATGGGGCGCCCGTTGATGACTCTTCTCTTTCAGTAAACTCGGGTAATTACTTAGAGCTTCACCTAAAAAAAATCATAAATAAAATTGAAAATAATAAAGATGTTGAACTAGTTGCAATCGGTATAGGACATGACGTAACAAGATATTATAAAAGAGCTGTTACAATTATTGATGTCGAGGAGCTTGGCGGAGTAATGACTGAGAAGCTTGCTGAATTATTTGATGAGAACGAAAATAAATAATCAAGCTTCTGATTTATAAAGATGTCGAAAATAGATTACCCTAAATGGTATCAATAGGATTAATGCAACAAATAGCTTCACAGCGAAATCACCAAAGGCCCACATCAGCCACCGCGGCGCCTCAGCAATTCCGGATAAAATCATAATATTTTCAGTTGCAAAACTATCTTCATAACCCATCATTGAAAATGTCACCGAAAATGCGATTGTAAAAAATAGAAGTGTGTCAATGATCGATCCTAATGTTGAAGAGACCAATGGAGCTTGCCACCATTTGTATTTAATCAACTTAGTAAAAATTTGTATGTCAATTAATTGGGATATTAAAAAAGCACTGCCTGAAGCTATTGCAATCCTTGGAGTGGCAAAGTAAATAGATAAGATGACAGCTGTTAGAAACCCCCAAAAAACAATCTTTCTTGCAGTCATTACTCCATAAGTCCTATTTGTTATATCTGTAACAAAAAATGCTATAGGGTAGGTGAAGGCAGCCCATGTGAGCAAGTCTTCTAAGCCCCAGAACATAACGGGATATTGAACTAATATATTTGATACGAGTATTACAGTTACCATACATAATATGAGTAGTAACTTTTTTGAATTAAGCATTAATTTTGAGTACCATTTGCTACTTTTTCGATACGCTTTTTGATGGTCTGAGCTTTTGAAGATAAATTTTCCTTCGCCTCTTTCATTAGAAACTGATCTAATCCGCCCCTGTGTTCAACACTGCGAAGGGCTTTTGAAGATATCCTTAAGTAAACTTTTTCATCTAATAGATTACTTCGAAGTGTAACTTGATGTAGATTTGGCAAAAATTTACGCCGGTTTTTGTTATTGGCGTGACTAACATTGTTGCCTGACATTACAGCTTTGCCAGTTAGCTCACATTTTCTAGACATTATTTGAACTCCGATTAATGTACCAATAAACAGTATATAAACCTTCACCAACAATCCGTCAACTTCAATATCTTTTATATTTGAATAAAAAATATCTTGCGAACATCCTGATATAGTCATACTTATTTTACTAATTCAAGTTAATATATACTGGCATGAAGTTAAGAGTCCCTAAATTAACTATCCAGCCAATTTTGGCTATGTTTCTGACACCCATCATTGTCTATTTAAATACTTATTCAGCCGTATACAGCTCAGAAACCAATAAGAGAATTGAATATGATGTTGAAAAAAGATACTTCATCGACGATCAAATAAACCTAAGATATGACATCAAATCTCTAGGATTAAAAATTGCAAAACTTGACTTTGAAGTTAACTTTGGGGAAGCAAAATACTTTTCAAACGCCACTGTTCAAACACAAGGAATTGGGGATCTATTCTCAAATTCAATTTGGACCTTCTCATCCCGAGGGGTATTAAGTAAAAATGATATACAACCAAAATTTTATAATAACCACATTGAAACAAAAAAGGGGGTTGGTCATGTCAGTATTGTCTACCGAAACGGTAAACACAACATATTGGCAAGGCCTGAAATAAAAGAAAATAAACTTATAAGGCTATATGAACAATTGAATGCCCAAACCATAGACCCAATTTCAAGTATGATAGAAATGTCAATGTATCACAGTAAAGATGTGTGCACGGGAGAATGGGAGGTAACTGATGGAAGAAGAATATTTTCTATTCAATTTGAACAAATACAAGAAGAAAATATTTGCAGTGCGAAATTTATACCACTTGTTGGATTCTCAGATAAAGAAATGAAAAAATATGAAGATAATCCTGTGCCACTTTTCATACTAGAACTTATGAAAATTACTATTAAAGATGAATTCATATTCTTGATTCCAATCAGCATAAATGCTCGTGAAGGTATATCTGGGTCAATTAACTTAGTGGAACTAACTATAAATGGGAAACCTGTAGTTTTTTAAATATTTTTATATGTACGAACCAAAATTTATGTACTAAATGTAGTATGGAACAAAAAATGAATTGGCCCTTATTACTGATTCGGACATGATTTGTTCTTTCAATGTTCTATTTTCATAAATATATTGTTAATTACAATGATACCTATAAAAACAAATACGAAAGTAAAAGCGATCTTAGGGCCCACTAATACTGGCAAAACCTATCACGCAATGAATTTAATGCTTACCTATGATACTGGAATGATAGGTGTTCCATTGAGGCTTCTCGCACGTGAGCTCTACGATAAGATATCTAATAAAATAGGTGCACAGTCAGTTGCTCTTATTACGGGGGAAGAAAAATATATACCAAAGTTCCCTAAATATTATATATGTACAGTTGAGGCAATGCCGACAGATATACCTGTTGAATTTATTGCGATTGATGAGATACAACTCGCAAGTGACATTGAACGTGGACATATATTCACAAAGAGAATTTTTGAAGCAAGAGGTTCGATTGAAACCTTGTTCCTAGGATCTGAAACAATTGAAGTAATATTAAAAAAAATCATCCCAGATATAGAAGTAATAAAAAAAACTAGATTTTCAAAATTAACATATGAAAATTCAAAAAAAATTTCACGGTTAAGAAAGAGAACAGCAATAATCGCATTCTCAATAAATCGTGTGTATGAAATTGCTGATTTTGTAAGACAGCAAAATGGGGGGGCGGCTGTCGTTCTAGGCGCTCTATCACCGAGAACACGTAACGCCCAAGTTGAACTGTATCAGTCTGGGGAAGCGGATTACTTGGTTGCTACCGATGCAATTGGGATGGGATTAAACATGGATATTGATCATATTGCTTTCGACTCAATCAAAAAATTTGATGGTCATAAATACAGATATCTTTTCCCCCACGAAGTTGGACAAATTGCCGGCCGAGCGGGAAGATATATGAATAATGGTACTTTTTGCATGACATACCCGAACCCAGAATTAGACCCCAATATTGTGAGCTCAGTAGAAAATCATAAGTTTGCTACAATTGATAATATCAAATGGCGAAATAGCAATATAAAGTTCAATTCCCTTACGAGTATGCTTGATAGCTTAAATTCAAAACCAGATTTACCTTACCTTAAATCAGCAAAGCCCAGTGAAGACCAGTTAACACTCGAATATATCAATGAGAATAAATTATTATGTGACAGGAAACTGAAAAGTGATGAATTAAGGCTATTATGGGAGCTCTGCCAGATACCCGATTATAGACAAACAGGCATAGATAACCACTCAAAAATAGTACTAAAGATTTTTTCTGACATAACAGAGTCATACGGGTATATAGATGATGATTGGTTTGATAAAGAAGTAAAATATTGCGCAAAATATAACGGTGACATTGATGGCTTATCAAATAAAATCTCTTTTATCAGAACATGTAACTTCATAGCCAATAAAAGTAGTTGGATAAAGGACTCAAAACACTGGCAGAAAAGAACAAGGGCCATCGAAGATAAATTATCAGATAAATTGCATGAGCGGCTTATGCAAAGATTTATTGATAGAAGGACGAGTATACTTGTTAATTATACAGACTTAAAAAATATTAAAGTTGATGAAAAGAATAAAATAAATGTTGGAAATATTACCTTTGGGACAGTTGACGGATTAAAATTTAAACATCAATCAGCAGCAAAATTGAATAAATCCGCAAAAAGTAAACTAAATAATATAATTCATACAAAAATAAATGAGCAGGCAAAAAATGTACTAATTTCAGACAAGTCCGAGTTCCAACTCTCAAACACAAATGAGTTATTGTGGAAAAGTATGCCAATTGCAGTAATATCTAGAAGCTCAAATATCTTACTACCAAAGATTCAACTTCTGGCTGATGATTATCTTGATGTAAATAATAAAAAGAAATTACAAAATAAACTCGAGAATTGGCTCTCTTACCACATCAAAAAAGTATTGCCTGGACTTGTAAAATTAAATAATGCAAACCTTAATGGACCTCTATCAGCAATACAGTTTTCAATAATAGAGAATCTTGGAGTAATACAGAAAAGTAGACTTGGAATAGATTTTGAACAACTATCAAAACAGGAAAAGAGGGAGCTTCGATCGTATGGTATATTTATTGGTGAAGATTTTTTATACTTTAAAAATATATTCGAAGATAATGAATTCTATCTCAGAATCAAATTATATAACATCTCTAACAAAAACCAGTATGCTTTGGAACCTATAAAAAATGATAAAATTATTGAAAATAGGCCAGATACAATTCTCTTTCAAAATCTAGGCTATTTTTATTCTAGCAATAACTATATCAGACCTGACCTGATCGAGAGTATACTGTCTTCTGTCAGAGAAAAAATGCAGAAAGGGAAATCTTCGAAATTCTCTCTTGATAGTAAATTAATAAAAAAATTTGGATTGAAGAAAAATCACACTGAGAAGCTTTTAAGAGAGCTTGATTTTACTAAAGTTAAAAATACAAAAAAGGATAAAAGCCAATTTTGGGTAAGGAAAAAAATAACTAGGATAGTACAAGATGAGGTTGAATATCGTGAAATTAATCCCTTTTCAATATTAAAAAACCTCAACAATGCTTCAAATCAATAGATTTTTCTGTTATATTTATACATATCTAATGGTCCAAGTAAAATCAATATCCACAGAAAGAAATAGATGACATACGTTGTAAATCAAGCCTGTATAAAGTGCAAATATATGGATTGTGTTGAGGTATGCCCTGTAGATTGCTTTTATGAAGGTGAAAATATGCTTGTTATTCATCCTGACGAATGCATTGATTGTGGTGTTTGTGAACCAGAGTGTCCTGCTGAAGCAATTCTTCCCGATACAGAACCGGGTATGGAAGAATATCTCGAACTTAATAAAAAATTTTCTGAGATTTGGCCGAACATAACGATGAAAAAAGATCCTCCAAGTGATGCAGATGAATTTAAGGATAAGAAAAATAAATTAGAGGAACACTTTTCCGAAAACCCCGGAACAGGAGACTGATTAAAATAAGGAACTACAACAAATGGCAAATACAACAAATAATAAAAAATACAAAATAAACGAATATGTAGTTTATCCATCTCATGGTGTTGGTAAAATTACGGATATACTTGAACAGGAAATAGCCGGAATGAAATTAGAGCTATATGTAATATACTTTGAAGAAGATAAGATGACACTTAGAGTGCCAACAAATAAAGTAGAGTCGACACGTATGAGAGCGATATCCGACACAAATCTTATAGATGAAGCCTTCACTATCCTCAAAAGTAATGCAAAAATTAAGAAAACAATGTGGAGCAGAAGAGCCCAAGAATATGAAACTAAAATCAATTCAGGCGATATTATTGCCTTATCAGAAGTAGTTAGGGATTTGCATAGAAACCCAAGCCAATCTGAGCAATCATATTCTGAAAGACAATTATATGAGTCAGCACTCGATCGTCTTGCGAAAGAGGTGTCCAGAGCCCGTGGCATAAAAGAGATCGAAGCGGTTACTAATATCGAAAGTCAACTTGCAAAAAATAGTAGGAATGCCGTTGCGACTTCTAATTAGTTATTCAACTTAGCTATACTAATCTAAATCACCTATGACTAATCTTAAAAAAATTAATATTATGGGAGGCGATTACGAATTTACCCTTAATATTTCAGGTCCAATGGATGTCTATGATTTAAATTATACCCCATCAGACCTTCCAGGTATTTACAAAAAAATATTAAATCAGGAAAATTTTCAAGTATCTGAATTTTCATTTTCAAACTATTGCATGATGCGTGACCGGGATATTTGTATGATGACCGCAATACCCATTTTTGTGAATCGAGGTTTTCGCCACGGTATAATATGGGTTCGAAAAGATAGTGAATTAAATACCGTAAATGACTTAAAGAATTGCAAGGTTGGCATAAAGGAATATTCACAGACGGCTGCCGTCTGGCTCAGGGGTATTTTACTAGAAGAGTATGATCTGCATTGGAGCTCAATTGATTGGTATGCAAATAAGAAACAGAGATTTGCACCTCCAATACAAGCAAACGTTAAGTTGATTGACAATGATCCTGAGGAATTAGTCATAAAGGGAGAACTTGACGCTTATGTTGCTCCCCGACCATTGGATATACAGAAATCACCGAAAGATAGAAGTTTGAAACCACTTTTTGATAACTATGCGGAGATTGAAAGAAAATATTTTGAAAGATGTGGTATTTATCCCATTAATCATTGCCTGATGATACATCGTGATACACTCATAAAAAACCCAAGTCTTGGATATAGCTTATTCAAGGCATACAGCAAGAGCAAGGCAAAAGCTTTAAAGAGAAAATTGGGATCAACGTTTCTCCCCTGGGCAGATAAACAATGGACTGATATCATCGAACTATTTGATAATGATCCCTATCCATATGGACTTACGGAGCCCAATATGAAGAATATTGATAAACTAATTAATTACTTATACGAGCAAAAGCTGATAAAAGTTAGACCTTCAATTGATGATTTATTTCCTGCTGAGTCGCGTCTCTGGAGAGAATAGTCTATTAAACCTGATATCTATACAAATGTTAATTCTATGTGAGGTTGGCTTGGATAAATAATTTCTATTTCATCTCCCGGTCTAACAGCGCCACCTTCATTTACTATTGACATCACTCCTGACTTTATATCTATTTTACCTGACCTATTTTTTGAAATTACCCTCTTTAATAACCCATCCTGAAAATCATCTATTTGTTTACATGGCTTTCTGAGCCCAGTTATTTCGACTTTTGCATCTCTTCCAATATTCAAAATTGTACCCTTTGGAAGATTTGCCAGATCAATTCCGATTGTTGTTATATTCTCGCCTAACTCACCTGGCTTTATGTAATGCCCTAACCCTTGAAATTCTTCTAAAATCTCATAAGCAAATAAGTGAACTTGCCTCATGTTAAGCTGACTCGGATCTTTTTTTACGCGCGATCTGTGTTTAACATATTTTCCCGCATGAGCATCCCCTTCAACACCGTGCATAGTGATTAAATTAATAGCCTCTTGGGACTCTTTCGAAAATTCGTGTGATTTCTTTTTACTCACTGCAAAAACACAAGTACTTTTATTATTCATTGATGCGCCCCATGTTGGACAAAATCCAATTATATATTATGTATCCCTATAAATTTAAAATATTCTCAATCTTAAATAAAGTATCAGATGGCAAATTATTAAAATAACCATGAAAAAGATACTCATTCCAAATATAGCCTAAAAATTGAATTCGTAGCCTCTCATCGGGAAACCAGTCTGTATCCAGAATAATTTGATTAAGCTCTTCTGAATTACTGGCATGCCTTACGAGACCATCTATATTATAGCATGCATCGGCTAGAGTTATCACCGGCTTACGAAATAATAAGGCTTCGATGCCAACTGTTGAATTCAGAGTTATAATAAAACGTGCATTTTTTATTAACTCCTCTGTACTATTACCATTAGCAAAAAGAATATTTTTTTTGACGGGTTTTTTTCCGATTATAGATTGCTTGAAACTTGGGTGCTCCTTTATCACAAAATTTTTATCTGAATATTTAGCTGCAAATTCAATTATCAGGTCCATAAAATCATCCATCGTTTTTATCCATGTCGAATGAACTCTAATCTGTTGATCTGATGGGATTTGAAATGGTAAAAAAATGTAATCATTTGGTAACTCAATTACTGGATAATCTACTTTTTGTTTTCTCACTTGGACTTTTGTCGGCAAGTCTTTTAGTTCGTAGTTCGGCAGATTTAAGTAATACTCGGCTTTTCTTGGTAATGAATTTGCGGCATTAATCCCATGGGGGTCAATTTGTAGCGTATTTGGAAAAAAACCATTCTCGATATAAACACGTCTGTGACTTGTTTTTATACTGTCGAAAACATTGTCAGGTGATATAGATCCATTAAAAATAAGAAAAGTTAGTTCATCTTCTTTATATGAATTTACTAAAATTTTTAATAGTCTTTGCAGTAATGAAGCCTGCAGCGTCTTATATGCAATATATGGTTTATTTATAAACCGTAATTTAAATATTTTTGGGTAATCAATTTGTTTTCGATATACATTACCTTCAATCAACTCTGAACACGTACTATCATTGATCCCAAAAATTACTGCGGATAGTATATTAGGCGCTTTATTTTTAAATAGACTTATTATGATGGACGGTACATTCGTCTTGACGGTAATTACTCTATTTTTTTCTGTGCTGCTGAAATTACTCATCACAGCTCTATCTAATTTTAGAAATTTCATTCCACTTTATAGTTAGATTTATAACTCTAATTAATTATACTATTATCAATTGAATATAATAGATTTTATTTTTGAATGTGCTCGGAAAAGCCTATAGACCGAAAAATAAACATTCGTTATTATCAATAAAGTGGGGGCGTAGCTCAGTAGGATAGAGCACCAGATTCCTAATCTGGGGGTCACAGGTTCAAATCCTGTCGTCCTCACCAATGTATCTGTAGTTACACCAACTTATGCCATTGAAATATACATTTA
>MDTD01059132.1_pt1 | contig 31107 bp, 23 predicted proteins | sample 811221 | NCBI WGS metagenome assembly MDTD01 (sample SAMN05326646, study PRJNA326480) | marine metagenome | isolation source: seawater | place: Pacific Ocean: South West | collected 2011
AACGGGCCCTCAAAACATAAGGGACCAAAAAGCGCAGCGACTAAGAGACCAAGGCCATGCCTGATACGACTTCACAGAAGAGTGGTGAGCCACACCCTCAAAGCGCCAACCAACCCTGGTGGATGAAAGGGGCTTTCGGGCCTGTCGCAGAGGAAAGTACGGTCGTCGATCTTGCAGTCACAGGCGAGCTTCCGCCCGATCTCAACGGGCGTCTTCTCCGCATTGGTCCAAATCCGCCCACGGGACAAAGTCCACATTGGTTCCTTGGAGCGGGAATGGTCCATGAGATTGAACTCTGCAATGGCACAGCTAAAACCTACCGAAATAGATACATCAAGACGGATTACTTCGAGGCAGTATCCAACGGTAAGCCGCCATCCCTGGGCGACCCACGTTCATCTATGGCCAACACCCACATCGTCGCTCATGCCGGGTCGTTAATGGCATTAGAGGAAACGCATCTGCCGATAGCACTCGATGGAAACCTCTCCACAATCGGGCCCTACGACTTCGGGGGCGCACTTAAGACCAGCATGACTGCACACCCAAAGATATGCCCAAAAACAGGTGAGATGCTGTTTTTTGGTTATGGTTTTTTCCCACCGTACTTGACGTATCACAGAGTATCGCCAGCGGGAGAGTTCCTGAGCTCAAGGGAGATTCCCGTTACAAAGCCAACGATGATGCATGATTTTCACATCACAGAGCATTACGCAATCTTCATGGATCTACCACTCACTATCGATACGAGCAGCAAAAACCAGACTGCTCTACCCATTCGCTGGGACGAGGATTATGGCGCGCGATTGGCGATAGTCCCTAGAGATGGTCAGGGCGAGATATCTTGGTTTGAAATAGAGCCTGCCTCAGCCGGCCATGCCATGAACGCCTACGAGAACGGTCCTGAGATCATCATGGACGTTTGCTCAAAAACACATGTTTTCAAACCCGGAATGAAAGATGGCGCACCCTTTCTTTATCGATGGCGTCTCAACACTGAAACGGGTGAATTCGATAAGACGCGACTGAGCGAGGACCCCATTGAGTTTCCGCGAATCGCTGATGATCGAGTGGGTCTACCCTACACCTTTGGATACGCCGCCGTTCTCCATCATGAAGCGTTTGATCAGTTCCACTCTCGTGCTGTTCGCAAATTCAATATGGTGTCGGGTGAGCAGGAGACATTCTCCTTTGACAGCAACTCTGTTTGCGGTGAACCCATTTTTGTTAGCCGCAAGGGTGCCAGCGCTGAAGACGATGGCTACGTTCTGGTTTATGTCAACGACGAGCTTGATGACACCTCTATGTTATGTATTTTCGATGCAACCAGTTTGTCAGCCGGTCCCATTGCCGAGGTGCCTATGCCACATCGAGTGCCCCAAGGATTGCATGGCAGTTGGATTGATCAGGATGTCGTCATCCGTTAGCCGCGGTCGGCTCCAAAACATGCAGGCACGTTAGCACCGCAAAAACACGCTGAAGAATTGTTGAGATGGACTCCTTCTGCCCTTATACTCTGCCGCCCCCATAGGACCATAGCTCAGTTGGTTAGAGCGCTACCTTGACATGGTAGAGGTCGCCAGTTCGAATCTGGCTGGTCCTACCAAACATCGATAAAGTCTTTGCGGCACAAGGACTTACACAGCTCAGAAACTTTTTCACCTGCGACTGCAGGATAGAGAACAGGAGACTGAGCATGCGATCTTTTGCATCAAAAATTGACGCGAACTCTGTGGCAAGTGCCCAAGTTGGCGGCTACACCCCTAATCCAAACCTCACCTTTGCTGAACTCGTGCGCGGTTATTGCTTATGTGCAAAACCTAACGAGCCTCGTGATTACCGGCTCCAAAAATGGCTGGAATGGATTGGCGACTCTGTTGCCTGGGACATCACCGAGGAGCAGATTGATGGGCTTTTAGAAGCGCTATCAAATGCGGGCATGGCTAACTCAACACGAAACCGAGAGCTCGGTGACATCAAGGCTATCTATAACTGGGCGATTAACGAAAAACGGCGCTCTGGCGTGCCGGTCGGCTTCACCTCTCCGGCTACCAAGATCAAGAAACTCGACGAGCCTATCAGGCGGGTTCAACTTTCTGAGCAAAAAGTATCTGACCTCTTAGCATTGGCCAAACTCTCCACCTACCGTCGCATGCATGGACTCATTCTGACAGCACTGACGAGTGGGGCGAGGAAAGGTGAATTGCAGCGAATGCGTTGGGACAACACGGATCTCGAACAGAGGATTGCAGAGGTAGGCACGGACCACAAAACCGGTCGGTATCGCACACTCATCTTGTCAGACGAAGTGGTCTCAGTACTGAGAACTTATAAACGCTACAGGCCTGATGCTCTTATCTTTTGTGGATCAAACCCCTACCAGCCCTATGACGAACGTCGAGAGTGGCGTCGGATACGATCAGAGCTAAATCTCAATGACCTCCACTTTCATGATCTGCGGCATATCGCCGCCTCGCGTATGATCAAAGCGGGAGCGTCCACGCTGGCGACATCACAGGTGCTAGGACATGCAGATACCAGAATGCTGTCTCGGCGATACGGGTCCCTTGAAACGAATGAGCTAAAAAACGTTGTCGCCAAAGCATCGGAGGGCCTAGATGCCTGAATCACTAACTAACCTACCGGGTCGAGATGATGTCCTCAGCATCAATGACACTGAGGTGGGGGATGAGTGGCGTTCCCCCAACGGCCAAGTGCGCCTAACCATGACTCAGCAGCTGTGGGCGCCCATCAGAGCGCTACTGCTCACAGATCAATCGTTCAAAAACTTCAATGCTCATCGTTTCACTTATGCCGCGAGGAACATCTTTAATAGCGCTACGCTCGATATTAGAACCGCTAAAGGACTAAGGACCTCACCGGTTATACAACGAGGCATCAGCGAACTCTTCGAATCAATGCGCGAGCGACGCAAATTGACCTTCGATGAGATTAAAACAACGGAAGAAGAGATATTGGAGCTGTTTGAGGACGCGGCCGTCCGTCACGGGAACGGACAACGGTCGAACATTGAAGAACAACTTGATGACCTGAAGGGTGCAGCCAGTTACTTTGCGCTTAAAGGCCTACTGGCCCACTCAGATCTCTGGGATGACCGCAAACCCCAGCGCGCTAAATCATCTGCTCAAAAAAGACCGCTACCTTCACAGCCCGATATTGGGGATGGGATGTGGCTTCCAGACCAACATGCAGTGTTAATTTCCCAAGGAGCCAAAGAACTAAAGTCTCGTTTTTATACGCACCTTAAGCAACATCATGGAGTGCCATTTGATTTGTCGGCGCAGAGCACTTGGCGCTTGCTGCATGCGGACGCTTTATCCCAATTGGAGAGGCGTGGTGTCAGCGATCTGCCGTCAATAGCAACCGCCAAAAATTACTTCGCTCCCCAGTCGGAGACCCTAGTGCGCTACTTCACCTTGGTCTCGTTCATAGCGCATGGTTTTCATCAAATCACCGACATGTAGTCGTATTTCCTATGGTTGTGCAGCTGTACGAGGGATTACCCACGGGTGTGGTTGCCTCATCTATTGAGCTTTGTATTTGCGAGCTCAATCGTGCGGCTGCCTCCATCCGCTCTTTTGCCTCGGCGGCGCGCTGAGCTCTGGCTTCACGCTCGATACCACCCAGCTGCTGATTTAAGGATGCCAACGAGGCGTTAACCTCAGCGGCATACTCGCCGTAAGTTGTCTTTGAAGCGACCAGTTTGGCAAGCGAAGCCAGTATCTCATTTGATGTTGCAATATAAGTTTTTCGGTATTGCGGTGAGACGTTAGTCCAGCGGTCACGAGAGCATGACTCCCATACTCCGCCCACGTCTTTTAGTGCCGCAATCTCAGCTTCCGTGGCCTTATCCTCGCTAGCTAAAACGACGAAAGGAAAGCCTTCCTCCGGCGGCACAACCATAGCGACCGCCTTATCCAAAACAAATTCGTCATGCGTTGTGGATAGCTCAGCAAAGGCCTCAGAGTAACAATCGGACGTATCCTCTTCTGTGACCTGGTCAACACAGGCAAAAATCATATCGGTGCGACCAGCGCCAACCGCATTCGCCATTGCATTATTCTGACTTTCGGTAATTACGATCTGGCCCTTTGCAGCGCAAAATTCGGTGGCCTGTTCGTAGGCTAACTTCGCCGATTGCGCAGTCCCTCCGCATGCGGGACAGGCAAGTGAAGAAACCCCATAGCGACCTCCACCAAGATCCTGAACATCATAGGCCGTCTGGCACCCTGCCAAAAATATGCTCATCCCGATCAATACCAAAAGTCTCATAAGCCAACCTCATCTCGAATGCATAAACACCCTTTAAAAGTAGCACGCGAGTTCTGGCGTGCACATAAAACGTGGCAATCGCGTCAGATGTGCATTGAGCCGTGTATGTGCTCGTGCCGCAAAGTAAAAACGCATTAAACGGAGGACAGAAATGTCTGGTTTACAAATTGAGGATTGGGTCTCACAGGATGAGTGGTTCCAGGCCCGTGGTTCGAAACTCTTCGCTAATCGCACTCGCTGGGACTGGTTTCTCAGAAAGCATCGAAAATTCATCGCGTCTAAAGGCTGTATTGGGCAATTGGGGAAGCAGGTTGTCGTTCGGCCCGACTACCTTGAGCACATTATCAATAGGCTGCTGATTAACGAGGCACGCAGTCGAGCATCCAAAAACCAATCGGTCTATCAGGGGCTCGCAAATGACTAGCAAAATCACCGAATACAGTTTCAACCGGCAGTTGCTCGAAAAAAACGTACCTTCCGAGCTACAAGAAATTGATCAGTGGGTAGCGTGGGCGATGGAGTCCCGTGGCAGTGGTCAAAAGCCAACAAAGATCCCCAAGAACCCAAAAACATTGTGTAACGCCAAAACCACATCGACTGACACCTGGGGCTCTTTCGAAGAGGCCTGCGCGGCGTGCGAAGCGAATCCTGAATTGGATGGGATTGGCTTTGTATTCACGGATAACGATCCCTACGTGGGAATCGATCTGGACGGAGTTGTTGATCAAGAAACTGGGGAACTGAACCAGATAGCCACGGACTTTCACACACGTCTCGAGTCCTACACTGAACTAAGCCCCAGTGGCACAGGTTTGCATATTATTGTGCGAGGCCATCTACCAAAATCAGGTAGCCGCAAAGGCCAGGTCGAGATGTACGAAAAAGGTCGATACTTTACTTTCACAGGTAAAGCCATTTCACCTCAAAACAGTATCGCCGCCAATCAAGAATCCCTGTGCGACCTCCACAAAAAATATATCAACCCCACGGACCGCCACCTGACAAATAGCTTGGGTCATGGCGGTATTGGCATATCTGATGATGAGCTACAACAGCTGCTCCAGCTCCCCGAGAATGCGCCAGTTCGAAAGCTGCTAAATGGCCATCGAAGAAACCATAAATCTGCTAGCGATGCAGACTTTGCGGCCTGTGCAGCACTCAGAGACCTTGGCGCCAGTCCATCGCAAACAGAAAAAATTATGCTGCAATCGAAATTACGTAGAGGGAAGTTTTTCAAGGCCCGCGGCCAATCGACGTATCTGCAGCGGACTATCGACAAAGCATTTGAACACCGAGTAAAGCGAGCTTCAAAGCTTGAGGCCTTAATACAGAGCATGAATCAGGTATATGCCGTGGTCCCTGTCGGAGGAAAGACGGCGATACTCCGCGAGTTTAAAAGTGAAGATGGGGTCATCGAACCCATCTTCATGGATCAGACAAGCTTCAACTTACTGACTAAGAATGTTCCAACTAACAGCAAAACAACTGCTGCAAATATATGGTTGGCATCACCCCACCGCAGGCAATACGAGAAAGTGGTTTTTGCCCCTGAAGAGAGAATCCCCCCAAACCATTACAACTTGTGGCGCGGGTTCGCGGTCCAGTCGACTAAGGGTAATTGCGATCCCTATTTACATTTCGTACTAGAAGTAATCTGCTCACATGACAAAGCCATGTATGAGTACCTCATTAATTGGCTTGCGTTCCTCGTGCAGAAACCAAACGAATTACCTGAGGTGGCCATCGTCCTCATGGGCGGACAGGGCACAGGCAAAAACACATTCATAAAACCCTTGCTCGAACTGATGGGGCCCCATGCCATGGAAACCTCGAGCATTAATCAACTCGTTGGCCAATTCAATGGCCACCAAGCGGACAAAACACTAGTTCACGCAAACGAATCCACATGGGGTGGGAATAAGCAGTCTGAGGGAGCTCTTAAAGCCTTAATCACTGAACCTTTTCGCGCCATAGAGCGCAAGGGCCTAGATATCCAAGTGATGAAGAACTGCGTCCATCTCATTGTGAGTTCAAACGAAGACTGGCCTGTCGCCGCCGCGCTGGATGATCGGCGATTCGCTTTTTATGAGGTCTCGGATAAGCGACAGCAAAACAGCACGTACTTTGAATCCATACACCAATGGCTTGACTCGGGAGGCCCCTCATTTCTGCTCGATTATCTTAAGAATAGAGACATCAGCGACTGGCACCCTAGAAACCGCCCAAAAGGCGCCCTGGGCGCACGTGTTCGACTAACGAGTGCCTGCTCGGTGACACAGTGGTGGTATCAATGTCTAGAAGATGAGGCCTTACTGGGCGATGCCACTAACCCGTATTCCACAGATAGATTTAGCGATAAGTGCGTTTACAAGTCAGAAGTGTATGAGGCGTATTGCAACCACGTTGGGAGCAGCCGGCACCGCGCTCAGGGCAACAAATTCGTCCAAAAACTGCGGAAGTTATGCCCCTCTATCGAGGATAAAAGACCCTCAAGCTCTGACGGCAAGAGACCGAGGCAGTTGTGTTTTCCAGAGCTAGATGTCGCACGCTCAGAGTTCACGCGCGTTACGAGAATCCCCTTCGATGACTAAGACTCGGTCCAGGTTGTCCAGGTAAATCTCTACATCTAAGAGGAAAATTAAGGGTAAATACCCTTTTCATTACTGTGGGATGCTCGAGCACGGTGGACAGCCTGGACATCGTGGTCACCAAAGGTCACCAGAACGTCACCTCAATAGGCCATGAAGCTTGCACAACGCATCGACAGCCTTGAGCTTCTCCGTCGTGCTTCGTGCTGTGTGAAAAGCCTCCATGAGCAGTCCGGTGGCTCGGCTCTTTGCAGACCGTGAATCACGGTCCACGAACCACTGCTCTTGCTCAATGGCTCGTTGTACGTGGTCCAGGGCCAACAATTTATGGGCTGTCTGCTTGGCACAGCGTGACGAATAGCCAGCTTGCCTTGCCGCCTCCGCGCCATTGCCTAACTCTGCATAGTTAACTGCAAATTTTCGCTGGCGTGCTCGCATAAAATTTCCTAAAAATTTTTTTTATTATACAAAACAATGGTTTATTTCGCTCACACACTATCTCCCCTTACCCGCCAGATCGCGCCCCTTTCCCCGATTACGGATCATGAACCTTGTTTCGTGATTCGTGGCTGGAACCTTGTCTGGCAGTAACCAAATAGTTGTTAATCAGCCGTAACGACTGCACCGTCTTTGCCAATCGCCCAAGATCCGGTCGAGCGACCAACTGACGCGCGAGATGTCAGCACTCTCACAAAAGGCTTGGTCTGCTCGTTGGCATCAAAGTACTCGACGTAGGCCATAATCAACGCACCTAAGTTGGACTTCTCAAAGATGATCTGCTCTGCGTAGCCCACCCCATAGTCGCCGGGTCGGGACATAACGGCTTCGGCATAGAAGGCCTTGAGATCTTCAAGAGCGAACTTCAATTCCGTGAGATCCGGCAGCGCCTCTGCCGGGTGATCTGGCCAGCGCGTGACAAAAGGAATGAGTTCACCTAGCTCCCTACCACTCACGCCAACTGTAGTCCGCCCCCGGCGCTGCAGTCCCAGTTCATACCATGGTGCGAGAGACGCAACCTCCTCTGCGATACGGCTTTGCCAGGTATTCGTGTCCTGATTTCGCTTGAAACTGACCGGGCATGGAGGGGGTAGCTCGCCGCTATCGGGCAGTTCGACGGGGTAATCCTTCAGCACCGGCCCGGAGTCCGCATCAAGCAATGCCAGAGAAGACATAATGACATCGCGTTGAAAACCAGCATCGTTGGGCCGGCCCAACGGGCGCCCCAGTGGAAAGCTCACCCAGGAGATTCGCGGTGGTTGCATGGTCTGAGCGATTTCTCGAAAGAGCGCAAGACCCACGGTCTGTATCCCCTCCGACTCGAGGTAGTGGCAAATACTACAAACCGTCCGAGAGCAGTTCGGACACACTGGCAACACCATTACCGCATCTACCTGATCGTCCTTCAGGTACTGAGCAAGTTCTCGAACCGATCCTTCATAGGCTTCAGGTAGCAATCCGCCACCCATAAAACTGTAGTGAACGGCCGCCGATGACCCAATGACGCCCCGAGCCTCGAGCTCGTTGTAGCGCTCAATCGGGAAGACTACGTTAATATCTTCCTGAAAGCCGCTGCGGTCGAAATTCACCGACACGTGGGTCATCACAAGCTCATTGATATCGATATCGCGGGGAATGGCGCGGTAGCTTGCATCCGCGAGTTCAAAGCGAGCTCCACTCCGGTAACTCAATCCTGCAGTTGTAATAATGGCTATCCGCTTCTCAGAAAGCGGTTTATCAGACGTCACCCATGGGAATGGACCGAGTGGCGGTCGCAACTTACTCAGCAAATGCTCCCGCTCATACGCGGGCATATCCGCCAGCTTAGCCACGCGAGGGCCTCGCTAACACCTGGCAGCGCAAGAGCAGGCGTCGATGGGATGGGTCAATCGATGAGCGCCTGTGCAGACACCGGCGGTTATCCCAGATGATCACATCACCGGGCAACCAATTCTGCTCGACGACTGCGTGCGCCGGTACGGCATACCGCCATAGCTCATCGAGCAATGCCTCGCTGTCTTGCAGTGAGAGGCCGGGGATATACGCCCAGTCACGACGCCCTAAATACAGGCACTCGTCCCCCGTCTCATCATGCTTCAAGATAATGGCGTGCTCGGCACCCGGTGCATCCCTGGGGTCATCAAAAGCATCGAAGCCTGGGCGCAACATCCCCACACTGTTGTGCGCCGCATCGTGCTTGATAGTCAAAGTGGCAATACGGGCACGGAGAGAATCAGGCAACAACGCCAACGCCTCGCGCTGATCCGCAAAAAAAGTATCGCCACCCACGGGGGGAATCTCGACACCAAGCAATACACTGGCAGGCGGTGGCCTCTCTACATAGGTCATATCTGAGTGCCAACTTGCCTCAGCGTCACCAAGACCACCTATCGGTCTGCCATCGACAATGATGTTAGAAATCGGCGTCACGAATAAGTTATCTACCTTGGCTCTCTGCGCTTGACTCGAGCGCCCTAACGGGATTTCCTCGAGCGGGCCAAAGCGGTGACTGAAGGCCTGAAGATCATCTTTGGTCAATGACTGCTCGCGAAAACGGAGGACACCGTACTCCAGCCAGGCGCCATAAATATCTTCAAACGAAGCATCAGACAGCGACCCCAATCTAACACCGGTAATATCAGCGCCAAATGCTTTGCTAAGAGGTGTGAGTTTCATAGGACAAACCTCCAACCTAATAAATCAGTTAAAGGAAGAGCAAGCCGCCGATAACTGTTGGATGGCGGTATCAAGATCGCCTGAGCGAAGTAAATTGTCGCTGTTTTTCAGCATCCGCTTTATTCGATCCGAGAACTCATCGCTTAAATCACCCTCGTCGACTGAGATCGGGAGAGCGCTCAAAGCCTGTTCAACTAAAACATGCATCTGCCGAAGGTCAGCCCCAATCGCATTAGCGTGAATCTGAGGATCAAGTGTAAGTGCGTTATCCGCTCTTGCCTCAGCAGCGCACACGGCATCTCGAACAAGCAGGTCACGGCGAATCGGCTTAAACCGTGCAACTCCTCCCGTTAGATCGTCGGTCAAATCAGGATAGAAGGCTTTGCCTATAGCACGTCGTAATGGGGAGTGACCCACATAAAGGCTACCGTCTGGACCAACTACGCTCATCGCTAGTGAGTCTTCTCGACCCTCAGCAAAATACCGCAATTTACCCGTACCCCGGTCGAGTAGCCCCATCCCAACGTGCAGCATTAACGTTCTTCCGAGGAGATTCTTGCCGCCACCAATCATCACAACGACACCGTTGGCGGTAACGGTTGCCGTCAGTGCATTACTTTGAGTGTCGACGTTGGCGTAACCATCAAAACCGTTTAACTCAGCGGTCCAACCCAGGCGACCTTCGCTACCCTCGTCGATCAACTGAATTACATCGTTGGAGGTAACTGCGTAAAGTTCATGATTATCGGGCGCAACCGTAATAGACCCTACAAGTGGTTCCCCAACATTAAATCGCCAGACCACATTTAGCCGACTGTCTAGAGCAATTACATTGCCGTCATTGTCAGAAACGTAGACTCGCTGTCCATCGGCGCTCAGTGCAGGCGTAGAGCCAGTTCCACCGGGGAATGTCATACGATCTATAATCTGGAACTCGAGCAAATCATTGCCTGTATCGACAAGCTCTAGTGTGTAAATCGCACCTAAGGCAGATCTACCATCAGCCGCCCCGTCTTCCTCATCGGGCGCGGTCGCCGCAACAAAAATACGGCTTGAGACGGGGTCAATGCTGAAGAAATTGGTGACCGTTTTACCTCCACCAAATACATAATTGGTAGCGGCAGAAAAAATACTTTGCCCCCTCTCAGTTTTACCGAAGGCCTCATCCATCAGAGGGTCGACGCGATCCAAAACAAAGCTTGGTACTTTTGTACCTTTGCTACTAATAGCTGGAGATCCTGGAATTTGAGTAACGTCTGAGACGGGCTCGCCCGTCCTTCGATCATATGCAATCATAGCTCCTGCTTGTGTCAAAGCGATCAGAGAATCACTTGCTGCGTGATAATTGAAACTTAAGAACCGCTCGTACTGACGCTCACCAAAATCATCAGTTGCAGGGGTCACGCCCGTCGGGCGGCTCCAAATAACTGAGCCATCCGTCGTTATCGCCATCAGACGATCGAAACCGATAAGGTATAAAATCTCCTTGCCCGGATTTTCAGGGTCATTGAGGATAAAAACCGGACTACTGGCCTTAAGTTGCTCTGATGCCGGAATGACCCAACGACGCTCTCCTGTTTGAGCGTCCAAAGAGACAAGAACAACCCGCTCTCCATGATAAAACTGTGGGCTAAAATAAAGGTTGCCTGCTTTGTCAAATAGCGGACCGTTGCCTATGAAGTAGTCGGTTTCGGCAACCCAATCAAGCTCAAACATAGGTGCCGCTGCAATCCATAAATTGTCTGAGTTGGCGACATCAACATGTATCGCATTAAATTTTGTCGGCTCTGGGATAACTTCCGACTGGCTCGACGCCGCAATGCGAGGTCCGGATGGTGCCCAACCAGTTTTTTCTGGTGGACCAAAGACTCTTGGATTGTGTGGCTTCTCATACGTTACAACCAACCAGATGCTGATTAGCAGCAGGGCCAACAACAGAAAAAGCCAGCTCTTCTTACTGGTCATAGGTGTATCGATCCGCGAAATCCATGTCATTACTTATCGTTGACGCTTTACTAACCGACATTGCAATCAGAGTAGATCCAACCGATGGATAGAAGGGACTCATATTCGGTCATGATCTCAAACTGAACACCAAAAGCCCGACCAACCTGAAAATTTTTCGAGATGAATGCAAAGATGCTGTCCGATTTTGATTCCTGAGCCCCGATGTTGGGGTCCCATAATCTTAAACTCTAGATAATTGCGATGAGCCATCTTTTGCAAGCAAAGAACCGGAGTGGAGTTAAATCTGATCGCTATAGCCCTCCAGAGGAGCGGGCGAATATAGCTACTCATGCCATAGGGCTGATAGCCACTTTGGTTGCTTGTTGCCTAATGATTGATGACTCTTTTCATCGACTACAGTCAGCACAGAAACTTGGATTAGTATTTTACTGTGCAAGTCTCGTGCTCATGTTTTTATCCTCAACGCTCTACCATCTAGCGACTGAACCCCATATCAAAAAATGGTTTAAACGTTTGGATCACTGCGCAATCTATCTTCTTATCGCAGGAACCTTCACACCGCTTCTAATGATCGCCCTACACGGCCCCTTGGCAACATTTGTACTGCTTAGTGTGTGGGGACTTGCCGCACTCGGGGTTATTGCCAAAGCTACGTGCCACTTCAAACATCGGTGGACGTCTCTCGCTTCTTACTTTGCCTTAGGATTCTTGGCGTTACCCATCATGCTCCAACTGTACCAAGCCCTCCCAAAACACCTCTTCTCGCTCCTAATTTCGGGCATATCGATTTATGTCATAGGCGTTTTGTTTTATGTCTGTGACCGAGTCCCATTCAATCACGCTGTATGGCACTGCTTCGTACTTGTGGCTGCTGGTAGCCATTTTTGGTTGATCATGAGCTTAGTGACATTAAATGCGAAGACCTAATAGAGAACTTCAAAGGCACACCCCACCCACGCCACTTTACTTATTCACCTTTCCATACATGGCGTTTTACATCCCCCTGTATATAAGCCTTCATTGCCTGTCTGGCATCTTTAGACCCAAGGATCGCGTCGAAATGGTTTTGCTCAAGAAATAGCGCCTCTTTAAGGGGCAGCTGAGCGCCTTGGTATATTGATTTTTTCACAGCCGCTAAGGCCAGTGGCGAGCGGTTAGCCAGGCTGCACGCAAATTCTTGCACCTTTGCTTGGAAGTCGTTCGGATCGAAAAGCCTATGAATTAATCCAAAATCCAAAGCCTCAACAGGGGTAAGCAACTTGGCATGCATAATAAGATCTATGGCCTTAGCCGTACCCAAGAGTCGAGCATAACGCTGGGTGCCACCGGCCCCGGGAATGATACCAATCGATGTTTCCGGCAAACCCACCCGAAATCGGCCATCGGACATGAGCCTAAAATCGCAGGAAAGACAGAATTCGAATCCACCTCCAAGCGTCGTTCCGTTAATCGCAGCAATGGTGACCGGTCTGATTGTCGCCAATCGCAGGCATAGTTTATTCATCGCGGAGAGCGTCCGATCTCCATCAAATTGAGCGCTTTCACTCATTTGCTCGCGTTCATCAAGTGATGCCGCTCTATCGTGCGATTCGTTCTTGAGCTCGTTGACCTCGTAGTGAGCTATGAACACTCCAGGGTTATCGCTTGTGAAAATAACCACTCGTATTGTTTTGTCTTGTTGCACAGACTCAAGAAACTGCGCGAGCTCATCTACGGCTTCAGCTGTTAACGTATGACTAGGGGGATTGGAAAAGGAGCATATAAGAATATGCTCATCACGATCTACTTTCAGAAATTGAAATGCCATTAGAGAAACAACTCAGCAAAAATATCAATGAGCGAAGCACGTCTCGCCATTAAGAAGACCCGTTTATTCTTCAAATACTCGAAACTCAGTAAAAATTAGTCCGTAACTGATCGCCATATCTTGGAGTCCCTGAATGTGACGTAGTGCTCTCTGGTCAGTAAGCGCAAGTTTACAGCGCGCGCGCTAAACCATTCGATCGCGCTAAGCCGCTCTGTCTCTTCTAATTCAACCAATGGCTGCATAACACGCTGATACATCCATTGACTGTAAGGCGCGCACAGCCTCCATCCACTACTTGAACCCACCTCGTAAGGTGTTTTGCCAATAAAGCGAGGGATTTCAGAAATATCTGGGTTTTGGTCGAGCCAAGCTTGAGTTTGGGAGATCAGTTGGTAGATGTAAGGAAGTTGATCAGTTGATTGAGACTGCAGTATTGGTATTAATGTGCTCGGAATCTCGTCTTCGGGCAACCAGTCTCCAACCGTATCTGGCTTATCAGACATACGCCTCAGCCAAGCAGATACGTTTTGCCGCTGCTGAATGAGGACCTTTTTAGGATAAGGATCATTGGCCAAGTGCGCGTTTATGCAACCATAGATTGAAAAATCGCCAATACACGGCCGTCCGCCCAAGAGGTAATCATATCGCTCAAAGTGTTCTTCCAAATAATCCAAGAACTGGACTGTCCACTCTTCCCAAGCTGCGGTATTAAACTCATTAATTCCAAGCATTTGCCTCGGCACGGCACCAAAGCGAAGCGCATTTTTGATACCCCATATCCATCTAATAAGCGGAGGTAGATCAGGTCTTCGAGTCTTACCAAATTGGCTCAAAATATAAGCGAGGTTATGCCGCTTGAAGTTCCACCGATAATGCATTGCAGGGAAAAGCAGCCAATCGTCACCCAGTAATTCGAATAATGCCGCCACCATTTTTTGCTTAACCCCCGGCGGACAAATGCTCCGGGTCTGATGATCGGACTCCAGCTCATCGATAATGACACTACTGTCTTGTATTACACGCTGTGCGGACGTCTGCAGCACAGGAACAACCCGCCACCCCCCGGTAACAGGCTTGATTACCGTTTCCGCGATTTCGTCAGTAACCCTGTTCAGTTCGAAGGGAAGGCCCTTGAATGTCAGATAAGAAATCACCTTGACGGTAAATAGTGAGACGCTCGATCCGTATAGCCCTAGTTGATCAACAGGCCTTTTTGTTGTCATTTTATTCAACTGCCTCGGGCCTATTGGCTAGGGTTCTGGCACACAACCAAAAATGGAATGAGCCCAAAAAGCCAAGGAGGGTAAAGCAGGCAAGTGCGACGCCTAGGGCGCTTGGCCCCAACACAGGTGTCAATAAGTCACTGAACAGACCTACCAACAATGGCCCAAGCCCCATTCCGACAAGATTGAGGCATAACATTTTCACCGCCGACGCCACTGCTCGCATATTATGCGGCGCTAGCGTCTGCACCATGGCGATTGTCGGTCCAATGACATAGTTGGCGGCAAAACCGGGAATAATAAAGAAAAGAATACTCGTCCGTATGTCCTCTGCAAAAAGGCCCATGATGAAAAGCGGTGCAGTTAGGAAAGGAATAAAAGCAAGTACCTTCATTCCTTTCTCAAAACCATTACGCGATAGACGGTCGAAGTAGACACCCATCACCACAGCACCGATCGCACCTAAAATGCCAAAATTAGCAGCCATCAGAATCCCAGTTTGCGTTTGACCTAGGTCATGAGTGCGCATAAAAAACACCGGAAGCCATTGGGCAAGACCATATCCCGTTAAACCCGCAATGACAGATCCCGCGATAAGATGCCGCATTGCTTTATCTTGCCAAAGATGGGCCGCTGTTAAGAGAATTCTAGGCGGTGCTCTATTGACCTCAGACTCCGAGACTTTTCGATCAGGTTCCGACAAATATTTCATCATCAAAACCGCCAGCACCAAACCTGGCATCCCGACCGATACAAGAGCGACTCTCCAGTTATAGGTCTCCGCGAGAAATCCCCCACCCACGTACCCACCAATCATCCCAAGACTTGCGCCAAGCATTAACACCGACATAGCAGAGGCACGGCGAGTAGACGGGAAGAAATCGGCAATTATGGAATGACTCGCTGGATTGACCCCTGCCTCACCAACGCCAACCCCTATCCGGAAAATCATTAAGCTAATAAAACCGCCTGCAAGACCGCTAAGCGCAGTCATCAGTGAGAAAACCAGCAAACTAGTTATAACAATCCACTTTCTGTTTTGACTGTCAGCAAGACGGGCAATGGGCAAACCCATAATCGAATAAAACAAGGCGAAGGAAATTCCTCCCAGCAACCCCAGTTGTGTATCTGAGAGGCCAAACTCGGCTTTTATATCCGGAAACAAAATTGAGAGAATCATCCGGTCACACATCGATAATGTGTAGGTTAACGTGAGCAGTAAAAGTGCCCTTTGAGATTCGGTGATTCTGCGCGCAGCTCGGTTATAAGCCATTCCCTGACTCCAAGGTTTTAAATCAATCGCCTTTTTGAAATGACCGAAGATTTTTATTTTTCAAATAAGATTTGGAGCGAGTATATAAACGCGCGACTGAAGGCTTGACTCATTTTCGGTCAACTTGCAAACAGGCGGTGGCGAAGACTGAACGCGTCGTTATGTTGGAGGGAAATAAAAAAGTACCGAGGGGCATATTTTGGCCGACCGCTGGGCCCCTCGATACAAGCGGCATTAGTGGCTCTCCAAATGGTCGCCTATGGCTCGATAAAAGGTAATTTCCTCCTTTGTACTAACCGCTCCGAGTCCAGAGAATTGTGCCACCACGTAATCCTTACGTTTGTTGACATACATATATTGCTGCCCGGCCCCTCTAGCGATAAATTCTTGGTCATAGCCAAATGGCAACCACCACTGAACACTGTATCCGTCTACAAAACGTCCATCGGGCAGTTCATACGGCTCATGAGACGGGGCAGGCGCAAATTGAACCAGGTCGAACCAATGGCTGTCGACCATTGGCGTTCCGTCAAAAGTAAGGTCTTCCAAATAGATCTGCCCCAAGTGCGCAAAATCTTGAAGGGTCACAGATAACGCCATCTGCCCGAAAGGATTACCATCAACATCGACGCGCCATTGAGCATCGCTTGCAAAACCGCCGGGACTCCACAGCTTTCTTTGCACCACGTTAATGAATGGTTCGCCGTAAGCCCCCTCTACGACTCTAGAGAGCACATGCGTATCAGTGGCCAAATAAATGAACTCTTTACCCGGCTCCGCTCGACGCGTGAACGCTGCAGTTTGGTCATCGAAACTCATTCGCCGGACATAAAGATCAAAATATAGATCACGGCGATTTGGACTGAGCCCACTAGGATGAAAAAAATTAATACCTGATGACATCGTAAGCAGATGTTTTATGGGAGTTTCCCCGTAGGCAGTTCCCGCATACTGCTCAGCATACTTTTCAACTCGATCATCAAGACTCTCGATTTTCCCCTCGTGAAGGGCCATACCCACCAAGGTCGACGTAAAGCTTTTGGTAGATGACATCACCATGTAGGTGGTTTCACTATTGACGCCTTGGTCGTACTTCTCAGCAATGACCTTGCCGTCGTGCAATACCATGAACCCCACAAGGTTTGCCTTGTCAAAGTAGTCTTCGGCGGTATAGGTGACACCATCGTAGACATAATTGATTTCGGCTAAATCAACCAAGTCTCGTTCATACTGCCTCGGATTTTCTGAGGCCTTGAGCGTCACATAAGGGGACACAAGGTCCCAGTTGCTATGCGTATGAATGCGCGTGATAAATGGATTAGCCTGATGAAATAAACGCCAGCCCTGATGATCGGCCCAAGGGCGAAACACAAACATCGCTAGCGAAACGGCAAGTGCTGCCAGAATCATCGAAGTCATTTTTATGATCTGTAAGACCACTGTCCCCCCTAAAGCCACCTCAAAGGTACTCCTGGTCGAGTACCGCAACTTTCCAATGTCGTAACGTTAATGTCAGAACGGGCGTTCGATAGACCAAGTATTGCCCTTGATAACTCCATGACAAGAATCCTTTCCGGACAAAACAATTAAGGCTTCTTGCGTATTTGGCTAGCAACATTGCAGTTTCAATCCAGAGCGGTCTTCGCCCAACCATTTCAAAACGTATAAAAGCAAGTTCCAACAACGCCATCTTGAATTTTAAGTCTGTTAACTTCTAATCATCTTGGCCGAATATGATCCCTATGCATCAAGCTTTCTGATAAAAAATTATCAAAAACGCTTTGGTGAATGAGAACTCAATATGCGGTGTTTATTTTTCGAGAGCGCAGCACTGAAAGAACTGCAAGATGCGAATATATGCAGATAATGCTATCTAGGCTTCAGCACGACCTTTTCAATCAGTTAATGACTGAGGTGGAAAAATCAGGGTCGTGCAGAGCTGAAGTGTTAAGACACGCGACCGATCGAGGTTGGAGCGACTCTATTTCCAACAGACCTTCCTTCACTGGTAAAGATTCGTTGACGCTACTGGAATCTGCAATGGCGGTGACGGGCGACAAATCCCTACCTACAAAGCTCGGTCATTCTGTTGGCATTGAGAGCTATGGAGTTTTCGGTTTTGCTCTTATGACGTGCCCCAATCTGCGTACGTCAAATCGATTACTGATGAGGTATAGCGGCATTTTCTCCAATCTGTCGTGGATTTCCTATGAAACCGACGCAGCTTTGGTACTTCGGCTCAATTTGGATGTTGGTAGTGCCGAACTTTGTGTACCTGCCGCAGAGCTTTGTTTTGCACAACTTTACAAGATAGGGTCATCGCTCTATGGAGGAGCGGTCCCGGACGCAAAAATTGAATTATGCTTTCCTAAGCCGGCGCATGCAGGGTGCTATCGCTATGGTAGGAGCACAGAGGTACGGTTCAACTCCCAGTTCAATCAAGTGGTAATACCGACAAAGGCCCTAGATACGCCAGTGCGAAGCGCTGATTCAACACGGCATATTTTGTTTAGCCAGCAGTGTGAAGCAATGCTGTATGGGGTTAACGATACCCGAAAGACCGCAGCGGCAGTTCGCAAACTCTTAATGCTGTCAGCCGGCGCGTTTCTAGGGATATCTGACATCGCAAATAAACTCAATTTGAGCGAACGGACACTTCGACGACATCTTCTCGAGGAAGACACCAATTTCCGGCAGATTTTAGAGGAAGTCCGAAATCTGTTAGCGCGAGAATACTTGACCAAAACAACCATGCCAGTAGCCGAAATAGCGCACCTGCTTGAATACTCCGAGACATCCAATTTCCGCCGAGCCTTTTTCCGTTGGAACGAGCTAACACCCCATAACTACCGGTTACAACAATCCCCACAGCAGACGCTATCATCAATGACCGGAAATGATTTGCCTGTGCTTTGACCAATTCGATATCTTGAGTCTCGTAGAAGATATGTAGTTTTTTAGCGGGCCTTACCGCACCTATTTCACACGTCACTTGCAATCTTAATAAGCTTTGTTGGGGGCGACTCGCGGGATAGGCGGGAAGTTATTTTGAGTGTATTCAGGTTTAAGAAATGAGTGACTATACGCCACCAGTGCGAGACATAATGTTCTCCATGTTTGAAGTGTTCAGTTACGAAAAACACTTCGAAACGCATCTACATTCCGTTGGCGCCGACAAGGCTTTTGTAGCAACGATGCTAGAGCATTTCGGGCGTTTCTGTACCGACGTCCTGTCCCCTTTGAATTCAGTGGGCGATGAGCAAGGGTGTAAACTCAACAGCGAGGGCGTTTCAACACCGACCGGCTTTAAAGAAGCATACTCAGCCTACGCAGAAGCCGGCTGGCCTGCACTTGCTGGCGATCCAACTTATGGCGGGCAAGGATTGCCAGAGTCACTATCTATCGTGCTTACCGAAATGCGCGGAACGGCAAACTGGGCATGGAATATGTACCCGGGCCTCTCTTTAGGGGCGGTTAACACCATCAAATCGCACGGCTCAGAAGCGCAGAAATCATTGTTTTTGACCAAGCTCATCGAAGGCACATGGACAGGTACGATGTGCCTAACAGAGTCTCATTGCGGCACCGACTTGGGGATGCTACGCACCAAGGCCGTTCCGCATCAGGACGGCAGATATCGGGTCTCAGGCACAAAAATTTTTATATCATCCGGTGACCACGATTTAACCGAAAATATCGTGCACATTGTTTTGGCGCGCCTTCCCGACTCGCCTCCAGGCGTCAGAGGAATTTCTCTGTTTATTATCCCCAAAGTATTGGTAAACCAGGACGGCACTTTAGGCAGTAGAAATGGTGTTTCCTGCGGCGCACTCGAGAAGAAAATGGGCATTCACGGCAACGCCACCTGTGTAATGAATTTTGACGAAGCGACAGCCTACCTAGTGGGCGAGCCCAACAGGGGGCTTGAAGCGATGTTTACATTTATGAATACGGCTCGAATAGGAACCGCACTCCAAGGTATTGCCCACATGGAATTGGGCTACCAAAAATCGCTAGGGTACGCTAAGGAACGACTCCAAATGCGATCGGTCACCGGGATTAAAAATCCTGAAGGCCCGGCAGACCCAATTATTGTGCACCCGGATATCAGAAGGATGCTACTGACTCAAAAAGCCCTGCTAGAAGGTGGTCGCATGATGATTCACCACACGGGGAAGCTCGTCGATACGGCTGAGCGAGCTGTCGATGCGTCAGACCGAAAAGCGGCAGAGGATAAGCTATCGTTTATCACGCCCATTGCTAAGGCCTTTTTGACTGAGACGGGCTTCGAATGTGCGAATTTGGCTCTGCAGTGCTTCGGTGGTCATGGCTATATCAAAGAGTGGGGTGTGGAGCAGAACGTTAGAGACGCTCGCATCGCCACGATATACGAGGGTACAACAGGCATCCAGGCTCTCGACTTTACAGGAAGAAAGGTACTGGGCTCTGGTGGAGAATTATTGCGACAATTTACGCGCGACATTCATATCTTCTGTCAGACTCACGCTGAAAATAGTGCCATTACAAAGTTTGTTTCACCGCTGGCAGAACTCAATAAAAAGTGGGGTGAGCTGACGATGAATATAGGCACTCGATCATTAGAAAACCCAGATGAGGCAGGCGCAGCATCAGTAGATTATTTGATGTTTTCTGGTTATGCGTGCCTAGCTTACTTTTGGGCTATGGCAGCGGCAAAAGCGCAAGAAGCATTATCATCAGAAACTACAGACACTGACTTTTATGACGCAAAGCTATCGACCGCAACTTTTTATTTTGAGCGTATCTTGCCCCGCACACTCACTCACGAAGCCAGCATATTAAGTGGGGCGGCCAACCTTATGACCATTCCCCCTCAGCAGTTCTAACCAGACTCATCAAGGAAGAAGATCCTGAGAAAACTCCTAATAACGCTCGTTAGCCTTGGCGCACTTGTGCTCACGGGACGGTGGATTTTAGACCTACCAGCGGTTCAAGACCGCGTGCTAGAAATAGGCTCTTCGATGATCGCCCAACGAGGTGCTACTCCATTAGAAGAGTCGGTAAATCTGCGGGTCTATATTTGCGGGAGTGGTTCTCCATTGGGCAGAGGGCAAGCTCAAGCTTGCATTGCGGTCCTGACACCAACACATTTTTTCATCATCGACTCCGGAGCAGGATCGACCGACAACATAACGGCACTGAACTTGCCGACCGAGCGTCTTTCAGGCGTATTAATCTCTCACCTCCATTCAGACCATATTGCGGAGCTTTATGAGCTCAACCTTAACTCATGGGTACGGGGTCGACAGCAACCAATGCTCGTTATGGGCCCCAAAGGTATTGAAGATGTCGTGGATGGAGTCAACGCTTCTTACAAACATGACAGAAAATATAGATCGTCACATCATGGCGAAAGCCTGCTGCCTCCCCAGTTAGGTGTAATCTCACATCAAGCAATTGAACCTGGAATAGTGTTTGACGACGGTAACATTAAGATTACCGCATACCCGGCTGCTCACCCGCCAATTGACCCAAGCATCGGATACCGTATCGACTACAAAGGACGCAGTGTCGTTATCTCTGGCGACAGTAACGTCACTTCAGAAACGTTAAAAATCGCTACGGATACCGACTTACTTCTACACGATGCACTGCATCTCCCTACGGTACGTAGGCTATCCAAATCGCTGAGCGCCGCCGGGCGCAGCCGCCAAGCTAAAATTACCACCGACATCCTTGATTACCACGCTTCAACCGACTCGCTATTAGCACTTGCCGAAGACGCTAAGATAAATATGCTCGGTTTTTACCATCTGGTGCCTATTCCGCCCAATTTGGTCGCGGAAAAAGCATTCATGCGCGATACCCCTGACAATTTCATACTCACAAAAGACCGTATGTGGTTTGAACTACCGGCGGATACCGACTCAATCGTCGTCCACGCGCCGTGACGTGATAGAGGCCGTCTGCTCGACTTACTGCTGGCTGTCAGTTCGACGGACTTTGGTTAAGTAACTGACGCATGGTTGCGGGCTGCTCGAGACTAATGAAATGGTTAGTACTTTGCGTCTCCAATAATTCAACGCCCGGATTAACCTTCGCCCCTTCAACGACGCTAGCCAACATGCTCTTGCGATCCAAACTACTGTCGCACTCCCCTACTACGACAGTCAGTTTTTGAAAATATCCATAGAGCTCAAAGCCAGCTAGACGTTGCCAGCGAAATATGGACTTAACATTTTTTGCACAAGTGTCATAACGTCGTGCAACGAGAAAAATTGAGCTCATGAGCCGTGTTTTAAGCGCATTGGTGGGCGTCATCATAGGCATTCTGAGTAGCCTATCGAGAGTGATGACTCTACGACTGGCAAAAAGAAGGGGTAATAGATAGCAGACCAGCGAGTGAAAAATCTTTTTGGATCCAGGTCCTGCAACCTTAGCCTGTGGCAAAACAGGGGCCTCTAAGACAGCGTGAATTGCTTTTCCAAGTGCCTCCAGGCCCTGATATTGACGTCCCATCTCCAATATAACGGCGCCACCTCTAGAGTGTCCGTGCAAAACGATTTCGTTACAGGAGACCATAGAGAGCACGCTTTGTCCCACATAAAAGGCATCGTGTTCAATGGATCCCACAGGATAGGGATTATCCGGCCAGACTAGTTCTGGGACATCCTCGCCCTCTGCAATAAACGGACAATGGTAATCAGCGTTGTTGAATAATATGAGCTCAGAAGGATCATCCTCATACAGGTTTTGAAAATATCGCATATCCTCCAAAAACCCAGGAAAACAAACAATGCTTCGCGTAGAACCATCTCTCAGTGGGCGTTTGGCGATATAGGTATCACCAACTTTGAATACACGGCCATCGAAGTGAGCGCGACAAACCTGCGGCTGTGTCTTCCTTGCGGTGTACTGACGAAAAGCATGAAATACGGTAAAGCCGATTAGGGTGAATACGACGAAGGTCAAACCAATCTCGCTACTGCGTTGAGGGAGCTGACATGGGTGAACTCATGAGAATTCCAATTCCTTTTCCTTGATGCTGCGCAGCCTGAGGCTGACGAAGTCTTTAATGTAGTTTTGATAGTTTCTCCACGGCAGCCTATGGCCCTGCTTGGGGAACTCACTCCTCGATCGCAGCACGTAACCAGCATCAAAATCCAATAAAGGTACGTCTTGTAGCTCCCCTTTAATGCGCGGGGTTACCACTGAATAATGCTTCCGATTCATCACCTGAAGTAAGCGACAAACATAGTTTGCGGTAAGGTCAGACTTCAGAGTCCAGGATGAATTCGTATATCCAACGGTAAACGCCATATTGGGGATACCGGAGAACATCATTCCACGGAACACATAATGATCTCGGAACTCCACCTCCGCACCGTCAATGCGGTAAAGAACTCCGCCAGCGAACTTCAAATTTAGGCCCGTCGCCAACACAATCAGGTCTGCGTTCAATTGCTTACCGCTCTTTAGCTCAATACCCGATTCATTGAACCGGGCAATCTGATCGGTAACTACTTCAGCCTTTTTTCGACGAATGGCATCGAATAAGTCCCCATTCGGTGCCGCACACAAGCGTTGGTCCCAAGGGTCATAGCTCGGCGCAAAATGACGATCCACATCGAACTCAGACCCCAACTCTTTCCGTATTTGAGCCAGCAGATAACGTCGCAACGTGCCTGGTTGCGTCCGCGACAATCTATAAACATAGATCTGACGAAGCACCGTCTTCCAACGCGTAAATTTTGACGCCCAGGTAACAGGAAGCCACTTACGCAAAATAGCAGCCCAGGGATCATCAGGTGGAACGTTTGCAATATAGGTTGGTGACCGCTGCAACATGACGACGCTGGAGGCTCGCTCTGACATCGACGGGACTAAGGTGATAGCGGTTGCACCACTTCCAACGACAACGACTCGCTTCGAATCATACTCAAAATTTTCAGGCCACTCTTGAGCATGAAAAACCGTCCCAGCAAACTCAGACTCCCCATCAAAATTGGGTCTGTGAGGATTTTCGTAATCAAAATAGCCTGTACAGGAGAGGATGAAATTCGCAGTTAATTCAATAACTTCATTGGTTTTACTCTGTCGCACGGTGAGACGCCAGCGGCGCTCATGGGAGCACCAGTCTGCGGAGACTACTTGGTGCTGATAGCGAATGTATTGGTCTATTCCATACTCTGCAGACGTCTCCCTGATGTAACCTAAAATTTTGTCACCGTCAGCAATGGCCGATGCATCTCGCCAAGGTTTAAATCCATAACTATAGGTATACATGTCACTGTCCGATCTAATACCAGGATATCGGAACAAGTCCCATGTGCCCCCGCTTCTCTCGCGCGCCTCTAAAATTGCTAACGTGTGCTGTGGACACTTTTGCTTTAACTGACATGCCGCACCTATACCTGCGAGGCCCGCACCTATAACGATTACATCTTTGTGTTCAATACTCATCACTGCTCATAAAAATTTTGTGTGTGGCTCTCGTTACCGAACCATATAGGAGAAGACCACGCGCGCTCTTGAATGGTCTTGGGTAAGTCAGATCGAGGCTCAACACCTGCACGAAGGGCGTCCCATGTAGACCAGCGGCAAACCGGATTCTCCAGCACACGCACGTAATAAAATGCATCTTGCTGCGGTAGAAAATCCGGATCTTTCCAAAGCGTTCTTAGCTCAGCAGAACCAACATTCGCGGTTATGGAGCAGTCTGACAGATTCACCCTCGCGCCGTTATCGGGGCAACGGTGCGACTCGGCGTCGACATCGAGTCCATCCGAACAGGCCACATCGTAAACCTTCTCTCGATGCTCACCCTCTTCAAGCCAGCCTTTTATAATCTGCACGCGCTGCAGCCGGGCGGCATTTGGGTCAGCTTGCGCCCATACGAAAAAAGCAGGTTCTTCATCTGATTCCAACTGAACGGACCCGCCCATCGGGCTAGCCAAGGAATAGACGTCTCGCAATAAATCGGAACTCGACAGCGAGACATCAGCTAATCCATAGCCCGCGAAGAACCTCACTGTAATCCGCGTGCCTGAGGTAGCAAAAGTCTCTTTGCGCCTCATAGCGTCGTAGATGGATTCTCTCGTGTTTGATTCAGCCCACACGCCAGCAATACCCGAGGCTCCCCAGTATTTGTAGCCCGCAAAATCAAGATAATCAGCCCCATCGACTTCCTCCACCATTTCCGGTGCTGTCAGCTTGACCAAAGTGCCGTAGAGAAACGACGCCGGTGTCGACCCCCGCTTTTCAGAGTCGCTGTCGAAAGCACCAATTTTGCCGAAGTAGTTATCTTCGTTCAGCGAAGCGGCAGCCGTATGCGTATCACTCGCACCGACCAAACCAAATTCATAGGGGTTCCCCACACCCTCACGCTTTAACTCCAGACCTCGCTTCAGCGCATCTCTGACATAGCTCCCATTGGGATCACTGGGGATGCGGGTAGACGTTCGCAGCGGGAATATCTCAAAATTTGCCCACTCGTCATTTTTAGACAGCAGCGGGTGCGTATCCGAGGTGCCTTTTACTTGAGTGATTTCAACAAGCGGCTCATTCCTCGACCGTAAGGCAGCGTACTCTGGGTCAATCCGATTACCCGCAAAATCGTTATAGGCAAACATCGCGCCATTAGAGCCATTGCTGTTGTGGGGTATGGCAAGGCTTTCAACGCCCCTCTCGCGCATACGATCCATCCAGTGCCACAGCCCCTCTGGATCGATGCTGTTGAGCCGGGAAAAGGGCTGGGCTGGAAATCGCTCAGAACCTCGAAAGATAACATTGCGATGCAGTGCTTCACGCTCTTCAGTTGAAGAGGTGTACTCATACCCCACAAAGGTTGTGAACTTACCCGGCTGGTAGGCCTCATTGGCGGCTTCTATGGTGTCCTGCCACGCTGACTGGCTTACTGAGTTAATCTCAGCCTCGCTGATCGTCTTATCCATAAGACTTCCCACGACATCACCAATGAAATTTGAGAAAACTAAACTGCGTTTCGCGAGGTCAAATATGCCTCCATCAACACTGTCATTAATGTTGTGATAGGGCTCAGACAGCGCGTATGTCGAGAAAGTGGTACGCGTATCGGCTGCTTCATTAATCAAACCAAGTAACACACCGTGGTCCGTCACCGCATAAAAATCCAAGGGTTGAGCTAACTGAACCTCAAACCCGGAGGGGTGTTGTATGGGCTCTCCTTGTGCATATCGGTAGGCATCGCGGGCGGTAGCTGTCGTACCAAAGGCCGAGGCATCAAACGACAAGGTCGTGTGAACATGTAAGTCGCCAAAATAAGGGTTTCTACTAGGATTACTGGGAACATCCTCGTCTTTATGTGCCCCCGGTTCAAACTCAACGATCGCCTCATTAGGCGACATGATCGTGTTAGTTGAACGGTAATACTTTTGCGCTGACGCCCGCTTTTCTCTTTCAACCGAGTCTTCAGCGCAGGCACTGACTAAAAGCATTGCGACACTGAGGCTCGCCAGCCGACATCGACGCGGCGACGCGATTTTTAAAAAAGTTTTTGATCCGATCATCATCTAAGCTCTGTTGCCCGAAGCAGTCTTTGATATCCATATGGGACTTGTCCACGCGCGCTCTTGTATCGTCGCAGGCACCCGCGGATCTGGATCGCGCCCCAACCGAATCGCGTCGTAAGTCGACCATCGACAGGTGGGATTCATAAGCACACGAACGTAATAAAACGCCGATTGGTCAGCGTTGAAATCAGGGTCCTGCCAGTTCACAGACAGCTGGGCTTCGCCGACGTGCCCGTCAAACGCACAGGTCGTTAAGTCGACACTTGCACCATTGTCTGCACAGCGACCGGTGTCTGGATCAATCGACGCATCATCTGCACATACAATATCGACCACTTTCTCGCGTGTCTCACCACTCTCATCGATCCAGCCCTTAACCATTTGTATCTTCTGCAAGGGTGCATCCAGAGGGTCCTGCATGGCCCACACAGAAAAAGAGGGTGATGTTGAGTGGTCCTTGAGCTGATCCATCGAGACAACACCGCCCATTGGTATTCGGTGCAGTTCTTCACCTGCACCCACAGTTTCATTCGCCAACTCATGCCCAGACTGACCCTGCCAGTCTGCATAGAACTGTACGGTTATTCGTGGCCCCGATGTGGCGTAAGTCTCTCGCCGCGCTAACGCATCAAAAATAGCCTCTCGGGTATTCTCAGGAGCCCACACAGCAGCGAGGCCTCCAGATGTGTGGAATCGTAATCGAGACTTAAACGGGACACTTTCCTCGTCTCTCAAGCGTCGGAACGAAGAGGATGTCACGCTCCCGACCGCGCCCGGAAAATCCCATTCCTCGACATCGCCAGGATTCGAGTTATGGCTGTCCGTAGCCGCTATGAACCCGCTTTGTATAGGGTTAAAGCCATATTCCTGCTCGAGCTCCAAGCCTACCTTGAGTCCCTGCCGGACAAAACCCGTCTGAAACGCACAACCTGTGGTTTGACCTACGTCGCAGGGTTCAAATACCTGCTCAAACTGGCATTCCTCATCCGTCGCGCCCACACCCAGCGCACATTCCTGAGCACCTTTAATTTGGAAAATCTCTGCCAGAGGCTCTCGTCGCTGCCGTGTTCTCCAATCGGCCTCTGTGTAATCATTCCCGTCCCAGGTGTAGCGTGAGTAAGTTAATCCCCATGCCTTATTGGAGTTGTGAGGAATAGTCAGGAAATCACACGCCCCCTGACAGTTCGCCTCAAGGACGCGCCACAGTTCAATAGCATTTGGGACATCGATGCTCGACGGTGCTTTATCAGGTACCTCGCTCGAGCGAAAAATAACGTTTCGGTGATGTTTCCCCTGATTCGGGAGGCCAGGAGAGTATTCATAAGCAATCAACGTGGTTAGGACGCCCGGCTCATAAAACGCATCAGCAGTGGCGACATACCGAGCCCAATCATTCCCAGCATTTTCAAGACATCGCTCTAACGCTGACTCACCTATTCGGCAAGTAGGAAAGGCTCCCGGCGCGGGTGGTTTCCGCTTCGTTTTTTGGTAAATGCCTGGAGGTGAATCAAAGTCGCCGGGCGCTGCCGCGCCTCTCGCTCGACCAGCGAGCAATTGGAAAATCCGCGGATTGGGCTCATTCGCTAACCAGCAAGCTGCCTTTTCACCCAGCGACAAATTAGCATCACCGCAGTGTGTTCGTGTTCCAAACCCCTCTGCGTGATCGGTAATGGCAACAAAATCCAAGGGACGACTCAACTGCATTGGCTCACCACCCACGCCGATAATGGCCCCCCCCTTGGCGAAGCGATAGGTATCTTCCAGCCCTATCGTGTTACCAAAGAGTGCCGCATCAAAACTCTCGGAGGTATGGATGTGAAGTTCGCCCCAGTAAAGCCTTTGACGATTATCTGCGCCATCTCTTGCGGGCAGAGTACGCGGCACTCGCTGGACAAAGTCGGTATTTGTCTGCTTGGCATAGTCAAGAGCCGCGCCTTCTGGCCCGTGTTCATAGGCTGCGGCCCGAATGGGGCCCACGTACTTTATCCAAATAAAGGTTGCTGCGACCGAAGAGGCCAACACCGCACTGATTAAAAGTCTCTTAAAAATCTGATCGCTCCTGATTCCCAGTACGGTGCACAACCTTGCTTATAGGCACATCAAAACTCTCTGCGAACTGATAATCCATAGGTTCGTGGTGGCGCGAGAAAATATGCCCTTGACCCACTAAAATTTTGGATTCTTGAGGTAAAGCCAGAGTACGCCTCATCGGTTAAGTTCTTACCCCATATAGATACCGTCCAATTGTCACCGCGCCAACCAAGGGTCGCATTGAATAACTTACGGTCTTGAACTGTTTCCTCTTCAGCGTGACCTGGTACGTGGTCATCCATGTACATATAGTCAGCTCGGAGAAAACCGTTTCCGCTGGCTAAAGGGAAGCCGTATCGCGCCCCGAGGTTTATGGTGTAATCGGCCGTAGTAGAGAGAGGGTCACCCTTGTTTTCCCCCCCAACGATCTCGTATTCGTGCATATATAGAAATGCAGCACTGAGCGTTAGACTCTCTGCAGGTAACGCCTCAAGTTGAAAGTCTAAACCCGATACTTCGACTTCGGCCTGGTTACTGACGTAAGTGCCATTGCCTGACGGCGCCTGTGCCTGGAATTGATAGTCATCAATTTTTGTCAGGAAGACAGCTGCATTCATACGTAGCCGGGAGTCGAGAAACTGGGATTTCGACCCGATCTCAAAACTCAATGTCTCTTCGTCATCAAACTCGCGCTCGTCGGCCAACCCATTAACTCCGTTGAAACCGCCTGACTTGCTACCTGTGGCAGCGCTAGCATAAATCATGGTCTCGTCATTGAGATCTTTTGAAAGTTTCAATAGCCAATCTGTATTGCTATTCGACCGATTGAAGCTCTCGTCAATTGCAGTTGAGAAACGACTAATAATCCATCTTGAAGATGGCGCTGGCGACGACGACTCAATAACAGTAAGAATATCGGCGTCTCTGTCTTCATCTGTCCACCGTAAGCCTGCTGACAGACGTAAAGTTTCAGAAAAATGGCGTGTTGCTTGCCCAAACAACGCTAGAGTCTTGTTTTTCCAGACCCCTTTCCCGTAGATCGCATCACCCGCAAACGCCAGAGGTGTGCCAACACCCGGTCCATTAACGCCCAGCTGAAAGGTTTTAGTAACGCCATCACCTCTTTGAATCTTCTGATCGTAGTAGAAAAGGCCGACGACATAATCAAGGTCAGTTTCGCCAGAGGAGGTCAATCTAAACTCCTGCGAGAAAGTTTCACCTGAGTTGAACTCAGGCTCGTTTCGAGTGAAGTCTAATGGGCCTCGATCTTGATCGCGCCGCTGGGTGTATTCGAAGTCATTATATGAGGTTAGTGAAGTCAAACTAGCGCCATCAAGAACATAATTTATGTTTAGAGTGATGGCGTCAGAATCGAGTTCAAACGCGGTGTCCTCGTTGGTAGCAATCAGGTAATCGAATGGATCATTGCCGTCGCTAGGGATCAAGCCAGCATTGGCCGCCTGAAGTACGGGGCCACTTTGGCTTGCATCAGCCGCACAGCATGAGTTATCTCGATTGACAGAAGTTACCCCAAATAGAACATCGAGACGGTCGCTCGGCCTGAACGCCAATTTTGCTTGGATGTTCCAATCATCAGCACTGTTGCCATCGTTTCCTGTACCCAGATTTTTAAGAAAGCCGTCTCGCATGTTCTGGTTCGCAGATAACCTGAATGCACTTGTCTCACCAATTGGGCCAGTAGCTGCCACAGTAACATTACGAGCACTGTAGTTGCCCAAAGTCACATTTGCGTAACCCTCAAACTGATCAAAGTTGGGCTTCTTAGTAACAATACTGATCGCGCCCGCATTGGCGTTCTTTCCGTAGAGAGTTCCTTGTGGACCTTGCAGAACCTCAATGCGCTCAATGTCGGTTAAGTCAGACATGCCGAGGCCACTGCGGCCAAGAAATACGCCATCGACAAAGACGCCAACAGAAGGCTCCAAGGCGGGATCGGACTGAGATGTTCCTATTCCTCTCAGCTGCATCTTTGTCGCAAATGGGTTGCCAATAGTCAGCGTATGCATACTTGGCGTTAGGGTCCCCAGCTCATCCGCGTTGGTTATCCCCATTTCTTGTATCATGTCCGAAGTAAAAACATTAACAGCTAGGGGAACATCTTGAAGGCTTTCAGAGCGTTTTTGTGAAGTAACCACTACCTCTTCCAATACGTTCGCATTTGCATTGATTGTTATTGCGGCGATAGCAGTTGCGGCGGCTACGATCAGGCGTTGCTTGTTCATGATAGGGATCCTTAAGTTTATTATTGAATCTCTATCGATCGTAGTTGTTCACAAAAGAGCTGAAGGAATCATTTAAGGACAATATGCCCAGAGCAGTGTCGGTTCACGTCTTCGATCTTCAAAGGACTTAAACAACCCAGAAATTCTCCACTCACTTTTAAGTAAGGGATTTACCTTGGATTGAACACTCTAGAAACTTTCTTGCTATTATTCGTATTGAGCTGTGTACGTTTGTGCACCCGTCTATATTGACATGGTAGAGGTCGCCAGTTCGAATCTGGCTGGTCCTACCAAAATTTAGATAAGTCATTGATTTCTCTAGAAATCGCACCGCCACGGTGGACACAAATCGCCCTTTTCAGGGTAGTGACCATTTGCGATGAAAGGAAATGAACATGACTACTTTCAAAGAACTTGCTGAGGCATGGATTGCCTCGCGTGAGCACTGCAGCGGCTCTCTCGGCCGCATTCGTTTTTGG
>MDTD01076121.1_pt1 | contig 31102 bp, 19 predicted proteins | sample 811221 | NCBI WGS metagenome assembly MDTD01 (sample SAMN05326646, study PRJNA326480) | marine metagenome | isolation source: seawater | place: Pacific Ocean: South West | collected 2011
CGTTCACTGATTTCACTGAGCAGTTCCCTGTCGTAGGTGGCCAGCCGGTCCATAAAAGAGTTGTAGTAAAAGGCAAGCTGTCCCACCTCGTCACTGGATTCCATTTCCACGGAACGGTTTGAAAATCCGCCGGCAATATCTTCCTTGAATTTTTCCATCAAAGAATGCAGGGGCTTGGTGATGGTATCACTTAAAAACACCGTGATAGGGATGAAAATCACCAGCGCGGCCATCCCCACAAGAATAATGATCTGCTTGATGGCATACAGTGGGGAGCGGATTTCATCCAGATAGGAGGAAGATGCCACCACCCAGTCATACTCCGGGATATAGTTGAAAAATACCAGCTTTTCCCTGTACCGGGTTTCTCCGGGATTCTTCCAGGCGTATTCAAGCTTGCCGTTTTTTTTGTCCAGCATCTCGCGGAAGAACTGTCCTGAAAACCGTTTGTCCGTAAACACGTTAATGCCGGTCAGTTCAGGGTGGATGATCACATTGCCCTTGGTGTCCATGACATAGGAATAACCGGTTTTTCCGAATTTCAGGTTCAAAATGCCCTCTTTAAAATCATCTATGTCCACCAGTTTGAGGAACTCTTTACGGTAGCTGGATACGGTGATCATCCAGTTCCAGGGTTTAAAATAGGTAAGATAAAGGGCTTTGGGCCTGGGATAGGCATCGCCGGGGTTCTGCCATTCATATTCAATATAGCCGTTTTTTATGGCGATCATCTCCTGGACGAATCGGTGGTCGGAAATATCGAGCCCCTCAAGGGATTTTTTGGGATGTTTCAATACCCGGCCGTGGCCGTCCAGGATGCAGATATACCCGCTGATACCGATGCTCTGGCTCAAGATGATATCGGTTGCCCGGTTTTTGGCCTCGGTTTCCGATATTTCTCCTTGATGGGCATGATCGTAGAGCCGCTGAATGATCTCATAGTTTTTTTCCGCAACACCCCGCAGCCGGTTTTTTATGGAAACGGACACGGCGGTTTTTATGGTGTTGTGGATGGCTGTGGTGGAGTTTTTCAGCTCGCTTTCAATATTGGCCTGAACGTTTTGTTTCACAATGGAGAAGATGATGAGGCTGGACAGGGTCATGATGACAAAAAAACAGGAGGAATAGATGAACAAAAGCTTATACCGGATGGGAAAATTCTTGATCAGATCAAAGGGATTCATTCTGTCTCCTTCATCAGTGCGGATTACCTGGAAAAATTCTGAAAGGACAGTTTCAAAAAGCGCAATATTTGTCAACCGGAGATAAAAAAACAGCCGCGTATGCACTTGCGGCACACACGGCTGATTATTTGAAGGGATTTATGTTAAACGGTGTGGTGTTTTATATGAAAGAACCAACCAAGTAAATGAATTCTTTCATGGGTTGTTGTGGCCACGGTGCATGACGTTCATGGGCGGCCCATGGCCGTTAATCAAAAAATGATATGTCATACTTTTTCCAGATATTTAAGGCAATACGAAGCGGTTTCATCATGGGCACGGTGTAGGTGTGCAGCTTTTTGTCCGCCATATAGGTCCGGCAGCGGTCCACGTATTCGGAAAATCCTCTGGGTGAGATAATCAGGGGTTTTGTCATTTCCTGCTTGAGCTCAACCAGCCGCTCGGGCAGGTATTCGGAGAGCAGGGGGACCTGGAGGTAAATGGCGGCAATGATCACATCGGTATTGGGGTCCTTGTCAACGATACGGATGGCTTCCAGCAGCCGGTCGTCATTGCAGTTGCCGAAGAGGTCTATGGGATTATTTCCCACATTCTTTAAGATCTGGTCCTTGATGGCCTTTTGTTCCGGCTTCAGGTCTTTTTCGATGAGGGCCTGCATCCGCTGCTTGGTTTCCGGGGCAAATTCGGCCAGGGCCATGCCCTCTTCCGTTACCTGGTCCGCCAGGAGAATCGCGGCGCCGCCGCCGACACTGACCACGGCAATGCGGCTGCCGGAGGTCTTGGGCTGGCTGGTGAGAATGGAAAGGACATTCACCAGGATTTTGGGGTCTTCGGTGAGTTCTTCCACAAGATAAAAGCCGGCCTGGTCGCAGCAGGCCTTGAAGGCTTCATGGCTGCCCGCAAGGGAGGCGGTATGGGACAGCGCCGCCTGGGCACCGCCGCCGGTGCCGCCTTTGATGATAAGCACCGGTTTCTTTTTGGCCACCTCTTTACCCACCCGCATGAGTTTGAGGCCGTCCGCCACCCCTTCAAGGTAAATGGCGATGATCTTGATCCTGGGATCGTCCCCCATATGTGCCAGGACTTCCGGCACCCCTGTGGTGGCGGCATTGCCGATGGAGACCCATTTGCCAAGGTTCTGGTTGTCCGCGCCGAACATTTCAAGGAGTTCAAGACCGATCCCGCCGCTCTGGGAAATCACCCCCACGCAGTTGGAGGGTGTCTGGGGAACGGACCGCTGTACCGGAATATAGTTGGTGTTCAGCCCTGAAAAATTATCGATGACCCCCATGCAGTTGGGGCCCACAAAGGCGACCTTGTATGTTTCACTCAACGCCACGAGCCGGTCTTCAAGGTCCTTGCGCCCCATTTCCGCAAATCCGTCAGAGAAGATAATGGCGCCTTTTCCACCCAGTTTGCAGAACTCCTCGAAAATGGCCACGGTGCGCTCGGAGCTGACGGCAAAAACACAGACGTCCGGTACTTCGGGCAGGTCCTTGAGTGACGGATAACAGGCCAGGCCGTGGATGGTTTTAAGTTTGGGATGAACCGGGTAAAGCCGTTGGATGCGCATACAGTTTTTCAGGATCACACCGCCCTGGGTGCCGGGACGGGATGCACCGATTACGGCAACGGACCGGGCGTTGAATATGGCATCCACACTGACCCGCTTCCAGTCTCTGACCCCTTCGGAAAGCGGGGGCTCATGGTCCGTGTCTTCGATGAGCCGGGCATCCACAACGGCAAAACCATCCTCATAAACGATCACCGGATTGAGGTCCAGTTCCGCAATATCGGGGTTTTCGGTCATGAGTCTGGAAATGTTGATGGTCAGATCAATAATGGCTTCCCTGTCATATTTCTGGCCACGGAACCCGTTCAGCACCTGCCCTGCCCTGGTGTTTTGAAGCATCCGTTCCACGTCGTTTCTGGTGAGCACGCCGATTCCCATGGCGGCATCTGCATACAGTTCCACGAAAATGCCGCCGATGCCGATCATGGTCACGGGACCGAAGCCGGGGTCCTGCCTGGCCCCTACAAGGAGTTCAAAGCCCTTGTCCGCCATTTTCTGGATCAACAGCCCTTCCCTGTCCGCTTTGGAAAATCCGCCCATCATGGTCTCGATCCGCTTGCATGCCGTGTCAAGATCCTGGTCGGTTTTCAGGTTCAAGAATACGGCACCCTGGTCGGATTTGTGGATGATCTTTTTTGATACCGGTTTTACCACCACGGGATATCCGATGTCCGCAGCCGCAGCCAGCGCGTCGGCGACGGTGTAGACCTGTCTGCCCTGGGCGTTAATGCCGTATTGATTCAGAAGCTGGGCACTTTCTTCAAAGTTGAGTTGGGTTGCAGTCATGGTGATTCCTTTCAGGTCAGATTCGGCTCGGTCAAGCGCTGGTATTACGGGGTGATTTCTTCCTTCAGCAGGCAGCAGGCGATCTTGTGGCAGGGGGCGCCGGTCTTGTCGTAGGCAAGGTTGCCCGGCTGGATCATTTTGTTCATCACGCAGCCCTCGGGAATATCCAGCCCGAACAGATCGGTTTCGTTGATTTGCGGACGCGGAACCAGCGCACCGTCTAAGATTTCGAACGAGTGGAGCGGGAAATCTTCGCAAACCGGGCATTGATAGACCCGGCCGTTGGGAAAGACAAAGTAGTTATGGGACACTCTGGCCGCACATTCAAAGGTGTCGCCGGGGTGCAGAAAGACCTTTGGATAAATGACGGTGGTGCCGTTTTGGGCAATCTGTTCGGCCACCTCCGGGATAACGGTCAGCCAGGTCTCTTTGGAAACCTGGTGTCTGGCGTCCGTATCCCGGGTTTCCCCCCGGATGCCCACCACCTGGATAAAGAAGCGTGAGATATCAAGTTGCTTCAAAAGGTCCGGCATCAGATCAAGTTCGTGGATATTCTTCTCGGACACCGTATAGATCATGGAGCAGGCAAAGCCTTTGGCAGCCGCCCTTTCAACCCCGGTCATCACGGCGTCCCAGCAGCCGTCCCCCCGGATGGCGTCATTGGTTTGCCGGGTGGCACCATCCAGGGAAAAGCTGATGACATCCACATCCTCAGGGGTGACCTTGTCCAGAATATTGTGGAAAAGGTAGCCGTTGGTATCAATGGTGATGGATTTAAAGCCTTTTGCCCGGGCATATTTGACAGCCTGTGCCAGGTCCGGATGGAGGGTGGGTTCGCCGCCCAGAAAAATCAGGTTGGTCTGTGCTGCGCAACCGTCAAGGATCTGGCCGGCAAAAATGTCCAGCCAGCTTTCGATGGTGTCGATGGGAAGGGTGGTTTCCCCGTGCTGCGCCCGGTTGATGTAGCAATGGGCGCAGCGCAGGTTACAGCGGGTCAATATGTGAAAGAAGAGGTTTGAACTCTCCTTTGAAAACGCAACGGTCTGTTTTTGCATCTTATCCCATACACTGCTTGGTAAAATTGGGATCAAAGGGGACAGGGTAGCTGCCGTCGAAACATGCCTTGCAGAAGTTCTGTTCAGGTGCCTCGACGCCTGAGGCCTCCAGCATGCCCTCTATGGAGAGGTAATGGAGGGAGTCCAGGCCAAGGTATTCGGTCAGTTCGTCAAGGGGCTTCTGGGCCGCAATAAGCTCGCCCTTGGATGAGAAATCAATGCCGTAGTAGCAGGGGAACTTGTGGGGCGGGCAGGAGATCCGCATGTGGATTTTCTTTGCCCCCAGCTCCCGCAACGCCTGTACCCGGGTTTTTGCCGTGGTACCGCGGATAATGGAGTCCTCAATAATGATGATATCCTTGCCCCGTATCAGCTCCCTTACCGGATTCAGTTTCACCCGGACGGCAAAGTCGCGCATGCTCTGGGTGGGTTGGATAAAGCTGCGGCCCACGTAGTGGTTCCGGATCATCCCCATTTCAAAGGGAATGCCGGATTCCTTGGCATAGCCGATAGCGGCGTAGTTTCCCGAATCGGGAAAGGGCATCACCAGATCCGCCTCCACATGGGATTCCTGGGCCAGCCTCCGGCCGTGGGCCTTTCTCATCTCATAAACGTTTTTACCGTCGATGGTGGAGTCGGGGCGGGCAAAGTAGATGTACTCAAAAATACACAGTGATTTTCTTTCCGCAGCCCTGGGGTGGCGCAGGCTTTTTATTCCGTCTTCATTGATGATCACGATCTCACCGGGTTCCAGCTCCCGGATGAATTCGGCCTGGATCAGGTCAAAGGCGCAGGTCTCCGAGGCCAGGACGTAGTGGCCGTTGAGTTTGCCTAAGGCCAGGGGCCTGAACCCGTTGGGGTCTTTCATGCCGATGACTTCACCCTTGCAGGTGAGCAGCACCATGGAATAAGCCCCCTGAATCTTGGACACCGCCTTGAGTACGGCATTTTCAATGTCACCTTTCACCAGGTTCTTGATGAAGAGGTGGAGAAACACCTCCGAGTCCATGGTGGTCTGGAAGATGGACCCATTTTCCTCAAGCTCCTCTCTCAGGGTATGGGCGTTCACCAGGTTCCCGTTGTGGGCCAGGGCGTAGGAGCGGTGCCGGTGGTTGACCACAAAGGGCTGGGCATTGGTGATCACGGAGTCCCCGGTGGTGGAATACCGGACGTGGCCGATGGCGGAGCCGCCTTCGATCCGCTTCAGGTCTTCCATGTTGAAAATTTCCGGTACAAGACCCATGCCCTTGTGGGAAAAGATCTTATCGTTGATCCCCCGGTTCACGGAGATGCCGGCACTTTCCTGGCCCCGGTGCTGGAGGGCGTACAGGCCGAAGTAAGTGATCTGGGCAGCCTCCGGATGCTTGTAAAGGCCGAATACGCCGCATTCGTCCTTGGGGCGTTCACTGGGGGTAAATATAGTATGGTGCGTATCCATTTAACGTTTCCTGGTATTATTTATGTCTTTACTCACCAGATAGATCCTAGTTCTCCCGGTGATATTCCTGAACGGGTTTGACGGACAGGGGAGATTTCTTCATGGCCTGGATGGCTGAGCAGATCGCCTTGGTGCCGTCGGTGGTTGTGGCATAGGGGATTTTATACTTGATGGCCGCCCGCCTGATCTCATACCCGTCCCGCTGGGTCTGGCTGGAAGCGCCGGTGTTGAGAATCAACTGGATCTCGTTGTTCTTTACGGCGTCCACCACGTGGGGCCGGCCGGCAGAGACCTTTTTTACCCGTTTGGTGGGAATGTCGTTTTCCTCCAGGAAATCCCCGGTTCCCCGGGTGGCCATGATGGTGAATCCCATCTCGTGGAAATTCCTGGCCACGGGCAGGGCGGCCAGTTTATCCTTATCCTGTACGGAGATAAATACCGTGCCCTCGGTGGGCAGCTTCTGGCCGGCGGCAAACTGGGCCTTGGCCACGGCGGCGCCAAGATCCTTGTCAATGCCCATGACCTCACCGGTGGATTTCATCTCGGGTCCGAGGACAGGATCCACCTTGTCAAAACGGTCAAAGGGCATCACCGCTTCCTTCACGCAGTAATAGGGCGGAATGATCTCTTCGGTCAGCCCCAGTTCCTTCAGTGTTTGACCCAGCATGACCTTGGTGGCCAGCTTGGCCAGGGGAACACCGATGGCCTTGGATACAAAGGGAATGGTCCGGGATGCCCTGGGGTTTACCTCGATGATATAGACCTTGTCGTTCATGATACCGAACTGGATGTTCATCAGGCCTTTGACGTTGAGTTCCTTGGCAATGGCCCGTGCGGCATCGGCCATTTCATCGATGTGATGCTGGGCAATGGAGTACGGGGGCAGCACACAGGCGGAATCGCCGGAATGGATACCGGCCTCTTCAATGTGTTCCATCATACCGCCGATAATCGTGTTTTCACCGTCGGAGATGGCATCCACATCCAGTTCAAACGCCTCTTCAAGAAACTTGTCAATGAGTACGGGTTTGTCCGGGGAGGCCTGGACTGCCAGGTCAAAGTATTCCTCAAGATCGGTTTCATCATAAACGATCTTCATGGCCCGGCCACCTAAGACAAATGAGGGCCTTACCATGACGGGGTATCCGATGTCCCTTGCAACGGTCTGGGCTTCCTCAAAGGAATGGGCAATCCCGTTTTCCGGCTGCAGCAGCCCAAGCTTGTTGAGCATGGCCTGGAACTGGTCGCGGTCTTCGGCGCGGTCTATGCTTTCCGGGCTGGTGCCGATGATGGGCACACCGGCCTTTTGAAGGTCAGTGGCCAGGTTCAGCGGGGTCTGGCCGCCGAATTGGACAATGACGCCGTAGGGCTTTTCCTTTTCCACGATGTGCAGTACGTCTTCCCGGGTCAGGGGCTCGAAGTACAGCTTGTCCGAGGTGTCATAGTCCGTGGAAACGGTCTCCGGGTTGGAGTTGACCATGATGGATTCAACCCCTTCTTCCCTGAGGGCAAAGGAGGCGTGTACGCAGCAGTAGTCAAATTCGATGCCCTGGCCGATACGGTTGGGACCGCCGCCCAGGATAATCACCTTTTTCTTGTCTTCCACCCGGGCCTCGCATTCCGTCTCGTAGGTGGAGTAATAATAGGGTGTGGATGCACGAAATTCCGCAGCACAGGTGTCCACCAGCTTGTATACCGGGACGATGCCAAGGTCTTTTCTTTCCTGCTCGATCTGCTTGTCGGTGAGGCCGTTGGACAGGTATGCCAGCTGTTTGTCGGAAAAACCGTATTTTTTGGCCTTTTCAAACAGGTCCCTTGGCAGGTTCTTTCCGGCCAGTTTCAACTGTTTTTCAAGATCCACGATCTGCTTCATCTGGTGGAGGAACCAGGGATCAATGGCTGTCAGCTCATGGATCATGGTGATGGGCATACCGTGTTCCAGGGCGTACTTGATGTAAAACAGCCGTTGGGAGTTGGGGGTGGACAGCATATACTCCAGGTCGTTGCCGGCCACGGAGCCCGGTTCCGGGTCTTTGCCGTCGGCACCGAACCCTGCCCTTCCGATTTCCAGGGACCGCAAGCCTTTCTGAAAGGATTCTTTGAACGTACGGCCGATGGCCATGGTTTCCCCCACGGATTTCATGGCCGTGGTGAGAATGTCATCGGCTTCGGGAAATTTTTCAAAGGTCCAGCGGGGAATTTTGAGTACGCAGTAGTCTATGGACGGCTCAAAGCAGGCCATGGTCTCACCGGTGATATCGTTGGGGATCTCGTCCAGGGTATAGCCCACGGCCAGTTTGGCGGCAATCTTGGCAATGGGGAAGCCGGTGGCCTTGGAGGCCAGGGCGGAGGACCGGGACACCCTGGGGTTCATTTCCACAACAATGATATCCCCGTTGTCCGGGTTCACGGCAAACTGGACGTTGGAGCCGCCGGTATCCACGCCGATTTCACGGATGATGTCGATGGAGGCGTCCCGCAGCTTCTGGTATTCCTTGTCGGACAGGGTCTGGGCCGGTGCCACGGTGATGGAGTCACCGGTGTGGACACCCATGGCATCAATGTTTTCAATGGAGCAGATGATGACCACGTTGTCCGCATGGTCCCGCATGACCTCCAGCTCGTACTCTTTCCAGCCCAGTACGGATTCTTCCAGCATGACCTGGGTGATCAGGGAGGCATCCAGTCCGGCCTTGGCCAGTTTGGCCAGTTCTTCGGCGTTATAGGCCACACCGCCGCCGGTCCCCCCCAGGGTGAAACTGGGACGGACAATAATGGGGAATCCGATCCGTTTGGACACATCTTCCACTTCGATCATATTGGTGGCAAATCCGCTCTTGGGAATGCGTAGACCGATTTTATTCATGGCGTCCCGGAACAATTCCCGGTCTTCGGCCTTGTTGATGGCCTCAATGGAGGCGCCGATCAATTCGATATTGTACTTTTCAAAGATGCCGGTCTTGGCCGCATCAATGGTGGTGTTCAGGGCGGTCTGCCCCCCCAGGGTGGGCAGTATGGCATCGGGGCGTTCCACTTCAATGACCTTGCACAGGGTCTCCGGTGTCACAGGCTCGATGTAAACCCGGTCCGCGGTTTCCGGATCGGTCATGATAGTGGCGGGGTTGGAGTTGATAAGAACAACTTCAAACCCTTCTTCCTTTAAGGCCTTGCAGGCCTGGGTGCCGGAATAGTCAAACTCACAGGCCTGGCTGATGATGATGGGACCTGCTCCGATGATCAGGATCTTCTGGATATCGTTACGCTTTGGCATTTTCTATCACTTTTGCAAACTGGTTAAAAAGATAGGCCGCATCGTGGGGGCCGGGGGAGGCTTCGGGGTGGTACTGCACGGCAAAGGCCTTTATGGAATCGTTTTTCAGGCCTTCTAAGGAGTCCTCGTTCAGATTGATGTGGGTGAGGATACTACTTTCCTTGTTCAGGCTGGTGAGATCCACGGCAAACCCGTGGTTCTGGGAGGTGATTTCCACCTTGCCCGTATCCAGGTTTTTCACCGGCTGGTTGCCGCCCCTGTGTCCGAACTTGATCTTCATGGTTTTACCGCCCATGGCAAGTCCCAGCAGCTGCATCCCGAGGCAGATGCCGAAAATCGGTGCCTGGCCCAAAAGGGTGCGGATGGTTTCCACCGCATAATCCAGGGGCTCGGGGTCACCCGGGCCGTTGGACAGAAAGATGCCTTCTGGCTTCAGGTTCATGATGGTCTGGGCATCGGTTTTGGCCGGTACCACCAATACTTCACAGCCCGCTTCTTCCAGGCAGCGGATGATGTTGTACTTGATACCGAAATCCAGGGCCACAACAGAATGCTTCTTTCCCCTGTGGCGCCAAATCAGGGGATCTTTGAGTTTCTCCGCATCCACGTAATCCGGGCGGTTGTACTTCCAGAAGTAGGGCTTTTTGGTGGTGACATAGCCCACCAGGTCGCTGCCCTCCATGGACGGCAGCTGTTTTGCCTTGGCCACCAGGGAGTCCGGATCCAGGTCCGTTGTTGAAATCACGGCGCGCATGGCACCGGATTTTCTAATGTGCCGGGTCAGTGCCCGGGTATCCAGATCTTCGATGCCCAGCACATGGCTTTTGATCAGATAGTCTGCCAGGGTGCCTTTGGATCGGAAGTTCGAGGGATATTCCTGGTATTCCTTGATAATAAATGCGGCCACCTGAATCCTGTCGGATTCGATGTCTTCGGGGCAAACCCCGTAGTTGCCGATAAGGGGATAGGTCATGGTGACCATCTGGCCATAGTAGGAGGGGTCGGTCAGAATTTCCTGATAACCGGTCATACTGGTGTTGAACACCACTTCTCCGGAAGCTTCTCCCTGACCGGTAAAGCTTTTGCAGGGGAAGGTTCTGCCGTCTTCCAGGGCTAATAATGCTTTCATCTTGGATTCACACCTGTCCGTGCTCTTGGGTTGACATAAACGCCTGACATATTCATACAAATCGAACCAGTTTAAATATCATGAATTGCTATGCATTAGCAAGTCTTTGATTGTGATGGATCTGCATAAATATGATGATTTATGCGGGAATTTGACAATAATGCTTGCAAGGGTGCATAAAGGTGCAATGGCGTTGGCTCCGGGAAATGGTGATTATATGGCGCGCAAGTGGTGAAATAGCGTTGCCTGTTGAGACGGTGGGGCAATATCCGGGGATGAAATCATTTGGAAAATTAGGGAAAACGGTCAAACCGGCTTTCTGGCACGAAACATGTAGCAAAGGACAAGGGTTATCTATTTGATTGTAAATTGAGAATGAAGAAAGGACGTACACATGGGAATGGTCAGAAGATGGGGAGATACCCCGGCGTGTGGGGAAGACCTTCAGTATTTTAGTGCCGAATTTCAGTTGGAGAATCCCAGAATCTTTTTCCAGTTTCGATTGAGAACGTCTGATTTAGAACCCCTGTTCGTTGTGGTCAAGCAGGACTCCCAGGCCTTGGAATGCCTGAAACAAGGGGACGTCATCCCCATGACCTTTCATTACCAGAACCGGGATATTCCCGCCGAAAGACAATCGATCCGGATCAAGTCCATTTCAGACGGGCAGCGGTTCGGGTTCAAAGATCATTTTATTATTGCTCTGGAGCACTCCCCTTCTAAAAGCTCATCCGAAGCGGTCCAAGAAAGGTCACTATCAACGCCTGCGCATTGATTTTAAATTGCAAGTCAGGGTATTATCCTAAATCTTAAACAAAAGTATTGGATTAACCCGAAACGTAAATTAGGCTACCCAATGACCCTCGACGCCGTTTTTCAAAGAATAGACACCGTTTTTCCCGGTCTTTCTGCTAACCTTTCTGATTTGCTCCGCCAACGAATGGATTCATTTTTCAGCGCATGTGACGCCCACGGGTGCGTTTTGGAAAATGGGGTATCCGATTCTCCGGAATTTATCCGGATGATGCTTTACAGTGAATTCATTGCCACCCGGCTGACCCGTGAACCGGGGATGCTGGAAGAACTTGCAGTCTCCCGGGACCTGGATCGTTCCTACTCGGATCACACCTTTGAAAACAAGCTGAATTCAATCATACCTACGGATGCGGAACTTTCCCGGGTGAAGGAAGAATTGGTCCGGTTCAAACATTACGAAGCCGTCCGGATTGCCTGGCGGGACCTTGCGGGGACTGCAGGTCTTGAAGAAACCATGCGGGATCTGTCAAACCTTGCAAAGGCCTGTATCAGATTTGGTGTGGATTTTTTGTACCGGTCCTTCTGCGGCAGGTTCGGCACCCCCACGGATGCAGACGGAAACTTCCAGCAGCTCATCGTTTTGGGCATGGGGAAACTCGGGGCGGAAGAGCTGAACTTTTCCTCTGACATCGACCTGATTTTTGTGTTTCCCGAAGAGGGGTATACCAACGCAGACACCCCCGTTTCCAACGATGAATTTTTTACAAAGCTCTGCCGGGAGTTCATCCGCCTTTTTGCACCGGGCAACGGCATTCATTTTTACCGGGTGGATACCCGGCTGAGGCCGTTCGGTGACAGCGGCCCGCTGGTCATGAGCGCCGCTTCCTTCGAACATTACTACGAGGCCCAGGGCCGTGCCTGGGAACGGTATGCCATGATCAAGGCCTATCCGGTGGCAGGGGATATCGAAGCCGGTCTTGAACTGATGTCGGCTCTCAGGCCGTTTGTCTACCGCAGGTACTTTGACTATGGGTCTTTTGACGCGTTCCGGGATATGAAGCAGCGGATCGCCCTTCAGGTGAAAAGTGCCAAGCTCAAGCACAATATCAAATTGGGGGCCGGCGGCATCCGGGAGATTGAATTTTTCGGGCAACTGTTCCAGCTTATCAGGGGCGGCGTGGACCCGGTGCTCCAAGAGCGCCCGATTTTAAAGGTGCTGGATCTGCTAAAGGAAAGCGGACAGATTAATGCCCGCACCTGTGAAGATCTAAAGACGGCCTATCGTTTTTTACGGCGGGTGGAAAACAGGCTTCAGGAATACCAGGACCGGCAAACCCACGATATTCCTGAAGATCCCGTCCAGAGGGAAATTCTGGCGCTATCGTTAGGGTATGATACCTATAAGGTGTTTCAAATAGAGCTGTCCAGAATCCAGCAGCTGGTTCACCATCATTTTTCTCAGCTCCTGGTGGAGGGCGACGCAGAAGAAGATGATGCCGGAAATCAGGACCTGACACAGATCTGGGCCAACCTCAATGATCCTCAGTTTCTGCCGGACTCCATCGCCATCGCCGGCTATGAAGACCCGGACCAGGTGCTGTCCCTGCTTCGGTCACTTGCCGGCCATCCCAATACCCAGCGTCTGACGCCCAACGGCAGGCAGAAGCTGGCCCGGCTGGTGCCCCGTCTGGTGAAAAAGGCCGGAAGGGCATCCGATGCGAAGGCGGTGCTCAATAAGCTGATTGATCTGGTGATCACCATAGAACGCAGGACCTGTTATCTTTCCCTGCTGCTGGAAAATCAGGGGGCTTTGGACACCCTGGTGGTACTGGCCCGGAAGAGCCCCTGGATCATAACCTTCCTGAGCCGCCACCCTGCCCTGCTAGATGAACTCATGACTCCTGCCACATTATATGCGCCGCCCAAGCGGGAGGCACTGGAACAGGAGATGGCCACCCGCATGGAGAGAACGCCCAAAGGGGATCAGGAGTTTCTTTTGGAGGAGCTGAACATCTTCCGGCAGGTGAACACCCTGCGGGTTGCAGCGGCGGATGTCAGCGGGGATTATCCCCTGATGAAGGTCAGCGACCATCTCACCTATATTGCGGAAACCATTCTCAACCAGGTGGTTCTCTCCGCCTGGGAAACCGTTTCAGGCAAATACGGCCTGCCCGAAGGTAAAACGCCTGACGGCCTTGGGGGCACAGGCTTTGCCGTTGTGGCCTACGGCAAGGTGGGCGGACTTGAAATGGGATACAAGTCCGATCTGGACCTGGTCTTTCTCTTTGAGGCCGACCCGGGATATACCAAAGGAACAGACCGGTCCATCGATACCGTCCGTTTCTATTCCAACCTGGGGCAGCGCATCATCCATGCGTTGACCATGCATACCTCGGCCGGCACCCTCTATGGAGCGGATATGCGGCTGCGGCCCGGCGGGGATTCGGGCACCATCGTGTCACACATGGAGGCCTTTGAAGACTACCTGGAAAACCAGGCTTGGACCTGGGAACACCAGGCCCTGATCCGGGCGCGCCCCATTGCGGGAGATCCGGCGCTTTTTAAACGGTTCGAGCAGATCCGGGAGAAAATCCTTACCCGGAAACGGGACCCGGAGGACCTGCGGGCCGAAGTGGCGGATATGAGAGAAAAGATGCGTAAACAGCGGCTGAAACATGAACCGGGGGTTTTTGACCTCAAACAGGACCTGGGCGGCATTGTGGATATAGAATTCCTGGTGCAGTATCTCATTCTCCGTCATGCCGCGGACTATCCCGACATCACGGTCTGGACAGATAATATCCGCCTGATGGAGGGGTTGAGCGTTGAATCCCTGATTTCCGGAGAGGAAAGCCAGATATTGCAGGAATCCTATGTGGCCATGCGCAGGGTCATGCACCGTCTCACCCTGCAGGAAAGACCCCAGCAGGTGGATGAGGAGCTCTTTCGGGACAAGGCGGATGCCGTGGTAGAGATTTACCACAGGCACCTGGCATCTAAATAAAGCAGCGCATTGCCGGGACAAGAACGCAAATTGTGTCCGGGTGTTTTTTTTTTGCCGTTGTGCTACAATGTCAGATCTAACAACCCCATGACGAACAGGGAAATTCCTAAATTATGACGATTCGAGCGAAAATCGTCCTTGTTTTAATGCTGTTCTTTCTTTTTTTCGGTGCATTGGCGGGCGGTATTCAGCGCTATATCATCCTGCCTAGCTATATTGCCATAGAAGAGGAAGAGGCCTTGAAAAATTCAAGGCGGGTCAGCCAGGCCCTGGACCGTGAACGCCATCACCTGGATTCACTGCTCCATGACTGGTCGGCCTGGGACGAAACCTATGAATTTGTTGACTCCGGCACTCCTGAGTACATCGAGAACAACCTGCCCCCAAGCACCTTTACCGACAACCGGCTCAACCTGCTTTATATTGTCAACCGCAACGGCAGCGTGGTTTACGGTAAAATTTATGAGCTCGATGATATGGGGGAAATGAGATTAAAGGCATTTCCAGAGAAAGTGATTGACAAGGACCATCCCCTTTTGTCCTATCCCATTGAGGGCGTCCCCCTTTTAAATGCAGGCATTTCCGGTATATTCATTACGGAAAAAGGGCCTATGATTCTGGCGGTCAGACCCGTAATCAACAATGAGAATCAGGGGCCGGTCAGGGGAACCATGATCATGGGGCGGTTTTTAACCTCTGCCATGGTTGATCATCTGAAACGCCAGACCCAGGTGGATTTCAGTATCCTTCCCCTGGACGCCGGAGAAACACGCACCGTGATGGCACAACTGACCCAAAAAACGGCTACGCCTATGATTTCTACGGCTGCCGGCGGAGATTATCTAAATATTTTTGAACCTGTTCAGGATGTGATGGGCGAGCCGGCATTGGTGGTGAAAACGGAGATTCCAAAACAAATATCCGAAAGGGGCCGGAAAACCATGCGGTACTCCCTGGCGCTGTTCGCCCTGGCCGGATGTTGCGCCATTGTGGTGGTTCTGTCGTTTTTTCAGCGGGTTGTGTTCAAGCCTGTGAAATCATTGATCCGCCGTACGGAAGGGTTGGCCGTTGCCGATGTTTCCAAGGATATGGGACTGCCCGGGGGAAAAGACGAAATAGAGATTCTTGAATTGACCCTGGCGAACATGTTCAACCGGCTTGAAGAACGGTCTGAAGCGTTGGTTGCGGCCAACCGGAAGCTCAAGCAGGACATGAAGCGGCGGCAGGAAGAAGAGGCGGAAAAGATCAGGGTGCAGGCGCTTGTGGCCGAGCAAAAAAAATATGCCCTGGTGGGGCAGATCGCCGGTAAAATGGCCCATGATTTCAACAATGTCCTGGGGATCATCATGGGAAACGTCGAACTGATGATGATGGATTGCAGGGACAAAAAAATGTGCAATGCCCTCCAGCTTGTGATTGATCAGACCATACGCGGAAAGAACCTGACCAAGAACCTGGTGGCCTTTGCCAAAGACCAGGAGCCCCGGCATGTATTTTTTGATGTCAACGAGAAACTGGAACTGGCTGTAAACCTGATGAAAAAGGATACGGACAAGGTGGTGTTTCATTTGGAGCACGGCCGTATCCCCAAATTGTTCGCAGATCCGGGCATGATTGAGCACGCCCTTGTCAATCTGCTTCAAAATGCCATTCATGCCGTAAGCAAAACGCCCTCTGCCGAAGTGTTCTGGCGGTCGTGGGTTGAGGGCGGCAGCATCTGTTTTGAAATTGAAGATAACGGCTGCGGCATACCTGAGGCCTATCTGGACCGTGTTTTTGAGCCCGGATTCACCCTCAAGGGAGGCAGGGATTTAAGCGGTGCATATGAAAGAGGCATCAAAGGGACAGGGTACGGTCTGTCAAATGTGGAGAAATACGTGACACAACACGGTGGAAGCGTCCGGGTCCGGTCACAGGTCAATGCGGGGGCGGTAGTCACCATCTGCCTGCCTCTGGTGGAAAAAGACCTGACAACGTCGGAAAAGGAAGAGCTTGTGGCCGAACGTCTCTATAGCGGCAAATCCATCCTTTTGGTGGAGGATGAATTTCCCATCTCGGATATCCAGCAAAGAATGCTTGCGCACCCTCCCTTTGGCCACCAGGTGGATGTTGCCGTTGACGGAGCCGAGGCGATTCGCCTGTTGGACCACAACACCTATGATTGCGTGAGCCTGGACTATATTCTGCCCGGCACCATAAACGGAATGGACGTATACAACCACATCAGAAAGCGCGATGAGCAGCTTCCCGTGCTTTTTGTCTCAGGGAATCTGGAGTTTCTTGAGTCCGTCAAGGAGTTGAAACTTCGGGATAAGATGGTGGATCATGTTTCAAAGCCCTGCCCCAACCGGGTATACGTGGAACGGATCAACCTGCTGATAGGAAAAACAGACTCAAGCCCGGCCAGTAGGTGATGACCAGGACAGAGAGGAGCAGAACCAGCATAAAGGGGATGGTGGCCCGGTAAATATCCACGATGGGCTTTTCAAAGCGGTAGCCGGCAATAAAAAGATTCATGCCCACCGGCGGGGTGAAGTAGCCGATCTGCATATTGGCCAGGAAGATGATCCCTAAATGGACCGGATGAATGCCATACTCCAGGGCCACGGGAAGCATCAGGGGCACCATGATGATGATGGCCGAAAAGATGTCCAGCATGGCGCCCAGGACCAGCAGGAAAAGGTTGAGCAGGATGAGAAAAACAAGCTTGCTCTCCACAACGCTCTGGCAGAGCCTGAACAGCTTCATGGGGGCTTCGATGTCGATGAGGAAATTGGTGAAGGCCAGGGAAACCCCCAGGATCAGAAGGATGCCGCCCACCATGATCATGGACTCCCGGATGATGCCGGGCAACCGGGTTACGGAAATTTCTTTGTAAATCAACATTTCTACCACCAGTACATACATGGCCGTTACGGCCGCCGCCTCTGACACGGCAAAAAACCCCGAATAAATTCCTGCAAACACAAATATGGGCAAGGGGATCTCCCAGATGGATTCCCTGATGGCAGCGGCGCAGCCTTTTAGGGAAAAAGGCGTCAGGGGGACCGGTGTCTTTCTGTTGGCCCAGATGCTCCATGCCGACAGCATGAGGATCATCAGCAGGGCCGGCAGGATACCGGCCACAAATAGATCTTCAATGGAGATATCCGCCCCTTCGCTCATTTGCTGGGCAATGATGCCGTATAAGATCAGGGGCAGGGAGGGGGGCAAAAGCAGACCGAGGCTGCCGGAGGTGGTCACCAGGCCGAGGCTGAAGTCTTCGGCATAACCGGCCTGCTTCAGGGCCGGGTAGAGCAGGGCGCCCATGGCAACGATGGTGACACCGGACGCACCGGTGAATGCTGTGAATAGCGCACAGACCACAAAGGCGACGATGGCAAGGCCGCCGGGCATCCAGCCCATGAAGGCCCGGGTCAGTCGGACCAGCCGGTGTGAGGTGTTGCTCTCTCCCAGCACATAGCCGGCAAAGGTGAATAGGGGCAGGGCCAGAAGGATCGGTGTGTCGGCGATTCTGTAGAGTTCAATGGCCATGACTGACAGGTCAATGTCTGATGCGTGGAATCCCAGCATGGCAGCGGCAATGATCACGGTAAAAAGCGGGGCACCCAGAAGGGCAAGGAGGATGAGGCCGCCGATGATGGTAAAAATCATTGGGTCCGCCCCGTGATGCGAAACAGTTGATGGCAGAAGAACAGGGTGTAGCGGATGCAGATGATGGCAAAGGCAACCGGAATGATGGCTTCGCAGATCCATGCCGGAACGCCTGCAAAGGCGGCCATTTTATCCATGCGTTCCATCTGGACAAACCGAAAGCTATGCCATGCCATGAGACCGCAGATGACGGCGGTAAAAATATAGACCGTCAGGCTGGTGAATTGTTTCACTTTGGAGGGCAGAAACCTGGAGATGATGTCAATACTGATATGGTTATCCGTCCGTGAGGCGGCCATGGCACCGATCAGTCCGATCCAGAGCACCAGTACCCGGACCAGCGGGTCCGCCCAGATGATGCCGGCGTCAAAGAAGTTCCTTAAAAAAATCTGGAAAACCGCCATTCCGATCATGACCAGCATCAGGGAAACCAGAATCCCGTCTTCGATCTTCTGTAAGAATGTTGTAAGGCGACTTAGCATCCGGACGGCCTATTGGGCTTCGTTGGCTTTGTGATATTCTGCAAGGAGCAGGTCCATTTTTTCGGTCGCCTTTTTGAGTGCAGGATCGGCCGACACCATTTTTTCGGATGCACGGCTTGCGGTGGACAGCCAGAGATCCAGATCCGCTTTTTTGGGGGTAATAAATTGAATGCCCCGGCCTTTTAAGGCGTTAATCGCCTTGATCTCATCCTCCCGGTTCTGGAGATCTATCTCCTTGAACTTTTGTGTCATGATCCGGGAAACGATATCGCGGTCTTCGGCAGACATCCGGTTGAACCGTTTTTTATCAATGGCCAGAACCGCGTTGAGGTAGAGCAAAGGGATATTGGTGACGTACCGGATCTGGGTATGCCATTGCAGGACGATGGCGCCGACGGCTGAGGTGGCCACCGTGTCAATGAGTCCGGAGGACAGGGCGGTTCTGACATCTGCCAGGGGCAGGGGAATCGGGGTGATGCCGAAGATATCCATGGCGCCCTTGCCCAGCGTGTCGGTATCCGTGATCCATACTTTGCGGTTTTTCAGATCCCCCACCGTTTCAATGGGTTCCTTGGACATGATGTAGGCAAACCCGCCCCCTGAAATGCCGAAGGTGACGAAACCGGCCTTGTCCAGGCCCTGCATGATAAATTCATCCATGTGCTGCCGCACGTAGTCCACCTCTTCAATGGTTCTTAATTTCATGGGCAGGGAATAGATCTGGTTGGGCGGGAAAAACGAGGCAAGGCTGCCCGCAACCACGGCCCCCCCCTGGAGCTGGCCGATGCGGATTTTTCTGAGAACGGCCCTGTCGTTGCCCATGACGCCGCCGGGGTAGAATTTGAACTTCACCCGGTTTTGGGTTCCTTTGGCAACGGCCCTGGCACCTTCACGCATCTTTTCCATCCACATGGAGCCTTCAGGGGATATGGTGGCGATTTTAAAAGTTTGGGTAAAAGCGGTTGTAGTGAAAAATAGCTGAACAAATACGGCAAGAACGGCAAAGCACAGCAGGTTCCGGGATTTTGTAAACATGGATTAGCCTCCGAATCAGAAGTAGTCGTCTGCCCCTGCCATAAGCTGCCTGGCCTGCATCTGGGCATAGGTGTTGATCAGGGTGTATCCGGGCATCTCCGGATCGGTTTTCAATACCTCGGTGAGCAGCCTGTCATGGAGGGGACGGTCAAACATCATCTTGGCATACAGCTTGGCATACATCACTTTGGCCATGAGGTTCCTGCCACCGGACAGCCGGATGGCTTTTTCAAAATAGGCCCTGCCCTCTTCCGGCCTGCCCCCGAGGGCCGGGGGCAGGAAGGTGGCCAGGGTGCCAAGATAAAGGTAGGCAGCCCCGTCTTTGTAGGTATCGTCCAGGCGGGTGACCTGAAGCATGATCTCTTCTATCCTTGAAATATCGGCCAGGGCATTGAAATCATCTTTATTGGCCATGATCCAGGAGGCCCAGGCATTGCCAAGGGTGAACAGGTACGGCAGATCCTGCTTATCCATATCCGATAGAGCGGACTGAAACTGCCCAAAGGGTTTATCTCTAAGGCTGCAGGCATCGCCATTGGCTTCACAAAAGGCGGTTTCCGCATAGCCCATGGCCTTGTCCGCCATTTTTTTTGCCCGGGTCTTGTCCGTTACAAAGACATCTGCATAGGCCGTGTAAAGCCGGGCACCGGAGGCAAGTATCTCGCTGGATTTAGGGTCCTGGGAAATCAGGCTGTCCACCATGAGCAGGTAGGCAGGAGCCCCGGATTCCACCAAGTCCAGATCGTTGTTGTTCAGGATGCTTTGGGACAAGTGGCCCATCAGGTCCGATTTAACGGAACATCCCTGGGCGGCAACGGCGGCAAGGAAGAGTATGACCCAGAGCATGAACGCCCCACCCTTTTTCCCACGGATCAGGTGCCAGAATTTAGGCTGCATAAATCAATTGTCCTTAAATGATAGGCGGATCGGTGTTGTGACCACATCGTGTATAAAAGTAAAAAATAGCCCTTTTGCCCCTAAAATGCAACCGTCATCCCCCTTGGAAAGTACTAGCTTTTGATTAAGATCGGTTGTCTTCCGGCCCATATCCCCCAATCTCATATCAGGAAAATAAGGTTTGCATTCCATTTAATCATGCTATAATGGCCTATCTGTCACCAACTCTTTGGGAAAAAGCCCATGATGTTCACACCGAAGTCAACATTTACAACACACGCGCTGACAGGCATTGCAAAACTCCTTTTTTTGATGCCGCTTTTGTTTCTGTTTTCCCAGCCTGCCATGGCGGCGGAAAAAGATAAGGTCAAGGGCCCGAACTTATACATCATTCCGGTGTCAGGGCCTGTTGAACCCGGTCTGGCGGCTTATGTCCGCCGTGCCCTGGAGGATATTAAAGACAAGCCTGATGCAAAGATTGTATTCAAGCTGGACACCTTCGGGGGGCGGGTGGATTCGGCATTTGAAATTGTCGAGGCCATTTCGGAAATACCGCCGGAACGGACTGCGGCCTACGTGGAAAAACGGGCCATTTCAGCAGGCGCACTCATCGCTCTTTCCGCCGGGGCGCTTGTGATGAAGGAGAGCACCCTGATCGGCGACTGTGCCCCGATCATCCAGACCAACGACGGGCAGAAAGAGGCCGGGGAGAAAATTCAAACCGTTCTCAGGGCCCAGTTCCGGACACTGGCAAAACGCAACAACTATCCGGAAGTCCTGGCCGAGGCCATGGTCACAAAAAACATGGAGGTTTACCGAATCGTTCTGGACGGGGAAACCCGTTACCTGGACAAAACTGATTTTGAGGATCTCTCCGAAGAAAAGAAAGCCCTTGTCACGGAAAAGAAAACCATTGTTGCCGAAGGGGAACTGCTGACCATGGATGACCGGGAAGCCCGGGATCTGGGTTTTTCCCGGAAGAGCGTGACGGACCTGGACGAGGCCCTGGCCGCTCTCGGGATGGACATGCTTTCCCGGATTGAGATCGAAGAATCCTGGTCCGAGGGCCTGGTAAGGGCGCTTCAGCCCTTTTTGCCCATCCTGATGCTCATCGGTATCGGCGCCATTTATATGGAGATTAAAGCGCCGGGATTCGGTCTTCCCGGCATGCTGGGCATCCTCTGCCTGTCCCTGGTCTTTTTCAACCAATATCTGGTGGGACTGGCGGATTATACCGAACTGCTCATTTTTATGGTGGGATTCCTGCTTCTGGGAGTGGAGGTCTTTGTGCTGCCCGGATTCGGTATTGCCGGTATATCGGCCATTATCGTCATTGCCATGGGGCTGGTGCTTTCTTTCCAGGATTTTGTCCTGCCTGATCCGGCCATGCCCTGGGAAGGGCGGCTGATGCTAAAGAACTTCGGCATGGTCATGGGAAGCGCTTTAGGCGCCCTTCTGATGTCCGCCCTTTTGATCCGCTATGTGCTGCCCGGCCTTTCAAGAAGCGGACGTGGACCTTACCTGACTGCTACCCTGCAGGATTCCCATGCGGACTCAAAAGAAGTGCTTGGCGTAACCCCGGGCCAGACCGGCACGGCATTGACGCAGTTACGGCCTTCCGGAAAGATTCGGATCGAGAAAAAAAAGATAGACGCCATCACCCAGGGGGATTTCATTTCCTCGGGCTCGGATGTCAGGGTGGTCAGCGTGGAACAGAACCGGGTGGTTGTTGAAATGATGGAGACCTATAATGGAGAAAAAGGATAAAGAATAAAAATGAGCGAGTATTTGCTGCCGATCGTGTTTCAGATTCTGGGTGCCCTGGTGGTGGTGGCTGAAGTTTTTATCCCTTCCATGGGCATGCTGTCGGCCATTGCCCTGGGGCTGGTGGGCTATTCCCTTTATCTTGCCTATACCGATATTTCCCCCACGGTGTTTTTCGTATTTCTGGGTATCGACATTTTTTTGCTCCCCGTTTTCCTTGTCGCGGGCCTGAAACTGCTGTCCGTTTCCCCCCTTTCCCTGAATAAAAAACTTTCCGCCGAAGACGGGGTGGTCTCCCAGGCTGCTGATATGGCGGCACACCTGGGTAAAAAAGGGCATTCCCTGACGGCACTGAGGCCGTCGGGGACGGCAATGATTGATGGCCGCCGCCTGGATGTGGTGACGGACGGGGATTTTGTTGAAGCAAAGGTGCCGGTGGAAGTGACCGGCGTGACCGGAAATCAGATTATCGTATCGCGAATAGAAGAATGATTAAACATACAAAAATGATTATTGAGGAGAAGTGATTATGGATTTTATGTATATCCTGGCGATTCTTGTGGGCATTCTGGCCCTGGTTGTGGTTTACTTTGCATTTTCATACATCGGCCTCTGGATCCAGGCCCTGGTCTCCGGGGCAAAGGTAGGGCTGTTCAACATCATTTTCATGCGCTTCAGGAAGGTGCCGCCCAAACTTATTGTGACATCCAAGATCATGGCGGTAAAGGCGGGCATTGATATTGCCACGGATAACCTGGAATCCCACTACCTGGCAGGCGGCAACGTCTCCAGGGTCATCCAGGCGTTGATTGCTGCGGATAAGGCCAATATCGAACTTTCCTTCAACCGGACCGCCGCCATCGACCTGGCCGGGCGGGACGTGTTGGAAGCCGTCCAGATGTCCGTGAATCCCAAGGTCATCGAAACCCCCATGGTGGCGGCCATGGCCAAGGACGGCATCCAGCTCAAGGCCATTTCCAGGGTAACCGTACGGGCCAACATCGACCGGCTTGTCGGCGGTGCCGGTGCAGAGACGATTCTGGCAAGGGTCGGGGAGGGCATCGTTACCACCATCGGTTCTGCCACCACCCACAAGGAAGTGCTGGAGAATCCGGACACCATTTCAAAAACCGTCCTGAGCAAAGGGCTGGACGCAGGAACTGCCTATGAGATCCTCTCCATTGATATTGCGGATGTGGATGTGGGCAAAAACATCGGTGCCGAACTGGAAACCGACCGGGCGGAAGCCGATAAAAAGATCGCCCAGGCCAAAGCCGAGGAAAAACGCGCCATGGCCTTTGCCCAGGAACAGGAGATGAAGGCCAGGGTCCAGGAAATGCGGGCCAAAGTGGTGGAGGCCGAGGCCCAGGTCCCCCTGGCCATGGCAGACGCCTTCAGAAGCGGAAATCTCGGGGTCATGGACTACTACAAAATGCAGAATATCTCCGCAGATACCAAGATGCGGGATAAGATCGCCACCCCGGATGCCGGCCCACAACCCGACACCGAAAAATAAACCGGAGGGATCATGGATGTTGACGACCTGATCACCTATTTCTTCCTTTTTCTCTTCTTTGTCCTTCCCTCCATCCTCAAACGGAAGGGCAAAGGGAAAAAGACAGCGAAAAAAGCTGAACAAAAGTTAGAGGCAAAGGCCAAAGCGGTAAAAAAGAAAAAATCGAACCTCTTCGACCGCCTGGGGGAAGCTATCCGCGAAGCGGTACGGGAGTTGGAAAATCAGGCAAAGGAAGCCAAGCGGAAACAACAACAGGAAGGACAGGGAAAAGAAAAAGACTCTGTCTGGGATTTGTTTGATGACAGGCAGGCGGATGCTGAGGACCCGCCTGCCCGTGCGAGGAAAGCCGATGTGCCGGAGCCGATGGCACCGGCGTCGGACGAAGAGGCTGCCACAGAGGCAAGACCGGGTTGGCCGACCTCAGATCCCCAACCCCGGTCATTTGATCCGGACCACCCGTTTGCGGCACCGCGTAAAACGCCGCCGAAACCTGAACGGCGGGCAAGGGATATTACGCCTTCGCTTCGAAAGCCCCCTGCCCCATTGCCTGTCCAGGCGGCACTGCCTTCCCATGCGCTTCAACAGGCTGTGGTATGGTCTGAAATCCTCGGTAAACCTAAAGCACTAAGAGATTAAGCCCGCCCCTTTTAGCTAAAATTCCTTTGAGTATGATGACGGAAACAGGCCGTCATCATACTCAAAGTGTCTCGTTACTTTTCATATATTTCGTGAAAATCTGCTCATGGGAAATATACTTTTCCCGGTCCGGGTCCTGGAGATACCTGCGGATGGCGTTGACCCGGCGCAGGATTTCTTCTTCCGCACGCTGGCGCATATTCCGCTTGGTTTCGATGATGTCCTCTTTTAAGTTTTCCGTGCGTTTGTCTGCGTAATATTTCTCTGTTTTATAGGCGATGCGTTTTTCGATCAGTGATTCCCTCATATCATTGTGGTCATCGTCCAGGAAGAGGACTTCTGGCATCAGGTCAGCGAAGTGGGTGACGGCAATGATGTCTTTTTTACGCTGCCAGTAGCCGATGAGGAACTCTGGCTCAAGGTCTTTGTAGTTCTGCAGGGGCATGTACATCCTGCGCAGGTAAAGAAGAACCTTTTCCGTCTTTTTCCTGTGGCCGCCGATGATGACGGAGCCGCCCACTTCATCTTTTTTCACGCCTTTGGTCCAGGGAGCCCCGGTAATGCCGAAATCAATGCACAAGGGGATACGCAGCAGGGCGGACAAGGTGTTCAGGGCCAGGGCATAGCCGGCTGAGGGGCCGCCCACGTTGTAGGAGGCGGACAAAAGCTGGTGGTGAAGGGAGTAGCGCTGGAGAAAATCCCCGAACAGCCAGGGGATACTGATATCCGGAGTGAGTTCCTGGATATAGTTTTTCACCATGGTGAGCGCTTCCTGGGCCGACTGCTGGGTCATCTGGACAGCCATGTCCAGCTGGGCCGTGTTGGGGGCGGAGGAGGAAACAGCGCCCGTGACGATGATAGGGGCGTTTTGCACCCGGCCGGTAAGGCTGGTGGCAATGGGTAGCAGCATGCCGGTCATGTCGTTGGCGCCCACACCGATGATGAAGCCCACCTGGGGTTCCTTGCTCAGTTCGGTTTCAAGGAATTCGTTGAGCTGGATGGAGCCTTTGCGCACCGGGCTGGAAGATATTTCCCTGCGGGCGGATTCCAGGTGGTTTTCCACCAGGGGATAGTCGGTTTCATCGTTTATCTGGGATACGATCTCCATGATCTGGTCGTAATGGGCAACAAAGTTGGCCAGGTCGTTTTTGATGTTTGATTTGAGAAGGGGCGGTGCCTTGACCGCATCCAGAATGCCCAGAATGGTTTTAAAGTTCAGTTTGACAAAGTCGCATTTCTCCTGCTCCGTGCAGCTGTCCAGGGATTTCACCTTCTGGACCACCTTGAATTCGGTGGAGCACAGGGCAATGGCCTTTTCCGTAAATGAGGTATAGTCTGCCGGGGTGTTGCAGATGCCCTGGGCGGTTTCAATGATCTTCTCCACCTCAAATTCCCTGGGATGGGGGACATCGTCAAACTGCTTTTTAATGATGTCAAAGATGTCTTTTTGCCGCATATGCCCTGATATCTCAAGGGTCTTGAGCCGTTTGGAACGGATTAGGGCCGGGTCCAGGATATCCAGGCGGTTGGTGGTAAGGACGGTGAAGACCTTGTTCAGGGGGATCTCCCCGTCAATGATGTTGAGGAACTTGTTGGTCAGGGCATCCGAGGGCTGCCCGCCTGTGCCGCTGCGCTTGGGGGCCAGGGCATCGCCTTCATCAAAGAAGATCACCGTGGGGGCAACCATCTTGGCAATGTCGTAGACCTTTTCAAGGTTGGATACCGCCCCGTGAACCGGGCTTGAGGGGTCCTGGAGGGCCGACGGGGAGGTGGCAATATCATGGACCTTCAGGTTGGAGGAGAGCCAGGTCCGGACCAAAAAGGTTTTACCCGAGCCGGGGGGGCCGGTGAGAACGACGCCTTTGTCCTCGCTGACCCCGTAGTTGAAGCAGTTGTTGGCCATTTCCGAGAATTTGTCCTTGATGTCGCCCACGTATTCGTCCCAGGAAACATCCCGGTCCATCCGGTCCACCACCTTGCTGTAAAGCTCTCCGTATACGTTTTTGGCCACCAGCTGGAAGGCGGAACGGACCAGGATACTGTTGTCCAGGAATTCAATGATAAAATCCCCGCGGATATTGATGATGGACTCCACCAGTTTTCTCACATAGGCGGGACTGATCTTAAGACTTCTCTCCTTGAATACGTCGTAAATCCGCTCCGCGGCAAGGTCCAGTTCCTCGGACTGCATGGTGTATTGGGTGGGGATCTGGTGACGGTTAATCTCAAGGTAAATGATGGTTTTCAGGTTGTCCTTGTTCATCCAGAACTTGGAGATATCAATGATACAGCCCTTTTCAACAAAGCGCCGGTATATGGCGGAATCAAAGCGGTGGGCCTGATCCGAGGTGGCAATGAGGAAGCAGTCCCGCCGTCCGTCGATGATTTCGTCCAGAACGATGTTGGTGGTGTCGATGAGGGTGCGCTGCTGCTTTTCCGCCCCACCGCCGCCGGGGCTGCTTTCGGATTTGCCGAATGCGGAGTGCGCCTCTTCGATGTGACGGATGGAGGTGACCTTGGGATGGCCCATGGCCCGCTTGAAGTAGTTGCCCGGCTCCCCGGAAAGGGCGGTCTGATAATCGTTGGGGGTGATGATGGAATAGTCCACCTCAATGCCCTGTTCCTCAAAATGGGTGAGGTTGCTCATGATCCGCTTTTTAAAGATGTATCTGAGGATGGGAATGGCGGCCAGACGCCGGTAGAAGTCCAGCTTTTTCTTCCGGGCGATTTTCATGGCAAATTCAGGGTCCACATCCTCCAATGTGGCAAAGAGGCTGTGGTCGGCCAGGATTTCCTCTTTTTTCCGCCGCCAGTCCACTGTGGGCACCACCTGGTTCCTGAACACAATCTTTTCAAGGGCTTCCCTTACCGTGGCGCTTTTTCCGCTGCCTGACGATCCTTCCACCAGCATGATGGGGGCTTTGGGTACATCGGGATCTTCGATGTGTTCCTTGCGGATATGGGCCCTGTATATCTTGTCGAACATTTCCTCCAGCTCCACAGGGACATGGAGGTCGGTGAGTTCGCAGTCCAGCACGGCAATGAGGTAATAGTATTCGGCCTTGGTGAGTTCCTTTTCAATGATCTTGTTCCAGGATGCCCCCGGATTGGTTTCTCCGGAATACAGAAACCGTTTTTTCCAGTCCCGGAGGATGGCGGGATTGTTGAGAACGTTCATCCGTTTCTTTTTCCGGCGCATGAAAAAGATCAGGTATAACCATTCCCTGATACCGGAAATTACCGGATGCGGGGGGGCGTACTGGTTCAGCCGCGACCTGACAAAGGCTTTGGTGTCATAGGTCCATGAGGCAACCATGGTTTCAATTTTTTCAATGGTCTCCTCGGGCAGTGTGATATAGGTCTTTTGTTTGGTGATGCGTTTGGCCATGTGCACACTCCTCCCGGATTAGGGTGTCGGCTTCTGGTCGGAAGCGTCAGGTGCTGACGCTGCGGGCTGGTCTCCGGAAAAAGACGGCAGGGTCATTGCCGGCGGCCGGTTGCTGCCGTGGAGCACAAAGGTTTTCTGATCGGTCTGGTTTTTCTCGTAGGCGGTGGCCCATTTCTGCTGGGACAGGAATTCGAACAGGGCAGGATTCACCCCTTGGGCATCTGTGCCCCCTAAGGCCAGATGAAGGGATCTGATCCCGTCAAGATACGCCCTGTAAAGCTTTCGTATCCGGTCGGACTCCTGGTCCGCCGCATAGTTTTCCGCCTCTGCGATGAGTTGACGCCGCTTTTTTTCTTCCGTGGCTTCCACCAGCTTGTCCCCGAACCTGGTTTCGTTCAGCACAAAACTGACCACCTCGATGCCGTATTTTCCTTCCAGGGTGGGGCCGTCCTTGTTGATGGGCCTGTTTTTAAGAGCCTGGAATATTTCCTCTTTGATGGTTTCACGGTCTGAGATCAGCTTGTTGACCTCTTCCCCCTGGAGGATATCTTTGGCGATACCGTCAAAGTCCCCCTGGAGAAGGATTTCAGGCGAAAGGTTTTCAATACCCCATTTTTTGAGATCCTTGATCTTAAAGGTCATGAGCGCAGAGGTCCACAGGGCAACGTTCTCCTGGGAGATGATCTTGATGGGGGCGGACGATCCCCCCAGGTACATGTTCTGGTTCATCAGAGGCACCTCTTTTTCCAGCTTTGTGAAAAAGGGGAGCCGGTAATGCCAGCCCACATCCACGATGGCCTGGCGCTTTCCCCCGAACTGCTCAAGGATGACCGCGTAGTTGAGCTTGACCTTGTAAATTACCTGGGTGGAATAGATGACTGCGGCAAGGGAGTATACCAGGGCGATGATGAAAAGAATAAAGGCGGACCGCCTGGCCATGGTAATGACCTTTGCCCGCTGGAGAAAGACTTGAGACGTCTGATCACTCATACCTGCTCCTTTCCTGAAGATAAAGGACTTATGCAAATGCTAATTGGGTTGCCTAAAGCGAAAATCGTAACGCACGTACTGGTTCAGCAGGAATTGAACAAATTATTCGGTGGAATTCAAAGCTGCAAAAAAGTATACATCATGACACAGGGTCCGTCAAAATATATTTCCCCGGCCACTCCACGGTACCACCTTTTGCGGAACGAAGGTGTTTCGCCCGCCGCGTTTTCAGGGGCGACGTCAGACCACGGATTCCACCCGGTTGCGGCCGTTGGTTTTGGCCTGATACAGGGCATTGTCGGCCCTGGATATCATGGAATGAATGTCATCGCCTTTTTTGTAAGCCGTGACCCCGAAGCTGGCGGTCTGGGTGCCGGCGGTGTCGAAGGGGGTCTGCTCGACCTTTCTGCACAGCCCTTTGGCCATGTGAACGGCATTGTCGATGTTGATTTCGGGGCAGACGATGATGAACTCCTCTCCTCCCCATCGTCCCAGGACATCCGTGGTCCGGATACTGGTTTTCAGAAGGTTGGCAAAGGTCCTGAGCACCCCGTCGCCCACCTGGTGGCCGAAGGTGTCGTTTATGGCCTTGAAAAAGTCGATGTCAATGAGCAGAACGGCCAGGTCGTGCCTGTGGCGGACGGTGCGGCGCAGCTCAAGTTCAAATGCCTTTTCCACGTATCTGCGGTTGTAAAGACTGGTGAGGCTGTCGGTGATGGAGATATGCTCCAGTTCTTTGGTATTGTCCTTGAGTTTGCGGTTTGCCCTGGCGATTTCCCGGTTCAGCCTGGCCAGTTTCCGGTTCCAGAGCATGACCAGCACCAGGATTGCTGCCGAGCCGCCGCCGATCTGCCAGATCAGGGTATAGTTGACCGGCGGTTCCTCCTGAAGGGTCACCCACTTGTTTTCAATGGCCTCCATCTCCTGCAGGCTGACACTTCGCACCGCTTTGGAAAGAATGGAATGCAAGGTGGTATTCCCCTTCAGGACCGCCAGCCTCAGGTCTTCTTCAATATTGGTATGGCCGGCCACTTTCAGGTTGGTCATGCCTTTTTTGCGGATGTAATAGGAGGCCACCGGAAGGCTTAAAATCGCCACGTCAAGCCGGCCTGTGGAGACTTGCTCAAGGCAGTCTTCAACGGTGTCCACGGTACGGTAGTTGAGTTTGGGAAAGTGGGAGATCACTTTTTCAAAGACATTGGTATGGGGGACGATGCCGGTGCGAAGGCCGGTAAGCCCGGAGATGCCCTGGATAAAGGGGGTGTCTTCCCTGGCAATTAAAGCCACGTTATATCCGGAATGGGCTGTGGTGAAATCCAGGTAGCGTTGCCGTTCACGGGTTTTGCTGACCATGGGAATCAGGTCGCAGGTGCCGTTTTCCACCAGGGCGATGCTTTCACTGAAGCTGTCCACGGGTACGGGAACCATCTTCACATCCAGGTGTTCACTGAAGATCTCCATCAGATCGGCTGAAATACCCGTGGGCTGGGCACCGTTCAAGGCGGAGTAGGGCATCCGCTCCACAGGGGCGCAATAGGTGAGCAGTTTTTTTCCGGTGAGCCACCCCCGCTCCTCGGGGGTCAGGCCCACATCATCAGCCCCGATACGCCGGCCGGCCCTGGAAAACCATTTTTCTTTAAGGTCCCGCATCTCGGCCAGGGTGATATTGGACAAGGCCTTGTCCAGAATGGAGAAGAGTATCGGGTTGGTTTTAAGCACGGCAAAGTGCATGGAGGATGTTTTCTGGAGTTCTTCGTTTTCCAGCCATTTGGACAGGGTAAGATCGGTAAATCCGAACTTGGTGATCAGGTATTGGGCGATGCCCTCCTGTTCCACCGTGGCCGCCACTTTTCCCTGGTCCACGTACTCCAGGGCCTGGCGGCTGCTTTCCACTTCGATGATATGGACTTGCGGGTAATGCACCTCAAAGAATTCGATGGTGGACCAGCCCCTGGGCATGGCAATGATTTTTCCGTCCAGGTCATCCAGGGTATGCAGGTCCTGGGTGTCCGACCGGTGGATCAGTACATGTTTGGAGTGGTAGTAGGGGGCGGAGAAAAGGGCCTTTTTCTGGCGCTCCGGTGTGATACTCAGGGAATGCAGAACATCCAGTTCCCCGTCAAAGAACATGCGGGTGAGTTCATCCCAGGTATAGCCGTTGATGTAGGTGAAGGTCAGGCCGGACTTTTCAGCCAGAAGATCCATGAGTTCAATGCCGAATCCGGCGGGCTTGCCGTCGGCCACAAAGTCAAAGGGGGGCCAGTCAAACTCGTTTGAGATCTTAATCTCAGGGTTGGTCCGGATAAAGGCGAGCTCTTCGGGGGTGTAATCGTAGGAAAAGCCACGGACGGTATCCCGATGCGAATCGTTTTCCTCTCTTGCTGCAGCATTGTGGGATACGGTGGATATGCTGAAAAGAAATATGACCAGGAAAAGGGCCCTGGCCATATTTCTTAAGGGATTTGTATCAGAATCTGTAAGGCGTTGGAGTCGCATGCTATAGGTTTAGCATGTTCTCCAGGGCGATAAAAGCATCTTTTTTAA
>MDTD01005610.1_pt1 | contig 31095 bp, 26 predicted proteins | sample 811221 | NCBI WGS metagenome assembly MDTD01 (sample SAMN05326646, study PRJNA326480) | marine metagenome | isolation source: seawater | place: Pacific Ocean: South West | collected 2011
GCGGCACATAATGCATTAAGCTTAAATTTCATGAGTTCTCCCATGATGAAGTTAAAAAAATACATCTCAATTTCACCGATAGTTCGGCTTACTTTTAATTATTCTCTCTTAGCCCGTCGTTTTCATTGGGGGTTGCCCTATATTCGGGAAAATCCTAATATAGAGAAATCGAACTTTTTGGATTTTCAATTTGGCGACGCAAACCCCTGAACGGACAGATAATTTTCTGGCTCCTCAATTTTTATTACTTAATGTGGATGGAAAGTTAATCGATTTATATCGTTCGCTAGCGGAAGATAAACCGAGAGCGTTTTTACTAATGTTCATATGTAATCACTGTCCATACGTCAAAGCAATACTCGAAAAACTGGTTCTGGAGGGTCAAAAGTTAAAAACGGCGGGGATATCAATTTTTGCTATCTGTTCCAACGATGCTAACGATTATCCCGAAGACTCCTTTGAAAATATGAAACGTATTGCTTCGAACTATAAGTTCCCTTTCCCTTATTTACACGATTCAAAACAAACTGTTGCTAAAAATTACGGTGCAGTCTGCACCCCGGACTTTTTTGGATTCAATTCTCGCAAAATCCTCCAATACCGAGGCAGACTGGACGACTCGGGAAAAAACCCCCCAAAAGCCGAGAAATCGGAGCTGAGTGAGGCTATGATGGAAATTGCTAACACGGGCTCACACAAAGGACCACAAATTCCTTCGATTGGATGCTCGATAAAGTGGCAAAATGTAACCGATCACTAATTAACGAATTTGCTCATAACTTACCTTCTTAATCAGCAGATGGACCTCACCCGATGGGGTACGAAACAGAACTTTATCCCCAGCTTTTTTGCCGAACAAAACCTTCGCAATCGGACTTACCCAACTCACGTGACTTTTTTCAGAATCTATTTCGTCTATACCTAAAATCACAACTTTCTCGAGATTCTGTGAGCTCCTTTCAAACCAAACTGTGGCACCAAAATAAATAACTGGGCTTTCCTCTCTGTTACCCTTGAGGAAATCAACTGGAGTAGCAGTTTTTATGCTCTTTATGAGGTATCTAATTCTCCGGTCTATTTCGCGTAATTTCTTTTTTCCGTAAATGTAGTCTCCATTCTCAGATCTATCGCCGTTTGAAGCGGCCCAACTGACGGTTTCAACTACCCTAGGTCTTTCAACATCATGGAGGTGCTTTAATTCACTTTGAAGGCTGTAAAAACCTCTTAGGCTAATATAATTTTTACTCGTCATATTGTGGGTATTTATTCGTCAGTCATCTCAGAGTAATTAAGGCTTTAAAAATTATTCAGCATTTTTACGACAAAAAATGGATAATTTATACGTTGCACTTGCCATTTCAATTTTCTCGTGTATGATACTAAGTATCAAAACTGTATCTCCAAATGTGAACGATTTCATCTACTTTTTTTTCGGCGCCGTATTTGGTTATGGTGTTGCTAGCTTCCATATTGCATTTCAGTATGGCTTCAAACTTATTGCTAGTCTATCGACTCCCCTTAACACTCATCGCAATATTAAAAAATAATCCAGTAAACCGTCATAGGCAGGCCTGCGCTTTGGCTAAAACAGATTCCGCCATCCTTATTGATGCGATATCAATTAGCCTCCCGTCAAGAGAAACTGCACCTTTTCCATCCTTAGCAGCCTGGTTCATGGCTTTGACTATCCTCTCAGCTTTTTCGACCTCTTCCCTTGAGGGGGTAAAAACCTGGTTGGCAAGTTCTATCTGAGATGGATGTATTGCCCATTTTCCCTCATAGCCCAGAACTGCACACCTTCTAGCAGCGCTAAGATAGCCATCCCCGTCACTAAAATCCCCGAAGGGGCCATCTATCGGACGCAATCCATTGGCCCTACAAGCTACCATCATCTTTGTTTGAGCAGCATGCCATGGATCTGTCCAAAATACCTCCCTCGTTTGACCAGCCTCTATTGCATCAGCTAACACGACACTCTCGTGGTGAACGCCCCCAATAACAGTAGTTCGAGCGCGCGTCGAGGCAGCGTAATCAGCTACCCCAAAACTCATTGCCTCAAGTCTTCTAGATGCCTTCGCGATCTGCTCAACATTCGCCATTCCCAGAGCTGTTTCTATAAGTAGCTCAAAACCCACTCTGTTCGTCCTTCCTGTCGCATCTTCAATTTGAGTGACTAACATATCTACAGCATAAACGTCTTCAGGAGTTCCAACTTTCGGTATTAACAGCATGTCTAAACGAGGACAAGCCTCTAAAATCTCTATAACGTCCCGGTACATATAGTGCGTGTCGAGTCCATTAATTCTAACCATCATCGTTTTATTATTCCAATCAACTTCCGATAGTCCTTTGACAATATTCTTCCTAGCGCTAATCTTATCGTCAGGTGCAACCGCATCCTCACAATCTAAAAAAATAACGTCTGCATTTGATTTCGCCGCTTTTTCAAACATTTCTGGCCGTGAACCTGGCACAGCTAGCTCGGACCGGTGAAGCCTTGGCCTGGCTTGTTCAACACAATAAAAACTCATTTTTTCTCCAATACACGTTAAATCAGTTAAGCGCCTCTTTGATAGCAGCCCCAAAGTCATTCGCGCTGGAAGCTACAGTAATTCCAAAACTTTTCATGATTTCGGACTTCTCCGAGGCGGAATCCCCAGCTTTTGAGATAATTGCTCCAGCGTGTCCCATCCTTCTTCCTTTGGGTGCCGTGAGCCCTGCTACGTATCCTACAACTGGCTTTGTCATATTTTCCTTTACCCATGCCGCTGCTTCAGCTTCTTGAGGCCCGCCAATTTCACCGATCATAATGACCGCTTCTGTTTCAGGATCAGCATTAAACAACTGCATGTGATCTAGGAAGGAGGAACCATTAATTGGGTCACCACCAATGCCGACCGATGTTGAAACACCTAAGCCAACCTTTGACACTTGCTCCGCGGCTTCGTAACCAAGAGTTCCAGACCTTGATACGATACCGATAGAACCTTGTTTATAAATATGTCCTGGCATAATACCAAGCATCGCTTTTCCCGCCGAAATAATTCCTGCACAATTGGGTCCTACAACCATTGTCCGTCTTTCTCTCGGGTATCGTCTCAAAAACCGTTTAACTCTCATCATATCTTGCGAGGGAATCCCATCCGTAATTATGCAAACTAGTCTTAAGCCTCCATCCGCTCCTTCCATCAAAGCGTCACCTGCGTATGATGGAGGAACAAAAGCCAGACTTGCCTGGGCACCTGTCGCGGAAACAGCCTCTTTAACAGTGTTGAAAACTGGCTTTCCTAAATGAGTAATGCCACCTTTTCCAGGGGTAACACCTCCAACCACGTTGCTACCATATTTGATCATTTCATCCGCATGAAACGTAGCTTTATCTCCAGTAAATCCCTGCACAATGATAGGGGTTTGTTCATTGATTAATATGCTCATTGGTTATAAATCCTATTTTTCTGAATTTGTTTACTTAACGTGCTCCACAGCTTTGGTACAAGCATCAAGCAAAGTGTCCGCTCTGATTATTGGTAACCCCGATTCCTCAACAATCTTTTGTCCCTCTTTGACATTAGTTCCAGCCAATCTAACGACTAGTGGAACCCTAAGGTTTTTGGCTGCGTCCACCACCCCTTTTGCAATCCAGTCACATCGGTTTATTCCCGCAAAAATATTCACTAAAATTACCGCAACATTACTATCAGAAAGGACAAGTTTGAATGCGTTCGCCACCCGTTCAGGGGATGCGCCGCCCCCAACATCCAAAAAATTTGCGGGGTTTCCGCCAGCGTATTTTATTGTATCCATAGTTGCCATTGCGAGCCCTGCCCCGTTAACAATACACCCAATATTCCCATCCAAACCGACGTAGTTAAGATTATGCTGACTCGCTTCTGCTTCTCTTGGATCTTCTTGAGCTAAATCCTTCATTTCTGAAATATCCGGTAACCTAAAAAGAGCGTTTTCATCGAACGACATTTTGGCATCTAGCGCAACTACTCGGTCATCCTGAGTTACAACCATTGGGTTAATCTCCAGCATCTCTGCATCCTTATCTCTAAAGGCTCTGTAGGCGCCCATAATAATACCGACAGCCCGCTGGACTTGCTTTATATTTAAGCCCAATCCAAATGCCAATTCCCTAGCTTGAAATTGCTGTAAGCCAACAGCAGGCTCAACCAAAACCTGTAAAATTTTTTCTGGGGCAGATTCTGCAAGTTCCTCGATCTCCATTCCCCCCTCCGCGGAGGCAATTACGCGTATCCGTTCTGCCTTTCTATCAAGTACGAACCCCAAATACAACTCCTGAATAAATGGCTCCGCGACCTCTATATAGACTCTTTCGCATAACTTTCCTTCAGGCCCCGTTTGAATTGTAACAAGTCGGGTCCCTAAGAGCTCCGCAGCTGCCTCCTGGACCTCGTTGTAGGTTTTACAGAGCTTAACTCCACCAGCCTTCCCTCGGGCTCCAGAATGGATTTGAGCTTTAACGGCCCAATTCCATCCTCCGAGTTCGCTAGCAGCAAATGATGCCTGTTCAGCAGTGTAAGCGACCCGCCCTTGTGGGACGGTTACGCCGAAACGGGCTAATAATTCCTTTGCTTGATATTCATGAATATTCAATAATTACTCCCTAGATTTATGCTTATACGTTAGACTCAAGTTTAGCTGTAATCGCTAAAAAAAGACTTTATGATAAACCATCTTCACCTAGAAACCCACTCTTTTTTTGGTTTAAAACCAGGTCCTAAAGTTATAGTCCTTGGCAGAGTACACGGTAACGAGTGTTGCGGCACATTAGCGATTAAAAACGTTGTCAATCTTTTTAACACCCAAGTCCTGACCCTAGATTCAGGGAAGGTAACCTTTCTACCTATTGCTAACCCCTTGGCAGCCTTAAGAGGTACTCGTAATGGAGATAGAAATTTGAATCGAGCCTTCTATCCTAAGACCTCGGACAAAAATAATTTCGAAGATAAACTTAACAATATACTTTGCCCAATTCTTGAGGAATATGATGTACTACTTGATCTGCACTCATTTTTGAACGGTGATAAGCCGTTTGCATTAATAGGGAATACTTCAGCCGGAAAGAAGGATTTTGTTATTGGCCAGAAACACGTGTGCACATCCGAGCATCAGCTAGTGTCAGCTTTAAATGTTGATACTGTAATCACCAACTGGAGTGACACTTATACCCGCGGGGTACAAAAAAGAAGGAAACGGGATGGTAAACACTCCCCGCCATTCACCTTAAACTATGATGAGAAGTACGGGGACGGTACAACTGAATATGCCCGAAGTAAAGGTGCGATTGCAATTACACTAGAATGTGGTCAACATGAGGAATTTTTGGCCTCAAGCGTTGGAAAAAATGCAATTTTAAACTTACTGAATCGTCTTCAAATGACCAGAACGGAAACATGTGTTAATACAGACAATCATAATGTTACGTACATCAAGCTTTTCGACGTTATAGATAAACTTTCTTATGGTGATAAATTTGTAAAAAACTGGAAAACGTTTATGAAAGTCGAAGAAAATGAAATTGTCGGTATTTTTGAATCAGGGAAAGAAATTAGGGCCCCTAAAGACTGTTTTATTATCTTTCCTAATCAAAATGCTGAGCCTGGTCAGGAATGGTTTTATTTAGGAGAAAAACCTAATACCTAACTGAAAAATATTGTAAGTTCATATACAAACAATGTAATTCGATGAGGGAATCCTTGATTGATGCTAAGATTTTGTGTTTTGTAAAACCTGAGTAATGGATATCTTAACGTGCATGGAACATCATACACATAGATTTTGCAACCGCCGTTTTCAAAAAAATTCTTACCTCAAAAGACTTGCTACGAAACCTCCAATAGAGCCTCATTTTTCGAACGTAACTTGTGGACCACGATCATTGTACCGCTAAGCTAAGCATTTTCCGTCAACTGGTTTTTCATTGTTAGTACGGGATTTATGGTTCAATAAAGGCTGATTTATTTTTTTTTCTGTTGCGGAAACCAGATAGAGGTTGTTTCTTCCAATGAAAAACGCCAACTCGCTATGAAAAAGGCTGCAATGGAGAAACTAAATAACACCGAAAAGCTGATGATCAATGGTATGTCAGACGTTCCTCCGTTGGGCACGAGTATCCCGTGTTTTAAAATATCTACACCGTAAGTGTAGGGATTCAATTGAGCAATAAATTTTAAAAAATATGGTAAGTTGGTGATCGGATAAAGCGACCCAGATAAAAAGAAAATCGGAAAAATCACAAAATTCATGATGGCGGCAAAGTTATCGAGAGTTTTAGAAAAAGATGCAACTAGTAAACCGACCCCTGAACACGCGATTGCGAGTGTTAACATCCCGGTTAATAATAAATACCAGTTTATTGATAAATCTATGTAACCGAGAACGAAAAGCACTATAAGTAAAAAGCAAGCTTGTACAAATGCCGAGCAAGTTGCGGCGGCCATTTTTGCGAACACAATACTTCTGTGAGTTAATGGAGAGACGAGTATCATTCTCATAACTCCAGATTCTTTCTCGTAAACCATAGAAAGGGCGCCCAAAAGAGCCCCGAATAATGTTGTCATTCCGATAACACCAGGTACCAAAAATTCAAAATAGTCACTTTTGCCCACAGTCACCATCGAATTAAACCCGGCACCAATAACCACTAGCCAAATCAAAGGTCGGACTAAGGAAGAGAGTAACCGACCTCTTTGGCGGAAAAATTTAATCAAATCTCGTAAGATTACCGCGTAGACAGGTTTAAAAAAACTCACGTATTAACCCATATAAAGACGTCATTTAGGTTAATAGGACGAATAGAAACCCTTGAAATGCTCGTAGAAAACTTGCTTTTTATTTTTTCAATTTTTTGTGAAACAACTAACTCCTGATTTTTCTTTACTCTGAAATATGCAGTTTTAAAATCAACCCTACCATCACCTAGGATAGTTCTGAGGGAGGGAAAAAGTTCGTCGATATCCGATGACTCAATTTCAAGAATTTCAGAATCAAATTCTTTAATGAGCTCTAAAGGCTTTCCTTTTAAAACAATTCTTCCCTCATCAATAAAACAAACGTTGTCACAACTTTCGGCTTCCTCGAGATAATGAGTCGTGAGAACAATCGTAATTCCATTTGATTTTCTAAGTTTGTGAATAAAACGCCAAATCCTTACTCGTGCAGTGACATCTAATCCAATTGTAGGTTCGTCAAGAAATAGAATATTAGGTTGGTGGATAACCCCTCTCGCAATGTCGACACCACGACGTTGTCCTCCAGATAACGAACCAACTGGCCTATCCTTCTTATCCACAAGGTCGAACAAAGTCAAAAGATCAGTCAACCGTTTCTCAACAACTTTCCTTCCTAGCCCATGCAACATCCCTGCAAAAATAAGATTTTCTCTTACGGTCAATTGTCGATCTAATGCTGAATCTTGAAAAACAAGGCCAATATTTTTCCTAACTTCAACAGGTTTTTTTTTTACATCGAGTCCTAATACTTTTATCTGACCTTCCGATGGTTTCAAGATTGAGGCCATCATATTTATTGTAGTTGTCTTACCCGCGCCATTTGGTCCTAGAAGACCAAAGAATTCGCCCGCCTTTACCTGAAACGAAACTGAATTTGTAGCCAAAACGTCAGAGTAACGTTTAGTAACATTAAATAACTCTATAGCTACGGTATTTTTTGTCATCTGTGTTGATTTTTGAAAATTCAAATACTACCAACACGCGATTTATCCGAACTTGCCACAACCCCATCTTCAAATAATCTCGACTCTTCGATGTTCAAGCTACAAGTATCCTTCTCTTTGATTAATCTCCTGGACTCCTTATCCGTTCGAAAAATGATTGGCTTTTCTCCCGCAGATATTTTTTCCGCATCCTTCACAAACTGCTTAACCATTTTCTCGTGATGGGGACTTTTCTCACAAATGGGATCAGTAAGGGCGGCGTCTCCAGCCAACATATATGCCTGACAACGACACCCCCCGAGGTCATTCTCTTTTTCCGGACAACTTTTACATGGTTCCTTCATCCAGCTATCTCCACGAAAAAGGTTAAAGCCTGGGGAGTCATACCAAATCCAATCCAACGAGGTATCTTTAATATTGGCGAACTCTATATTTGGTAACATCCCTGCCACATGACAAGGTAAAACAGTTCCATCCGCCTGCACCGTTATGAAAACATTTCCCCAACCATTCATACATTTCTTCGGCCTAGTACTGTAATAATCAGGCATTACAAAATATATCTTCATTTTGTTACCTAGCCTATCCCTAAACTTTTTAAGAACTGCCTCCGCCTTGTAAAGTTGCTGTCTTGTGGGCATCAACTGCTTTTTGTTTAAACTGGCCCATGAATAAAATTGGGTATTTGCCAATTCAACGTACTCAGCTCCCATCGACTCTGCCATACTCAGTATTTCCTCAATATGATCAATGTTTAATCGATGAAGAACGCAATTAAGTACCATCGGATAATCATACTGCTTTATCAACTTTGCAACCTTGTTTTTGAGATCAAACGTTTTTGTACTTGACAAAAAATCGTTCATCTCCCGAGTACTATCCTGAAAGGATAGCTGGATGTGGTCTACCCCAGCTTCTTTCAAATTTTTTATTCTCGCTTCAGTCATACCGATTCCAGAGGTAATCAAATTAATGTAATACCCTAGCTTTCTACCCTCCTTGACAATAAGTTCAAGGTCTTTCCTTAAAAGTGGTTCTCCTCCCGAAAGCCCTAGCTGCGCTGCACCCATTTCTCTACCCTGATTGAGAACGCTCAACCATTCGTTAGTAGTCAATTCCTGGTGCTGTTTTGCATAGTCAACGGGGTTGTAGCAGAACACGCAGTTCAGCGGACACCTATACGTTATCTCCGCAAGCAACCAAAGCGGTTTATTTATTCCCTCTCTATTTGTCGGCAACTTTCTCATCTCCCCTATTATCGTCCAACAACAACCACCCTTGTTGGACAGCTAATTCAACAAAAGAAACCACGTCTCCTGTCAAATCGGATACGCCAAATTTCTTCTCAAGTTCTTCAGTAATAGAGGAAATGGACTTTCTCCCATCTACCCTACTGAGTATTTCCCCGGCACTTTCGTTCAACTTAACCATGCCCTCTGGGTACAAAAGGACATAGGCGTCTTGCGCCTTTTCCCACTGCAATCGGTAAAGCTTAGAGAGGCACGGAGTATCACTCTCAGAAAGAGTGCTCATTTTATTTTTGCTCCTTTTATCTCTATTTCACACTGCTGTAACATAATTGCGTCAGCGAGAGCCCATAGAACATCCAATTTAAATTGGAGAATTTCGAGTGCTCTTTCCTGAAGCGCTCTCGATTGACTAAAAAATGTTTTTGTAACTTCAAGGCCGTGCTGGACATCCCTGCGAGCTTGTCCAAGACGGTATTTGAAGTATTTCATTCCCTCGGCATCAACCCATGGATATTTCTCTGGCCAGGTATCTAATCTCTGCTGATGAATATGAGGAGCGAACAACTCTGTGAGGCTAGAGGCTATAGATTCCTGCCACGAAGCACGCCTTGCAAAATTTACATAGGCATCTACCGCAAACCGAGCTGCAGGAGCAACATACTTCAGACTTACAACTTCCTCCCGCGACAGACCGACTGCCTTTCCAAGTCCAATCCACGCTTCAATACCACCTGCATCATCTTCAAAACCATCATGATCCAAAATCCTCTGTATCCATTCTTTTCTAATCTCTGGATGCGGACAATTTGAGAGGATGGCCGCGTCTTTCACTGGAATGCTTATCTGGTAATAGAAACGGTTGGCTACCCAACCCTGCAACTGCTCTTTACTAAGCGTTCCCTCTGCCATCATCACATGAAATGGGTGATAAATGTGATAACTCGTGCCTTTTTGCTTCAACAAATCTTCAAACTGTTCCGCGCTCCAAGGTTCTTTAGAAAAGGCAGGATTCACAGTTTCTAATTCGGTCAATACGGTTTTGCTTTGCATCTTTTTCTCTCTCTTTTCGCTTCTTGATTATAAAAGAACTTCCATCCCGTCGTAAGATACTTCAATATGGTTTTTCTCGAGTATTTTTCTTTCCTCGGACATCTCATTTAGGATTGGGTTCGAATTATTTATGTGTATTAAAACTTTTCTAGGACCTTTTATCTGACTGAGATTTTCAATCATGCCTCCAGGACCAGACTGCGGATTGTGACCCATCTCTCTGGCTAGTTTCTTTGAAAGACCGTTGTCGATCATCTCTGTGTCAGTCCAAAAGGTACCATCTACCAATAACAAATCGGACGATTTCATCGAGGCTACTAAATGTTCCTCAATCGCACAGAGTCCCGGAGCATAAAAGACTTTTTTCCCTGAATTTTCATCAATAATTTGTACACCAACATTATCCCCGGGTCTAGGTTTGCCCCTAAATGGAGAAAACGGCGGCGCTTCACTTTTTAATGTCATAAAATTTAGTCTGATTCCCTCCACTTCAGGGATAGTATTTTCCGGCGACTTCTCAATATCGATTTCTACCCAATTGACCGAACAGTAAAAATCCAAAACGTTAAATATGGGGTTCCCTGTTGATAAATCTTCCTTTACCTCTTTGGTCGAATGAATTGTTAAAGGCCCAGACGATTCCCTCAACATAAATAAACCAGTCGTGTGATCGATTTGCGCATCCATTAAAACTATTGCCTTTATCCCTGAATCGCGCACGGTTCTTGCAGGCTGCAATCGACCCCCGGCCATCTTCAATTGCGTAAGGATATCTGGCGAGGCATTAAATAATAACCAATCCACGCCGTTTGCGGTAACGGCGATCGATGATTGAGTTCTGGCGGTGTAGCCAGGTTTGCCAGCTCGAACACTTAAACAATTAATACAGTTGCAGTTCCACTGGGGGAAACCACCACCGGCAGCCGAACCTAAAACTCTTACAATCAATTCTCCATTCTCCTAAATAAAAACCCGTGCCCTTGTGGGCACGGGCGAACTCGTAAGGTAAAATTACTTTGCAGCGATGTACATAGTAACTTCGAAACCAAAACGAAGATCAGTAGCTGTAGGCTTTGTCCACATAGTTTTTCTCCTTTCTATTTAAATTTGCAACAATTTAACTAAGTTGCTTTCGTATAATCTCAAGTAACGTTTTAGAATAAATCAAGTAATCAAGGATAAATTATTAATGAAAATCATTAAAATTACTTTTTTATGTTTGTCGTGAGAAAATGTCACAAATAAACTTTCTACAAGTAGATGCGCACCATCGAGTAGCTTACGAGACTACTGGTTCAAAGCAGGGTATTCCCTTAGTTTTTTTGCATGGAGGTCCAGGCAGTGGATATTCAGAGGCTTCCAAGTCCTTTTTCGAACAAAATCGTTGGTTTGCCACATTTATAGACCAGAGAGGATGTGGTAATAGTGCGCCACAAGGCTCTATAGTTAATAACACGACAGCCCATCTCGTATCAGACATTGAAGAAATAAGAAAACAAGTCAAGGTGGATAAGTGGGTAGTTTTTGGCGGTTCTTGGGGCTCAACGTTGGCATTAAAATACGCAATTTCCTTTCCCGAAAAAGTTTATGCTTTGATTCTTAGGGGCATTTTTCTCGGCACAAGAGACGAGATAAATTGGTTTATCAATGAAATGGGTAGACAAAAATTTCCAAAAACATTTTCAGCCTTTCAACAAATTGTTCCAAATGATATCGATACCCTGCAATATTATTACGATACAATATTTGGGCACGATCAATTGCAAAGCTTGGAAGCTGTAAGGAGATGGGAGAATCTGGAACGGGCTGGAATGCAACTCTCAGAGGCAAATTTAATTAACAAACCGGGCAAGTCACAATTGCAAGCGGATAACAAAATAACAGCAACAGGAATTGAAGCGCTTAATCGTATGAAAATTCACCTGCACTACCTTAAAAATAATTGTTTTCTAAAAGATAACGAGCTAATCGACACGTGCCACATGCTTGGGGAAATGAAAGTGTCAATCATCCACGGGTCTGAAGATCCCATATGTCCAAAAAAAAACGCTCTAAAATTGCATAATCAGTTAAAAAGCTCGAAACTTGAACTTTTAAAAAATGCAGGCCATGATGCATTTTCCCCGAAAATAAAAAATGCATTGACGAAAGCATTAGAAAATATCCGCAAAGATTTGATATGAGCTTACGAGTCAAAATCAATTTTTTGGTGACGGTCCTGATGTTAGTCTTCATCTGTTCGACTACTGCAATTCAATTGCAAGATATAAAGCAGCAAATTCAAGAGGAAATTACGGCAGGAACCAAAGTTGCAAACCAACTCCTCCCATACTTTCTCGCCAGAGCCCAACTATTATCGCAAGGAAAGGATAGGGAAGAAGCATTAAAAAGCTTCTTGAAAAATCTTGGTAGGATTAGAGCCCACGAGGTACGAATGTTTAATAGTATTGGCGATCTCATCTACGACTCTCCTCCCAGTAAATATAAAGCCGGAAGAAATGCGCCAAGCTGGTTCACAAACATCGTTTCTCCAAAAACAGAACCCTTTATAATTCCTGCTCAGGCCGTGACCGTACAAGTCATTCCTAATCCTTCCCGAGCGATTTTAGATGCGTGGGACGATTTACGAGAGTTAGCTGTTGTTGGATTATTTTTCTTTATTTTTGTGAATTTATTAGTTTTTTGGATGATCGGTAAAGCCTTAAACCCGATAAAAGATATTGTTTTTGGATTAAACAAAATGCGAAAAGGGGATTTTAAAACACGGCTACCAACTTACAACGTAACAGAATTTAATAGCGTTACAGCAGGGTTTAATCAGATGGCAAATGCCATTGAGCAGGGTTTAAAAGAGAACCGTAAACTTACACTTGCTATTGAGCAATCGACTGATGCTCTTGTCATTGTTGACAAAACCGGAACGATAATATTTTCAAATCCTGCGGCCGAAAAACTATTTGGATATTTTGATGAGTCATTTTTAGGAATTAATGTTGAAAATTTGTTTCCGCTTCATCTTCGCGATGAAATGGAAAAGAAATTCCTTGATGTCCAAAACTCCATACCAGTTGAAACATATGACACCACAAGAATAACTCGTCTCGGAAAAATAATTGAGGTTTCTGAAAAAATCACACCCATTATTGAGCCAAAATTTAATAGAGGTTTGGGCGTTTTGCTATTAATGCGGGACATAAAAGAGAGAAGAGTCGCGGAAGAAACTAAACGTGAATTAGAAAAGAATAAGGAACTGGCCCTTTTAGTCCAGGCTAGATTAGAGGAAGAACGTAAGGCTTTAGCAATGGAACTCCATGACGAATTAGGACAGTATGTAACTGCAATTAAAAGCATTGCTCAATCAATGACGAACCGTAAAAACGAACTTGACGATAAAATTTACAACAACAGTAAAACTATAGTTTCTATTTCCGGCCAAATTTACGATGCCGTTCATAATATAATTAAGGGGTTGCGACCAATCTCACTTGATGAGTTCGGTCTAATTGATACATTAAAAGAGGCCGTTGAAGACTGGAAACAAATTCACGAGAACATCTCTTTTGAATTAAATACGGAGGTTGTGGTTTTGCCAAAAGAAGTTGAAATTTCCTTATTCAGAGTGGCACAAGAGTGTGTTAATAACGCCGTAAAACACTCTGGTGCAAAAAGCATTTCCCTAGAAGTCAAAACATCTAAGACTACTGGAGATCTTGTGTTGAGCGTAGCAGACGACGGGAAAGGAATCACACCTGAACGAATTACTCAAACAGATAGATTTGGGCTCAAAGGAATGCGAGACCGAATTCAAAGTCTGGGTGGAAAGTTTATCGTCGAATCCCCCGAGAGAGGAGGAACAAAGGTTTCCTCAATAGTTCCCGGATCAAAAATTAAAGAGGTCGATTGAACAACTATTAATAATTTGGGATTAATATATGAATAAAATAAACGTCGTTCTTGCTGATGATCATGCGGTGGTTCGAATGGGATTTAAACTATTGCTTCAAGACACAAATGATATTAACGTAGTTGGTGAGGCCGAAAGCGGCGAACAGGTAATAAAGCTGTTAAATACACTCCAGACAGATATGATCGTAATGGACCTTTCAATGCCAGGAATTGGAGGTTTGGAAACAATATCACGCGTAGTTAATAAACAGAAGCATCCGAAAATATTAATTCTTTCAGCACACGAAGATGCAATTCATCCGAAGCGTTCTTTAAAAGCAGGGGCTAACGGTTATCTGTCAAAAAGAGGAGCCCCAGAGGAGCTGATTAAAGCGATCAGACAAATTCACTCTGGAAATATGTATATTGAGGCGTCGATTGCACAAAAAATAGCAATGAGTCAAATGGGTGGCGAAACAAGTCCGGTAGAGGTTTTATCCGAGCGGGAGTTTGATGTTTTTATGGCACTTGCCAACGGCAAAACTGTGAATCGTATTGCGGAAACGCTTAATCTTTCACCAAGAACCGTTGGGACGCATTTATACAATATTAAGCAAAAACTAAATGCTTCTAATCAAACAGAGTTAGCGTTAATTGCTATCCAAAGTGGATTGATAAACCCTTAAGCTTTTTCGACCTTTACAGCACAATATTTAAATTCAGGAATTTTAGCAACAGGATCTAACGCAGCATTCGTGAGCAAATTGGCAGCGGCCTCTCGGTAAGCAAAAGACATAAATATATTACCACCAGGAGTTCCGTTATCTAATCTGATTAAAACTTTGACACTTCCCCTTCGCGAAGAAATCTTCACACTGTCCCCTGGAATAAGGCCAATCCTCTCCATATCACGACTATTCAAATACGCTGTTGGCCCGGGTTCTATAGCATTTAAAATCGTCGCTCTTCGAGTCATGCTTCCCGTATGCCAATGTTCAAGCTGTCTGCCAGTAATCAATACAAAAGGGAAGTCCGAATCTGGTTTTTCGTCTGGAATGCCTGGATTTGCAGGCACTAAATTCACTTTCCCATCCTTGGTTGGAAAATTATCAATAAAGACTACGGGCTCCCCAGGGTGGTCTTCGGATGCACAGGGGTACGTTACGCTTTGCTCCTCCATCAACCTTTTCCACGTAATACCCCAAATGGAGTCCTTCATTGCATGCCGCATCTCATCATATACAGCCTCAACGCCACAATCCGGCCCATCGTATTCCCACGCCAAACCAAGCCCCCGAGCCATCTCCTGAATTATCCATAAATCTTCCATGGCATCCCCTGGCGGCTCTACGGCCTTTCTACCCATTTGCACCATCCTATCCGTATTGGTAACTGTCCCATTTTTTTCAGGCCAAGCGGACGCTGGCAGAATAACATCCGCAAGCCACGCTGTTTCTGTCATAAAAATATCCTGCACTACAAGATGCTCTAAATTTGCAAGTGCCGACCTAGCATGGTTCAAGTTAGGATCACTCATTGCTGGATTTTCACCCATCACGTAAAGTCCACGAATTTTATTTGAATCGGACTCGTCAGCAAACACTTGATCCATAATTTCCGTTACGGTGAATCCTGGTTTGTCATGTAACTCGGTTCCCCAAAAAGACTCAAACCATTTTCGTTTCTCAACATCAACCACTTTTTGGTAGTTTGGTAGCATCATTGGAATTAAGCCCGCGTCACTCGCACCTTGAACATTATTTTGACCCCTCAAGGGATGAAGGCCAGTACCCGGTCTTCCTATTTGCCCTGTAATGGTTGATAATGCTATCAGGCACCGAGCATTATCAGTACCGTGTACATGTTGACTAACGCCCATGCCCCAAAGAATCATTGAACCTTTTGATTTTGCAAACTCGATAGCTACCTCAGCGATCGTGTCTGCCGGTATGCCGCAAATTTCTGAAGCTCTCTCAGGGGTAAAATCTGACACTCTTTCCTTAAGTTCATTAAAGTTGTTGACTCGTTTTTCTATAAAATTTTTATCTACCAGATCATTAGCAATAATGACATGGATCATTCCATTCAATAAGGCAATATCCCCGCCCGATTTAAAAGGCAATGATCGCCAAGCGTACTGCGAAATACTTGTGAGTCTCGGATCTGCTAATATAATTTTCGCACCATTCCTTGCAGCATTCTTCATCCAGGTAGCAGCTACAGGATGATTCTCCGTTGGGTTTGACCCTATAATCATTATGACCTCCGCCTTTTCAACGTCAGCAACCTGATTACTAACTGCCCCAGACCCTACTCCCTCCAGTAATGCTGCGACGCTTGACGCGTGACATAATCGCGTACAATGATCAACATTGTTGTTTCCAAACCCCGTTCGTACTAACTTCTGGAACAGGTAGGCCTCTTCGTTACTGCCTTTAGCGGAACCAAATCCCGCGAGTGCTCCCTTTCCTTTTGAGTCCCTTAATTTCTTTAATCCACCGCTCGCCAGGGAAAGGGCCTCTTCCCACGAGGCTTCCCTGAAAATCTTTTCCCATGGGGTCTTTCCTGCAATGTGGTCGATATCTTTTTTTATGCCTTTTCGTCTAATTAACGGTTTTTTTAATCTTTCAGGGTGGTGAGCGTAGTCGAACCCAAACCTTCCCTTAACACATAAACGCTTCCGGTTGGATGGACCGTCTCGACCATCCACCGCGACTATTCTTTCATCTTTAACCTTGTAAGTTAGCAAGCATCCGACGCCGCAAAACGGGCAAACGGAGTCAACCTTTTTATCGACAACTTGACTCCCGATTAAACTCTTGGGCATCAGAGCCCCGGTGGGGCAAGCTTGCACGCATTCACCGCACGCAACGCAAGTGCTCTTACCCATTTTTACGTCGGTATCAAATATAATTTTGGTTTCCGCGCCTCTTCCGAAGACGCCAATGACGTCATTTGCCTGCTCCTCACGGCAAGCCCTAACGCAGCGATCGCATTGAATGCAAGAGGATAAATCAACAAACATCGCGGGATGCGAAATATCTTGTTCAACGATCTCTCGTCTAATCGCTTTAAGATCACCTCGTGGTTTTACTCCTAATTTTTTTGCCCACAAAGATAATTCACCGTGTGGATGGCTTTTGTCGTCAGAGACCCATTTATGGCCAACATCCGGAACATCGGCAAGGAGTAATTCCAAAACCATTTTTTGGCTGAGCATAGCTCTGTCGTTGTTTGTATTTACTTCCATCCCCTCAGCAACCTTCCTACAGCAACTCGGGGCAAGGACTCTCTCGCCCTTTACCTCTACAACGCAAGCTCTACAATTACCGTCTTCTCGATAGTCGTCTTTGTAACACAAGGTGGGAATATCAATTCCCTCTCTTCTTGCTGCCTTTAAAATCGTTTCACCTTCTTTTGCAACTATAGCTTTCCCGTTAAGTTGCATTTTGACTGTTTTAGCCTCTAGTTGCTCTAAGAAACTCTCAGGAGCATTCATTACGCCACCTCGTTCGGAAAGTACTTCTGCACACAATTGATGGGATTAGCGGCAGCCTGACCGAGCCCACAAATTGAGGCATCGGTCATTACCTGCTTTAAATCTGCAAGAAGCGGCTCATTCCATTTCTTTTCAAGCATTAATTTTGCTGACTTTGCGGTACCAACTCGGCAAGGCGTGCACTGACCACAACTTTCATGTTCAAAAAACCGCATTACGTTGTGAGCGACGTTTCTTGCCTTGTCTTGCTCACTGAAAACAACAACGGCCGCTGAACCAATGAAGCATCCAAATTCCTGTAGAGTATCGAAGTCAAGTGGGATTTGGTTCATTGATGCAGGTAAGATTCCACCTGATGCGCCTCCTGGCAAATACCCATAAAACTTATGTCCCTCATCCATTCCCCCGCAGTATTCATCAATTAGCTCTTGAATGTTGATACCTGCCGGAGCTAGTTTAACCCCCGGATTTCTAACTCTTCCACTTACACTGTAGCTTCTAAGCCCCTTGCGACCGTTCCTCCCAAAACCAGAAAACCAATCTGCCCCTTTTTCAACAATGTCTCGAACCCAATAAAGTGATTCAAAATTATGTTCTAAAGTAGGCCTGCCGAAAAGTCCCACCTGTGCAATATAAGGCGGCCTTTTCCGTGGCTCGCCTCTCTTTCCTTCTATACTCTCGATCATCGCAGATTCTTCGCCACAAATGTACGCACCAGCGCCTCGCCTAAGTTCTAGGTAAGGCAGGTTAAATTCGAGGTTTTTCTGCATTTCATCTATGGATTTAGCGAGCAATTCTCTACATCCATGATATTCATCCCGTAGGTAAATGTAACATTTTTTTATTCCCACCACGGTCGCCGCTATAAGGATTCCTTCTAGAAATCTGTGCGGGTCTCTCTCCAAATAAGTTCTATCTTTAAAGGTGCCTGGCTCTCCTTCATCAAGGTTCAACGCCATGAGCTTCTCACCAGGCTGATCTCTCACTATTCTCCATTTTCGACCAACTGGGAAACCAGCTCCGCCTAGACCTCTTATTCCAGAGCTGTCTAATTCTTCAATAACACTGTCTCCGGTAATAATGCCCTCTGCGACTTTTCTACTCAACGAGTACCCACCACCTGCAACATATTTGGTAAAGTCAACCACGAGTGGAGAACTAAAGCTTGAAACACCATCCAGGGTAGGTAGGCTTCTTTCCACGTAATCTGTTGGGTTAAAAGTTCGCGCTTCTGAAACTTCAAGGGACGTTTTTGGATGAAACTTATGCTTGTTTGCTATCGCAACTGTCACCGACTCCATATTAGCGAAAGGGATGGGGTTTTGGTGCACAACGGCAACAGGTGCTTGTTCGCAACGCCCCACACATGGAGCCTTAATAACCCTTGTTTTCTCGGAAACAAATTCACCTAATTTTTCAAAAAGATTCTGCGCACCGGCCAGCTCACAACTCAGCCCGTCACAAACGCGGACCGTCAAATTCCATATGTCTTTATCATCCTTAACGATGTCAAAGTGATGGTAGAAAGATGCGACCTCATAAACTTCAGCCATAGGCAACTTTGACAGGTGCGCCAGCGCGACCAAATGCTTTTCTCGCAAACAACCAAAATTATCGTGAACGACATGCAAATTTTCAATAAGCATGTCTCGCCTTTTTAAATTTTCTGGTGGAACTAATTCTTTAAGCTGCGCGAGACACTCAGGGTCGGGCTGTGTTCCTTTCTTTTTTATCCTGTCCTTTTTACGCCTCTTCGTAATTCTGGAAATGTCAACTGTTTGGACTGCTTCTGCAACTACTGCCGGCTGATTCATAGAAACCCTCGTTTATCCATCTACCTTATAATCTATTCCCCTTGAGTTTATCTGTCTAATTTTATTTTTGAATCAATCCTAAACTTTTAAAAATATACACGTTTTCCCTAAGGCATTGAAATACCACCTAAAATTGAACTCCATTTCTCGGACATTGCAAATTCCTCAACCACATATTGCATGACCGATAACTTATGGCTAGACGGAATCATTATCCCAATAGCGGTACTTTCCGAAGGGTCAGTTAACTCTCTTATGGACAATTCTTTGTTGATTTTTGCAAAATTGGCAGTTGGCCCGGATAAAATAGTAGCTAGATCAGAAAATTGAACCGAAAGAAGCAAACTAAAAATGGAATCTGTTTGCATAACAGGTTCAATAACGATGTCATTTTTTTTAAAAAAGATGTCTATTAGTTTTCTGTTGTGCATCTCAGGGGTTAGTAAGCAAAGCTTACCCTCTGCGGCTTCCTTCCAACTAATCGGCAGAGAACTTGTGGAAGATGAGCTTTTTTTAATGTAAAAATATTTTTCTTCATACTGAGGTAAAATGTGAAGCTCTTGTGCATGTACTGCTGATCTATCTGTGTACCCAAATGCTACATCGACTGAGAGATTTTCCAGGGATAGCTCTAAATCATGCGAAGTCATAGAACGCACCACAGGTTTTAATCCGTTAAATTCACCAAAAATACTAGCGGCAAACTGAGAAGCAACCGGAAGCGTGCTGGGAATTGACCCAATAATTAGATTCCCCATTGGGGCGGATTTCTTGCTTTTTATCTCAGATTTTAATTTTCCGATTTCATGCAATACCTGATATGCAGACGCGAGAACTTGCTTACCCTCATCTGTCAATCCCTCATAATTCCTTCCCCTGTTGACAATTTTTACACCCATCTCCTCCTCGAGAGCCTTTAAAGCATTCGAAAGGGCCGGTTGAGTTATGTGGCAAGCTTGAGCAGCGCGACTAAAATGTTTATGCTCCTCAAGTGAAACTAAATATCTAAAGGTGTCTATAATATTCATAGTAAGTTCTTTTTAATGTTAACAAAAGGGTGCCCATTTGTCTGTGAACTTTGATTTGATTGTAATTGGAGGGGGTTCCGGCGGAGTCGCATGTGCTCGCCGGGCCGCTGAGTATGGTGCCAAGGTAGCAGTAATTGAGTCTAGTAGAGTTGGGGGAACCTGTGTCATGCGCGGTTGCATACCAAAAAAATTGATGATGTACGCTGGCGAGTTAGGGAGTGCCGTTTCTCAAGCAGCAGCGTTCGGTTGGAAAGGGCTCAATCCTGCTGAAATAAACCATGAAATGCAATTCTGGACTTCACAAAAAAATATTGAAATTGACAGGTTAGAAACAATCTATGAGAATCTTTTAAAAACTAGTGGAGTACAACTAGTTAAAGGCAAAGCCCTTATTGTCGGCAAAAATGAGGTAAAAGTTGCAGACAGAACTTTTTCTACAAAAAATTTAGTCATAGCTGTTGGAGGAGCACCTAACTTGTCACAAATTCCTGGTTTAGAAAACGCGTTAACCTCGGATGGAATATTAGAGTTGGATAGAAATCCTGCCAAAATTGGGATTTTAGGATCTGGCTACATCGCAACGGAATTTGCCTCTATTTTGGCAAGTCTGGGAATTGATGTAAGTTTGTTTTTTCGAGCAGACTTGCCACTTAAAGGATTTGACACTGATATCAGACGTCGGTTGAAGGATCACATGGAAAACAACGGGTTAAAAATATACGCGAAAAGCCAACTTCGTTCTATCGAGAAGAAGGCGGAAGATATCCAGGTGAACTTAACCGACGATGTGTTTCATTTTGATACGGTTTTAAATGCATTAGGAAGATCTCCGAATACAAAGGGTCTTTTCGTCGAGGGGCAAGCTCCTCTCATGGGTGACAAAGGTGAGATAATTGTTAACGAAAAAAGCGAAAGCTCGATTGAAGGGATTTTTGCAATTGGTGATGTAACAGATCGTGTTAATTTGACTCCCGTTGCTATCGCCGAAGGAAGGGCCGTTGCGGAAAATTTATTCAATGAAAAGCGGTTGCAAGTTAATCATGCTGATGTGGCTACTGCAGTCTTTACTACCCCCCCTATTGGAACTATTGGCATAACAGAGGATGCGGCGATAAAGGAGAAATCCAGGAAGTTTAGAATTTATGAATCTGAATTTAACCCTTTAAAAAAATCATTTGCCTCTAAGAAAACCAAAAGCTATTACAAATTGATCGTCGAGGATGAATCTGACAAATTGGTCGGGGCTCATATTTTTGGTGATGACGCACCGGAAATAATTCAAACCTTGGCTATTGCATTAAAGGCAGGCGTAAAAAAATCCCATCTTGATGAAACGATGGCTGTACACCCTACCGGTGCTGAGGAACTTGTTTTGATGAGAAGACCCAATAGAATAACAAAAGATTAGCGTGAAAACATTTCTGAAGAATTTCTGGGGTACGATTTTAATCTGCATACTATTCGCAATCATTGCTGGATTATGGGGCTGGGAAACAGATAAAAAAAGTGGATTAATACACATGCTTTGGATATTTGTTATTTTGCTTATTCTTGAAATATCCCTTTCATTTGATAATGCGGTGGTGAATGCTTCCATTCTTAAAAATTGGAATGCATTTTGGCAGACACTATTTTTAACAATAGGGGTTCTGATTGCAGTATTCGGAATGAGATTAGTTTTTCCATTATTAGTAGTTTCGGTCACAACGGAAATGACGCTTATAGAGACTTGGTTTGTTGCAATAAACGAACCTGAAAATTACTCGAATATTCTCTTAAGACACCATGGTGAAATTTCAGCTTTTGGTGGGATATTCCTGTTACTCATTTTCTTGAATTATTTTTTTGACAGTAAAAAATGTATCTTTTGGATCCCAAATCTAGAAAAACGGTTTTCCAAGCTTGGAAATATTAAAGGGATCACAATATTTTTGAGTTTGAGTATTTTGCTATTTGTTGCGGGAAGTTTACCGGATGAAGAAAAATTTAAAATTGTAATGTTTGGGCTTTGGGGACTTATTATCTATTTAGGGATTGATGTCTTAAGCCAGGCAATAACGCCCAATAATTCGACCGAAATCGAGGCCATAAAACGAGGGTCTCTCGGCGGATTCATTTATATAGAGGTTCTCGACGCATCATTTTCCATAGATGCCGTGGTAGGTGCATTTGCCATCACGAAAGATATTATAATCATTATGCTCGGACTAGGGGCGGGTGCTATGGCAGTCCGCTCTATCACCATATATTTAATTAAGCAGGGTACGCTTAACGAGTTAATTTATCTCGAACATGGAGCCCATTATGCGATCGGAGCTTTGGCTCTGATAATGATAACGAGCGTTCACTTTCACGTACCCGAAATAATTACGGGTACGGTCGGGCTATTATTAGTGGTCGCATCAGCCATTCATTCAATGAAGATACGTAAAAATAACGTGCCTTAGAAATCCATCGTTAGCAACGTGCTGAGTATCGCAGAATATTTTCTCTACGATAGTTGTAAACCTGGAATTCTGTAAGGGATACTTTTTTATCCAATGAATTATGGGTAATCGCCTTACTACCCACCGAAGTTCACTCAAACTTCGATTCATAGTTTCGACTGGTCGATTAGAAATAGGCTTTATGTCTTTGCGTTAAAAAATTCTCAACCCATTTTGGGTACTTACGAAAACAATTGGTTTCCATCTGACGAGGAAGAACGACTACTAGCAAAAATTTCCCTAAAACTATGTCGCCGATTTATACGTCACTTAGTTTGAACACAATTGAATCGAACTTATTCTGGTAATTTTATTTATTTGATCTTGGCTTCCTTGTATACAACATGCTTTCTCACTTTTGGGTCAAATTTTTTAATTTCCAGTTTCTGAGTAGTTGTTCTTTTGTTTTTCGACGTAGTGTAGAAATGACCTGTCCCGGCCGAGCTTTCCAGTTTTATTTTTTCCCTAGCACCTTTACCTGCCATCTAACCCTCCTTTTTTCCCAAAAGCCGGGGTAGCACGTTTTCTATACCCTTTTTGTCGATAGTTCTTATTGCCGCACTAGAGAGCCTCAACCGGATCCATCTTTTCTCAGACTCCAACCAAAACCTTTTTTGATGTAAGCTTGGCAGAAACCTCCTTTTGTTTTTATTATTCGCGTGAGAAACGCGATTACCAACCATGGGTTTTTTACCAGTAATTTGACAAACGCGCGCCATATAACACTCCAGATCAGATAACACTATATTATAATTTTTTTTTTCTTATCAAACAATAGTTTTTTCAAAACTCATTAGTTTACCTACACCCACCATCAGTTTTAAGCTAAAGTTTCGGTATGCACACAAAAATAAAAGAAAAGTCTCAGACAATGGTTACACTTGCGGAACCGAGAGGGTTTTGTGCAGGGGTCGAAAGGGCGATCGAAATAGTTGAACGGGCTCTTGAACGATTCGGAGCACCTGTCTATGTTAAGCATGAAATTGTTCACAATAATCATGTTGTTAGCACGCTAAGAAAAAAAGGGGCAATCTTTGTGGACGAGATTAAAGAAGTTCCTCCTGGAGCACGCGTAATTATGAGTGCTCATGGAGTCTCTTTGTTAGTACGCCACCAGGCTCAAAACAGAGACCTTGAGGTTTTTGATGCTACATGCCCACTTGTTACAAAGGTCCATGCAGAAGTAAAAAAACTGGCTGCATCTGGATTTGAGATAATCATGATCGGGCATCAAGGACACCCCGAGGTCGAGGGCACTATGGGGCAGTTGGACTCAGGAATCCTTTTAATTGAAAATAAAAATCAGGTTTCGGAGTTAGATCCTGTCAATCCTTCTAAGCTCGCCTATGTAACCCAAACCACACTTTCAACGGATGATACTGCCGGCATAATCGCATCTTTAAAAGAAAGGTTTCCAGAGATTCAAGGTCCAAAAGTTAGTGATATTTGTTATGCAACACAAAATAGGCAAGATGCAGTAAAACTTTTAGCCTCTGAAGTGGATCTGGTGCTAGTAGTTGGCAGCCCGACAAGCTCGAATAGTAATAGGCTCAGAGAGGTCGCGGAAAAATACGGAGCTGAAGCATACTTGATCGACGGAGCGGAAGATTTAAATCCTGAATGGTTAAAAACACATTCACGGATCGGGGTTACAGCCGGAGCATCTGCTCCGGAGTCATTAGTCCAAAAACTTCTAACAGCTATCAAGGCATTAGGGGCATCTTCTGTGCGGATTCTACCTGGAGCTAAGGAGCATGTTCGATTCCCCCTCCCTAAAACTCTCTCGGACAAAAAACAGGATTTGCCGTTGTAGCTCAGGGGTAGAGCAGTCGCTTCGTAAGCGAGAGGTCGGGGGTTCAATTCCCTCCAACGGCACATTCGCGCGCCATCCATAGAGTTAATGGGCCTCTTCCCAATTTTGACCGCACCCCACTTCTACTTCAAGGGGAACGCGCAGTTTTAATACAGCACACATCACCTTTTTTATGATGCTTGTAAATACGCGTATATGATCTTCATGAACTTCAAAAACTAATTCATCGTGAACCTGTAAAATCATTCTTGCATTTAAGTTTCTTTTCTCCAATTCAGAGTCTACATGGATCATAGCCATTTTTATCAAATCAGCAGCCGTTCCCTGCATTGGGGCGTTAATAGCCGCCCTTTCAGCTGCCTGTCGCCGCGGTCCGTTTGGAGAATTTATTTCTGGCAGCCACAACCGTCTACCCTCTATTGTCTCAACGAAACCATTTTTTTTTGCTTTTTCCTTGGTTTCTTCCATAAAAGAAGCGACACCAGGATATCTTTGAAAATACCGGTCGATGTAATTACTAGCAGCATCTCGGGATATACCTAAACTCTTACTTAAACCAAAAGCCCCCATACCGTAAATTAATCCAAAATTTATTACCTTAGCTGTCCGTCTTTGTTCTGAATTGACGTTTTTTACGTCAGTGGAGAAGATTTCACAAGCAGTTACGCTATGCACGTCGAGGCCCTCAAAGAACGCCTGGGTCAAAACTTTATCTTTTGACATATGTGCCATGATCCGCAACTCTATCTGTGAATAATCTGCAGACACGATTTTAAACCCATCTTCAGGAATAAAAGCCTCCCTTATCTTTCTTCCTTGTTCAGTTTTTATTGGAATGTTTTGCAAGTTGGGTTCGTTCGACGCCAACCGACCAGTCACAGCTACAGCCTGCGCGAAATTTGTGTGAACCCTTCCGCTAGTTTCGTTAATCATTAACGGAAGTTTTTCAGTATAGGTAGTTTTCAGTTTCGAAAACGTTCTCCATTCAAGTAAAAATTTTGGCAAAGGATAATCAAGTGCCAGCCTTTCTAACACTGATTCGTCAGTGGAAGGCGCTCCGCTAGCGGTCTTCTTGACAGGCGGATATCCAAGTTTTTCAAATAAAATTTTTGAAACCTGTTTTGGAGACCCTAAATTGAACTTGTCACCAGCTAATTGATAAGATCTTTCTTCTAGTTTGCTTATCTTTTCTTGAAGATCATTAGTCTGCTGTTCTAACACAGCTTTATCGATTTTAATGCCATGCTGTTCCATTTTTACCAGAATTTGAAGGCAATGCATCTCGAGTTCTCTGTAGACTTTGTTGAGATTTCGTTCCTTCTCTAACAAACCGTATAGAGTCAAAAATAAATCGAGGGTAAAATCGGCATCCTCACAAGCATAATGCATAGCTTTCTCAATTGAGACCTCACTAAAACAAATTTGTTTTGCCCCTTTACCAGTCAAATCCTCGTATGTTTGCCCCGACCGGGCGAGGTGCCTTTTGGACAAAGAAGCGAGATCGTGTTTACGATTGGCCTCTAGTACGTAAGACATCAGCATGGTGTCCTCAAAAGGTCCATTAATTTTTACCCCAGCATTAAAAAGAATGTGCAGATCATACTTGAGGTTGTGAGCAACTTTTATGCAATTTCCCCGAAACCATTTGTCGAGGGAATCGAGCACATACTCAGTAGATAACTGCTCGATATTTTCGTCCTTGTGCAAAAGCGGTATGTAAACACCGCTTCCCTTTTTCAATGAAAAGGAGAGACCAACTAGCGATGCCCTTCGGACGTTCAATGAGGTGGTTTCGGTATCAAATGCTACTATTTTCGCCTTCTCCAACTCGACCAAAAATTCCTTAAGGCTATCTTTTGAATTTATTAAGCGATAATCAACTGGCTGTGCTTCTGTTTTCGGCATTTTCTCGATCAGCATACGATTGTTAAGCTTTGGGAAATTTTTTAGGCTATTGAATAACTCATACTCATCTCGAATCTTTTCAATCTTCTCTACATCAACTTCTTTCCACCTGCAAAATTCTTCAATTCGTAGGGGATTATCGCTGAGGCCAACATCCCTCTTTATCGTAACCAATGCTTTTCCTTTTGGAAGCCACTCCAAAGATTTCCGCAAGCTTTCCCCGACTGCTCCTTTAATTAAACTGGCATTTTGGACTATCTCTTCTAAACTTCCGAACTCCTCAAGCCATTTTTTTGCAGTTTTTGGACCAACTTTAGGGACTCCAGGAATGTTATCAACAGCGTCCCCGAGTAACGTCAAAAAGTCTATTATCTTAGCAGGCGGTACCCCAAACTTTTCAAGGACACCGTTCTCATCCAATATTTTCGCCGGAGCCCCGTCTCTTCGCATAGGGTCAACTACAACTGTATCCTCAGTCACGAGTTGAGCCAAATCTTTATCCCCCGAAATGATAATCGAATTGATTTTCAGCTTAGAGGCAATATTCGTAACTGTTCCAATAACATCATCGGCTTCATACCCCGGTATTGTAAGAGACGGCCAGCCCAGGGCTTCGATAATTTCAAGGATTACGGTTGTTTGTTTGGACAAATCATCGGGCATTTTGGATCTGTTTGCTTTATACTCACTGAAAAGTTCTTCCCGAAATGTGGGGCCCTTTGGATCAAAGACGCATAGTCCAATCTCCGCAGGCCATTCTTCCCGAGTTTTTTGCAACATGTTTATCATGCCTGTGATTGCTCCAGTTGGAAAATTTTTTTTATTTCTCAAGTCCGGCATAGCATGGAAAGCCCTGTATAAAAAACTCGATGCATCGACGACAAGGAGATTTTTTTTTACTTTTTTGCTCATTTTAATTTGTGAATTTGATACATTTGTAGGATATTTGATTATAGGAGGATAAGCTGAGGTATTCCGAATCGACTAATTTTATTGAACAGATCATTCAAAAAGAACTGGAAAGTGGTGTTGTTAACAATATTGTAACTAGGTTTCCACCCGAACCCAATGGATACCTTCATTTCGGTCATGCTAAGGCGATTTGTTTGAATTTTGGCCTGGCAAAAAAGTTTGGTGGTATCTGCCACCTAAGGATGGACGATACTAACCCCGAGAAGGAAACCGAAGAGTATGTTAAGTCTATCGTAAAATCAGTACGCTGGTTGGGGTTCGACTATGGTGATCATTTGTATTACGCAAGTGATTATTTTGGAACTTTCTTTGAATGCGCTAAAGCATTTATTCGCCATAATCTGGCTTACATCGACTCGCAAGATAGCAAGCAGATTAGAGAAAATCGAGGAACTCTTACTCAGCATGGACGAGATTCAAAGTTTAGAGAAAGAAGCGTTTCAGAAAATTTGGAAATCTTCGAAAAAATGAGAACAGGGGAGTTCCGTGCAGGAGAGCATGTCCTTCGAGCTAAGATCGATATGCAATCGCCTAACCTAAATATGAGAGACCCTATTTTATATAAGATCAGACATGTAAAGCATCACAGACAAGGAAGTAGTTGGTGCGTATACCCCTTATATGATTTTGCTCATCCTCTATCAGATGCGATCGAAAAAGTTACTCATTCTATTTGTACATTAGAGTTCGAAGATCATCGGCCAATTTATAATTGGGTCGTTGAAAATGCCAATATTTGCGGCTTTTTTAAGGACCAGGTTCTTCCGAGACAATTCGAATTTGCAAGACTTAATATCGAGAGCCTGGTCCTTTCAAAAAGGAAACTGACTCAAGTCGTGAATACAAAGGCGGTAAAAAATTGGAGTGACCCTCGTATGCCAACGTTAGAGGGGGCGAAAACACGTGGGTACCCCCCTGAGGGCTTTATTAAGTTTAATGGACTCATCGGCGTTACGAAATCATCGTCAACAATAGAGCAGGGATTGCTAGAGGAATGCATGAGAGAGCACCTAAATAAGAAGGTCAAAAGAAAAATATGTGTAATTTCTCCATTGAGGCTTATAGTCGAAAATGTTGAAGAAACTTTTACCGAAAACTGTACTATCTGTAATCATCCGCAAGATGAAAGTCTAGGCGAAAGAACGTTACAGTTCGGGAAAAATTTATATATTGAAAGGTCAGACTTTCAAGTCAACCCAACTAAAAAATTTTTTAGATTAAGACCTGGTGGCCGGGTAAGACTGAAATATGCCTTTGTTGCTGAATGCACTGGATATGAAGAAGAAAACGGACGAGTTTCATCTGTCACTGTTAAAATATTTGAGGATTCGAAAAGTGGTACTAGGGGCTCGAACAATTATAAAGTTAAGGGAAATATCCATTGGTTGAATAAATCCACCGCAAAAACTTGTCAACTGAACATTTATCACGACTTATTTACACAAAATTCCATCAGTCCAAACTCAAGCCACGAAAACGATTTATTTTTAAATAAGAACTCCTTAGAGAAGATTTCTGCTTACATTGAACAATCTGCTTTAGATGAAGAAATAGGAACTCAATTTCAATTTGAAAGACATGGGTACTTTATTTTAGCAAACAACTCAAATAAAGAAAGAATCGAATTTGGGAAAATATTATCGCTTAAAGATAATTGGAAAAAATGCTGATTGTTTGTGACAAAGAATACAACGCTAATGGAAAACTCGTGCTTAAAGAAGAGCAAGAACCGTGTCCCAATGAGGAAGAGGTGTTAATCAAAATAAAAGCTTTCGGGATTAATCGCCCCGACATACTCCAAAAAAAAGGATTATACCCTCCTCCAGCAAACGCCTCAAAAATCCTGGGCCTGGAGTGTAGTGGAATTGCAGAGAAAGTGGGAAAAAATGTTACATCGATAAAAGAAGGTGATAGCGTTTGTGCGCTTACTGCAGGAGGAGCATATGCGGAAAAAGTATCTGTGCACCACTGGCACTGCTTTGAGGCACCGACAAATCTATCATTCGCAGAAGCAGCATCTTTGCCTGAGAGTTTTATGACATGTTGGACTAATATATTTGAACACGGAATGTTAGAGCGGGGGGAGTCTATTCTTATCCACGGAGGGAATAGTGGCATTGGTTGCGCCGCGATTCAGTTATCACTTTGGGCAGGGGCAGCTGTAATCTGTTCCGTACGCACTGAGGAAAAAAAACGCTTTTGTGAATCGCTAGGTTGCACAAGTGTTATCAACACTCAAAAAGAAGATTTCGTAAAGCACATTGACAAAAATTTTCCTAAAAAAATGAATGTGATAATTGACATGCTAGGGGGAGATTTTACTAATAAAAACCTACAGTGCCTCAGAGAATACGGAAGACTCGTACAGATTGCCTTCCTTAAGGGACGATTCCCAAGATTAGATTTAATGCAAATCATGAAAAAAAAATTAGTCATTACTGGATCTACTCTGCGTGCAAGGAGCGATGAAGAAAAAAAAAGAATCGCAGACTTATTAAAAAAAAATATTTGGCCAGAAATTGAGAGTGGAAAAATCAAGCCATGTCTTTACAAAGAATATCAATTATCGCAAATTAATGAAGCGCACGAATTTATGGAAAACTCCATGCATATGGGGAAGATTGCGGTGAACATACCTTAAGTTATGCAAAAATATATTACGGTAAAGGGAGCACACGAACATAATCTGAAAAATATTTCAATTAAAATTCCCATTAATAAGATTACAGTCGTCACCGGCCTTTCGGGATCGGGAAAAAGTAGCTTAGTAATCGATACTATAAGCACTGAAGGTAAACGAAGGTACATTGAAACCTTCTCTTCGTATGCTAGACAGTTCCTCGACAGAGTAGATAAACCAAAAATCGAGGAAATTAATGGACTGCTTCCCTCAATAGCAATTGAGCAAGTAAATCCTGTAAAAACATCTCGGTCTACCGTTGGAACGATGACAGAGTTATCCGATTATTTTAAGCTCCTATTTTCTAGAGCGGCGACCCTTTTTTGCGAAAAATGCCTTACAGAAATAAAGAAGGATAGCATAGAGGAGCTTTCTAACTTTGTAATAAAGTTTGAAGGAAAAAAAATTGGTGTGATCTTTAAAGTAAAGAAACCCAAAACGTTTTCCAATAACGAATTTCAAGCATGGTTATCCTCACAGGGATTTACAAAAATATTCTCTCAGAGTAGAACTCTGGTTAACGTAATAGCGGGAAGATTTGTGATAAACGATAATCTCGAAGTTGGAGAGTTGCGTGAGGCTTTAGAGTTGGCCAGCAAACTGGGTAAAAACTATTTTGAAATTGTAGATCTTGAAAATAAAGAAGTAATACGTACATGCGTAACGACCTTTGCATGTTCAAAATGTAAAACCTCATACAAAAATCCGAGGCCTGCTTTGTTTTCTTTCAACTCACCAATAGGGGCATGTAAAACATGTAAGGGATTTGGGAAGATAATAGGACTCGACTTATCTTTAATAATACCTGACGAGACAATCAGTCTACGAGAAGGAGCTATCAAACCGTTCAACTCGAATGCTTACAGTAACCATAAGTCTGATTTATTAAAGTACTCAGAAATAGAGGGTGTGCCTATCGATATACCGTATGAAAAACTGAATATGAAGCAAAAGAAGTGGGTTCTTGAGGGATCCCAGGGGAACAGTTTCTATTCAAAATCAAAATGGAGA
>MDTD01082473.1_pt1 | contig 31090 bp, 28 predicted proteins | sample 811221 | NCBI WGS metagenome assembly MDTD01 (sample SAMN05326646, study PRJNA326480) | marine metagenome | isolation source: seawater | place: Pacific Ocean: South West | collected 2011
AGGCGGGCGTGCCGTTCTTCACCATCTCGGGCTCCGACTTCGTGGAAATGTTCGTGGGTGTCGGCGCAAGCCGTGTCCGCGACATGTTCGAGCAGGCCAAGAAGAACGCGCCCTGCATCGTCTTCATCGACGAGATCGACGCCGTGGGCCGCCACCGTGGCGCGGGCTATGGCGGCGGCAATGACGAACGCGAGCAGACGCTCAACCAGCTTCTGGTGGAGATGGACGGGTTCGAGACCAACGAGGGCGTGATCATCATCGCCGCCACCAACCGCAAGGACGTGCTCGACCCCGCGCTCCTGCGCCCCGGCCGCTTCGACCGCCAGGTGACGGTGCCCAATCCCGACATCAAGGGGCGCGAGAAGATCCTCAACGTTCACGCCCGCAAGACGCCGCTCGGCCCCGACGTGGATCTGCGGCTCATCGCGCGCGGCACGCCCGGCTTCTCCGGGGCGGATCTGGCCAATCTCGTCAACGAGGCCGCGCTGATGGCCGCGCGGGTGGGCCGCCGCTTCGTCACCATGGTGGATTTCGAGAACGCCAAGGACAAGGTGATGATGGGGGCCGAGCGCCGCTCGATGGTGCTCACCGACGACCAGAAGGAGAAGACCGCCTATCACGAGGCCGGTCACGCCGTGGTGGGCCTCGCCCTTCCCAAGTGCGATCCGGTCTACAAGGCCACGATCATTCCGCGCGGCGGCGCGCTCGGCATGGTCGTGAGCCTGCCGGAGATCGACCGGCTCAACTGGCACAAGGCCGAATGCGAGCAGAAGCTTACGATGACCATGGCCGGCAAGGCCGCCGAGGTGCTGAAATACGGCGAGGAGAACGTCTCGAACGGGCCCGCCGGCGACATCCAGCAGGCCAGCGGGCTGGCGCGCGCGATGGTGATGCGCTGGGGCATGTCCGACAAGGTCGGCAATGTCGATTACCAGATGGCGCATGAGGGCTATATGGGCAATGGCGCGGGGGGCTTCTCGATCTCGGCCCATACCAAGGAGCTGATCGAGGACGAGGTCCGCCGCCTGATCGACCAGGCCTATCAGCGCGCCCGCGAGATCCTCGAGGAACGCCGCGAGGAATGGGAGCGTCTGGCCCAGGGCCTTCTGGAATACGAGACGCTGACCGGCGAGGAAATCAGGCGGGTGATGCGCGGCGATCCGCCCGAGGCCGATGACGACGAGGGCGGCACGCCCGAGGCGGTCAAGCCCTCGCTGATCGCCATCCCGAAGACCAAGCCCCGTCCCGCGCGCGGCGCGGGCGATGGCGGGCTGGAGCCCGAGCCCTCGACGTGAGCCCGGCGGCGGTGACGGGAGACTGGAATCCGAAAGCCTATGCGCGATTCCGCGATCAGCGCCTGCGCCCCGCGCTCGACCTTCTGAACGCGGTCGGGCAGATGGGGGCGGGCGACGTGATCGACCTCGGCTGCGGCAACGGCGCGATGGCCGAGACGCTGCACGCCCGCGCGGGCGGGCGCGCCGTGATCGGGGTGGATGCCAGCCCCGCCATGCTCGAGAAGGCGCGCGCGGCAGGCTACGACGCGCTCCAGCAGGCCGATATCGCCGAGTGGCACCCGCGCCGCGCGCCGGGGCTGATCTATTCCAACGCCGCGCTGCACTGGGTGGGCGCGCACGAGGCGCTGATGCCCCGCCTCGCCGGGCTTCTGGGCAAGGGCGGCACGCTCGCCGTGCAGATGCCGCATCAGAACAAGGCCCCCTCTCACCGGGTCTGGCTCTCGCTCGCGCAGGAACTTTTTCCCGGTCGTGCGGAGAAGATGGGCACGCCCGGCGTCATGGCCCCGGTGAGATACGAGGAACTGCTCGCCCCCCTGGGCCAGTTCCGCCTGTGGGAGACGGACTATTACCAGCGCCTGACCGCCGAGCCGGGCAGCCATCCGGTGCGCCGTTTCACCGAGAGCACCTATGCCCGCCCCATCCTGACCGCGCTCGGCGAGGCGGAGCGCGCCGACCTGATCCGCCGCTACGAGGAGGTGATGCACACCGCCTACCCGGTGCGCGCCGACGGCACGGTGCTCTTTCCCTTCCGGCGGCTGTTCTTCACCCTTACGGTCTGAGCGGGCGGCGATGCCGGACATGAGTATTTCTGGAACGATGAAACGGGGGCCGGGATGCAGGCGCTGAAACCGACGCATTACACCGCGCGCGTGACCTGGCTGGGCCGGGTCACGGACCGCGCCGCGCGGCTGGAGGCCGAGGCGCTGGCCGAGGCGGAGCTGACCTTTGCCGGAATCGCGGGCGAGGCCCATGGCGGGGTCACGCGGCCCTCCTGCAGCCGGGTGCAGGCGCAGCACCCGAAGGGCACGGAGATCCGCAACGTGCGGCAATTGTCGGTCCTTTCGGCAGAGGAGATCGCGGCCATCGCCGGGGCGATGGGGGTGGATGCGCTTGATCCCGCCTGGCTTGGCGCGTCACTGGTGATCGAGGGGATCCCCGATTTTTCCCATGTGCCGCCCTCCTCGCGGCTCCAGGCACCGTCGGGGGCGACGCTGGTGATCGACATGGAGAACCGGCCCTGCCAGCTTCCCGCCAAGGTGATCGAGGGGCACCGCCCGGGGCGCGGCAAGCTCTTCAAGCCCGCCGCCGAGGGGCGGCGCGGCGTCACTGCCTGGGTCGAGCGCGAGGGGCGCATCGCCCTTGACGACGTGCTGCGCCTGCATATTCCCGATCAGCCGGTCTGGTCCGAGCTGGCCCGCGCCCGCGGCTGAGCCCGCCGCAACTGGCGCGGGATATGTCGGAATCGCGTCGCAGCCTGCGGCGCAAAGCCGCTATAGGCGGGAGAGACACCCCCGCAGCCGCGCCAGCAAAAGGACCGGTCATGAGCTACAAATCCGACATCGAAATCGCGCGCGAAGCCGACAAGAAGCCGATCCAGGAGATCGGGGCCAGGCTCGGCATTCCGTCCGAACACCTGCTGCCCTATGGCCATGACAAGGCCAAGGTCAGCCAGAGCTTCATCGACTCGGTGCAGGGCAACAAGACCGGCAAGCTCGTTCTTGTGACCGCGATCAACCCGACGCCAGCGGGTGAGGGCAAGACCACGACGACCGTGGGCCTCGGCGACGGTCTCAACCGGATCGGCAAGCGGGCCACCGTCTGCATCCGCGAGGCATCGCTCGGCCCGAATTTCGGGATGAAGGGCGGGGCCGCGGGCGGCGGGCGCGCGCAGGTCGTGCCGATGGAGGACATGAACCTCCATTTCACCGGCGATTTCCACGCCATCACCAGCGCGCACAGCCTGCTCTCGGCGATGATCGACAACCACATCTACTGGGGCAACGAACAGGATATCGACACCCGCCGCGTCGTCTGGCGCCGCGTGGTGGACATGAACGACCGTTCGCTTCGGCAGATCGTTTCCTCGCTCGGCGGGGTCTCGAACGGGTTCGCCCGCGAGGACGGGTTCGACATCACCGTGGCCTCCGAGGTCATGGCGATCCTCTGCCTGTCGAGGAACCTCAAGGATCTCGAGGAGCGGCTCGGCAACATGATCGTGGCCTATCGCCGCGACCGTTCGCCGGTCTTCTGCCGCGACATCAAGGCCGCCGGCGCGATGACCGTGCTCCTGAAGGACGCGATGCAGCCCAACCTTGTCCAGACGCTGGAAAACAACCCGGCCTTTGTCCATGGCGGCCCCTTCGCCAATATCGCCCATGGCTGCAACTCGGTCATCGCCACCACCACCGCGCTCAAGCTCAGCGAGTATGTGGTGACGGAGGCCGGGTTCGGTGCCGATCTCGGCGCCGAGAAATTCATGAACATCAAGTGCCGCAAGGCCGGGCTCGCCCCCGATTGCGTGGTGATCGTGGCCACGGTGCGCGCGATGAAGATGAACGGTGGCGTGGCCAAGGCCGATCTCGGGGCCGAGAACGTGGAGGCCGTGAAGAAGGGGTGCCCGAACCTCGGCCGCCATATCGAGAACGTCAAGAGCTTCGGAGTGCCGGTCGTCGTGGCGATCAACCATTTCGTGACCGATACCGAGGCCGAGATCGCCGCCGTGAAGGACTATGTGGCCGGACACGGGGCCGAGGCGGTGCTGTCGCGGCACTGGGAACTGGGCTCGGAAGGCTCCGAGCCGCTGGCGCGCAAGGTGGTCGAGATGGCCGAGGCCGGCAATGCCAATTTCGGGCCGCTCTACCCCGACGAGATGCCGCTCTTCGAGAAGATCGAGACCATCGCCAAGCGCATCTACCGCGCCGACGAGGTGCTGGCCGATGCCAGGATCCGCAACCAGCTCAGGGAATGGGAGTCGCAAGGCTATGGCCACCTGCCGGTCTGCATGGCCAAGACGCAATACAGCTTTTCGACCGATCCCAACCTGCGAGGCGCCCCCACAGGCCATTCCGTGCCGGTGCGCGAGGTGCGGCTCTCGACCGGGGCGGGCTTTGTCGTGGTGGTTTGCGGCGAGATCATGACCATGCCGGGCCTGCCGTCGAAACCGGCGGCCGAATCCATCCGCCTCAACGAGGCGGGCCAGATCGAGGGCCTGTTCTGACGGCAAGACACCGGGAAGGAATACCCATGAGCGCGACGATCATCGACGGCAAGGCCTTTGCCGCCACCATCCGGGGCAAGGTGGCCGATCATGTGGCCCGGCTGAAGGCGGAGCAGGGTATCACCCCCGGCCTCGCCGTGGTGCTGGTGGGCGAGGATCCGGCAAGCCAGGTCTATGTCCGCTCCAAGCGCAAGCAGACCGTCGAGGCGGGGATGAACTCCTATGAGCACAAGCTCGACGCCGACACTTCCGAGGCGGACCTGCTGGCGCTGATCGAGACGCTGAACGCCGATCCGGCGGTGCATGGCATCCTCGTGCAGCTGCCGCTGCCCGGCCATCTCGATTCCGATCTCGTGATCAACGCCATCGACCCGGTCAAGGACGTGGACGGCTTTCACATCTCCAACGTGGGCCTCCTCGGCACCGGGCAGAAGAGCATGGTGCCCTGCACGCCGCTCGGCTGCCTGATGATGCTGCGCGATCACCTTGGCGCGCTCAGCGGGCTGGACGCGGTGGTGCTTGGCCGGTCCAACATCGTCGGCAAGCCGATGGCGCAGCTTCTGCTGGGCGAGAGCTGCACCGTGACCATCGCGCATTCGCGCACCCGCAACCTTGGGGACGTGGTGCGCCGCGCCGATATCGTCGTGGCCGCCGTGGGCCGCCCCGAGATGGTGCCGGGCGACTGGATCAAGCCCGGCGCGACGGTGATCGACGTGGGCATCAACCGCATCGAGCGCGACGGCGGGACCGTGCTGGTGGGCGATTGCCATTTCGAAAGCTGCGCGGCGGTGGCGGGTGCGATCACCCCGGTGCCGGGCGGCGTGGGGCCCATGACCATCGCCTGCCTGCTGGCCAATACCGTCACCGCCTGCTGCCGCGCCCATGCCCTGCCCGAGCCCGAGGGGCTGACGGCCTGAGCCCCCTTGCGCGCGGGCACGCCCTGCGCTTCTGTGGTGCCACGCCACGAAGGAGCCCGCGCGCCATGTCCACCCCCCGCACCGTCATCGTGATCGGCGCTGGCATCTGTGGTCTCTCCGCCGCGATCTGGCTCAACCGGGCGGGTCATCGCGTGACGTTGCTGGACCGCGATCGTCCCGGTGCGGGCGCTTCCTTCGGCAATGCCGGGCTTCTGGCGCAATGGGCCATCGTGCCGGTCAACACGCCGGGGCTGCTGAAGACCGCGCTCAGGTATCTTCCCGATCCGAACGCCCCGCTGTGGCTGCGCTGGCGCGATCTGCCGCGCCTTGCGCCCTGGCTCTGGCAATTCCTGCGCAACGCCAATCCGCGCGACGCCGCGCGCATGATCGAGGGGCTTATTCCCATCGTGAGCGATGCCGTGGATCAGCATCGCGCGCTGGTCCGGGGCACGGTGGCCGAGAAATGGCTCGCCACCAGCGATCTGGCCTATGCCTATGACAACCGCGCGGCGTTCGAGGCCGATGCCTATGGCTGGGATGCCAAGCGCAGGGCAGGCTTCGTCCCCGAGGTGATCGAGGGGGATGCGGTGCGGGAGGCCGAGCCGCTGCTTGGCCCCGCGATCGGCTGTCTGGCCATGCTGCGCGCGCAGGGCCATGTGCTCGATCCCGGGGCCTACATGGCCGATCTGGCGGAGGTGTTGCGCGCCGAGGGCGGCACCTACCGGCGCGCCGAGGTGCGCGACATCACCCTGACCGGCGGCCGCGTGACGGCGGTGGAGACCGACGGCGGCCCGCTTCCCTGCGATGCGGCGGTGCTCACGGCGGGGATCTGGTCCAGGCCGCTGATGCGCAAGCTGGGCCTGAAGGTGCCGCTCGAGGCCGAGCGCGGCTATCACCTCCACCTGGTCGGCCCCTCGCGGATGCCGCGCCAGCCGCTGATGATGGCGCGGGCCAAGTTCGCCGTGACCCCGATGGCCCACGGGCTGCGCTGCGCCGGGACGGTGGAACTGGGCGGGACGGAGGCCCCGCCCTCGCGCGCGCCCTTCGCCCATATCCGGCGCGAGATCGCCCGCGCATTTCCCGATCTGCGCTTCGAGCGGGCCGAGGAATGGATGGGCTTTCGCCCTTCGACCCCCGACAGCCTGCCGCTCATCGGCGAGATCGGTGCAACCGGGGTCTTTGCCGGGTTCGGCCACCAGCATATCGGGCTCACGGCAGGGCCCAGGACCGGCCGCCTCATCGCCGACCTGCTGAGCGGGCGGCGGCCCAATCTCGACCTCGCCCCCTATGACGCCAACCGGTTCTGAGACCGCTCAGGCCGGGCGCAGCCCGGTCTCGACCAGAAGCCCCTTGCGCTTGGCCTCGTAATAATAGCCGCGCGCATACCACATGATGGCGGCATCCGGGTCTCCCCCGGCCACGAGCCAGGCCCCGCGCAGATATTTCACCCCGTATTTCAGGTTCGTCTCGGCATCGAGCAGTTCCTCGGGCGGGCCCTTGTGGCCCATGGTGCGCGCGGTCTGCGGCAGGATCTGCAAGAGCCCGTAATAGGGCCCGTTGCGCGCCCAGGGGCGGTGCGTGCTCTCGCGGATCGCCAACCGATGGACAAGGCTGCGCGGCACCTCGTAGTGATCGGCGTAATGGTTGATGAGACGGCGCAGGTCCGGCGTCTCGTTCGGGTGGAGCGGCGGCCCGGGCGGCGCGGCACGGGTCACCTCGGGCGCGCGCCCGCAAGCGGCGGCGGCAAGGCAGAGGAGAAGGGCAGAACGGCGGCTGAGACGGGACATGGCACCTCCGGTCGGGGCTTGCCTGCCACCATGCCGCCCCTGCGCGACCTCGTCCAGCGTCACGCCAGGGCCCCTTGGGCAGATCCTTGCCAAACCCCGCCTGCCCGTCCACAACGGGCGCATGGACAAGGTGCTTCTCTCTTTCGGGCATGGCTATTCGGCGCAGGCGCTGGCGCGGCTCCTGCTGCCGCAGGGCTTTCGCATCATCGGCACCACGCGCGACGCGGCCAAGGCCGCGCGGCTTGCCGAAACCGGAATCGAGCCGGTGCTCTGGGATGATGACCTTGCCCCGGCGCTCGCCTCGGCCACCCATCTTCTCAGCTCGGTCGGCCCATCGGAAGCGGGCGACCCGGTGCTCGCGCGCCACGGCCCCGCGATCGCGGCGCAGGCACACCGCCTCACCTGGGCGGGCTATCTTTCAACCACCGGCGTCTATGGCGACCATCAGGGCGGCTGGGTGGACGAGGATACGCCCCTCACCCCCGCGACGCAGCGCGGCGCGCTGCGCGCCGCCGCCGAGGCCGCGTGGCAGGCGATCCCCGGCCTGCCGCTCCACATCTTCCGGCTCGCGGGTATCTACGGGCCCGGGCGCGGCCCCTTCGAGAAGGTGCGCCAGGGCACGGCGCGGCGCATCGTCAAGCCGGGACAGGTCTTCAGCCGCATCCATGTGGACGATATCGCGCAGGCGCTCGCGGCCTCCATCGCGCGGCCCCGGCCCGGCGCGATCTACAACCTGTGCGACGATGACCCGGCCCCGCCCGAGGACGTGATCGCCCATGCCGCGCATCTCCTCGGCCTGCCGGTGCCCGAGGCCGTGCCCCATGACGCGGCGGATCTCTCGCCCATGGCCCGCAGCTTCTACGCCGAATCGAAGCGCGTCTCGAACCGGCGGATCAAGGAGGAGCTGGGCGTCACCCTGCGCTACCCGGACTACCGCAGCGGCCTCGCGGCGCTTCTGGCCGGGGGCGACTGATCCCGCCGGACCGGTCCCGGGCAGGCACCCGCCCAAGGGCGCACAAACGAAAAAGGGCCGCGACGCGCGCGGCCCTTTCGACGCTTCCTGTCCGGGCCGGCTTACATCATGCCGCCCATGCCGCCCATGTCGGGCATGCCGCCGCCGGCCTCTTCCTTCTTCGGCTTTTCGGCGATCATCGCCTGGGTGGTGATGAGCAGACCGGCAACCGAGGCCGCATCCTCGAGCGCGGTGCGCACGACCTTGGCCGGGTCGATCACGCCGAACTTGAACATGTCGCCATATTCCTCGGTCTGGGCGTTGTAGCCGAATTTCGGATCGTCGCTCTCGCGGACCTTGCCCGCCACGACCGAGCCGTCGACACCGGCATTCTCGGCGATCTGACGCAGCGGTGCCTCGAGCGCGATACGCACGATCTCGACACCGCGGTTCTGGTCGGCATTCGCGCCGGTCAGCCCCGACAGGGTCTTGGCCGCCTGCACCAGCGCCACGCCGCCGCCGACCACGATGCCTTCCTGCACCGCGGCGCGGGTCGCGTTGAGCGCGTCATCGACGCGGTCCTTGCGCTCCTTCACCTCGACCTCGGTCATGCCGCCGACGCGGATGACGGCAACGCCACCGGCCAGCTTGGCCACACGCTCCTGAAGCTTCTCGCGGTCATAGTCCGAGGTGGTGTCCTCGATCTGCTGACGGATCTGCGCCACGCGAGCCTCGATCTCGGACTTCTCGCCCGCACCGTCCACGATGGTCGTCTCGTCCTTGGTGATCGAGACCTTCTTGGCCCGGCCGAGCATGTCGATGGTGACATTCTCGAGCTTCATGCCGAGGTCTTCCGAAATCACCTGCCCGCCGGTCAGGATGGCGATATCCTGAAGCATCGCCTTGCGACGATCGCCAAAGCCCGGGGCCTTGACCGCCGCGATCTTCAGACCACCGCGCAGCTTGTTGACGACGAGCGTGGCCAGCGCCTCGCCTTCCACGTCTTCGGCGATGATCAGCAGCGGCTTCTGCGACTGGATGACCGATTCAAGCAGCGGCACCATCGGCTGCAGCGACGAGAGCTTCTTCTCGTGCAGCAGGATGAGCGCGTCGTCGAGTTCGGCGATCATCTTGTCGGCATTGGTGACGAAATAGGGGCTGAGATAGCCGCGGTCGAACTGCATCCCTTCGACCACCTCCACCTCGGTGGCGAGACCCTTGTTCTCCTCGACGGTGATCACGCCCTCGTTGCCGACCTTCTGCATCGCGTCGGCGATGAAACGGCCGATCTCGGCCTCGCCATTGGCCGAAATGGTGCCGACCTGCGCCACCTCGTCGGAATTCTCGACGGTGCGGGCGGCCGACTTGATGTGCTCGACGACCTTCGAGGTCGCAAGGTCGATGCCGCGCTTGAGATCCATCGGGTTCATGCCCGCAGTGACGGCCTTGAGGCCCTCCTTGACGATCGCCTGCGCGAGAACGGTCGCGGTGGTGGTGCCGTCGCCGGCCTCGTCATTGGTGCGGCTGGCCACTTCCTTGACCATTTGCGCACCCATGTTCTCGAACTTGTCCTCAAGCTCGATTTCCTTGGCGACGGTCACGCCATCCTTGGTGATGCGCGGCGCGCCGAAGCTCTTATCGATCACCACGTTGCGGCCCTTGGGGCCAAGCGTGACCTTGACAGCGTCGGCCAGCACATTCACGCCGCGCAGCATGCGCGCGCGGGCGTCGCTTTCGAAACGGACGTCTTTAGCAGCCATGTTCGGACTCTCCTGATATCTTGTCTAGTCGTGCGATTGATCAACCGGTCGGACGGCTCAGGCCGCCTTGGCCGCCGCTTCATCCTCGATGATGCCGAGGATGTCGCTTTCCTTCATGATCAGCATCTCTTCGCCGTCGATCGTCACCTCGGTGCCCGACCACTTGCCGAAGAGGATGGTGTCACCGGCCTTGACGGCCATCGGGATGAGCTCGCCATTATCCTTGCGCGCGCCCTCGCCGCAGGCGACAACCTCGCCCTGGCTCGGCTTTTCCTTGGCGGTGTCGGGGATGATCAGGCCGCCCTTGGTCTTTTCCTCGCTCTCAACGCGGCGGACGAGCACGCGGTCATGCAGCGGTTTGAATGCCATCTTCGAGGCTCCTTGGCTCAAAGTTTCTGTTTCATGGTCCCCTCGGGACCATTAGCACTCCCTCCCGGCGAGTGCTAATGGCGCAGAGTTAGGGAGAAGCGCGCCGCCTGTCAACACCTCGTTTCGGGAAAATCGTCTTGAGCGCCGCAAGGTGTCGAGCACCACCCTCACCCCGTCATCCTCTGGCTTGACCAGAGGATCTCATACCCGCAAGACCCTCGGATCACGTCCGAGGGTGACGATGCATGGGAGTGGCACCCGAACCGCCCTTGCCGCGGCGCAGCGGCGGCAGGTGACAACCCCGCCCGCACCCCCTATAAGGCGCCCAAATCGCATCCATCAGACAGGATTCCCCATGACCACGCTCGTCTTCGGCCACAAGTCCCCCGATACCGATTCCACCGGCTCGCCCATCCTCTGGGCATGGTATCTCAACGAGGTGAAGGGCGAGAGTGCCGAGGCGGTGCTGCTCGGCGAGCCCAATACCGAGGCCGCCTTCCTGCTGAAGAAATGGGAGCTGCCCAAGCCCCGCATCATCGCCGATGTCGAGGACGGCCAGCCCTGTGTTGTCGTCGATACCAACAACCCGGCCGAACTGCCCGCCAATATCAACGGTGCTGACTTGCGGGCGATCATCGACCATCACAAGCTGGCGGGCGGGCTGGAGACGAAAGGCCCGATCGACATCACCATCCGTCCGCTGGCCTGCACCGCCACCATCCTGCTTGACCTGATGGGCGAGGATGCCGCGAACCTGCCCGACTGGGCCAAGGCGACCGCGCTGACCTGCATCCTCAGCGACACGCTCGAATTCCGCTCGCCCACCACAACCGACCATGACCGCGCCGTGGCCGAGCGTCTCGCCGCGGATCTCGGGATTTCGATCCCCGATTACGCGGCCGAGATGTTCGCCGCCAAGTCCGATATCTCGGCCTTCTCCGATGCCGAGCTTCTGCGGATGGATTCCAAGGAATACGAGGTCGGCGGCAGGAAGTTCCGCGTGAGCGTGCTCGAAACCACCGCCCCCGCCATCGTGCTCGACCGGAAGACGAGCCTGATGGAGAGCATGACGCGGGTCGCCGAAGAGGATGGCGTCGATCAGGTGCTGCTCTTCGTGGTGGACATCCTCAAGGAGGAGGCGACGCTTCTGGTCCCGAACGAGCTGGTGAAGACCCTCGCCGAGAAGAGCTTTGGCGCGACCGTCACGGGCGACACTGTGGTGCTGCCCGGCATCATGAGCCGCAAGAAGCAGATCATCCCCAACCTCACGCTCTGATCCCGCGCCGACGCGATATCGACATGAAAAAAGGCCCGCGGGGGACACCTTCCGCGGGCCTCCTTGTTGGCGGGGGATGCTGTCAGTCCCGCCGCCCGGCCTCGATCACGTCCTCGACCGTCCGCAGCCCGGTGCGCGGGGCCTGGACCAGCACCGCCATGTTGCCCGGCTTGTGCTCGTTGCGCAACATCTTGGTATGCGCATGCGGGATCTCGGCCCAGGGAAAGACCTCGGACATGCACGGGTCCAGCCGCCGCTCGACCATGAGCTTGTTGGCCGCAGATGCCTGTTTCAGATGGGCGAAATGGCTGCCCTGAAGGCGCTTCTGGTGCATCCACATGTAGCGCACGTCGAAGGTGCAGTTGAACCCGGAGGTGCCCGCGCAGATCACCACCATGCCGCCCTTCTTGCACACCAGCGACGAGACGGGGAATGTCGCCTCGCCGGGATGCTCGAACACCATGTCCACGCTCACGCCCTTGCCGGTGATGTCCCAGATCGCCTTGCCGAACCTGCGCGCCTCTTTCAGCCAGGCGTTATATTCCGGCGTGTTCACCTTGGGCAGTTGCCCCCAGCAGTTGAATTCCTTGCGGTTGATGACACCCTTGGCCCCCTGATCCAGCACGAATTGCCGCTTGCTCTCGTCCGAGATGACGCCGATCGCGTTAGCCCCGGCGGTATTCGCCAGCTGGATCGCGTAGGAGCCAAGGCCGCCCGAGGCCCCCCACACCAGCACGTTCTGCCCCGGCTTGAGGTCATGCGGCGCATGGCCGAAGAGCATCCGGTAGGCGGTGGCCAGCGTCAGCGTGTAGCAGGCCGATTCCTCCCAGGTCAGGTGCCTGGGGCGCGGCATGAGCTGCTGCGCCTGCACGCGGGTGAACTGCGCGAAGGAGCCGTCCGGCGTCTCGTAGCCCCAGATCCGCTGCGTGGGCGAGAACATCGGGTCGCCGCCGTTGCACTCCTCGTCGTCGCCATCGTCCTGGTTGCAGTGGACAACCACCTCGTCGCCGACCTTCCAGCGCTTGACCTTCTCGCCCACCTTCCAGACGATCCCGGCCGCGTCGGACCCCGCGATGTGGTAATCGGCCCCGTGCCCGTCAAAAGGGCTGATCGGCTGGCCGAGACCGGCCCAGACACCGTTATAGTTGACGCCCGCCGCCATCACGAGAACCAGCACTTCGTGGCTGTCGATCTCCCAGGTATCGACCACCTCCTGCTGAAAGGACACCTCCGGCTCGCCATGCCGCTCGCGCCGGATGGCCCAGGCATACATCTGCTTCGGCACATGGCCGAGCGGTGGCATTTCGCCGATCTCGTAAAGATCCTTCTCGGGCGCATCGTAAGGCGCGATGTCGGTATTCGTGTCCAAGGCCATGCTCCGTCTCCTGTCCGCCATGCCGCGACGCAGAATCGCGGTGTTCCGACCTTGGATAAGGGTGGCGAAGCAATAATGCAATAGGATCGTCTGGAATTTTGTAATTTTATGACCCCGCGGATGCAGAAAGATCAACCCGTTCTCGCCGCATCCGCGAAGAGATGGGCAATGGAGTTCGCGTAATAGGCAACCATGGCCTCTTCTCCCGCAACGATGCGCACCTGCCCGTCTTGCGCCGCCACCATCCCGCGCCGACTCAGAAGCCCGAGCCCGAACCCCACCACCTGCTCGGGTGCCTCGCACGCAAGGTGGACACGGGCATGCGGCTGCGCGGCGATCATCCCGGCCACGCGCGCCTCCAATGCCGTGCGGTCGAGGATGCCGCCCGCGTCCGTGAGCGCCCGCGCCACGAGCGGCACCGGCAGAACCGGCACCACCGCTCCGATCCGCGCCATGAGCGCATGCGCCAGATCCTCGAGCGCCGCCCCGGGCCTCTCGCGCCGGAAGGAGGCGAGCGAGAGCGGCGCGCCAAAGCTCACCGCCGCATGGCCATGCCGGTGATAGCGCCCCCGGAGCCGCAGCCAGACCTGACGCAGCACGAAGCGCGCGATGACGGAGATGCGCGCCGGAAAGCGCCGCCCGCCGGCCTGCCCCGCCGCCACCAGCACGCGATCCTCGAACACCCGGTCGTAGTTGAGCGCTACCGGAACGAAGACCACGTCGCGCCCGCCGGGGCTGCGCTCTTCGACAAGGTATTTCAGCAGGCCGAGCCTGGGCGGCTGCAATCCCCCGTCAAGGCTCAGCCCGCCTTCGGGAAACATCGCCTGGGTCACGCCGCCATCCGTGGCCATCCCGACATAGCGCGCCAGCACCCGGCGATAGAGGTCCCCGCGAGAGCGGCGGCGGATGAAATAGGCCCCCATCGCCCGGATCATGCGGCTGAGCGGCCAGACGCGCGCCCATTCTCCCACGGCATAGGACAGCGCCGAGCGTTCGGCGGCGAGCCAGGTGACGAGAACGTAATCCATGTTGGACCGGTGGTTCATGACGAAGACCACCGTCGCCTCCGGATCGATCCTGCGCAGCGCGGCCGCGTCGATCTGCACCAGCGTCACCCGGTAAAGTGACTGGCTGAGACGTTTCGCCACCCGGATGGCAAAGCCGAAATAGAGGCTGGCGCTGAAGCTCGGGACGATCTCGCGCGCGTAGCGGCGGGCGTGTTCGAAGGCCACGTTTTCGGGAATGGCCTCGGCACGGGCATGCGCGCTTACCGCGCGCAGAACCGCCGGATCGTAGATCAACCGCTGGATCATGTCATGGCGGCGTGCAAGCTTGAACGGCTCGATCGGCCGCTCCAGCCGCCGGTTGAGCTGCGCGACCGCCCTTTCGAGCCTGCGCCGAAAGAACCAGCGTACCGAGGGAAACAGGAAATGCGAGGCGAAGGTCACGGCGGCAAAGGCCAGCAGCACCACGAGCGCCCAGAGGGGCATTTCCACCATGCGTCCCATGGCACGCACTCAATCAGGGAATGCGGGCCCGGTAAATGCGGTTTCACGGCGAACGGGCACGGCGTGCCGACACGGCCGAGGATCGGTGCGGGCCGGCGCGGTCAGATCGCCAGATACTCGGCGCGCAACTCGGCATTCTCGAGCACCTCTGCGGCAGAGCCGTCGAAGACGATATTGCCCGTATCGAGGATCACCGCCCGGTCGGCCAGTTCCAGCGCACGCACCGCGTTCTGCTCGACGAGGATTGTGGTCATGCCCTGCTCCTTGATCACGCGGAGGGTCTTCTCGATCTCGTCCACGATCACCGGGGCCAGGCCCTCGTAGGGCTCGTCAAGCAAAAGCACCTTGACGTCGCGCGCCAGCGCCCGCGCCACCGCAAGCATCTGCTGCTCCCCGCCCGAGAGCGTCACCCCCTCCTGGCTGCGCCGCTCCCCGAGACGCGGAAAGAGCTCGTAAAGCCGCTCGATGCTCCAGCCGACAGGCGGCGCGATCTGCGCGAGTTGCAGGTTCTCCTCGACGGTCAGGCCGGGAATGATGCGCCGGTCCTCGGGGACAAGCGCGATCCCCGCCGCCGCCGCCTCGTAGCTTTTCATCTTGTGCAGCGGCTGATGATCGAGCCAGATCTCGCCATGCGTCACCTGCGGGCTGTCGAGCCGCGCGATGGAACGCAGGGTCGAGGTCTTGCCCGCGCCGTTGCGGCCCAGAAGCGCGAGGATCTCGCCCTCATGCACGTTGAAGCTGATGTTCTGCACGATGTAGCTCTCGCCGTAATAGCTCTCCATGTTCCACACGGAAAGAAAGGCGGGCGCGGTCTCGGCCAGGTTGTGGCCCTTGGAGAAGTCCGGTTTGACGTTCATGACGGGGTTCCTCGTCAGGCGTGCTCGCCAAGATACGCTTCACGCACCTTGGGATGGCCCTTGATGTTTTCAGGCGTATCCTCGACCAGCGGCGTGCCCTGCGCAAGAACGGTGATCCGTTCGGCAAGGGAGAAGACCACATGCATGTCATGCTCGATGATCGTGATGGTGATGTCGCGCTCGTCCTTGATCTGCTTGAGCAGGTCGATCGTGGCATTGGTATCGGCCCGCGCCATGCCCGCCGTGGGCTCGTCGAGCAGCAGCAGTTTCGGCTCCTGCGCGAGGCACATGCCGATCTCGAGCCGCCGCTTGTTGCCGCGCGACATGGCCGCCGCGTGATCGTGGCGCGCATCGGCGAGGTTGAGGCTCTCGAGCATGGCCTCGGCCTGTTCGACGATCTCGCGCTCGTCGGCCGAGTTCTCGAAGGCGTGCATGCGGAACACCCCGTCACGCTTGGCGAAGATCGGGATCATCATGTTCTCGAGCACGCTAAGGTCGCCGAAGATCTCGGGCGTCTGGAACACCCTCGAAATCCCCATCTGGTTGATCTCGTAAGGCTTGCGCCCAAGCACCGACTGCCCCTCGAACAGGACCGAGCCGGTATCGGGGATCAGCTTGCCGATCAGCACGTTGAGCAGGGTGGACTTGCCCGCGCCGTTCGGCCCGATGATGGCGTGAACGCTGTTCTCGGCCACGCTGAGATTGACATCGCCCAGCGCCTGCAAGCCGCCGAAGCGCTTGCTCACGTTCTTGACTTCCAGAATGCCCATGGCGCGCGCTCCTTATTCGGCCGGGGTGGACTGGGTTGACTTGCGCTTGGCCGCGCGCCCCCTGCGGCCGGTAAAGAGCCGCGCGATGCGCTGGCCTCCCTCGACAAGACCACCGGGCAGGAAGATCACCACCAGCATGAAGATCACCCCGAGCGTGAGGTTCCAGCCCTTGCCCACGAAGGGATGGATCAGCGTGACCATGACATCCTCGAACCCGTCCGGCAGGAACGAGAACCACTGGTGCAGCACGTTGTCGTTGATCTTCGAGACGATGTTCTCCATGTACTTGATCAGCCCCGCGCCCAGGACCGGGCCGATGAGCGTGCCCGCGCCGCCGAGAATGGTCATCAGCACCACCTCGCCGCTTGCCGTCCAGAACATGCGTTCCGCCCCCGCAAGCGGGTCCATCGCCGCCAGCAGCCCGCCGGCCAGCCCGGCATACATGCCCGAGATCACGAAGGCCGCGAGCGTGTAGGGCTTGGCGTTGAGCCCCGTATAGGTCATCCTGGTGTTGTTGGACTTGATCGCGCGCAGCATCATCCCGAAAGGCGAGCGGAACAGCCGGATCGCCAGGTAGAAGACGATCAGCATGATCACCGCGCAGATGTAATAGCCCAGGTTGAAGGTGAAGGACCATCCGCCGAGGTTGAGCTCGTATGTGGCCCGCACCGACAGCCCGAAAAGATGCGGCAGATCGGGAAGCCCCTCGCGGTGGAAGATCTGCGGGTCCGTGTCATAGACCTGAAGACCGGTCTCGCCGTTGGTGAGGTTGAACTTCGGGTTGGACAGCACCGAATAGGCCAGCGCGAAGGACATCTGCGCGAAGGCCAGCGTCAGGATCGAGAAATAGATGCCCGATCGGCGCAGCGAGATATAACCGATCAGCACCGAGAAGAGCGCCGCCATGATCACCGCGAAGACGATGGCGGGCAGCACGTTGTAGCTGAACAGCTTGAACATCCACACCGCCGCATAGGAGCCCACCCCGAGAAAGGCCGCGTGGCCGAAGCTGAGATAGCCGGTCAGGCCGAACAGGATGTTGAAGCCGATGGCGAAGATGCCGAAGATGGCGAAGCGTTGCAGCAGGTCCGGATAGCCCGCGTTGAACTGTGCCATGGCACTGTCCGTCGGGAACGGGTTGAGCAGGAAGGGCGCAAGCAGCGTGATCGCGATCACGAAGAGAAAGAGCAGCCCGTCTTTCTTGTTCAGTCCAAACATCGGATCAGTCCTCCATCACGCCTTTGCGCCCCATCAGACCGCGCGGGCGGGTCAGAAGGACGATGATGGCGACAAGATAGATGATCACCTGGTTGATACCGGGGATGGTTGTCGTCGCCCAGGTGGTCGAGGCGAAGCTCTCGAGAATGCCGAGCAGGAAGCCCGCGAGCACGGCCCCCGGCAGGCTGCCCATGCCGCCGACCACGACCACGACGAAGCTCAGCACCAGGAAATCCATGCCCATGTGATAGTTGGGCGGGTTGATCGGGGTATACATCACCCCCGCCAGCCCGGCGACGGCCGCCGCGATGCCGAACATGATGGTGAAGCGGCGGTCGATATTGATGCCCAGAAGGCCCACCGTCTCCCGGTCGGCCATGCCCGCGCGCACGACCATGCCGAAGGTGGTGAATTGCAGGAAGGCGAAGACCGCGCCGATGATCAGCGCCGCAAAGGCGAAATACACCAGCCGCCAGAGCGGATAGATGATCTGGTTGACCTCGAAGCCGATCATCGCGCCCAGATCGACGCTGCCCGACAGCGCATCGGGTGCCGGGGTGGGGATCGGATTGGCCCCGAAGAAATACTTGATGATCTCCTGAAGCACGATCGCAAGGCCGAAGGTCACGAGGATCTGGTCGGCATGGGGGCGCTTGTAGAAATGCTTGATCAGACCGCGCTCCATGGCAAAGCCGACGCCGACCATCACGGGAATGGCGAACAGGATGGCCAGCGGCACCGACCACTCGATGATCGCGCCCCCGATCTCGGGACCGAACCAGCCCTCGATATAGGGTTTCTCGACCTTGAGGGGGTTGCCGAGGAAATCGGTCTTGGTCTCGTCCACCACCGTGTGGCTGAACGACAGAAGCCGTTGCAGCGTGACGGCACAGAAGGCACCGATCATGAACAGCGCGCCATGGGCGAAGTTGACCACCCCGAGCGTGCCGAAGATCAGCGTGAGCCCGAGCGCGATCAGCGCATAGGCAGAGCCCTTGTCCAGCCCGTTGAGGATTTGCAGAAGAATGACGTCCATTGGTCCCACCTGTCGGTTGAGCGCGGCGGCGCGACCCCGGCCGCGCGCGGTGGCGCGGCCGGGGCTTGCGTCATGTCCGGCGGGCTCAGGCGCCCGGGTTGCACTCGCCCAGCGATGCCTCGTCACCGCCGAACATCGGATGGTTCGGGGGGTAGGTGACCTGCTCGACCGGCGTCACCTCGACGATCTCCAGCGTGTCGTACTGGGTGGTGGGGTTCTGAGCCCCGCGCACCACGAGCACGTCCTTGAAGCACTGGTGATCCTCGGCACGGTAGAGCGTCGGGCCGTTGCCGAGACCGTCGAACTCGAACCCCTCGAGTGCCTCGACCACGGCGCAGGGATTGAACGAGCCCGCGCGTTCCACGGCATCGGCATAGAGCAGCACCTGCGCATAGCAGGTCTGCGCCGAGTTCGACGGCGGCTTGCCGTATTTCTCGCCGAAGGACTTGACGAAGGCCCTGGTGCCCTCGTCCTGCAACTGCCAGTTCCAGTTCATCGAACCGAGCACGCCCTTGATGTTCTCGCCGGCACCGGCGGCCATCAGCTCGGAATAGAGCGGCACGACGATCTTGAAGTCCTTGCCGTTCACGACCTTGTCGAGCAGGCCGAACTGGATCGCGTTGGTCAGCGAGTTGACCATGTTGCCGCCGTAGTGGTTGAGCACCAGGACGTCGGCACCCGAGTTCAGCACCGGCGCGATATAGGACGAGAAATCGGTCGAGGCGAGCGGGGTCTTGACCGTGTTCACGGTCTCCCAGCCAAGCGCCTCGGTAGAGGCAACGATCGATTCCTCCTGGGTCCAGCCCCAGTTGTAATCGGCGGTCAGGTGATAGGCGCGGCGGTCGTTGCCCATCTCCTTGGCAAGCACCGGCGCAAGCGCGGCACCCGACATGTAGGCGTTGAAGAAATGCCGGAAGCCGTTGGCCTTGCGATCCTTGCCGGTGGTGTCATTGGCATGGGTCAGACCGGCCATGAAGATGATACCCGCCTCCTGGCACAGGCCCTGCACGGCCACGGCCACGCCCGAGGAGGACCCGCCGTTGATCATGATGGCCCCGTCCTTCTCGATCATCGACTTGGCGCTGGCGCGCGCGGCATCGGACTTGGTCTGCGTGTCGCCGGTGACGAAGGTGACCTTCTTGCCGAGGATGCCGTTGCCCTTGAGCGCCTTGGAGCTGAAGGTGTTGAGGCAGCCGCCGTCGCCCTCGCCGTTGAGATGCTCGACCGCAAGCTGCTGCGCGAGAAGCTCGTCATTGCCCTCTTCGGCATAGGGTCCGGTCTGCGGCACGTTGAAGCCAAGGGTCACGGTGCCGCCGGTCGGCTCGTTGGTGAAGGCCGAGGCACTCGAGGCGGTGAAGATCGTCGGCAGCGCGACGCCCGCGCCCGCGACGGCACCGGTCTTCAGCACCCCCCGACGGGTCAGGTTCGATTTGGACATGGAATCCTCCCATTGTGATCGCACGGATCTTGGTCTTTTCGGTCCGCGCTCCTCCAGCGCGGGCCTGCGCACATGTCGTGCGGGTTCAGTATGCCGACGCAGCTGAAAATTTCGCAACAAATCCCTTTTGTGAAACATTTATTTTGTAAAACATTCGACAAGAGGCCGTGTCATATTGTAAAATTATTCTCATGCCCCTGCGGCAAGTGCATCCGGTCACGGGAAAATTTTCGATGCCTGAACGGCTTATGATCGGCACACGAATCCGCGAGCGCCGTGTGCTCAACGGTATGCGGCAGACCGAGCTTGCCCGCCAGGCCGGGATCTCGCCTTCCTATCTCAATCTCATCGAGCACAATCGCCGGAGGATCGGCGGCAAGACCCTGCTGAAACTGGCCGAAGCCCTGGAGGTGGAGCCGTCGCGCCTGACCGAAGGGGCCGAGGCCGCGGTGGTGGGGGGGCTGCGCGAGGCGGCAAGCGATTCAGAGACGGCCGAGCGCGACCGGATCGAGGAATTTGCCGGGCGGTTTCCCGGCTGGGCCGGGCTGCTCGTGGACCTGCACCGCCGGACGGAGGCGCTGGAACGGACCATCGACACGCTGACCGACCGGCTGGCGCACGATCCCTTCCTCGCCGACTCGCTGCACGAGGTGATCTCGTCCGTCACCGCGATCCGCGCCACCGCGTCCATCCTGGTCGAGACCGAGCAGCTGGAACCCGAATGGCAGGCGCGCTTTCACCGCAACATCAACGAGGATGCCGCGCGCCTGACCGAAGGCGCGCAGGCCCTGGTGCGCTATCTCGAGACGGCACCGCGGCGCGATGCGGACCTCACCTCGCCGCAGGACGAGATGCACGCGGTTCTGGCCGCGCGCGACTATCACTTTTCCGAGCTCGAGCGGCCGGACGCGCATGTGCAGGACGTGGCGCGCCTGGTGGCCGCCGAGGCCCGGTCCGGTCTTTCGGCCCCCGCGCAGAACCTGCTTGCAACCGTGCTCACGCGCTATCTTGAGGATGCCCGCGCCCTGCCGCTGAGCGTGCTCAGGGCACAGCTCAACCGTCTGGGGCCGGAACCCGACCGCCTCGCCGCAGCGACCGGCGCGGGGCTGGCGCTGGTGTTCCGCCGTCTTGCCACGCTGCCCGAGGAGGTGGCCGGTCCCATCGGGCTGGTGATCTGCGACGCCTCCGGAACGCTGGTCTTTCGCAAGCCGATCAACGGCTTCGCCGTCCCCCGTCTGACCGGTGCCTGCGCGCTCTGGCCGCTCTATCAGGCGATGACGCAGCCGCTGGCACCGCTCAGGATGCGTGTACGGCAGACCGGGCGGGGAGGCGAGACGGTGCTGGCGCTCGCCGTCGCGGTGCCTTCGGGTCCGGGCAGTTTCGAACGCCCCGCGCCGATGCAGGCGCATATGCTGCTCCAGCCCGATCCGGGCGAGTCCGCCGGCCCGGTGCGCACGCTCGGGGTGAGTTGCCGGATCTGCGCGCTGAGCCTATGCGAGGCCCGTCGCGAACCCTCGATCCTCTCAGAGGGCTTTTGACAGGGCGGGCCGGAATGGAGAATAGTGACTTCGGGCGCGGCACGCGCCTGCAACGGAGGGGAGGCCGCTGCATGGGCAAGAAGGTTCTGTTGATCGAGGACGAGCCCAATATCATCGAGGCGATCAGCTTCATCCTGTCGCGCGACGGCTGGGAGGTGAAGACCCATGCCAATGGCCATGACGCGATGGATGCGGTCCGCCGCCGCGCGCCGGACCTGATCATCCTCGACGTGATGCTTCCCGGAAAGAGCGGGTATGACATCCTGGGAGAGATCCGACACGATGCCGATTATGCGTCAACGCCGGTGCTGATGCTGACCGCGCGGGGACAGACGCGGGACCGCGAGCTGGCCGAGCGCGCGGGCGTGAACCGCTACATGACCAAACCCTTCTCCAACGCGGACGTGCTCGCGGCGGTCCGTGACCTGGTCGGGACATGAGCCCCGAGCACACCCCGCTCTTTCTGGCGCGGCGCGGCTACCGCCGCCGCCGTCTCGCCGATGCCGCGCGGGTTCTGCCGCTCTTCGGCGGCGCGCTGTTCTGCTTGCCGTTGCTCTGGAAGGGCACGGAGCGGGCCGGCGGTACGGTCCAGGCGCTGATCTACGTCTTCGGGCTCTGGGTGGTGCTGATCACCGTCTCGGCCCTCATCTCGCGCCACCTGAGCCCCGAGGAGCAGGCGCAGGACAGCGGGCGCGGAGGTGACGGGGGGGCTGGCACGCGATGACGGTTCTCAACCTCCTCGTCCTGGTCTGCCTGCTCTATGTCGTGCTGCTCTTCGGCGTGGCCTTCGCGGCCGATCGGGCGGCGCGGATCGGACGGGCGAGCTGGCTTCGGTCCTCGGCTGTCTATACCCTGTCGCTGTCGATCTACTGCACCGCCTGGACGTTCTATGGCGCGGTCGGCTTTGCCGCGCGGTCGGGCCTCGAATTTGTGACCATATACCTGGGTCCGACCCTGGTCATGATCGGCTGGTGGTGGACGCTCCGGCGGCTGGTGCGGGTGGGGCGCAGCCAGCGCATCACCTCCATCGCCGACCTGATCTCGTCGCGCTACGGCAAGTCGAACCTGCTGGCGGTGCTCGTGACCGTGCTCGCGGTGGTCGGAACGACCCCCTATATCGCGCTGCAACTGCAATCGGTCACGCTCTCCTTCGCCGCCTTTGCCAAGGCCGAACCAAGCCCCACCGCCCTGCCCGACATGCAGTCAACCGCGCTCTGGGTGGCGGCGGGGCTCGCGGTGTTCACCATCCTTTTCGGCACGCGCAACCTTGACGCGAACGAACGCCATCACGGCGTGGTCATGGCGATCGCCATGGAGGCGGTGGTCAAGCTCTGCGCGCTGCTCGCGGTCGGCGTCTTCGTGGTCTGGGGGCTGTCGGGGGGCATCGGCGCGACGCTCGCGCGCATCGAAGCCTCCCCCATCGCCCGTTTCGAGGTCTCCGGCAGCCGCTGGGTCGGTCTCACGCTTCTGTCGGCCATGGCCTTTCTCACCCTGCCGCGCATGTTCCAGGTGCTTGTCGTCGAGAACGAGGAGGACGAGCACCTGCGCACCGCCGCCTGGGCCTTTCCCACCTATCTCATGCTGATGAGCCTTTTCGTGGTGCCGATCGCGGTGGTCGGGCTGGAACTGCTTCCTGCGGACGCGAACCCGGACCTCTTCGTTCTGACCCTGCCGCTCAGCGAGGGACGCGACGGGCTGGCGATCCTGTCCTTTCTCGGCGGGTTCTCGAGCGCCACCTCCATGGTCATCGTGGCGGCGATCGCGCTCTCGACCATGGTCTCGAACCATGTGGTGATGCCGATCTGGCTGCATTACTCGGGCCGGGCGGCGGTGGTCGCGGGGGATGTGCGCACGGTGGCGCTGATGGCGCGGCGGCTCAGCATCGGGGGGGTGCTGTTTCTCGGCTACATCTATTTCCGCCTGTCGGGCGGCGGCACGGCGCTTGCCGCGATCGGCCTCATCGCCTTCGTGGGCGTGGCGCAGTTCCTGCCCGCCCTCATGGGCGGGCTGTTCTGGCGCGGGGCGACGCGGATCGGGGCGCTTGCCGGGCTGGCGTTCGGGGCGGCTGTGTGGCTCTACTGCCTGTTCCTGCCCAGCTTCGGGCCGTCGGTCCTGCTGCCGCAGGCGGTGTTCGATCACGGGCCCTGGGGGCTGAGCTGGCTGCGGCCGCGCGCGCTCTTCGGGACCGAGGGCATGGACCCGGTCATTCACGCGCTGATGTGGTCGCTCCTGCTCAATGTCTCGGCCTTCGTGCTCGGCTCGCTCCTGAGCTTTCCACAGCCGCTCGAACGGCTTCAGGGGGCGCAGTTCGTCAATGCCTCCGACCGTGCGAACGCGCCGGGCGGCTGGTCGGGCGGCATGGCCCAGAGCGAGGATCTCCTGCTGATGGCGCAGCGGATCATGGGCGCGCGCGAGGCGCAGGCGCTCTTTGCCTCGGCCGCACGGCGGCAGGGCGTCTCGGGATACCTGCCCGAACCGAGCCCGGATTTCCTGCAGGAACTGGAACGGGCGCTGGCCGGCTCGGTCGGGGCGGCCACCGCCCATGCGATGGTGGGCCAGATCGTCGGCGGTGCCTCGGTCACGGTCGAGGATCTGATGGCCGTGGCCGACGAGGCGGCGCAGATCATGGAATATTCGAGCCAGCTCGAGGCCAAGAGCCAGGAACTTGCCCGAACCGCGCGCCAGCTGCGGCAGGCCAACGAGACGCTCACGCAGATATCGGTGCAGAAGGACGGCTTCCTGTCGCAGATCAGCCACGAGCTGCGCACGCCGATGACCTCGATCCGGGCCTTCTCGGAGATCCTGCGCGACACGCAGGACCTGACGCCGGACGAACAGAGCAAATATGCCACCATCATCCATGACGAGACCGTGCGCCTGACCCGGCTCCTGGACGATCTGCTCGATCTCAGCGTGCTCGAGAACGGGCAGGTCGATCTCAACATCCAGACCGGCACGCTCGAGGCGCTTCTCGACCGCTCGGTGCGCGCCGCCGGCGGCGACGGCGAGGGGTTTCGCATCCTTCGGGACCGCGGCAGCGAACAGGTGGAGCTTGCCACCGATCTCGACCGGCTGGCACAGGTGTTCATCAACCTGATCAGCAACGCGCGCAAGTATTGCGATGCCATCCCCCCCGTGCTGAGCATCCGCGCCACGGTCGCCGAAGGGCGGCTGGTGGTGGATTTCGTGGACAATGGCAGCGGCATTTCCACCGACAAGCACGCGGTGATCTTCGAGAAGTTCTCGCGCATCGGCCAGACCAAGGCGAGCGGCGCGGGGCTCGGTCTGGCGATCTGCCGCGAGATCATGGAGCGGCTCGGCGGCGACATCTCCTATCTGCCGGGGCAGAAGGGCGCGGCCTTCCGGGTGACGCTGCCGCTGGCCGAGGACCGCATGGCCGCGCAATGACGCGCGCTAACCTTATGGTAAGTCCTCGCGCCTAGGCTGCGGGCCATCGACACGGAACGTGGACGGCTTGAGGCATGACCGCGCTTGACCAGGCATCGGTTCTCCGACGCAAGACCCGCGCCGCGCGCGGCGACCAGGATCCGCACGAGACCGCGTCGGTCCGGGCGCTGCGCCTCGCGCTCGCGCGGGCCGCCGACACGCTCTTCGGCCTTGCGCTGACCGTGGCCACCGTCGAACAGCGCCGGATCGAGGCCGAAGAGATCGAGACGGCGCTCGGCACCGAGGGTCTGTTCATGCTGCTTGACGGCCCTGGTGGCGCGCGGGGCGCCTTGCGTTTCGATCCTGCCTTCATGTCGGCCGTGATCGAGGTGCAGACCATCGGCCAGGTGCTGCCGGGCCAGGTGCGCGCGCGCCCGGCCACCCGGACCGACGCCGCCATGCTTGCCCCGCTCGTTGACGCGGTTCTCTCAGACCATGACGCGGAACTGGCGCGGGGCGAGAGCGGGCGCCGCCCGTGTGGCCTTCGCTTCGCCGACCGGGCCGAGAATGCACGCGCGCTCGCGCTGCTCCTGCCGCGCGCCCAGTTCGACTTCTTTCGCGTGACAGGCGATCTCGACCATGGCGCGCGCACCGGGTGTCTGGACCTGCTCCTGCCCCGCGAACAGGAGGCCGCGGCGCTGCATGGCGGCCGCGCGGACAGGGCACGAACAGCGGCGGCCACCGGTCCAGACCTTGCCGCCGTGGCGCTGAACGCGCCGGTCGCGCTCGACGTGGTGCTCGCGCGGCTGCGCCTTCCCCTTCACGCGGTCATGGCCTTCGCGTCCGACACCCGTCTCGATCTGCCGCAGGAGGGGCTCGGCCAGGCGCAGCTTGTTGGCGCGGGCGGGCAGGTCATCGCCAAGGGGCGGCTCGGCCAGAGGGAGGGGTTGCGCGCCTTCCGGCTCTCGGGACCGCTCTTGGAACCGTCCCCGACACAGCCCGGCAAGGGGCCACCGCCGCAGGACGGCACGGCGCGGGCAGCCGATTGACATGGGTCAATGCGGATCGTCGCGTTTCACGCAAGACTCCCGCGCAAACGGAGGAAACGCCATGCCAGACACCGCCCATTTCCGTGCCGCGCTCCTGCGGCGACTGCGCCAGCTCGACACCCGGCTGCACGCCATCGAGGCCGAGCTCGACGCGCCGCGCCCACAGGACTGGGAGGAGGCCGCGACAGAGCGCGAGGGCGATGAGGTTCTCGAACATCTCGGGCAGGCGGGCGAGCAAGAGATCGCACGAATCCGCGCGGCGCTCGAACGCATCCGCGCCGGTCGCTACGGGATCTGCACCCAGTGCGGCGAGGCGATCTCCCAGGAACGTCTCGAAATTCTGCCCGAAACCCCGCTCTGTCGGCGATGCGCTGCCCAAATTTCGTGACGGGCGTTCACAATTTCTTCGCGCGGATGAGATAAACATTCTCCGCGCAGCCGCAACACGTTATGGTTGTTGCATGCTTGGGAGGACTGCCATGACCAATATCGAAGCGGAGCTTGACCGCCTCCAGTCGCTTATCGGCGCTGCCGCACCCGACACCCGCTACAAACACGAGCCGCAATTGCGGCGGGTGATTCTCGGGCTGCGGAACGAAGGCCGCGCCGTGCCTGCCCGCATCAAGGCACTGCACGAGACGCTTCTGAGCGAGGCGATCGAGGCCGAGTTCGACAACATGCCGGTCTGAGACCGCGGCGCTTGCACACGGGCCGATAAGCCGTAGTAATTGACCCATGGTCATGTCACGGGCGGCACGGGTGTGAGCGCCAGCATCCAAAGGGAAGAGCGCGACGGGATCGCGCTTCTGCGGCTCGACCGCCCCGTTGCGAACGCGCTCACGCCGGGTCTGCGCGCCGATCTGATGACCGCTCTGGCCGAGGCCGAAACCGAGCCGGCCTGCACGGGCATCGTGATTGCAGGTGCCGGGGCGGGCTTCTCCGCCGGGACCGATATCTCGGAATACGACGCCGCGCCCGAACCTCCATCCGTCTCGGACCTCTGCCGCCTGGTGGCTGCCTTCCCCAAGCCTGTCGTCGCGGCGCTGCATGGCGATGTTCTGGGGGCCGGTCTGGCGCTGGGACTGGCGGCCCATGCGCGCGTGGCGCAGGAGGACGCGCGGCTCGCCCTGCCAGAGATTACCCTCGGCATGATGCCCGGTGGCGGCGTGACGCAACGCCTGCCGCGACTCGTAGGCGCGCAGGCAGCGCTCGAACTGATGCTCTCGGGTCGTTCCGTGCGCGCGGCCGAGGCGCGGCTGCGCCCCCTGTTCGAAACCGTGGTGGCCGAAGACGCGGAAGGCGCGGCGGTGATCCTTGCCAGAGGGCTCGCCCAGGGCAGGGCAAGGCCCACCCCGCCCCGCGGCCTGTCGGACCCGTTGGCCTATCAGAAATCCGTCGCCGCGGTGCGCGACCGGCTCGGGGCGGGCGACAGCGCGGCGCGCGACATCCTGCGCGCGGTGGAGGCCGCGCAGCTTCTGCCGCTGGCGCGGGGGCTGGATTTCGAGGAGGTGCTCTTCGAGGAGCGCGCGCAGAGCGGCACGGCGCGGGCCATGCGCCACATGCATGTGGCCGAGACACGGGCGCGCGCCCTGCCCGAGATGCGCCGCGCCACGCCCCGCGCGCTGCGCCGGATCGCGGTTGCCGGATCGCTGCCGGACGATCTCGCCGAGCGGCTGCGCAAGGCGGGCGCGATCCTGACGGACCTGCCCGCCGGGGGCGCGGATGCCGATCTCTGGATCGAGGCGGGTGCCTCCGCACCCGACGGCACCGCGCGGCTCCGGCTCGATACCGGCGCGGGCTTCGGCCCGGCGGGGCTGTGGCTGCGCTACACGGCGGCGGGGCGCTTTGCGGAACTGGGCGTGGGCCCCGGTTCCGCGGCGCAGGACGTTGCCGGGCTGGCGCGGCTTCTCTCGGCGGGTCAGGTGGGGTTCGTGCGCGCCGCCCTGCCCGCGGCCGGGCCGGGGATCGGCCATGCGTTGCAGGCCACGCTCGATCTGGCCGCGCTGACGCTTCTCGGTGCGGGGTCGGGCGTCGCAGAGGTCGATGCGGGCGCGGCCGGTCTCGGCTTCGCGCAAGGCCCGTGCCTGGTGATGGACCATGAGGGGCTTGCCGCCGCACAGGCACGACTGGCGGCGCTCGCCGCACGGCTCCGCCTGCCAGAGCCCGGAATCGACGGCCCGCTGGCGCAGAGGCTGGCGCGCGGCGCGGTCGGGCGCGCGGCGGGGCGCGGCTTCTACGATCATCCGCCCGAAGGCCCGCGCGCGCCGCGAAGTTCCGATGCGGCCACGCCCCCCGGCGGCATCCCGGCGGACCGCGCGCTTCATGCGGCGCTGGTCAATGCCGCCGAACGGCTGCTGGCCGCGGGCGCGGTGCTTCGGGCGGGCGATCTGGACGTGGTCGCGGTGCGCGCGCTCGGGCAGGCCCGCTCGGCGGGCGGACCGCTCTGCCAGGCGGATGCGCGCGGGCTCATGGCGGTGCTCAAGGACATGAAGGCGCTCGCCCCCCTCTCGGCCCCGCTCTGGGAGCCGCATCCGGCGCTCCTGGCCCGTATCCGGGAGGGTCTGGGCTATTTCGGGCGCAGGGCCGCCGAGATCAGCCCAGCATGATCCCCAGGACGACCATCATCAGCCCGATCACAGACAGGAACAGCGCCGCCATGTTCACCGGCAGCACCGAGCGCACCGCCGCGCGCAGCGCGTCGTCCGACAGCCCCGCGCGCCGCGCGCGCCATACCTTCAGGATGCACCAGACAAGCCCCGCGAGGCCGCCGAGCGAGACCACCGCACCGGCCCAGACCAGCATTTCCATGACGGCTCTTCCTTCTCCGGCTTCGCGCGTCGCCTAGGCCAAAGCGCCGCGCCGCGCAAGACCCGCTCGGCGCTTGCGCGCGCGATGCGGGGCGGCTAGGTCTGCGGCCTGACCCGAGCGGAGGCCCCCATGAACGATCTGACATCCGATACGAGCTACAACGTGACGGCCGAGGAACTGCGCCAGTTCATCGAACGGTTCGAGCGGCTCGAGGCCGAGAAGAAGGACATCGCCGACCAGCAGAAGGAAGTGATGGCCGAGGCCAAGGCGCGCGGCTACGACACGAAGGTGATGCGCAAGGTGATCGCCCTGCGCAAGCGCGACAAGGACGACATCGCCGAGGAAGAGGCCGTGCTCGAGATGTACAAGCAGGCGCTCGGCATGATCTGACCGGCCCTCGCGTCACATCCGGGCGCGCAGCGTGGCCAGAAGCGGCGACTCCGCGCGCGCCGCAAGGAAATTGTAACCCCGGAACGGGTCTGTCTTGCGGGCCGCGATGGCGGTGAGCCCGGCCACGGGCACGAGCCCGCCCTCCATGGCAAAAAGCCGCATGTCGGGATCGCGCACCAGATGCGCGCTGACCGTGCAGGCGGCATCCATCCCGTGATCCTCGTAGATCAGCACCGCGCCCTGCGCGATGGCCCGCGCCGCCCCGTCGATGGCGGCAATCTCGGCCCCTTCCACGTCAAGCTTGATCAGCGCGGCCACGCCCTCGGGCACGAGATCGTCGACCGAGAGCGTCGGCACGGTCTCGATACGGTCGCCGGGGCGGGCGGGGCCGCCATCCATGAGCCGGGCGGAGGCATGGCTGAGATGGGTGTTGACGAAACGGAGCACCCCGCCCGAACGCGCGTGGATGGCAGCCCGGTGCAGGGCGACATTGGGCAGATGCGCGGCGTTTTCCCGCAGCGCGGCAAAGGTTTGCGCTGAGGCCTCGACCGCGATCACGCGGTCGAAAAGCGGCACGGCGCGGGTGGTCCAGTATCCCTTGTTCGCGCCCAGGTCACAGAAAAGCGGCGTGGCCCCGGCCGCGGCGCGCAGCACGGTGGCGACTTCGGGCTCGTAAGGGCCCCGGTAAAGCGCGAAGCGCGTCCAGTAGCCGTCATCGAGCGCGATGCGAAAGGGCGGTGCCGCGCCCTCGTGCAGCCACACCGCATCATCCGCCGGAAAGAGCCGCGCGAGACCGCGCGCGAAGCGGCCATAAAGGCCGCGCGTCACGCTCAGACGGAAGAGCGCCATCAGCAGGTGATAGTGAAGCCGCGCAACGGGCGACGAGAAGCTGAGCCGGGTCATCGCGCTGATCTAACCCCGCGGAGGGACGCAGACCAGAGGGATACACGCCGGCCACACGCGCTTGTGCCCCGGGTCTGGGTGCGAAACCGGGCGCGCCTGCCCAGATTCGAAGCATGAGCGCGGCGCATCCCGCGCCCGCAGGGAAAGGAGAAAGCCGTGTTCAAGCGTGTTCGTTCCAGCGCCGTCATCTTCGGTGCCGCAGCCCTTGCCCCGCCCGAGGCGGCCCATGCGCAGGCCATGACCTGTCTGCCCCGCGCCGTGCCGGTCGAGCGACGGGAGGCCCGTTACAAGGAGCATCTCGCCGGGGGCGGGTTGCGAGACCCGCGGCGGATTCTCGGGATCTGGGCCTCTGAAGAGACCGGCGGCTTCACGGTCTTCATCACCCGCCCGGACGGGGTGAGTTGCATCGTTGCCACCGGCCAGCACTGGACCAGCACCACCGCCAGCGCGCCGGAAGGCGTGGCCGGTAAACGCGCATTGCCCATCGGGGGAGCGGGTGCTATCTGCCCTGCGAGGTTACAGTCGCAAGGAGCCGCCCCCCGATGGCACAGGATTACATCGTCAAGGATATCGACCTTGCCGCCTACGGGCGCAAGGAACTGGACATTGCAGAGACCGAGATGCCGGGGCTGATGGCGCTGCGCGCCGAATACGGTGCCGCAAAGCCGCTCAAGGGCGCGCGTATCGCCGGCAGCCTGCACATGACCATCCAAACCGCGGTGCTGATCGAGACTCTGGTGGAACTGGGCGCGAGCGTCCGCTGGGCAAGCTGCAACATCTTCTCCACCCAGGACCATGCCGCGGCGGCGATCGCCGCGGGCGGCACGCCGGTCTTCGCGGTCAAGGGCGAGACGCTGGAGGAATACTGGGACTATTGCGACCGTATCTTCCAGTTTCCCGAAGGCGGGGCGAACATGATCCTCGACGATGGCGGCGATGCCACGCTCTACATCCTGATGGGCGCGCGCGTCGAGGAGGGCGAGGAGGATCTCATCGCCGTGCCGACAAGCGAGGAGGAAGAGGCGCTGTTCGCCCAGATCCGCAAGCGCATGGCAGAGAGCCCAGGCTGGTTCGTGAAGCAGCGCCACATGATCAGGGGCGTCTCGGAAGAGACCACGACCGGCGTGCACCGGCTCTACAAGATGATGGAGAAGGGACACCTGCCGTTCCCGGCGATCAACGTCAATGACAGCGTCACCAAGTCGAAATTCGACAACAAGTATGGCTGCAAGGAAAGCCT
>MDTD01124168.1_pt1 | contig 31043 bp, 40 predicted proteins | sample 811221 | NCBI WGS metagenome assembly MDTD01 (sample SAMN05326646, study PRJNA326480) | marine metagenome | isolation source: seawater | place: Pacific Ocean: South West | collected 2011
TGAACCCGCAGTCATTTGACCATACATTATCAATCCAAGCCTATCAAATTCATTAAAATTATCCCAGTTTGCCCATTTTGGTACAATATTTGAATTAGCAATTAAAACGCGGGGAGAATGTCTGTGTGTTTTGAAAATTCCTACAGGTTTTCCTGATTGAACTAGCAATGTATCATCACTATCCATTCTTTTTAAACTACTAATTATTGAATTGTAAGATTTCCAATTTCTTGCAGCTTTACCTTTGCCTCCGTAAACAATCAAATTATTAGGGTCTTCCGCAACATCAGCATCTAAATTATTTTGTAACATTCTATAAACAGATTCAATTTGCCAATCTTTGCAGCTTATTGTTGAACCCTTAGGTGAAAATATTTTTTTATTATTCATAACACAATTAAAAATACTATTAAATTATTCATATAATTCATTTTTTATTTGACGAAAATATCTTGGATTATGCGACATGACGTTATAAGAAAAAAATGCAAAATCGTTAATTGACGCAATTTTAGAGTACTTAATTTTGCTAACAACTTGGTCTGATGTTTGATTGTATGTTGCTAAACCCATAACAATTTTTTTTCTATATTTCATTGGTAAATTTTTAAAGATTAAATTTATATTATTAGAAAAAACTTTTAAGTCAGGACTATAGTTCATAATCATTGCTTTATCTAAATAACCCGCTGCCAACCAAACATCCCATTCTTGAAAATATCTTTGCTTTGCTTCATAAATATTTGGCTTAACAGCAGCAGAAAACTCTATATCATAACCCAGCCCAGTAATCAGATTTTTGGTTTTTCTTACAAGATCTGTTATCGAATTTCTTTTTAAGTATGACCACTCACTTTCATTATCATAACCATTTAAATTTTTCTTTTCTTCTTGAGAATAAACAAAGAAATTTTTTCCATAATCTGAATCATGATATCTAATGTAATCTAAATGCAATCCATCAATATTATAGTTTAACAGCAATTCTTTAAATACGTTCAACAAATATTCATTTACAGATGGGTGGTCTGGTGATAAATAAAGCCCTTCATATGAATTATTTTTAACACCTACCTTTTCTAATTCATTTGAAATATTTATTAAAGTAAATCTGTTATGATCTAACCACTCAGGATTGGTATGTAATATGTGATTTTTTTGAAAAGGTAGCTTCTTTGACGACCATAATAAATAAGTATTTAACCATACATGGGTTTTAATCCCCCTTTCTTTAGCTAAACTGATTACATATGATAGTGGATCAAATTCTTTGTCTTTTATTAAATTTGATTTTGAGACAATTTTTGAATTGTAGTACGCATCCCCTCTACCTCTGACTTGTACAATTATGTTATTTATTCTATTTAGCGTAGCAAACTGAATCATTTCATCAATGCTTTTTTTTGAAGTTAATGCATTTCTAACTACCCACAAATATCTATCATTTTTAAACTGATTTTGTTTACCATTAAGGATTGCAGCATAAAAAAATAGAGCAACAAGAAATGTTGCCCTATTAAATAAGAAGAAAATTGCTTTCAAGTGATTATTCTTTGTCTTTGCCCGCTTCGCTTTGAACAGAACTATTAGACTCTACAAATTCAATATAAGATACAGATGCGCGATCATTTTCTCTATAACCTAACTTGATAATTCTTGTATAGCCACCATTTCTATTGATAAAGTTTGGTGATATTTCATGAACAAGCTTATGAACGATATCTTTTGATTTTAAACTCTTTAATATTTGTCTTATAGAATTGAAATCACCTTTTTTAGCTTTAGTTACTAAGGGCTCGATGTACATTCTCAATGCCTTAGCTCTGGAATCTGTAGTTTTTATTTTGCCATGCTTTATTAGGTTTGAAGCAAGATTCATCAATAAAGATTTTCTATGAGCTGGTTTTACACCAAGTTTTTTACCTTTTTTTCTGTGTCTCATGCTATGTTTTATACTTCTAATTTCAGATATTTATCTACATCCATTCCAAACGAAATACCCATTTCATCCAATTTCTCAACAAGCTCAGTCAATGATTTTCTACCAAAATTTTTGTATTTTAACATTTCATTTTCTTCCTTACTGACAAGTTCATAAATAAATTTAATTCCAGCTGCTTGCAAACAATTATGGCTTCTTACCGATAATTCCATTTCATCGATTGTTAAATTTAATAGATTCCTAACATTGATAATCTCTTCACTTATTTTTTCAGTAACCTCGAGAACTTCAGGATTTGCTATGGCTTCAACAAGTTTTAAATGATTTATTAAAACAGTGGCGGAATGGCTAATAGCGTCCTTTGGGGTAATGGACCCATCAGTAGTTATTTCAATATTCAATATTTCTATGGGGTCCTTAGCGCCAGGAACAGGCTGAACATCGTATGTTACTTTTGTAACAGGATTAAATATGCTGTCAATAGCTAAAGTTCCTATTGGAGCATTTGGAAGTTCATTTTCTTCTGAGGGAAGATATCCCTTTCCTACTCCTATTCTTAATTCCATCTCAAGACTTCCTTTTGAATTTATTTCTGTGATATAATGATCTGTGTTTAAAACTTCGAATTGATTAGTTGCGTTTTGAATATCCTGAGCGGTGAATATTTTTTTCCCTTTTAGTTTAATATTTACATTATCAACGTCAGAATCTGATAGTTTAAAACGAACGCCTTTTAAATTTTGAATTATATCTGACATGTCATCCTTAACACCGCTAATTGTGGAAAATTCATGTAAAACGTTATCGACTTTGACATTGGTAATAGCTGCACCTGGCAAAGTTGTCATTAAAACTCTTCTCAAAGCATTGCCAACAGTCACTCCATAGCCTCTCTCAAGGGGCTGTATAATGAATTTTCCATATGTGTCAGTCAGAGACTTATCATCAGTTTTTACTTTAATTTCGTATTCTTTTTTTGCCATTATGTTTGCCTTTTATTATTTTGAGTATAATTCTACAATTAATTGTTCATTAACAGTAAGCTGCATTTCATCTCTATCGGGTACTGACAAGAATTTGCCTAGCATATTTGCTTTATCCAATTCTAACCAAGGCAAATCGATATCGCCTTTTATTCTTTTCATCGAGGATAAAATTGTGTCCATTTTTTTAGATTTATCACGCACCTTGATGGTATCACCGGGCTTCAAAGAAGCCGAGGGATAATTACATTTTTTGTTATTTAATAAGAAATGGGAATGAGAAACTAATTGTCTGGCTTGAGATCTGGTAGAAGCAAAACCAAGTCTATATACAACATTGTCTAATCTTTTTTCTAACAACTTTAAAAGATTGGGCCCTGTTTCTCCATCCATTCTTTCTGCTTTTTGAAAATAATTTCTAAATTGCTTTTCTAAAACACCGTACATAGCTTTTGTTTTTTGTTTTTCTTTAAGTTGCAATCCATAATTAGATAGTCTTTTTCTTCTAGTTGGGCCATGCTGACCAGGCGTGTAAGGTTTTTTGTTTAATAAATTATCAAATTTTGGATTTCCAAAAATATTTTCTCCAAATTTTCTAACCAACTTTCCTTTAGGTATTTTTGTTTTTGACATATTTTCCTTTAATCTATACTCTTCTTCTCTTTGGTGGTCTGCAACCATTATGAGGTAACGGAGTAACATCTAAAATTGATGTAATTTGAAGCCCTGATACAGCCAGAGCTCTAATGGCAGACTCTCTACCAGAGCCTGGCCCCTTGACCCTAACTTCAACAAATTGAACTCCCATTTGAACGGCAGATGTACCAACTTTTTCAGCTGCTTGCGTAGCAGCAAAAGCAGTGCTTTTTCTAGAACCTTTAAACCCGCTATTACCAGCTGTTGACCAAGCTAGGACATTTCCAAATTTATCAGAAATAGTGATATGCGTATTGTTAAAAGTCGCTTTTATATGAGCAATACCTTGTGTGCTAACAGATGTTTTTTTCTTTTTCTTTTTCTTATCTTTTGATTGAGTAGCCAAATTATTTTCTAACCTTTCTTACCTAGTCCAATTGTTCTTCTTTTCCCTTTTCTAGTTCTAGAATTTGTTTTTGTTCTTTGGCCATTGACAGGCAAACTTCTTCTGTGCCTTAAGCCTTGATAGCAACCTATGTCTCTTTTTCTTTTTATATTCATTGATACTTGAGTTCTTGCTTCACCTTCTATCAATAATTCTAGTTCTGAAATTACATTTCTTATAGATATAACTTGCTTATCAGTTAAATCTTTAACTCTCACTTCGTAGCTAAGTTTAGCTTTGTCGCATATCAATTTTGCTTTTGCTAATCCTATTCCAAAAATATAGGAAAGTGAATAAGGCAATTTCTTGTCCCTAGGTATGTCAACACCTGCAATTCTAGCCATAGATTAGTCCTATCCTTGTCTTTGTTTGTGTTTAGGGTTTTCACATATTACCATTACAACGCCTTTACGTTTTATAATTTTGCATTTCGCACAAATTTTTTTTACTGAAGCTCTAACTTTCATCTTATTTATTCCTATAAGTTATTCTTCCTCTGGTGAGATCATATGGTGATATTTCTAGCTTAACAATATCTCCAGGTAAAATTTTAATGAAATGCATTCTCATTTTACCGCTTACATGCGCTAAAACCTCATGCTTGCTATCACCTATTTCTACTTCAACTCTAAACATTGCGTTAGGTAGAGTTTCTTTTATGACACCTTCAACTTGTATTGCTTGTTCTTTAGCCATTAATCTTTTCCCTTGCTAAGTATAACAGGCCCATCACCTGTGACAGCAATTGTGTGTTCAAAGTGAGCTGAAAAATTACCGTCTAATGTTCTTATTGTCCAACCGTCATTATCTGTTTTAATTTCTTTAGCTCCTAAATTTACCATTGGCTCAATTGCTAAACACATTCCTTCTTTAATTTTATGTCCTTGCTTTGGTAGGCCAAAATTTGGAACTTGCGGCTCTTCGTGGAGGTTTTTTCCGATACCATGACCTACTAAATCTCTTACAACTGAAAACCCATTTATTTCTGCGTGAGTTTGAATAGCGTGTCCAATATCAGATATATAATTACCTATCTTCGCTTGAGCAATGCCAATTTTAAGAGATTCTTTAGTAACATTAACAAGTTTTTTAACTTCTGAATCAACATGTCCGACAAAAAAAGTTTTAGCATGATCGCCATAAAATCCATTTTTTAAAACACCGCAATCGATACTAACAATTTGGCCACTATTCAAAATCCTATCGCTGGGTATTCCATGAACAACCTCATCATCTACTGAAACACACAGAGTAGAAGGAAAACCCATATAACCTTTAAACGCTGGTATGGCATTTCTTGATAAAATATAATTTTCAGCGATCGCATCTAGGTGAGAAATTTTTGTACCGGGCTTGATTTTCTTTTCAAGCATATTAAGTGTATCTGCTACTATTTGACAACTTTCGGATAGCAATTCGATTTCTTTTTTTGATTTTAAAAAAATCATATTAACTTCGTTTTCTTCCTTTAATTTTGCCCTTTGATAAGAATCCATCATAATGTCGATTCATCAAATGTGATTCAATCTGCTGAAGAGTGTCCAAAGCAACACCTACAATTATCAATAGACTTGTGCCACCAAAAAATGATGCTAGATCGTAACTTACATCCATAGATTTCATAATGATGTATGGAAGTATGGCTACAAAGGCAAGTGCTATTGATCCCGGAAGGGTTACCTTTGATAGAATATTGTCGATATATTCTGCTGTTTTTTTACCTGGTCTTACTCCCGGAATAAACCCTCCATGTTGTTTCATTTGTTGAGAAACTTGGTTTGGATCAAAAGCTATTGCTGTATAAAAATATGTAAAGAAAACTATCATGGTGCCAAAAACAAACCAATAAAATGGATGGTCAAAAGAAAACCATCTCATTACACCCTGCATGAATACATTCTCGCTGAAAAAAGTAGCAATTGTACTAGGAATAAACATAATTGATTGTGCAAAAATGATAGGCATCACACCAGCTGTGTTAACTTTTAAAGGAATATGGGTTGACTGGCCACCATATACTTTTCTACCAACAACTCTTTTAGCATATGAGACTGGTATTTTTCTTGTGCCTTGTGTTAAAAGAATAACAAAAGCAATAACAATGAACATTATTCCTAATAACAAAACTTCTTGAAGTATATTTCTAACGCCTTCATTTACTAATGCTACTTCACCTAATACTACATTAGGCAAACGAGATACAATACCTATCATAATTATCAATGAAATACCATTACCAATGCCTCTCTCAGTAATTCTTTCTCCCAACCACATAAGTAGTATAACGCCTGTTACTAAACAAATTGTGCCAGTAAAAATAAAACCAATGCCAGGATTAATAACAACTGACTGACCATTTGATGACATGGATGGTAAAAAAACAGCAACAATTCCATATGACTGCATAGCAGCGATTAAAACAGTTAGATAGCGGGTAAGTTGGGTTATTTTCTTTCTTCCAGATTCGCCTTCTTTTTGGAGTCTTTGAAAATAAGGGACTACTGTTCCCATTAATTGAATAATTATTGAAGCAGAAATATATGGCATTATTCCTAAAGCAAAAATAGTTGCTTTTTCAAAAGCGCCACCAGCAAATAAATTGTATAAACCTAGTAGAGTATTTTGATAATTTTGAAAAGCTTGAGATAAGACTTCAGTATCAATCCCTGGAATAGGAATATGGGCTCCAAGCCTGACTGTGATCAAAATACCTAATGTAAACATTACTCTATTTTTTAATTCAGGTATAATAAATATATTTTTAATTTTTTCTAGCATTTGGTATTAATTTTTTACTGCTTTTCCACCTTTTTTTTCGATTTTTTCAATTGCTGCTCTGCTAAAAGAGCTTGCAATAATTTCAACTTTTTTGGTCAGTCTTCCATTGCCAAGAATCTTTACAGGTCTTAGGGCGTACTTTATTATTCCATTTTTTTCAAGCACTGAAGGAGAAATTTTTATTGAATTAATTGTTTCTATTTGAGAAAGATTAACAATTTGATAATCCTTCTTGAATAAATTTTTAAATCCTCGCTTAGGCAACCTTCTATGAAGTGGCATTTGACCTCCTTCAAACCAAGGCCTATGCTTTGAACCAGATCTTGAATGGTACCCCTTCTCACCTCTTCCAGAAGTTCTGCCAAGTCCTGATCCATGACCTCTTCCAACTCTTTTTTTATTGGATCTTGACTTTTTTGGTATTTTTAATGATCCTAAATTCATCGTTCTTCTTCGACTTTTAATAAATAATTAATTTTACTAATCATACCTCTAATTTGCACAGTATCATTTTTTGTTATTGATTTATTTAATTTTTTTAAACCAAGAGCTTTAAGAGTTTTTTTTGCTTTTGCTTTGTATCCTATTGAGCTTTTAATTTGTGTAATCCTTAAGACTTTATTTTTTGGCATGATAATTTTAATTAAACAATTCTTTAATTGTTAACCCTCGTTTGTTAGCAACAGTAACAGCATCCTGTAAATCAGTTAAGCCTTTAATTGTTGCTTTTGATACGTTCATAGCGTTATTGGATCCAAAGCGTTTGGTTAAAATATTTTTAATACCAGCTTGTTCCATAACTGCACGAACAGCTGCGCCAGCAATTACACCCGTACCAGGAGCAGCTGGTTTTAGCATTACCTTACTAGCGCTATATCTAGAAATTATTTTATGAGGAATAGTGCCGTTGATTAAATGAATCTTAATAATATTTTGCTTTGCATCTTCTTTGGCCTTGTTAATGGCAGACATTACTTCGCCAGCTTTACCTTGTCCGATACCAACATGACCATTGCCATCACCAACAACAACTAAGGCTCCAAATCTAAAGTTTTTACCTCTTGAAGTTACTTTAGCGACCCTAGTAACTCTAATAACAGTTTCTTCTTGTAAATCTAATTCTGCAGGATTGATCATAGTAATATACCTTAAAATTTTAAACCGTTTTTTCTTGCAGCTTCTGCTAATGCTCTAACTCTACCATGATAAGGGTAGCCATTTCTATCAAAAACTACATTTCTTATTTTTATTGACTTAGCTGAATCTGCAATTTTTTTTCCTATGTACTCACTTACTTCAATCTTTGAATTAAGCTTGGCTACTTCAGGTCTGTTTAATTTGTCAAGTGAAGAGGCAGAAACTAAAGTATTCCCCTTGAAATCATCAATAAGCTGTGCACTCATATTCTTGTTTGATCTAAACACAACTAAACGATGTCTACTAGAGTGTCTAATATTATTGTTTTTGCTTCTATTTCTGCGTCTATCATTCCTAGCATTTTTGGCGGAAATTTTTTTCATTAGGACCCTGAACCTCCAACAGTTTTTCCTTGTTTGGATCGAACATACTCATTTTTGTATCTTATACCTTTACCTTTATAAGGCTCGGGCTTTCTGAAGGATCTGATTTTAGCTGCAACTTCACCAACTAGTTGTTTGTTAATTCCACTTACGGTTATTACCGTTTTGTTTGCAGTTATTAAGATTCCTTCGGGTGGTTCAAAATAAATATCATGTGAATATCCTAGTTGGAAAACAATGTATTTACCATTGTTTGATGCTTGATAGCCAACCCCCCTGATTTCCAACTCTTTTGTAAAGCCTTCTTTCGTGCCATAAATTGCATTAAACAATAGCTGTCTTGTAGTTCCATGAATCGACCTTTGAAATCTTGAATCACTCGACCTTGAAACATTTAAGACACTTTGTTCGTGACTAATTTTAAGTGACGAGTCTATGTTTACTTTGAGAGTACCCTTAGGGCCACTTATATTGACGTAATTGCTTTTTAGCTGAATTTCTACGTCATCTGGAACAATAATTGGATTATTTCCTATTCTTGACATATTTTTTTACCAAATATTAAACAAAACTTCACCGCCAATGCCGAACTTTTTTGCAGTTTTATTTGATATTACTCCTTTTGATGTAGAAATTACAGAAACTCCAAGACCATCTAATACTCTAGGCATATCATTGGTACCAACATAGACCCTTCGACCTGGCTTACTGACTCTATTTATCCCTGAAATGACTGGTTGGCCACTGTAATTGTATTTGAGAAATATTCTAATTGTGTGCTTATTTCCATTTTTAACAAAGATAAAATCTTCGATATATTTTTCATATTTTAAAACATAAGCTATTCTTTTTTTAAGTATTGACGACGGTATATCTACAAATCGCTTGTCCACTGAACTTGCATTGCGAATTCTTGTAATCATGTCTGCTATTGGGTCTGTCATGCTCATTTTAGTAAACTCCTACCAACTTGCTTTTGTTACGCCAGGTATATCACCTTTTAACGCCATTTCTCTGAAACAGATTCTACACAAGCCAAATTTTCTCATGTAGCCATCAGACCTACCACAATTAAAACATCTATTATATTCTCTTGTAGAAAATTTTGGTTTTCTTTTTGCTTTAACTATTAAAGATTTTCGCGCCAAAACTAAACCTCCACTAATTCTTCGTTTGAACTTACCTTTTTTCGCAAAGGTAAACCGAGATAAAATAAAAGCCAAAAAGCTTCATTGTCAGATGAAGCAGTTGTTGAGATATTTATATCCATTCCTCTAACACTATCTATTTTATCATAATCAATTTCGGTAAAAATTATTTGTTCTTTAATCCCAAATGAATAGTTACCTTTCTTATCAAAAGATTTAAACGATAAACCTCTAAAATCACGAGTTCTTGGAAGAGCTATGGATATCAACCTTTCCAAAAAATCAAACAATCTATTTTTTCTTAAAGTTACTTTGCATCCTACGGGAAACCCTTTCCTTATTTTAAAATTAGATATATCTTTTTTTGATTTAGTAATTATAGGCTTTTGACCAGAAATCAATGTCATTTCATTAACAGCGCTTTCGAGCTTTTTGGGATTGTCTTTAGCGTCCCCGATACCCATGTTAATTGTTATTTGAAGCAACTTAGGTACCTCCATAGGGTTGCTATAGTTGAATTTATCAACCATCTTTGGAATTACCTCGTTAGTGTATTTTAGTTTTAAATTTTGATTCATTTTATATTACTATTTTATCTGATTGCCAGTCTTGTTGGATATTTTAACTTTAGAACCGTCTTTCAAAATTTTGTTATTAATCCTAGTGGGTTTACCGTCAACAATTATCATAACATTAGACACATGGATTGATCCTTCTTTCTCAATAAAACCACCTTTAGGATTTTCTTGACTAGGCCTTACATGTCTCTTAATTAAATTAACTCCCTCAATATATATTCTTTGTTTCTTTGGTAATACATACAAAACTTTTCCTTCCTTACCTTTATGATTTCCACTTATGACTTTTACATTCATACCTTTGATAACATTCATTATAAAACCTCTGGAGCCATAGATACTATCTTCATAAATCCACTATCTCTTAATTCTCTAGCAATAGGGCCCAATACACGCGTTCCTCTAGGCTCGCCGGAAGAATTAAGCAATACTGCTGCATTATCGTCAAATCTTATATATGAGCCATCTTTTCTACGAACTTCTTTTCTAGTTCTTACAATTACAGCTCTGCTCACCTGTCCTTTTTTTACGATACCATCTGGGATAGCATTCTTAATAGTAACAACAACTATATCTCCTAAAGAAGCGTATCTTCTTTTGCTTCCACCAAGAACTTTAAAACAAAGAACTTCTCTTGCTCCGGAATTATCAGCTACTTTTAATCTAGTTTCTTGTTGAATCATTAATTACCCAATTTTAATTGACTCTCTAACAATTTCTATAACGCGCCATCTCTTGTTTTTACTCATTGGCCTTATGGAAGCAATTTTTACAATATCGCCTACTCCAGGGAAAAATTTATCACAATGTGCAAAAAATTTATTATATTTTTTGACATATTTTTTATAAACCGGATGTGGTATTTTTCTTTCAACTTTGACTACAACTGTTTTTTCCATTTTATCACTGACAACTTGACCAACAATCATTTGCTGTCTTCCTCGATTATTCATTTGTAACTATATCTCCTCTTAAGCCAAGATTAAATTCATTTAAAATTGTTTTTAACTGTGCAATTTGTTTCTTTAACATTTTAATTTGTAATGGATTCTCAACTTGCTGCATAGATTGTTGGAACCTAAGTTTATCAAGCTTTTCAAGACATTCAGTTAGCTTTATATTTGCTGAATCGGGATTTAAATCTGATAGTTCTCTTTTTTTGATCACAATTCTCTTCTTTCAACAATTTTTGTTTTAATTGGTAGCTTGTGAGAAGCGTTGTGAAATGCTTTTTCTGCACCTTTACGATCAACGCCTTCTACTTCAAACAGAATTCTCCCTGGCTTAACAACAGCAACCCAATATTCAGGCGATCCTTTTCCTTTTCCCATTCTAGTTTCTGCAGGTTTTTTAGTTATTGGTTTATCTGGAAAGATTCTTATCCACATCCTACCAATTTTTCTGACGACTCTAGTTATAGAAATTCTACAAGCTTCAATCTGTCTGCTTGTAATCCATCCTGGCTCAATAGCTTTTAGGCCATAAGTACCAAAGGCAACATATTCACCGCCCTTGGTCATCCCTGCTAGGTTTCCACGATGATGTCTACGATATTTGATTTTTTTTGGTTCTAACATTTATTTTTTCAATTTTGTTTTTTGGCCATTGCAAATCCAAACTTTTATACCGAGAATACCATATTGAGTATGAGCTTCAGTTAATACATAATCAATATCTGCTCTTAAAGTGTGCAACGGTACTCTTCCTTGAGAAAATTTTTCACTTCTAGCTATTTCAGCACCTCCAAGCCTGCCAGCTATATTAATTCTTATACCCTCGGCTCCCATGCGCATTGTTGACTGAATGACCTTATTAACAACTCTTCTGTATGATATTTTTTTCTGAAGCTGATGAGCAATATTCGCACCGACTAATGCTGCATCTAGTTCAGGTCGTTTTATCTCCGAAATATTGACTTGCACATTCATCTTATTGTCATCATTTGCAATGGAGTTACCTGTAAGTTGCCTAATTTCATCTTTGAGCCTGTTTACTTCCTCTCCTCCTTTGCCAATTACAATACCGGGTCTAGCAGTAAAAATCGTAACTGTAACAGTTTTAGATGTTCTACTTATTACAATTTTAGAAATACCACCATTGGGCAATCTTGCAGAAAGATATTTTCTTATTCTAACATCTTCTTCAAGTCCAGATGCAAAAGAGCTGCCAGCAAACCAAGTTGATTTCCAATTCTTATTAACTTGCAATCTAAATCCGACTGGATGTGTTTTTTGTCCCAAAAAAACTCCTTTAGTTTTTTTCTGAAATAACTATTGTTATATGAGATGTGGGTTTATTTAATCTAGATATTCTTCCCATTGAAGCTGCTCTAAATCTTTTAATATGAGGACCCCCATCCGCATAGCATTCTCTAACTAGTAAGCTATTTAAATTCAAATCACTATTCTCAAATTTATTTTTAAAATTTGATACAGCAGATAAAACTATTTTTTCTATTCCTTTTGAAGCTTTAGTTTTTGAAAATCTTAAATAATTTAAAACCATCTCAACGTTTTTACCTCTAATTTGATCAAGCTCAATTCTTACTTTTCTCGGAGATTGTCTAAAATGCTTAAGTGTTGCTTTTGATTTCATAAATATTACTTTCTATCACCAGAATGAAGTCTGAAAGTTCTTGTAGGTGAGAATTCTCCAAGTTTGTGTCCAACCATATTTTCATTTATAAAAACTGGTATAAATTTATTTCCATTATGTACAGCAAAGGTATGACCAACAAAATCAGGTGTAATCATTGATCTTCTTGACCAGGTTTTAATAACTTTTTTATTACCATCTTTATTCATCAGTTCTATTTTTTTAAGAAGCTTTGCATCAACAAATGGTCCTTTTTTGATTGATCTTGACAAGTACTATTTTCTCCTTTTCGTTATGAAAGCGTTTGATTTTTTATTTTTTTTTCTGGTTTTATATCCCTTTGTTGGTATTCCCCAGGGCGAAACAGGATGTCTTCCTCCAGACGACTTGCCTTCCCCTCCTCCGTGCGGGTGATCTACAGGGTTCATAACTACGCCACGAACTTTAGGTCTCTTACCAAGCCATCTAGATCTACCTGCTTTACCTGAAATAATATTCTCATGTGATTTGTTACCAACTTCTCCAACCGTAGCTAAACAATTTGATTGTATTCTTCTAATCTCGCCAGAGGGAAGCTTAACTGATGTAAAGCCTTCATCGTGAGCCATTACTTGTGCACCCGCGCCAGCACTTCTTGCCATCTGACCACCGTTTTTAGGTATTAATTCTATATTATGGACAAAAGTACCTGTTGCGATATTGCCAATATGCATCGCGTTGCCGACATTAAGAGGTGCGGTTTCAGAGGATATTAATTTATCACCTACTTTTATACCATTTGGTGCGATAATATACTTTTTTGTACCATCCTCATAAAAAAGAAGAGCTATGTTTGCAGATCTGTTTGGATCATATTCTATAAATTTAACGTGAGCAGGTATATCAAATTTATCTCTTTTAAAGTCTATAATTCTATATCTTCTCCTGTGACCACCGCCCCTTCTCCTCATTGTAATTCTGCCATTGTTATTTCTGCCACCAGATTTTCTAAGCGAAAGAGTTAGACTTTTTTCGGGGTTAGTACGAGTTATCTCATCAAAATTAGATCTTGACGCAAACCTACTACCAGGTGTAATTGGTTTTAATTGACGTACAGACATTATGCTTCACTTGCTCCATCAATTAAGTCAATAGAAAAATCTTTTTTCAGTGTAACTATTGCTTTTTTCCATTTTTTTGTAAAACCAGAGGTTCTTATAGTCTTACCGCCACTTTTAACAGTCATTGTTTTTTTCTTACCTTTAAGATTTAAAGTAGAAACCTTAGAAACTTCTACATTGAACTTTTTTTCTATTGCTTTTTTTATTTCAATTTTATTAGTGTTTTTTACTACTTGAAAAGCATATTTCCTTTCAGTTTCTTCGAGTCTACTCATTTTTTCAGTAAACAAAGGTTTAATAATTATGTTTGTGCTACTTTTCATTTTTTGAACTAAATAAAAAATTTAACCTTTCAACAGCCTCTTTTTCAATTAATAGGACATCGCAATCAATAATATCATAAGTGCTTGCCATCATAACATTTACAGAATAAACGTTTTTTAAATTTCTGGATGATAAAATAAAATTATCATTTAAAGTATTGTAAAGTGCAGTAATCTTTTTATCGTTTAAGTTTAAATCAGTTAAAATTTTCAGAAATTTTTTTGTATTTGGTGAAGATATTTCCAATGATTCTATTACTAATATACTTTCATTCTTATAATGGTTTGATAAAACTGACTTTTTGGCGAGCTCTTTCATTTTCTTAGGCATCTTTTGGCAATACTTGTAAGGTTGAGGGCCAAAAACGGTACCACCACCACGCCAAAGAGGAGATCTGATTGTGCCTGCTCTTGCACCTCCTCTGCCTTTTTGTTTAAATGGTTTTTTTCCGCCCCCTCTTACTTTAGATCTATTTTTCGATGAGCGAGTACCTTGTCTAAGATTGGTTAATTCGGTATTTACAGCTTGTTGTACTACAGACTCATTTGGCTCAATACCAAAGACTGTTTTATCAATTTCGATTGATGATACTTTAGAGCCTTGTTGTGAATAAAAATCTAATTTCATAATTTTATTTTGAAATGCGGACTATTGAATTATTAGCGCCTGGAGTGGCACCCTTTAAAAAAACTAGGTCATTTTTGATATCAACAGAAATGACTTCTAAATTCCTAATAGTTTTATATTTATTACCGTATTGGCCAGCCATTTTTATACCTTTGAAAACTCTAGATGGATCAGATGCTTGTCCTATAGATCCCGGAGAACGAGGGTGCTCTCTTTGACCATGTGTTTTAGGGCCGCCGCCAAAACCATGTCTTTTCATCACTCCAGAAAAACCCCTACCCTTAGTTAAGCCTTTTACATCAACAAATTCACCTTCTTTAAAAATAGAGACACTAAATTTTTGACCTGTTTTATAATTATAACTTTTAACAGGTTTAAATTCGGCTAAAAACTTTTTTGGCTTTACATTAGACTTCTTAAAATGCCCAGACATTGGATTATTAGTATGTTTACCGTTGGAATCTTCAAAACCTACTTGAACTGAAAAATAACCATCAATTTTGTTAGTTTTTAACTGTGTTACAAAACAAGGACCAGCTTTTAATATAGTGACGGGAATCAAATTTCCATCTGAGTCAAATTTTTGAGTCATTCCAATTTTTCTCCCTAATAAGCCTCTCATCATTAAACCTTTATCTCAATATCAACCCCAGCGGGTAAATCTAACTTCATTAAAGCCTCAACAGTCTTAGGGGTGGAATTTAAAATATCTATTAATCTCTTGTGAATTTTAGTTTGGAATTGCTCCCTAGACTTCTTATCAACAAATGGAGAACGAAGAACAGTATAAATGGTTCTCCTGGTTGGCAAAGGAATTGGTCCCGATATAAATGCTCCAGTTGATTTAGCTGTTTTGACAATTTTCTCAGTAGATTTGTCAATCAATTGATGATCATAAGCTTTTAAACTAATTCTAATTGCTTGCTTTGCCATAACTATGAAGTCTTTCCTTGAACTTTGTCAATAATTTCATCTTTGATTGATGATGGTACTTGTTTGAAGTTTGAAAATTCCATGTGAAAAACTGCTCTTCCCTGTGTAATAGATCGTAAATCTGTGGCATATCCAAACATTCTTGACAATGGGACAATTGCATTCAAAATATGAGCATCCTTTCTTTGCCCCATACTATCAATATTGCCTCTTCGAGAGTTGATGTCACCCATGACATCGCCTAAATATTCTTCAGGAACAACAACTTCAACTTTCATCATTGGTTCCATTATAATTGGGTTGGCTTTTTTGCAAGCTTCTTGAATAGCCATAGAGCCGGCTATTTTAAATGCCATTTCTGATGAATCGACATCGTGATAAGACCCAAATACTAGTTCGACTCTTACATCTTCTATGGGATATCCCGCGAGAACACCATTTTTTAAAGCATCTTTTATACCATCACTAACGGAGGGAATGTATTCTCTCGGAATCACACCACCCACAATTTTGTTTTCAAAATGATAACCTTTGCCGTCTTCATTAGGTTCAACATTAATCACAACATGACCATATTGACCTCTGCCACCAGATTGGCGAGCAAATTTAACATCTATTTTTTCAACTCTTTTTGTTATTGCTTCAGTGTAGGCAACTTGAGGTGTTCCAACGTTTGCTTTTACTTTAAATTCTCTTAAAAGCCTATCTACTAGGACCTCTAAATGAAGCTCTCCCATTCCTGCAATTATGGTTTGGCCGGTTTCAGGGTGAATTGATACTTTAAATGTAGGATCTTCTTCTGAAAGCTTTGCTAGACCTTTAGATAATGAATCTTGATCTGCTTTGGTTGCTGGTTCAACTGAAACTTCTACAACTGGCTCAGGAAATTCCATTGACTCTAAAAGAATCTCCTTTTTTTCTTCAGTTAGGGTATGACCGGTATTTGTATTTTTTAAACCAACTGCGGCAACAATTTCACCGGCAGAAACATTGTCAAGTTCTTCGCGTTTGTTTGCATGCATTAGCAAAATTCGACTAATTCTTTCTCTCTTTCCGTTATTAGGATTTATAACGTAAGAGCCTGCTTTGAGACTTCCGGAGTATACTCTAACAAATGTTAACTTACCAACATATGGATCAGTCATTACTTTAAAGGCAAGAGCGCTAAAAGGCTCATTTTCAGATGGACTTCTTGTTAACTCGATATCTTTATTACTAGGATCAAAACCATTAATTGATCCAATATCGACAGGGGATGGTAGGAAATCATTAACAGCATCCAACAAACGTTGTACACCTTTGTTTTTAAAAGCAGAGCCACAAAGAGTTGGTATAAATGTATTGTCAATGCAACCTTTTCTGATGGCAGCCTTAATCTCACTATCGGTAATTGTATCCTCTGATAAATATTTTTCTAATAAATTTTCATCATGACTTGCAACTTCTTCTATAAGATTATGTCTCCATTTTTCTGCCTCACTTTTCATATCATCCGGTATTTCAGCATTTTCGAAATGAGCACCAAGAGAGTTATCATTGTATAGTATAGCTTTCATGCTAATCAAATCAATGATACCTGTAAATATATCACCTGATCCAATAGGTAAAACTATTGGAAGGGGATTTGCGCCAAGTCTTTCTTTGATCATTTTAAGGACATTGTAATAATCAGCTCCAGTACGGTCCATTTTATTAACGAAGGCTATTCTGGGGACATTATATTTGTCTGCTTGTCTCCATACTGTTTCACTTTGAGGTTCTACGCCGCCAACAGCGCAAAATACAGCGCATGAACCATCAAGAACTCTCAAAGATCTCTCAACCTCAACAGTAAAATCAACATGACCTGGAGTATCAATAATATTAATTCTATGCTTGTTCCATATAGCTGTAGTGGCAGCAGATGTTATTGTAATGCCTCTTTCTTTTTCTTGCTCCATCCAATCCATTGTAGCGCCACCATCATGAACCTCACCAATTTTGTGTGTTCTCCCAGTATAAAAAAGAACCCTTTCGGTTAAAGTGGTCTTACCAGCATCTATATGAGCCATAATTCCTATATTTCTTACTTTTTCTAAAGCTATTTTTTTCATGTAATCTATCTAAAATGTGCAAAAGCTCTATTTGCTTCAGCCATTCTGTGAACATCTTCTTTCTTTTTTATAGCTCCACCTTCATTATTGGCTGCAGAAATGAATTCAGAGGCTAAACGATCAGACATTGATTTGCCAGATCTGCTTCTGGCTGAGGTTATAATCCATTTAGAAGCTAAAAAAAACTGTCTATTCTTTGGCACTTCTATGGGAACTTGGTAGTTTGCTCCTCCAATTCTTCTGGTTTTAACCTCTAAGAGCGGAGATGCATTCTTAATAGCTAGAGCAAAAATATCAATACCATCTTTCTTTATTTTAGCTTTAATTATGTTCATTGCTTCATAAAAGATTTTTTCGGAAATACCTTTTTTGCCGCTGTTTAAAATATAATTTATAAATTTAGCAATATTTAAATCGTTAAATATTGGATCTGGTAAAATAAGTCTTTTTTCTGGTCTTCTTCTTCGCATTATATAATATGTCTATGATTTAGCCCTTTTAGCTCCATAGCGAGATCTGCTAGTTTTCCTATCTGCTACACCAGAGGTATCATGAGAACCTCTTACAATATGATACCTGACTCCAGGCAAATCTTTAACTCTTCCACCTTCAATTAAAACAATAGAATGTTCTTGTAAATTATGGCCTTCACCAGGTATGTAAGCAGTGACCTCCATGCCATTTGTTAGCCTAACTCTTGCAACTTTTCGAAGAGCAGAATTAGGTTTTTTTGGTGTGGTGGTATATACACGTGTACATACACCTCTTTTCTGAGGGTTACCTTTCAGAGCGGGACTATTATTTTTCTTCTTTGCCCTCACTCTGCCTTTTCTTATTAATTGGTTTATCGTCGGCATAAATTTTCTATTAAAGCCTACTAAATTACACTATAATTGAACACAACATCAATTATTTTTATTTTTTAAATCATTCATTTTTAGCAAGCTTATCTAATTCTTTACTTTGATTTATATCTGCTTCAGAATCATTGCCAACTGACTTATTTTCAGGAATAAAAATGTTTTTTAAATGAGGTGATCCTGAACCAGCTGGTATTAATCGCCCAACAGCAACATTTTCTTTAAGACCCCTAAGATAATCAGTTTTACCAGAAGTTGATGCATCAGTAAGAACTCTTGTAGTTTCTTGAAATGAAGCTGCAGATATAAAACTTTCAGTGTTCAAGGATGCTTGAGTAATACCCATAAGTAAAGGATCGAATGTTGCTGGTTTTGTTTTTCTTGATTTAGCAATTTTTTTACCATCTTCTTTAAGTTGCTTATTCAAATCTAAAAACTCTTTTTTATCAACCAATACTTCTTCTTCAAAATCAGAATCGCCAGGATCAGTAATAAATACCATATTTTGTAACTTATTATTCATTTCAAAAAATTCAGCTCTGTTGACACGATCCTTAGGAAGAAAATTTGAATCTCCAACATCATCGATACTAACTTTTTGCATCATCTGTCTTACAATTACCTCGATATGTTTATCATCAATTTTAACACCCTGCAAACGATAAACTTCTTGAATTTGATTAACTAAATACTCTCTAACTTTATTAGGACCGAGAATTTTTAATATATCTACTGGAGATATACTGCCCTCGCACAAGGATGTACCTGCTGATATCTTATCACCCTCATGAACTACAACATGCTTTCCGTATGGAATAGAGTAGTTTTTAACATCTCCATCGACACCCTCAACATGTATTTTTCTAACACCACGTTTAGTGTCGCCAAACTTGACAAGCCCATCAATTTCAGACACTACAGCAGGATCGACAGGTTTTCTCGCTTCGAAAAGCTCAGTAACTCTTGGTAGGCCACCAGTGATATCTCTAGATTTTCCAATCGCTCTTGGAATTTTTACAAGCGTTTGACCTCTAGAAACTTTATCTCCAGCCCTAACAACCAAATTAGCTGTTACTGGAAGAATGGTTCCACCTGCTAAAATAGAACCATCTTTATCAACAATTTCAACATGTGGGCTCAAATTTCTATCTTTCGACTCAACAATTACCATTTGCTTTTTTCCGCCTTCAACAGCTTCAACTTGAAAAGTTTCATTTTCAATAAAATCTTTTAATTCTACATAACCACTTTTTCTAGCAAGTATAACATCTGTATAAGGGTCCCATTGAAACAAGATTGTTCCAGCTTCGACTTTTTCACCATCTTCTACATTTAGATTAGCGCCATATGGCACGTTAAACTCATTTGATACTACGTTTTTAGAATCAATTATTGAAATTTTTGAGTGCCTAACCATACATCGTGCTACTTTTATACCTGATTCATCTTTGGCTTCTGCAGTTTCTAGATTATCAGAATACCTAACTGTTCCTGCTCGCTTGGTTTGCATCTCAGATTGTTCAATTATTCTTGTTGCAGTTCCACCAATGTGAAAGGTTCTAAGTGTCAACTGAGTTCCTGGCTCACCAATACTTTGCGCAGCTTGTATCCCCACCGAAGTTCCTAAATCTACTAATTTATGAGAGGATGGATTCCAACCATAGCACTTTGCACAAACCCCTCTCAATGATTCACAAGTCAATACAGATCTGATTCTTATTGATTCAACATTACTGTCAGCAATGATTTTAGCCTCATTGTCTCTTATCATAGTGCCAGCTTGAATCAAAACTTTCCCATCATCAATAAAATCTTCTAAGGTTGTTCTTCCCAAAATTCTCTCTGCAAGTGGCTCAATAATATCTTCACCTTCTTTTAAATCTTGAGCGAGAATTCCGTTTATTGTGCCACAGTCAACTTCAGAGATAACAACATCTTGAGCAACATCAACTAACCTCCTTGTCAAATATCCTGCATCAGCAGTTTTTAAAGCTGTATCTGCTAAACCTTTTCTTGCTCCATGTGTAGAGATAAAATATTCTTGCACAGAAAGACCTTCTTTGAAATTAGAAGTTATAGGTGATTCAATAATTTCTCCTTTACCTCCTGTCATTGATTTTTGAGGTTTCGCCATCAAGCCTCTCATACCAGCTAACTGTTTTATCTGATCTTGGGAACCTCTTGCTCCAGAGTCAGCCATCATATATACCGGGTTGAAACCATCGTTATTTGATTTCATGCTTTCCATCATTGTGGCTGCAACATCATTAGTGGCATGTGTCCAAATATCAATAACTTTGTTATATCTCTCACCATCTGTTAAAATGTGTCTTTTAAATTTATCTTGTATAGAATCAACTTCAGCTTGAGCTTTTTCTATTATTTTATTTTTGTGATCTGGTATTAGTATATCGCTAACGGCGATAGATAGTCCAGCCTTTGTTGCAAAATCAAATCCAAGATTCTTTAAATTATCCAAAAAAACTACTGTTTTTTGATTTCCAGCTAGTAAATAAGTATCATTAACAAGTTTACTTAACCTGCCTTTATCAATTGCATCATCAATATATTCTACTTCATCAGGCAAAATTGAATTTAATATTACTCTACCAACTGTTGTATTTTTGAACCATAGGTTTTTGTGGCGAAAGTTAATTATTGAATTAACTTCAACAATATTATTTTCATAAGCGATTACGACTTCATCATAACTACCAAATGATTTACCTTCTCCTTTGCAACCTTTTTTACTAATAGTTAAATAATAAGTACCTAAAACCATGTCCTGCGAGGGAAGAGCAAGGGGTTTACCATTAGCTGGGTGTAAAATATTATGACTGGATAACATTAATAAGCGTGCTTCCATTTGAGCTGCCACAGATAAAGGTACGTGAACCGCCATTTGGTCACCATCAAAATCAGCATTGAACGCAGAACAACAAAGAGGGTGAAGTCTTATGGCTTTTCCATCCACAAGCACAGGCTGAAATGCTTGGATTCCTAGTCTGTGCAAAGTCGGTGCTCTATTTAGCAAAACAGGGTGATCCTGAACAACATATTCTAGCACTTTGTAAACAATAGGCTCTTTTTCTTCAATCATTATTTTTGCGCTTCTTGGCGTTTGAACATATCCTCTATTCATCAACTCGCTTATCATATGAGGTTTAAATAATTCTAAGGCCATGTTTTTTGGTAGACCGCATTCATGTAATTTTAATTCTGGCCCAACAACAATAACTGATCTGCCAGAGTAGTCGACTCTTTTACCAAGTAGATTTTGTCTGAATCGACCAGTCTTTCCTCGAATCATATCTGAAATTGACTTAAGAGGTCTTCTAGTACCGCTTCTAATCGCGGTTTTTCTTCTACTGTTGTCAAACAAAGCATCTACTGACTCTTGAAGCATCCTTTTTTCATTTCTAAGGATCACATCGGGAGCTTTGATTTCCATTAGCTGTTTTAGTCTGTTATTTCTAATAATAATTCTACGATAAAGGTCGTTTAAATCGCTGGCCGCAAACCTTCCACCATCCAAAGGAACTAAGGGTCTTAATTCAGGGGGAATTACTGGGAGAATGGATACAACCATCCATTCTGGCTTGTTCATTTTTTTTACAGATGACAAATCGACTAAAAAAGTTTTCACAACTTTGAGTCTCTTCAAAGCTTCATCTTTTTTCTGCTTAGATCTTGCGTTCTTAATAGTATCTTCTAAAACTCTCCTGAGCTCAACTAAATTCATTCTAGACAACATCTCTTTCAAGGCCTCTCCACCCATTGCAGCATAAAAGAAATCATCGTTATCTCTTTCTTCTTCTGTTACAGCATCAAAACCAAATTTTCTCTCCAATTCTAAGTATTCAAGCTCGTCAATTATTTCAAATTGAGATTTATCACTTTTTCCAGGCTCAATTATTAAAAACTTTTCGTAGTAAACTATTTTTTCCAGATCTTTTGTTGATATACCAGCTAAGTAACTAAGTTTAGAAGGTATAGACCTTAAATACCAAATATGAACAACAGGGACCGCCAAAGTAATGTGACCCATTCTATCTCTTCTAACTTTTTTTCTCGTAACTTCGACACCACATCTATCACATATAATTCCCCGATATCTGATTCCTTTATATTTACCACAATGACATTCATAGTCTTTAACCGGTCCAAATATTTTTTCACAAAACAACCCATCTTTTTCAGGTTTATAAGATCTATAATTGATTGTTTCAGGTTTTAATATTTCTCCATAGGATTTTTGCAAAATGCTTTCGGGGGAAGCCAATCCAATTGTTATCGATGAAAAACCTTTAGAAGTGTCTAATTTGTTATTTTGTATAAATGTCAAAACATTACTCCATTAATCTAATTCTATATCAAGAGCTAAACCTTGAAGCTCTTTAATTAAAACATTAAATGATTCTGGCACTCCAAATTCTGGCAGGTCTTCACCCTTAACTATAGCGTTGTAAACTTTGGAGCGACCTTCAACGTCATCTGATTTAACTGTTAAAATTTCTTGCAAAGTATGCGCTGCTCCATATGCTTCTAAAGCCCAACACTCCATTTCGCCAAAACGCTGACCTCCAAATTGAGCCTTACCTCCCAATGGCTGTTGAGTTACAAGAGAATATGGACCTGTTGATCTTGCATGCATTTTGTCATCAACCATATGACTTAATTTCATCATATATATATTGCCAACAGTTACTGAGTTCTCTAGCCTTTCACCTGTTCTTCCATCGATTAAAACTGTTTTTCCAGTTAATGGCAAACCTGCCTTTTTTAATTCTTCTTCAACCTCAGCAGGCTTGCACCCGTTGAAAACCGGAGTTGCATATTTTACGCCTAATTTCTCTCCTGCCCATCCGAGCATTGTTTCGTATAATTGGCCAAGATTCATTCTTGATGGAACGCCCAAGGGGTTTAAAATAACATCAATTGGCGTGCCATCCTCTAAGAAAGGCATGTCCTCTTCTGGTACGACGGTAGCAACAATACCTTTGTTTCCGTGCCTACCTGCCATCTTATCTCCAACTTGAATTTTCCTTTTATTCGCAATATCGACTTTAGCTAGCTTTAAAATACCAGGCTGAAGTTCATCGCCAATTCTAAGCTTAAATACTTCCTTCTCTAATGTTTCTTCAATCAATCTCCATTCTTTCCAAAATGATCGCCAAACTGCTCTAAGTTTCTTCCAAACATTTTTGTTTTCAACCCATGAAATTGATTGATCAAATCTTTCTAGATTGAATGAAGACAACCTCTTGGAAGTAAGCTTTGTACCTTTTTTGATTAAAGTTCGACCAGAGGAAATATCTCTAATTCCATCTGAAATCTCGTTCATTAATAAATCAAGTAATTTTTCATCCCTAGAGTCTTTCAGTTCTTTTTTATCTAAAGCAGATTTTTTTTGTAAATGTATTATGTTTTTCTTTTCTTCTGCTCTAGCAGATTTGCTTCTTTTTTCAAAAAGTTTTGTTCCTATAACTACACCATTGACACCAGGCTCTGCTCGTTTAGAGGCGTCTTTAACTTCGCCAGCTTTTTCTCCAAAAATAGCTCTTAATAACTTTTCTTCTGGGGTGGGGTCGCTTTCACCTTTTGGGGTAACTTTACCAATTAAAATATCGCTGTCTGAAACCTTTGCGCCTACCCTTATAATTCCTCTTTCGTCAAGCTCTTTCGTTGCATCTTCTCCAACATTAGGTATTTCGGGAGTAAGCTCCTCCTCGCCTCTTTTAGTATCTCTAACTTCAAGCTCAATTTCATTAACGTGAACACTGGTAAAAAGATCTTCCTTTACCAGTCTCTCACTTAAAACTATTGCATCCTCAAAATTGTAACCCCTCCAAGGCATAAAAGCTACTTTAACGTTTTTTCCAAGAGCCAATACTCCATTTTTTGTTGAAGTTCCATCGGCTATGGGTTGGCCTACTGAAACCCTATCACCTTCTTTTACAATCGGTCTTTGATTTTGTGATGTATTTTGATTTGTCCTTTTATATTTTCTTAAATAAATAGCAATAAGATTTTCACCTTCAACTAAAGTTAAATCTTCAGGAACATCGTATGTTCTTATCACTATTTTTTCAGAATCAACATAGTGTATTCGACCACTAACAGGAGAAATAACAGCAGCTCTGGAGTCAGCAGCTACTTTTGCCTCTAAACCGGTTCCAACAATTGGATCATCAGGGTTCATTAAGGGTACACTTTGCCTTTGCATGTTCGATCCCATTAACGCTCTATTAGCATCGTCATGTTCTAAAAATGGAATCAATGAGGCAGCAACAGATAAAATTTGATTGGGAGCAACATCTGTATATTGAACCATGTCAGGAGTAACTATGGGAAAATCTCCTTTAATTCTAGCTCTTATATGATCATTGGTTAGCTTTCTATCTTTATCGGTTTCTTCATCAGATTGTGCTATCATTACTCTATCTTCATCATCAGCTGATAAGTAACGAATCTTGCTTGTAGTGTAAGCTGAGCCATTTTTAACATCTACTTTTCTATATGGCGCTTCAATAAATCCATGCCTATTAACTTTTGCTAATAACGCAAGAGAAGATATCAGACCAATATTAGGGCCCTCAGGTGTTTCTATTGGACAAAGTCTTCCATAGTGCGTGTAATGTACATCTCTAACTTCAAACCCTGCACGTTCACGAGTTAAGCCTCCAGGACCCAAAGCTGATATGCGTCTTTTGTGAGTTACTTCTGCTAAAGGGTTTGTTTGATCTCCGAATTGGGATAATTGACTAGTTCCAAAAAAAGTATTTATTACAGTGGTAACTACTCTTGAATTAATTAGATCTTGCGGAGTTATTGATTCTTGCTCTCTTAAGTTCATTCTTTCATATATTGTTCTAAGCATTCTGCTGAGTGCAACTGAGAATTGATTAGTTAACTGCTCACCAATTGATTTAACTCTCCTGTTTCCAAGGTGATCAATATCATCTGAGCCTCTTTCCCCTTTTCTCATTTCTACCAAAAAATTTACAACTTGGATAATATCATCCATTGTTAGTACTGTGTCTTCAACGGGAACTTTAAGGCCGAATTGCTGGTTGAGCCTATATCTTCCAACTTCACCTAGATCATATTTTTTTGGATTAAAGAAAATTCTTTCAATAAATTTTTGGGCAGTTTCTAAATTTGGTGGCTCTCCTGAGCGTAAAAGTTGATAAACAATATTTAAAGCTTCTTCAGTATTTTTGCTAGGATCCTTTACCATTGTATTCCACAACATCATAGAGTGAAAATTCTTATTTGTGTTAACAAGATCTATTGATTTAATTTTTGCCTTTTTAAGTTCTGCAATTGAACTTTTATCTAATTCTGAACCACCTTCAATAAAAATTTCTCCAGTTTGCTCATCGATCACATCCTCAACTACATTAGATCCTAAGTAATTAAATATTTTTCTCGATTTCAAGCTTACAGTTTCAATACAGTTAAATGCTTTAAAAATATCTGCATTTGTAGAGTAACCCAGTGCTCGTAAAAGCATTGTGACGGGAAATTTTCTTCTTCTATCAATTATCGAAAAAATACAATCGTTTATATCTGTAGTGAAATCTACCCATGAACCTCTAAATGGGATTATTCTTGCTTGAAATAGTTTAGTGCCATTAGGATGAACGCTTGCATCAAAAAATACTCCAGGTGATCTTTGAAGTTGAGATACAATTACTCTTTCAGCTCCATTTATGACAAATGTACCCTTGTTTGTCATGTAAGGTACATTACCAAAATAAACCTCTTGTTCAATGGATTGATCATATTTGCTTCTGTCATCTTCATTGGTAATGTGAAGAACTAATCTAACTTTTAAAGGCACAGAAAATGTTAGACCTCTGTCCATGCACTCTTCAGGGGTATATTTGGCAAGACCTAAAAAGTAGCTTTTGTATTCTAGGATATAATTTTTATGAGAATCTTCTACAGGAAAAACATTCTGAAAAACTTCTTCAAGTCCTGTTTTTATTCTTTCGTCCTCAGGAATGTTTTCTTGAATAAAAGATTCGAAAGCATCAATTTGAACAGCTAGTAAATCGGGAAAGTCTATTTCAGATTTGATTTTTTCAAATGAAATAAGTGGACTTTTGTTTTGTAAAGTCAATTGTACCTCCAAAAAGTGGAAAAGACATTTAATTTATGAATGACATAGTGATTTGATTATTTTAATTCTACGCTAGCGCCAGCTTCCTCTAGTTGAGACTTCAATTCATCGGCTTCGGACTTAGAGACGCCTTCTTTGATTGCTTTTGGAGCATTATCAACTAACTCTTTAGCTTCTTTTAAGCCTAAACTAGTTATTGTCCTAACAACTTTGATAACATTAATTTTTGATGAACCAGCAGAAGTAAGCATTACATCAAATTCATCTTTTTCAGCGCTTTCTGTGTCTGAAGAGGCTGGAGCAGCTGCAACAGCTGCTACGGGGGCAGAAGCAGAAACACCAAATTTCTCTTCAATCTCACTTATCAACTCAGAAATTTCTACCATATTGGCTTTTTCTAAGTAGCTCATTACATCAGCTCGTTTTGTATCGGCCATTTATTATCTCCTTTTTTATTTATTTATTTTCTTTAATCTGAGTTAAAATACTCACAAAATCTTGCATTGGGCTCTTTATAGTTAAAGCGAATTTTGAAATTGGACTTTTAAAAATAGAAATTAAGTTTGAAAGTAGCTCATCCTTTGATGGTAAGTTTGCAATTTTTTTAAATTGATCACCATTGAGAACATTTCCGTCAAAGATTATTCCTTTTACGTTTGGAAGGTCTCTTTCCTTTGTAAAATCTTTTAAAACTTTCGCTGGTACAGAAGGGTCGTCGTATGCAAAAGCAACAGCTGTAGAGCCCTTTAAAAAATTATCAATTTCATTAAAATTATTTTTAGAAAAAGCGATTTTAAGCAAAGTATTTTTAGAGACCCTAAATTCGACATTACTTTTAAAAAATAATTTTCTCAATGATGTTATATCTTCAACATTTAGACCATGGTATTCAGCGAAATAAATAGCTGATGCCTTTTTGATTTTATCTGATAAAATACTAATTTCTTCTTTATTGTGTTTATTGGGCATAATTTTTTAATTATTACTAATGTTTAACTTTAAGCCAGGACCCATTGTTGAGGAAATACTTATGCTTTTAATATAAGTTCCCTTTACAGATGAAGGCTTTGCTTTAATTAATGCTGCTTGAACAGCTGAAATATTTTTTACAAGCATTTCATTGTCGAAAGATAGTTTACCGCACTGAACATGTACAATTCCATTTTTTTCAACGCGAAGTTCTATTTGGCCAGCCTTAAGAGATTTAACAGCATTTTTAACATCTAAAGTAACAGTTCCACTCTTAGGATTCGGCATTAAACCTTTAGGTCCTAAAACTTTACCTAATTTTCCTAGTTCAGGCATCATGTCGGGTGTGGACACAATTTTTTCAATTTCACTCCAACCATCTTTCAATTTTGATAAATATTCTTTACCAACATAATCTGCTCCAGCTTCTTTAGCTTCTTTTTCTTTCTCGCCTTGAGCTATAACAAGAACCCTTACAGATTTGCCAGAGCCATGAGGAAGTGTAGTAGAGACTCTTATATTTTGATCAGCATGTCTAGGATCCACGCCTAGGCGTACAGCCAAATCAACAGATTCATCAAACTTTGAAAATTTTAACTCTTTAATTTTTTCGACAGCATCAGATATAGAATAAAATTTATTTTTATCAAAAAGACCTGAAATCTTTTTTTTATTTTTAGTGTAGACCATTAGTTTTTAACCTCTAATCCCATACTTTTTGCAGTGCCTCTTATCATTTCAATCGCCATTTCGACAGTATTTGCATTTAAATCATTCATTTTAATTTCGGCAATTTCTTTAAGGTCAATTTCAGAGATTTTGCCTACTTTCTCTCTATTGGGCTCACCAGAACCTTTTGATATTTTGGCTTTTTTCTTTAATAAAACAGATGCCGGTGGAGTTTTAGTGATAAATGAAAAGCTTTTATCCGCATATACAGTTATAACTACTGGAATGATAGTTCCTGACTGGTCTTGTGTTTGAGCATTAAACGATTTGCAAAAATCCATAATGTTAACGCCGTGCTGACCTAAAGCAGGTCCGACAGGAGGGGCAGGATTAGCTTGACCTGCTGGTATTTGAAGTTTTATATAACTTGATATCTTTTTTGACATAATCTTATTTTTCCAATTCAACTTGAAGAAAATCCAACTCAATGGGAGTTGGTCTTCCAAAAATGCTTACTGAAACTTTGATTTTTTGTTTCTCCTCGCTAACTTCGTTAACGAACCCTGAAAATTCTGCAAAAGGACCATCAATAACCTTTACTGAGTCACCTACTTTAAAAGGAGATGCTACAATTTCAACCCCTTCTCTACCTTTAACCTCCCCAAGTATTCGAGTAACTTCATCCTCGCGGAGTGGCTGTGGCTTGCCTTTCACACCTACAAAATTCATTACACCAGTCATATTTTCTACTAGATAAAAAGCTTCTTTTGATTCAGACATATTTATTAAGATGTAACCAGGGAAAAAAACCTTGTTTTTAACTTTCTTTTTACCCTCTTTCATTTCTACAATGTTTTCAGATGGAACTAAAACATCATTGACTTCATGGGACAAATTCTGCATTTCAAGTTCATACATTAAATTTTCCCTGATTTTACTTTCCTTGCCAGAAATTACTCTTAAAGTATACCAATTCATCTACATTATGACTCTAATTAAAGAAGACAATACTCTATCAATAAAAAAAAGGAATAAGCTTATAATAATTGAAAATACTATAACAACATAAGTTGAACCTCGAAGCTCGTTCCAATTTGGCCAAGCCACTTTATTCATTTCTATTGCAATGCTATTTAAAAATTTTGAAATTTTATTCAATTCTAAAAGATTTCCTTTTTTTCAATAACCAGTCTTTAGCAGGAGTGACAGGACTTGAACCTGCAACCCCCGGTTTTGGAGACCGGTGCTCTACCAATTGAGCTACACTCCTATTTTAAGATGGTTGTAGAGTCATTGTGTAAAGCAATTTACTTGGTCTCTTTAAAAATAACATGTTTGCGAATAATAGGATCATATTTTTTAAATTCTATTCTGCCTGGATGCAATCTTTTGCTTTTTGTGACTGTATAGCGATAACCTGTTCCAGCAGAACTTTCCAAGTGAATTATTGCTCTTTTACTATTACCTGCCATTACTATATCTATCTAAGATACAATGTCAGTTACAACACCGGCTCCAACAGTGTGACCACCCTCTCTGATTGCAAATCTCAGTTCTTTATCCATAGCTATTGGAGTAATCAATTCGACTTCTAGCTCTACATTATCGCCTGGCATAACCATTTCTGTACCGCTTGGAAGAGTTGCAACTCCAGTTACATCTGTGGTTCTAAAATAGAATTGGGGCCTATATCCATTGAAAAATGGTGTATGTCTTCCTCCTTCATCCTTTTTCAAAACATAAACACTGGCTTTAAATTTAGTGTGAGGTGTAATGGAACCTGGCTTAGCTAAAACCATACCTCGAGTTAATTCTTCCTTATCAATACCTCTGAGTAAGAGACCAGCGTTGTCACCAGCCCTTCCCTCATCAAGAAGTTTTCTAAACATTTCAACGCCAGTAACGGTGGTTTTTTTAGTATCTCCCATACCTATCATTTCTACCTCGTCACCAACTTTTATTATTCCAGACTCAACCCTGCCAGTACCCACAGTGCCTCTGCCAGTAATAGAAAACACATCTTCTACTGGCATCAAAAAAGGTTTATCAATATCTCGTTCAGGTTCTGGTATAAAACTATCACATGCTTCCATAAGCTCAGTAATACATGCAGTTGAGGCTTCATCTTTAACATTATTAAGAGCATTTAAAGCAGAACCTTTGACAATGGGGATATCATCTCCAGGAAAATCATATTCATTTAACAAATCACGCAGTTCCATTTCAACTAACTCAACTAGTTCTTCGTCATCGACTTGATCAGTTTTATTCATAAACACAACAATTGATGGTACATTTACTTGACGAGCCAATAAAACATGTTCTCTAGTCTGAGGCATTGGGCCATCAGCAGCAGATACAACTAATATAGCTCCATCCATTTGAGCGGCTCCAGTTATCATATTTTTAATATAATCTGCGTGACCCGGACAATCAACATGTGCATAGTGTCTATTGGGAGTTTCATACTCAACATGGGCAGTTTGTATGGTTATACCCCTTTCTCTCTCTTCTGGTGCGTTATCAATACTCTCAAAGTCTCTTACTTCGCTTAAACCCTTGCTTGCTTGTGTCATAGTTATTGCAGCAGTTAGTGTTGTTTTACCATGATCGACATGACCAATAGTACCTATGTTAACATGAGGTTTGGTTCTTTCAAATTTTGCTTTAGACATTTTTACTTTACTCCTATTTTAAAATCAACCGGTTTTGCCA